>WNGJ01003732.1_pt1 | contig 15740 bp, 14 predicted proteins | sample 5400611 | NCBI WGS metagenome assembly WNGJ01 (sample SAMN13153375, study PRJNA577476) | soil metagenome | isolation source: 40 cm soil or saprolite under Garry oak tree replicate 1 | place: USA:California | collected 2016-06-15
TTGACCCAGCGGTTGACCCGCAGCAGGTCGCGCCATGCCGTCTGCGACATCACGATATCGCGCGGCTGCGTTGCGCCACCGTTGCACTCGCCGGGATTTTCGGCGCAGAATTCGATCCAGCCGATCGGCGAACGCGTGGTCTCGCCAAGGCTGGCATAAACAGCCCGCTCATCTCCGGCACGCGCCGGGGCATTCAATCCCAACAGGATGGCGACGACCGCCAATCCCTTTCCCTGTCCCCTGAAACCAAACATTGTGGCCCCCGTTTCTTGTTGGGACCACGTTTCGCACAAAGGTTTTGCGCCGCTGCTAAGTAAGCCAAGTACAATTGAAGCGAATACAAGTAAAAGCTGCGGTTAATTCGATCTATACTTGAGTCAAATTCGATTAAAATTTGAAGCAAGCGCAATTGATTCAAATTTTACGAGTTAACGCGGGCAGACCCGCCGATCCTGCGGTTGCAGCGGTCCAAAGCCGCCGCGTTAACCTTGCCTGACCTCCGCCAAACGGCTGAAGGCGGTATCCGGCAACGCGGATCCCGCCTTCAGGCTTCAGGAAAATGAGGAAGAGCAGGGTGCCGCGGTTTACCGCGCGGTAACGCTGTCTTCGAGCGCCTCGGCCATCTGCTCGTGGACGAACTCCAGCGCGAAGCCTTCTTCCAGGTTGCGAACCACCCGCGCCTGAACCTTGCCTAGCAACACCAGCGATTTCAGCGGCGGCCGGTTTTCCGCGGCGATCGCGGCGCCGGACAGCGACATGTCGATGATCCGGCAGGTCATCTTGGTGCCGTCCTCGAGGGTCATCAGCGCAATCGGGTTGCGCGGGATGATACGGTCGTGGCGGCGGTCTTCCGGCAGATTGAGGATGTCGCGATTGGCGAGCCAGGTCAGCTGGGCGGCGAGCTTGTCGCGCTTGCGCGCGGTCGCGCCCACGGTCATGGCGAAACCGTTGTCGATAATGCGGGTGATCTTGCCCTCAACCCGGCCGATATGGTCGAGATAGGCGATCACGCGGTCGCCGACATTGCCGATGCCGGGCGCCAGCAGGGCCAATCCGCCCGGGGACATATTGATGATCTGGCATGGAAATTCGCGCCGGTCCGGCAGCATGTAGCGCCCCAGCAGATGAACCCTCACCCGCTGAAAGCGCCGCCGCTCTTCGGTCACCGGAAGAATTGATTTCTTGTGCGCCAACGCCATCTTCGCTACCCGACAACCGGCTTCTCGGTGTCACCCGACCCTACGGCCAGCAGGGTTAATGAGGGGTTATCGGGGGTTGCACGAAGCCGAGATTACGCTGCCTTTGGCGTCGGCGCCGGGATCCGATTGAAGCCCCCAGAGAATGAGGGGGGTACGCCGAAATCACGGCGGCGCGGAAATCGAGTGCGGCGGCGGCGGTGCTGGCCCATTTGGCGCAGGCGGCGCCGACAAAAAGCGCGATTCAATTCTGATTGGAGTTGCCCGCCCCGCGATTGGCATCCTTGCCCGCTTCACCTAGGCTGCCGCTGCCCACGCAGAGGTAATCAATAATCGCCAAAAGGCGGGAGGAATGTTCCAATGCGGTGTGTGACGAGCCTGGCGCTGACTGTCGCCGGCGTGATCGTTTTCGCTTGCTCAGGTGAGCTCGATGCCGCCGAAATGCGGGTGACGTTGCTCGGCACGGGAACGCCGACGCCGCGCCTTGGCAGCTTCAGCGCATCGACACTGGTTGAAGTAGGATCGGAGCGGCTGCTCTTTGACCTCGGGCGCGGCTCGACCATCCGGCTGTTTCAAAAGAAAATTCCGCTCGGCTCGATCACCGCGCATTTCATAACGCATCTGCATTCGGACCACATCGTCGGCCTGCCGGATATGTGGCTGAGCGGCTGGCTCGGAACGCCCTGGGCGTCGCGCAAATCGCCGATGGTGCTTTATGGGCCTAAGGGTACGGTCGCGATGACCGAACATCTCACCAAGGCGTTTTCCGAGGACATTCGTATCCGCATCGACGATGAGGATAATCCGCCAGCCGGTGTTGCGTTTGCGGCCAAAGATATCGAGCCCGGCCCCGTCTACGATCACAACGGCGTCAAAGTCACAGCGATCGAGGTCAATCACGGCGAGAAGATAAAGCCGGCGTTCGGTTACGTCGTCGAGTTCGACGGCAAGAAAGTCGTCTTATCCGGAGACACCAGACCCGATGCGCGGGTAGCGAAGGCTGCTGAGGGCGCGGATCTTCTGATCCATGAAGTGGCCGTCATCGAACCGGAACTCTCCAAGAGCTATCCGTCCTACCGTGCCATCGAAGACCATCACACTTTGCCCGAAGACGCCGGCAGGATCTTTGCAAGCGCAAAGCCGAAACTAGCAGTGTATTCCCACATTGTGTTCGCCACGTTGAAGCCGGTGCACGATGTACCTGAGGATGCACTGATTGCGCGAACGCAGATGACCTACAAAGGGCCATTGATTGTCGGGCGCGACCTGATGTCGTTCGTCGTTTCCGACAAGGTGGAAGTTTTTGCCGCGAACGGCGATGTCGTCGCGCCGTTGACGGCCGCGCCATAATCGGTTCGAACTCGACAAGAACAAGGACGACGAGGAAACGTCATGGAAACAATTCGCGTCTGCACGTACGACGGACCGGGGACGCAGCCGGTCATACGCACCGTGCCTTGGCCCAAGATACCGAAGAAGGCGGCATTGATCAAAGTCGGCGCCTGCGGCGTCTGCGGCACCGATCTGCATATCCTCAAAGGCCATTGGCCGAAGCAACTGCCGTGGCCGTTCACGCTCGGCCACGAAATCGGCGGCGTGCTGGTCGAGGTCGGCTCGGAATTCACGGAAGATTTCATGAGCAGGAAGCTCACCGTGGGATCGAAGGTGATGATCCCGCCGCTGATGCCGTGCGGCCGGTGCTATTACTGCATTCACTATCCCGAGAGCGCCAACAAGTGCCTGACGCCGGTGTATTACGGCCGCTATCTCGGCTTCGACAAGGCGCCGCATCTGTGGGGCGGCTGGGCCGAATATGTCTATGTCGATCTCGAGATGCTGCCGGGCACCAAGATCTACAAATTGCCTGACGATATGTCGCTGCGGCTCGGCGCGCTGTCGGAGCCTTTAACCTCCTGCATCCGTGCCTTCAACCGCGCCACGCGGGCCGGCGGATTCAGATGGGGCGACACGGTCGTGATCCAGGGCTCCGGCCCGATCGGAATTCTGGCGGTCGCCGCCGCGCAGGAAATGGGCGCAGGGCGCGTGATCTGCGTCGGCGCGCCGGAAGCGCCGCGGCTGAAGCTGTCGCGCAAGTTCGGCGCGGAAGCGACCGTCGATATTGAGGAGGTCAAAACGCCGGAAGCGCGCATCAAAAAAGTGCGCGACATCGTCGGCGGCTTCGGTGCCGATCTGGTGATGGATTGCTCGGGCCATCCGAGCGCAGGCCCAGAGGGCATCGAGATGCTGCGCGACGGCGGCAGCTATGTCGAGATGGGGCAGTTCACCGATGCCGGTTCGATCGAGACGTCATGGCATCGCATCTGCACCAAGGACCTTAACGTTCTCGGCTCATGGGGTTTCACCGGCAACGACCTGCCGCTCGGCGTCGACATGCTCTATCGCACCCGGGACAAATATCCCTGGCTCGAGATGCAGACGATCTATCCGTTTTCCGAGGATGGGATCGGCCGTGCGGTCGCGGACGCGATGGCGATGAAGACGGTGAAATCGACCATCGTGCCGTGGCCGGAGTTGGTGGAATGATTTAGCGGCGTCGAGAAGGGCAATGCGGTTCTTTCGGACAGCGAGTTGGCTGGGTGTGAAGGGCCGTGCCTAACCAACACATAAACAACTTTAGCGTTGCGACAGGGGCGCCGTGGCATCGCCTTGTCGCAAGCGGTCATCGGCTTCCTCCCGCAAGCCCGCGAGCCTCAGCGCCTTTACCATCCTGTCCCTAAAGTCAGCATCGAAGCACCACATGGTATAAAGGCGATCGGCTTCACGCACACTGATATCCGGCCTGAGCTTCAGCAAGCCCGGCACTTGAGCTCGGGCTTCGTCAATCTTCCCAACGTGTGGGAGCGTGTAGACCAGATGCAGGTGATCCAACCAGTTCTGCTCAGCGTAGGATCGTTGAAAAACCTCAAGAGCCTTGGTGTATTCGCCCTTCCGATAGTAGTCCTTCGCGATCACCCACCACCACCAGGACGGTGCCGCCGGCCCTGCAAGTGCGAGGGCCTTTTCTGCAAGCTGGCGTCCGTAATCCCAGTCCCCGGCAAAAGCCAGAAGGTTGCCTATTAAGCCGAGGGCGTTTGCATCATTCGGGTTGATGGCCAGCACTCGATCAGCTTCAACCCGCATTCTTTGGGTTTGGCAGGTGGCGGCGTAGGCAGAGAAAAGTGCGAAATGCGCCGCGGCGTTTTCAGGGGCAAGTTCGACAGCACGATTGCCTGCCTCCACGAGGCGGGGAACAAGATCGACACCCTTGTCAACGTCGTCGAGCCCAGTACCCCAACTGCGCTGTATGTACAGAACGCGCGTAAGGATCGCCCACGCCTCAGCATAAGTGGGATCGCGTTTTACAGTGGCCTCCAAACACCTACGGGCCCGTCGCGTTGGCTCTTCCGCGCTCTGTGCCGCACTTGCCTGATAGCCCTGAAGGACGCACTCGTAGGACGAAAGCTCAGTGGCTGGCTTTGCACGCGCTCGCTCCAGCTCTGCTTTTGCGACCGCGCCGGTCCGGATGTCGCCGACGGCAGCGCCGATATGCTGCGCGATGTCATCCTGTATACTGAGAAGACTTGCCGACGTCGTCGGCCGCTCGTAGCTCTGGGCCCAAACATGGGTGCCCGTGCGGGCGTCGATGAGTTGCGCAGTGACGCTGATCTGATCGGGGACACGCCTGAAACTGCCTTCGATGACATACTGTGCCTGGAGCTGGCGGCCCAGCTCTTTCGCTTCCACGGCCATCTTCTTGTAGGTGAAGGTGCTGTTGCGAGCCAACACCCGCAGCTGATCGAAGCGACTTAGAACAGTGATGAGTTGTTCGCTGATGCCGTCCGAGAAAAATTCCTGGTTTGGATCGCCCGAGAGATTGTTGAATGGAAGGACAGCGAGCGTGGGACCCCTAGGTTGGTTAGGAGCGCCGCTCATGAGGCCGACACTTACTTGGTCGCGGGCGCCGTGTCGATCAATGCTCCGCCAGACGACAACCTCGGTCGCCGAAAGCGCCGCGAACAAAATAACGGCCCAGCGCACCGATCTCGTTCGCAGCCATGCGGAAGGAGCCGTTCCAAGTCGTTGGAAGAAGTCAGTCGGATGTGGCCCGTCCTCCGAGTATGGGACTGCCGTGAGCCCAGCAATGGCTTCCATCCCCAGGCTAAAGATACGAACAGGTCGCGCGATGTTTTTGAGCTGCTGCTCGCCCTGGTCCTCGAATGGAAGCTCGGGTCTGCCGGCCATGTCCTCGTAAACGCGACCCGAGATACAGATTCCCCCCGGCTCGCTCAGGGCCTCAAGCCGGGCCGCCACATTGACCCCGTCGCCGAAGATGTCTTGGTCATCAACGACGATGTCGCCCTGGTGCACCCCGACCCGGAACTGCAGTCGCCGGTCCACCGGCATTTCAGCATTGCGCTCGGCCATCGTTCGCTGGAAAGCCACGGCGCAACCGACAGCCTCCACGGCGCTGGGGTACTCGATGAGAAGGCCGTCTCCGGTCGTCTTGACGACGCGGCCATGATACTCGGCGATGTTGGGATCGACGACCTCACGCCGGACGGCTTTAATTCGGCGAAGCGTTCCGCTCTCGTCCTGGCCCATCAGCCGGCTGTAGCCAACCACATCCGCCACCAGGATGGCGGCGAGCCGGCGTTGCGGGTGCGGTCGATGCACGGTCGTTCTCCCTCGTCCGCGCAGCAGAGCCGAGAGCGCGCTATGCCGCGCGGGGTATTGTGACTCCCGCTAACGTAGCACCTTTGGACTATTGCAGGTCAGGACCCAAAAAAGGACAGTGTAACTGTCACACTCACCGCCGGAAAATACGCACGTTTGCCGCACGCCCCAACGCCGCCGGCCTGCTCTAATTCGAGGTTTTCGCGAAGCAAAAATCATTTCGGATGGAATGTTTCAAGTAAAGCGGAGTTATCACATGCAGCTGGATGGATCGCCCGCCCGCCTATTTGACCCCTCGTGTCCTACCGCCCTTCCAAACATCGAGCATTGTTCAACGGGAGAACCAAAAATGAAAGCTATAACTGCTGCTTTTTGTTTTTGACCATTGTTATTGCCAGCTCGTTCTCATCGGATGCTTACGCTGCCCGCAGATGCGCCATGAGCGGCTACGATAACACCTACAGTTCGACCGGAAGATGCCAAGGCGGAGCCTGCAAGCTTCGGACGCCAAAAGCATCGAAGAAACCCAAAGTGCAATAAATCCCTGAAAGAGACTGCCAGTTGGCGGCCTCTTTCATTCCGGAAAAATCGTGGGGCGTTGCCTGTTTTAGGCCTCAGTGGCCTGAGTCGAATTGCACACGGGCCTATGTTGAAAACGAAAAGCAGTCCTAGCTCACACCCTCATAGACCATGAATCCGCGCGCGATCGCCAGTTTCCGTAGCGCGCGGGGAACCAGTTTTTGCCGCTGGTGGCCGAGATAGCGCCACGAGGTCAGCTTGAAATCGGTGAGCACGCTGGGTTCGCTTTCGAACGGCGCCAGCAATCCGGTCAGGCTTAACGGTTCGTGGGCGCGGACGTTGAACGGCAACAGCAGCAATTCCAGATGTGCCGTGGAGCCATCTTGCGAAGTCGCGGTGATGCCGGCGACGGCGGCCAGCATTTCTTCCGATACCACGGCGATGATGTCCCGGATATCGCGGCGTGCTTCCGGCGCAAACAGCGCGGAAAAGCTCCGGTCTTTCAGATCGCCGCCGAGCAGGGCGCAGACCCTGGTGCCGGCGACGCGGAAGGGATGGCCGGCCGCACTGTCATACGACAGCACGAAGATATCGCCGAGCAGTTCGCGCACCGCAGCGGGCTCGATCTCGCTGCGGTCCGGCGCACGCGCGGCGCCGCGCTTCTCGTCCCAATACGCGAAGAACTCGCGGCTTGACGGATGTTTCATGGCTTGACCTCGTCCCGCGTTCGGCTCGGTGGGACAACTCTGTCCCGCTTTCGCCCACGCGCATTCCCTTGTTTGTTTTGCAAGACGGGCTTTGCAGCGTCCATGCCGCAGAGGCGTTATCGGGCGGCCGGCGGCGCCTTTGTGCCGTTAAGGTTAAATTAACTATCGGATTGGGGATCGGCGCGGGGCTGCTAGTGTCCGCGCACTCGATCTCGGCGGCGTTTCTTTCTGAGGATCCGCGAGGTTGGTACACAGGCGGCGTCAAACAGTTTGGTCGCCGCGCGGGGAGGGGTGGGGATTTCACCCCGGGCCTTGCGCGAGAAGATCAGCACCAACGAGGGAGGGCTTTCTCAGAGCCCTCCCTTTTTGTTTTCGTTGACGAATTCGGCTTCTGAGGGCCCGGAGGCCTTCCCCGGGGCCCGACATGGGCGACACTCGCAACCCTGGTGCGGGCGTTTTTCGTTTCACGTCACATGCGCACTGATTTGCGACGGACCTTGACGGGTTCGCCTCGCCCATCGATCTGCGGGGAGCACGGACATTGACGGCTTTGGCCGAACGCCTGTCCCTCCGCAACTCAGGCATCGTGGGTCGATCTCGCCCGTGGATTAAGGCAGAATTTGCACCTCATTTGGTCGTCTGGCATTTTGATATCCTCTCGTGAATCGGTCGGGATGACCGTTCCGTCCGAGAAGTCCAGCACTCCGGCAATCTCCGCAACGTACCGCTTTACCTCAATGCACCGTCATCGTGAGTATCACGCCGCCATTGGATGTCGTGTGCCGAGCTTGCGACAGATCACCACCTCGCCCTCTCAAAACAAAAAAGGATTGACTGAAACGATGATCTTCCCATCCGCTGTCTGTTTCACCTTAAAATCTACCTCTTTTACCGCAGTCGCATCCGCAACGGTCACATACAATAGCCCAATGCAAGTAACCTCTTGTACTGCTCGATTTCTTGAATTCATGAGTATTGTGTCGTCCAACCTATACACCGCGCTTTGTCTCGCTTTTTCCCAAATCGCTAATTTTTCAGCTTCCGATTTCGTATCGCCCACCATTGCCGCGACCGAACTCGAATTTTGCACAGCGTAATTCACAAGTTTATTATTATTATCACCCGAAACGATCTTAACTACTGAATTGCGGGCATCCAAAGAATTACACTCAGGTCCCGCGCCGCCACAACCGCTCAATAAAAGCGAAGCAGAAAAACACCATAAAACTAACGACTGTTCTTTCCTAAGCAGCTTCATCGGAATGCTCACGATGTCGCTCTACTGCCGAAGAGATTGGGCCTTCCGTTTAACCCATATTCGACCGCTTGAGTGACGGCATCAAAATGGTCGGCTTCGGCAACGCTGCCGGACTACTGCGATAAAACCTCTTCGCTTCAGCTATCGCTGGCTACCCGCTCGTCAGCGTCTAAATCGCCTTCACCCAATACACTGAATCCCGCTCCCACGGCTGCTCCGGTTCGCACTGAACGAAGCCGGCTTTTGTGAAATTGGCGATTGAGTATTTATTGTTCACGCGACACTCGCTAACGAGGTGCGTCCAGCCCAGTTGCTTCGCTTTGGATTCCCTCGCCGCCATGAGCCTGAATTGCAGGCCTTGTCCATGGTGATCTGGATTAACATAACAGCGCTTCAGGTATCCTATGTTCGGGAGGGGTTCGAAGGGCACAAGACCAGCGAACGCGACCGGCCTTTCCTCCAGATAAGCCAGCCACCAATATCCGTTCGTAAAATGGCGCTGTTGCAGTACGGGCCATTCCGGAACGAGCTTGTTGAAAGCGTTGATCGTGTCGGAGAACGCGACGCCATCAACTTCGTGGATTTGATAGGGCATCAGCAGAACGCCTTGCGATCCAGGTTGGCGCTGGAAAACGAATGAGACACCGCGCGTCCTCCGATAATTCTCCAAGAGATGGAGGACGAGCCCGCAGTTTGGGGAAACCAGCGGCCCCTGTCGAGCCATTAAATCGTGTCCGCGCGCGTGGGTACTTCGGCCAACTCTTTTCGACGGCCGACGATATCGCCGCGCCAATGCGCCGCAATGAAACTCGCTCGTTAAGCCTGACGTCGGCGTTCCCGGTTAATTCTGGAACCGCTCGCCTTTGGCGACGCAAGGTCTGTCCATTCTTTCGGGAAAAATCGGTTCAACGACGCGCGGATCAGGCGCAACAACCTCGGGGTCCAAGTCGATGCAATAAGCGGGATCCGGTTTCGCTTTTTCCGAGCCGAAATCGTGCTCCCGTCTTTGCAGCCCATGATCCAGACCGACGCACGCACCTTTTCTCAACGCGCGGGCTGCGACAACGGGTGGCAGTTGAACTTCAAAAAATGCGTGTTGGGTTTGAACAGTGCCGCTGGCATCCGTCCACTTGATGGGCTTGACCGAAAACGCCCATTGCGTCGGCGGTGCTGGCGGTGGCGCAGCAGCTTCGACTTGCGGCAAGGTCGTTTTCGCATGCCCAGCCAAGACAGCGTCGGTGTAAGCGCTGATCCGCATGGTCAGCATTTCGATGCTGCCGGGTAATTCGGACTTGGCTCTTAAAGCGAATGAATGCAGCCCTGCAGCATCGGGCAGGAACCGGGCCATTGTTTCAGTATGAAGCGCCAGCGCAGCGAGTGACGTGACAACATCGGCTGCGGCGCTGGTGAACCCTTCGGCGATTTTTTCAACCTCAAGGGCGGCCGCCTCACGCTGCTTTTTATCGGCGGCGACAGTCAAATCGTTTTCGAGCTGCAGGATTTGCTGATCGGTCTCGATCAACGTTGTGCTGAGCGTGTGAACGCGAATTTGCGCAGCGCGAATGTTGTCTTTCGCTTTGTCGAGCGTGGCGTCATCGGCATTGTCGCGCGCTAATTGTCTTGCCGTGGCATGACGCGCCGCGAGCAAAGTCTTCCTGTCAACAAGTCGCGCTGCCATCGATTTCGTGGCGTCGAGAGTCTTCTGCAGGTTTCTTTCCGCGTCGAGTTTGAACAGGCTGATGGCAATGAGTGCCCTATGTTTGAAATTCGGCCCCATGATAGCCTCCAAAGCTTGGGCGCGTGGGTGTGGCATTCCTCTTTATTCCCCGCCGCGGGATTGAGAAATCGGCAAATTTTGCCGGTTGCTTTCTGCCGCCGCCCGCACTTTGCAAGCCAATAGGGCATGCATGTTGTCCTTTAAAATCAGGCATAACTGGCACCCGTCGGGATTCCAAATTTCGCCTTCAAGTGAACGCAAGTTGGCCTTGCGAATCAGTTCGATATAGGTCGGAGACACAGTCTGTAGATGATCTAACGGAGCGACCGCATGCGCGTCGCAGTGATCGTTGCGTTCGTGTCAGTGCTGACCACGCCGTCAGAAGCTTCAACGTCCTGCATGAGCAAGACCGAAGCACGTCAGCATTTTGGTACCATGTACCTCTATTGGCATGGCCCGGAGCATTGCTGGGACACGACCCCGGCGCGTCCCCGTGGGGTTCGCCATCGCGTGCGTCATCCCGAGCCCGAGCCGACGCCGCGCTTCGTGATCCCCATGCCGTCGCCGGACCTGCGCAGATCGGCGAACGCGATGGCGACCGATGAACCCGAGACCGACCTGATAACGGCGACGCCATGGGTCGAACGCTGGACCGATATCACGCAGGTCGTGTCACCGAAGCCCATCGTCGTCACCGAGCGCGAGCCCGAGCCGATCGTCGCGCCGCGCAGCATGGTGATGGTGGTCATCGCCACCGCGCTGACGCTTGTCATTGTCGAAATTCTGTTCGGCGGCATGAGATCGGCTGGACACACCCATCGCCTTCGGCTCGGAGCAAGACCATGACCGATGAACAGCTGGCAGCCATGCATAGGCTACTTGCCTTGTACCATCGCAACCGCGCCAAGCAGGCAATGCTCGACGTCGTGCAACAATATCACGCCGATCTCGCGCAGCGGCTTGCGGATGAGGCCGCCCAGATACCAAGGCGGACAGCGATCCTGGGACGCTTTCATGAGCGCGAGCACGCCGCCATTGCCGCGCAGCTTGCATATCCAGCTACATCGCCAGCGAGCCGATGAAGTCACCCTGATGCAGCTTTCGACAGGTTGGCTGATGGCCATCCAAGGTTGTTGCGATGCACCGCGATCCGGAAAATGAACGGACATTGTTCGTTATGTTCTAGAAAGCGCGCGCGGCCGATCGCCGGCGACCGGCGAGAAGGGCCGCTACCGCCGCCGCCTGCAGCAGCGCGGCCGCGACGAACAGATACGGCGCGGCTGCGGCCGTCATTGCGCCCGCCTGCGGGGCATATTCCCGGATCAATCCGAAGGTGGCGGGCGCGAACGCGTAGCTGCCTTGCGAAATGGCGACATTCAGGGAAACGATCCTGGAAACATCCTCTTTCGCGAATTCGGCTTGCGCGATCAGTGGCGGCAGCGAAGTGGCGTTGCCGATCCCGACCCCGAACAGGATAGTTCCAAGCACGAGCAATGGAATATGCGTGCCACCCGCCAGCAGAAACGCGATTGAGCCTGTGATCTGGACGGCAAAGCTGCCGCCGGCCACGAGACGGCGGTCGGCGCCTTGCGGCATCAACCAGCCGACCAGGGTGCGCCCGGCAATCGCGGCGGCAGTCGCCGTCGATATCGCAATGCCCGCCAGTTGAGCGCCGACGGCGGGGACGAGCAGAGAGAACAGGTGGGCGAGCAGGCCGATCTGCGCGAACAGGCTCAGCGCCGTGCCGGCCGCCAGGGTGACAAACCCGCGATCCTTCCACAGGTTCGCGCCAGAGCGCGATCCAGCCGCCGCCGAACGGCTCGAAACTGCCGTAAGGCCGGGATCGTCGCCATCAGGCGACAATCCCATCTGTTGCGGCGTTCCGGAGAAGTAGTTGTCGGCGAGGATAAACACCGCGATCGTCACCATGAGGCCGATGATCGCTGCCGCGGTGAGAAAGCCCCATGTGCCGATGGCGGCAACCCAAAGCGGCGAGAACAGCACGCCGCCGATGCTTGCGCCGTTATAGGCCATCGCCAGCGCCGCGGGCCGCGTCCGGATGAACCACGGCGCGACGATGGCGTTGATGGCGGCCGCACCCATCGCAACCCAGCCGGCGCCGCTAAAGAGTGCTGCCGCAAACAACTGCCACGGCTCGGTCGCAATCGCCCAACCGAGAATGCCCACAGCCAGCGAAACCGCGCCAGCTTTCGTGACGACGGGAAGCCCGTAGCGAAGGTAGAGTTTTGGCAGCCGCGCCACCACAAGCGCGCCGAACAGGAAGTGGACGGTGACGGCTGCCGACACCAGCGGCAACGACCAGCCCCGGAGATCACGAACCGCCTGTAGATAGATCGGCGGACCGTAGAACCCGAGGCCCCAGCCGAATACGGCCAGCACGAAAGCCGCGCCGACGACGCTCCATCCATGGAATTTTCCGGAAACCGTCAATGTCGTCGCCATCGCCTGTTCGTTTCTCAGCTGCGCGCCACCCAATACCGGCAAGGCGCGCAAGGATGCTACGGCGAGGACCGAAGCATCGCCGGTGAATGGCGCGTTATGATTTCCCACCGGAGGAAAACATAAGCGATGGCCAGTACGGCAGCCTTTGCCGAAGTCGCCGCGATGGCGGGCGATCCCGCCCGCGCGGCGATGCTTCACGCGTTGATGCAAGGCCGCGCCTTGACGGCGTCCGAACTCGCGCGCGTGGCCGGGATCGCGCCGCAGACTGCAAGCGGGCATCTGGCGCGCATGACGGAGTGCGGCCTTCTGGCCGTCGCCAAGCAGGGACGGCACCGCTATCACCGGCTGGCGTCGCCGGGCGTTGCCCACATGATCGAGGGGATCATGCAGGTCGCGTCCGAACTGGAGCCGCCGCGCAAGCATCTTTCGGTTGGCCCGCGCGACGCGGCGCTGCGGCAGGCGCGGACCTGCTACGACCATTTGGCCGGGCGCCTTGGCGTGTCCTTGTCCGATGCATTGACGTCGGCCGGGTATGCCGAGCTCTCGGATGAATCCGGTGTCATCACCGAGCGCGGCCTGGCATTTCTCGAGCATCTCGGGATCGATGTTTCAGCGATGCGGGAGCGGACCAGCATGAGGTCGGGACGCCTGCTGTGCCGGCCGTGCCTCGACTGGAGCGAGCGGCGGCCGCACCTTGCCGGCGTGGTCGGTGCGGCGCTTTGCGCGCATAGCTTTGCCGAGGGGTTTGTCGCAAGGATCGACGGTACGCGCGCGTTGCAGGTCACCCCGAAAGGCCGAAGGATCTATCGCGAAAAATTCGGAATCCGGTTTGAATAGCGCCTTCGGCCGTGCATGCCGAAGGCGAACTTGTGAAGCGCGACAGCGCTCAGATGAACTGAAACTGCGATCGCTCGCGTTTGGCCAATTTCGGAATCGCTTCGCCGAGGATGAATCGCTTGAAATGGGCGCTCTGCTGGTGGGCGGCGAACGCGGCTTCGCCTGCGAACACTTCATAGAAGAAGAACTCGCGCGGTTTCGATACGTTTTGATGAATCTGGAATTCCTTCACGCCTTCTTCTTTCCGCGCCTCGGGAAGAAATTGCCGCAACAGGGCTGCAATGGACTCCTCTTCTCCCGGATTGGTTTGCCAAAATGCGATAATGACGAAAGCCTGGCTGGAACCATTCGAATTCATCGTCTCTCTCCGTCGGTAATGGTATTGTATTCGCCTCGATCGGCGACCGGCGAGAGAATGGCATGCGCCGCGGCCTTGATGCTCCGGTGCATACCGAACCAATTTGGGGGCCGACCGGTATCCGGAACCGACGCCGCGCGAAGCCCTTGGACGGAAAATCTCAGGAAAGCGGCGCTTTGACGATGCCGGCCGCGCCGGGGCGTCGCACCGGTCCAGCCGTTTACGCCCTTGCGTCGCGGCGTCAGGCCGCCTAATTGGGCCCAATCGCTCGCGTGAGCCGCTCGCTTAGGTCTTCGACCCCTTGGAATCTCCCCCAGAATCCGTGCCAGAACTGCTGTCGGAGGCCCCGCGCGAGCCTATCCTGACGCTGCCCGGCGCCCTGACCGCCTATGTGCTGTTGCTCGCGGCGATTCACGCCGGGCGGATGCTGCTGCCGTACGACATCGACGACACCGTCATCCAGATGTTCGGCTTCATTCCGAAGCGCTACGATTCGACGCTACTGGCGATCAATTTCCCCGGCGGTACCGGTGCGAAGGTCTGGAGCTTTGTGACCTATTCGCTGCTGCACGCCAATGTCAGCCATATCGGTTTCAACGTGCTGTGGCTGCTGCCGTTCGGCAGTGCGTTGGCGCGCCGCTTTGGCGCGCTCAGGTTTTTCGTCTTCATGGCGGTGACGGCGGTGGCCGGCGCGCTGGCGCATCTCGTCACCCATGAGCATGCGGTGGCGCCGATGATCGGCGCCTCGGCGTCGGTGTCCGGCACGATGGCGGCCGCGATCCGCTTCGCCTTTGTGCGCGGCAGCTTCCTTTCCTTCAGCCGCGGCGACGCCGATGCAGCGGCAAAGGTGCCGGCGCTGTCGCTGATGCGCGCATTGCGCAACACCCGCGTGCTGGGTTTTCTTGCGGTCTGGTTCGGCGTCAACATCATCTTCGGAGTCGGATCGATCGCGATTGGCGCGGATGGCGCCAGCGTGGCCTGGCAGGCGCATATCGGCGGGTTCTTCGCAGGTCTGGTGTTGTTTTCGCTGTTCGATCCGGTCCCTCGCGCCGCGTCCGATGCTGCAGGTGCGTCGTCCTCCGATGTGTCGGAACGCCGCTGATCGTCGCTTGCGGCGCAGGGCGATTTCATCCATCATGCGGGGTTCAAGGCATAGGTTCGTGAGCGTGCGTAACTGCTCGCGGTCGCCGGGTGCGCCTGCAACCGGCGCCAGACTGTTGATTGAAGACTCAACGGGAATAAAGACTCAACGGAAATAAAGACAGCGCTCGTCCAAGGGCGCGATAGGCTTTCCAGGGAGACGACTTTCTAAGGAGACGACAATGACGGTACGTGCAATTCTTGATTCCAAAGGCCATGACATCCAGAGCGTGGAACCGGACGCAAAACTCGCGGCAGCAATCAAGATTCTGGCGGAACGCAAGATCGGCGCGGTCCTCGTGATGAGCGACGGTCGCATCGAAGGCATTCTGTCGGAGCGTGATATCGTGCGCGTGCTCGGCGAGCGCGGCGCGGGGGTTCTCGACGAACCGGTCAGCGCCGTGATGACGCGCAAGGTCGTCAGTTGCCGGCAGGCCGACACCGTCGCCGGGATCATGGAAATGATGACGCTTGGAAAATTCCGGCATCTGCCAGTGGTCGAGGAGGGCGTGGTGGTCGGCCTGATTTCGATCGGCGACATCGTCAAATGGCGCGTCCGCGAATTCGAGATGGAGCAGGAAGCGCTGCGCGACTACATCAAGACGGCCTGAAGCCAGGATCGCCTGAAGCAAAGGCGTTCGCTCAATCCTTTTTCTCGATCATCGCGCCGGGTCCGCGCGCCGCCCCTGGCGCGAGAATGTGGATCGCTTCCTGGATGGAGTCGATGGCGCGCTCGGCGGCGCGCGCGCCGAACGCGATCAGATCGCCGGCGCGGTGGAAGTCGAACCAGCCGATTTGACCGACCCGAGGCGAGATCAGCATATCCGGCGGATCGCCGGCCAGCCGCGCGCGGGTGATGCGATCCTGCATG
>WNGJ01004191.1_pt1 | contig 15738 bp, 16 predicted proteins | sample 5400611 | NCBI WGS metagenome assembly WNGJ01 (sample SAMN13153375, study PRJNA577476) | soil metagenome | isolation source: 40 cm soil or saprolite under Garry oak tree replicate 1 | place: USA:California | collected 2016-06-15
ACCGGCAGTCTGACAACTTTACTGGAAGAAGTCAGCCGCTTGCTCAACGCTTATGCGTCTGCCATTCTGGCTTCTGAATCCTGACTGCTGACTTCCATATCCCGCAGGGATATCAAGGGCGAAGCCCTTGCCTAGTTGGCAGCCGACCCTTCCCGGTGATCTTCTCGCCACTGATCCGATTGTCGGGACACAAACGCAGCCAGGAAACACAGTGGTTCTCGGTCTCCCATTTGCTCATATCGGATGTCCCCAAGATCAGGCGCCAAAACCACATATCCTTTTGATCGGAATCAGAGACAAAAAGGTGATTTGGCTGCTGTATGATCCCGTGCGCGGAGCTACCGCAGATCAAGACAAAGAACGTGCATCACACACGGCGGGCAAGAACCCCGATGAGCACCAATGTGACGACGATCTGTACGAAGACGACGGTTACCACGACTAGGGGAAGGCCGGCGAAGTAATACTCGGGGCCAGGGATGGCCGGCGACAAGAACGACAGGTTAGCCAAGTTGCCGATAACGATGAGTGCGAGCAAACCTCGCCCACCGCGATAGACGCGCCAACAGAAGATTCCGTATGCGAACTCAATGATGAAAGCGGCGAAAGGAGCGGCCTCGTATAAGCCCAAGCCTAGCTTCGGCGATGGCAGCCCCGGCCACAGTACGATGTCATGCCCGTGGGTCACAAGATCGAGGATCAGATGGGACATGATTCCAAGCCCAACCGCCCGGCCAAGTACCGCGCGACCAAAACCGTTCTCGATGATCAGCCAGGCGGCAAGGGCAGCGACGAGGGCCGTGCCGACGGAGTGTGAGTAGGGCATGTACGCGAGGTGTATATCAGCTGTAATGCCGCCGATTGAACCAGGGTTAGGAAGAATTCCCGGATCATCCCGCTTCAGGGACAAAGATCGTTACTGATCGCGTATCTCCTGCCAGAGTCCGCCACTTGCCGCAGGTCGCGCCGCGGCGAAACCTGCCTAACGGAAACAAGGAGCGGCGCGATTGGGACCGAAGGGAAGCGACGTTTGATTAGCAGTGCTGTGGCTGCGTGGTCGATCGCAAACATAGTTTTTCCATCTGAGTTAGCGATTGCTAACTAGTGCGACAAAAAAAATTCTATACTAAGAACTTTCGAAACAAGCCCACGACGCTGCTCGTCCACCGACCTGCGGGTCCCTTAATTACCCCGACCTGAATCATGCGAGTTAGTTCTGCCAAAGTCCCCTGCAGGTTGGCGGCCGCAAGGTCGGGATTGACCGGCGATGGACGGTGTGCTTGGGGTGCCTGGGCAACGAGCAACTTGGCTAGCCCGATCATCGTGTGCCGCCGCACCGTTGCGCGTGACTTAGGCCAGAGGACACGGGCACTGTCGGACAGAAAGGCCAGAACGTCCGGGTACTGATCCCACAATGCGAGCCATCGGCCAGCGTACGCGTCCAACTTGCCCTCGAAGTCGTTCCTCGAGGCAAGGGCGGCAGCGCAGCTAGCCCACACTCGTCCGTGACAGGTTTCGAACAAATGCAGCGCCAGCTCTTCTTTACCAACGAAATGCTTATAAAGCGCGGGATTCGTGAAGCCGCTCTCTTGGGCAATGTCACGGATGCTGGTCGCAGCCAAGCCGCGTTCGCTAAAGAGCTTCATTGCCGCCCGGAGGATTTCCCGTTTGGCGGGAGGATCATTCTCGCTAATGTAGAAAGGAAGTGGGGTGGTCATACACAAGTAGGTTAGCAAACGCTAACTTCCTTGTCAAACCCTATGACCTGCCGGCCTCCGGTTCCTCACACCTGGTTCCGTTGATTTGAATCGAATGAATAATGCTATCATGCGGTTCGTTTTCGGAGATTCTCGATGCTTACGGTCCGGCTCGCCCTTCTACTTTTCACGTTAAGTCTGAACCTCGGCGCTCTCCTCGCGCAATCCGCTCCCGATGCCACCGTCCACATCGACACCACTCCCTCCCACCAAATAAATTCCTTCGATCCCGACTACGCCCTTGGCAGCTCCCTCGACGTTCTCTCCCGCCGCGACATCGACCGCGTCCACACGCCACACATCGTTCAGGAGTCCATCTCCGCGGGCTGGGGCCCCATCACCTACCGCAACAACAGTGAACTCCGCATGGCCGCCTGGCACTGGAACCCGAACGGCTCTTGGAGTGACGCCGCGCATCAAAGCGGATACTTCACCGGCAGCACCGAACTCAAAACTCCAATCCGCTACATTCTTTCCTACGCCCTCCCACACCGGGGCTTCGCCACCAGCGGCGACCGTCCCGTCCAAGGCCCCAACCTTCTCTATTGGAAAAGCAATCCCTACCTCACTAGCAAATTCACCGGCGAATCGGATGCGCTCCATCCACAATGGGTCATCGTCGATCTCCAGTCCGACAAACAAATCAATGCCGCGCGCATTCAGTGGGCTTCTCCGTTCGCCAAAACCTATCAAGTCGAATACTGGGTCGGCACCAACGCGCTCGATTTCGACGGCGGCCCCAAAGGCGAATGGAAGGTTTTCCATTCCGGCAAGATCGAAAACGCGCAAGGCGGAACGCAAATTCTCAAGCTTGCAGACACGCCGATTTCTTCGCGCTACGTACGCATTATGATGTCGGAATCTTCGAACACTTGTGATGAGCACGATCCAAGGGACATTCGTAACTGTGTCGGCTATGCAGTCCAACAAATCGAACTTGGCAGTAGCGATGCAAGCGGTAAATTCGCATCTGCGCCAAAAGGGTCCGGTGAGCGTGCGACAACCTACAGCGCCTCCTCCATCGATCCCTGGCATTCTGCGGAAGACGTCCGCGATGGCGGCGACTATCAGCACACTGGGTTCGATCTGTTCTTCACCAGCGGCATGACTAACAATTTGCCCGCGATGATTCCCGTCACGATGCTCTACGGCACTCCCGAAGATGCCGCCGGACAAATTGCCTACATCGAGAAACGCGGCTATCCCATCAGCTTTATCGAAATGGGCGAAGAGCCCGACGGCAAACATACGATGCCGGAAGATTACGCCGCGCTCTACATCCAGTGGGCCGACGCAATTCACAAGGTTGACCCAAAACTGAAACTCGGCGGCCCTGTTTTCGAAGGTGTCAACAAGGACATTACCCTCTGGCCCGATTCCAAAGGCCGCATCTCCTGGATGGGCCGGTTTGTCGTCTACTTAAAAGACCACAACCATCTTTCCGATCTCGCGTTCGTTTCCTTCGAGCACTATCCGTTTGAGCCCTGTACCGTCACCTGGAAGGATCTCTATCGCGAACCGCAACTCATGAAAGGCATCCTGCAAATTTGGCGCGATGACGGCGTGCCGCAAGACGTTCCCCTCATGGTCACGGAAAATCATCTGTCCTGGCAACTCACGGGCCCCATGACCACAATTTTCGCGGCGCTTTGGCTCGCCGATAACGTCGGTTCATTTTTCGAAGGTGGCGGCGCCGCGTTTTACCACTCGCCGATTCAGCCACAGCGAATGAACAACACTTGCCTCGGTTGGTCATCCTGGTCGAATTTCGTCTCTGACGAAAATTACGAAATTAGAGGCTATACCTCTCCGTACTATGCGGCCCGCATGATCAATCTCGAATGGGTGCAGCACCGCTCGGGGGTTCATCAAATGTTTCCATCCTCAACCGACATAAAAAACCCTGACGGAAATCTTCTTGTCACCACTTATGCGGTGCATCGTCCCGACGGTAACTGGTCACTCATGCTCGTTAATCGCGACGAAAATAACTCACACACCGTTCGCGTCTCTTTTGAAAATGCAAAGGAAAAACGCCATTCATTTCTTTCCGGAAATATATCCTGGATGAGTTTCGGATCCGATCAATACGTCTGGATCAACGACGGTCCCAACAGCCATCCCGACCCCAACCTTCCTCCCGCCGCCGCAATCATCGCCGCCAACCCGCAAACCATTTTCACGTTGCCCAAAGCCTCCATCACCGTCATCCGCGGACGACTGGCAAACTAGACGGAAGAATTATCGGCCTCCCCACCCTCATCTGAGGCCGCACCTTTGCAATTCTGTCGCCAGCAACGTCGGGCGGTCCTTCGCCAAAATCTCATCCGCAGACAGCGGCCGATGCACATCGTTTCTCAAGCCGGGAATCTTGTCAGCCTTTCACATTTCTCGCGATGATGCCGAACGACCCCGGAGGCCGGCCTTCTTCCGCGATGCTTTCTCCCCTTGGAGATTGACGCCCAATACCGACGGAATCCAGCCCGGTGTCAACGGACCACGGTTTCGGGTTTGACGACAGCCGGACCGGAACCGGCGAACAAGGAGCCAGAAAACCATGTCGAGCGAATCGAGCCTTGCGCGCGATGCCTCCGTGGCTTGCATTACCGATTGCAAAGACTGCATGATCGCCTGTGGACTAAACGTAGCTCAGAGCGCATGTGCGCAGCTTCGTACAGATCGCGGACGCCATCGGTGGCACCTCCAAAAAGCTCGAGAAAGTGCGTTTGATCGGCGAATTTCTTAAATCTCTCAGCGCTACTGACGCCGCGATCGCTGCACGGTTTCTTGCGGGCCGCGTGTTCGCTGGACATGACGAGCGTGCGTTGGGGGTTGGGGCAGCTACCCTTTCCCGGGTGATCGCAGAAACGGCTGGCCAGCCAGGCCACGTCCTCGGGGCTACGTATCGAAAGCACGGAGACCTAGGCGGCATGGCCGAGGAGCTCCTGCGCAGCACGAATCGCGACGGAGACTTATCCCTTGCGGACGTGGCCCGGCTTTTTGACGACTTAGCAGCCGCGCGGGGGCAAACGCATAAGGCGGAACTGCTAGCCAATGCTTTCGAGCGCTCCAGTGCCGCCGACGTGAAATATATCGTGAAAATTACTACTGGCGATCTGCGGATTGGATCGAAAGAAAGCCTCGTCGAAGAAGCCATTGCGAAAGCATTCGAGCGTCCACTCGCGGAAGTTCGCCGCGCAAACATGCTGACTGGCGATATCGGAGAAACATTGACGCTGGCGGCACAAAACCAGTTGGCCTGTGCAGCCGTACGCCTGTTTCATCCAATGGGATTCATGTTGGCGGCGCCCGTTGAGACTCCCGATGAGCTGTTCGACAAAAGAGATGGGCTGGAGCTCCCCCCGCTGCTGGTAGAAGAAAAGTACGATGGAATTCGGGCACAGGTTCACAAGAATAAACGCGGCGAAGTGCGGATTTTTTCGCGGACGCTCGCGGAGGTCACAGAATTTCCCGAGCTCGTCGAGCCCATAAGCGAATTGCCAGGAGAATTGATCATCGACGGTGAAATCCTGGCCTGGCGCGACACCCGGCCGCTGCCGTTCACGGAATTGCAGAGGCGGCTGGGACGTAAACGCTTGGATCTGTTCGTACAGAACGATATTCCGGTGAAATATGTCGCTTTCGACTTGCTTTTTCAAGATGGCGAATTGTTGCTGAATGAACCTTTGACAAAACGCAAGGCATTTCTGGATGCGGTTTGTGCGAATGCTCGAACGGCGTTGCACGTTGCGGGAGGCAGGGAATGCCGAACCGCAGGCCAAGTGCAGTTGGCATTTCATAACTCGCTGCAAGCCGGGCACGAAGGAATTGTGGCCAAGGCGGCGACTTCTCCGTACGTGCCGGGCCGGCGCGGCGGTTTCTGGTTCAAGTTAAAACAGCCGTTTGCGACATTGGATGTTGTCGTAACCGGCGTGGAATATGGTCACGGAAAGAGGCACAAGGTGCTTTCCGATTACACCTTTGCAGTGCGAGACGGGGAGAGGCTGCTGAACATCGGCAAGGCCTATTCGGGTTTAACTGACGCGGAGATTCGCGAATACACCGATTTCTTCTTGCAACACACGATTGAGGATCATGGGCATCGACGTACCGTCACGCCGGCGATCGTGCTTGAAGTAGCATTCAACAACATCCAAAAATCTGGCCGGCACGAGAGTGGGTATGCGCTGCGCTTTCCCCGGATTGTTCGCGTTCGCAGGGACAAGGCGGCACCGGAGATTGACACGCTGGAGACCGTGGCAAAGTTGTTTGCCCGCCAGACGGTCAGACCGGAAGAGGTTTGACTGCGTCTGGATGTAGGTTCACTCGAAAACCTTCCCTGCGATGGGACTCCCTCCAACAGCCTCGCTCCAGGGCCGCGCATCTAAGCGGACTATGTTCCTCGTCTTGGTCTGCTCCACCAACACTTCCCTGGGTAGTGCCTCTCTGCTTTCGAATGTACTCGGCGATCTCGGCCACGGTACCGAGCCAGATTCCGTGCGCGGGGCCCTGCAAAGATTCACAGAGGGCTTCCAGCGCAGCCGTCACCCAGTAACCTCGTTTCCCGATATCGTGGCCGACGAAAATAATCCAGCGGCCCTCCTTGACGGCTTCGTCAAGAGAGGCGAAACCGTTCCGGGGGTAGGCCCCGGACATCGACTGGTATTTCGAACAGCCCTCCGGCATGATCCTCGCGGTCCCTGGCGTGAAGGGACGCAGTGGTCACAAAAAGCGTATGTAAAGAAGGCCCACCAAAAGTGCAGTTGGTTATATTCGACACCGGCATCTCGACAACCCTATCTAGCTTTCCTGAGGGACTGAAGCGGAGGATGCACCCTCCGAAAAACCGGCAGTTCCAAAGATAGCCATCTTCGTCCATCGCTGAACCGTCGGGAAGCCCCGGGGTGACACCAGCGATAAAGGGGCGACGATTGCTGATCGAGCTATCTGCGGCCCGATAGTCATAGGCGTAAATGACATTACTGGGAGAGCACCCACAATAGAATGTCTTGCGTTCCGGGCTCCACGCCAGAGTGTTGGTGATGCCAAAGCCGGTGTCCCAAACCGACACGCTCCCGTCGGGCGTTACACGATAGAGTGATCCCGAGTTTCCCGAGACCTCGATATCCTGCCCAGTTGGACCAACATTGTTTCGCATGCTGCCTATCCAGAAAACTCCATTGGGGTCAGTTGCGCCGTCATTCAAGCGGTTGTGAGGCCAGTTCGGCTCCGGGGAGGCGAAGTCGGTGCGCTCATCGGTTAACGGGCGCCACAGAAGCAACCGCGATCCCAGAGCCACGAGTATTCGATCAGGGGCGGTGGTCAGTGATAGCGCACAGACGGGCTCAGCGAACGACCAACACTTCTTTTCTCCTGATTTGAGTATGTGACGGTGAATTCTGAAGCCGTTCACATCGGTCCAATAGAGGCTACCTTCCTCGGGGTGCCACAATGGACTCTCCCCAACGATATTCTTGGAATCGTCAAGCAAGCGTGGTGTGGGCATGTATCTCAATTTTCCTGCGGTTCTGGTCATCCGGCCACAAAGGATCTATTCGTTTGCCCTGGTTTTGTTCCTCGCTGAATCTTCACTGCTCTGTAACCGCCGTGCGTTTTGTAGTACAAGAACATCAACCCGAAAACAAAAACCAGCACCAGAGGAGCTACGGTAACGTAACGGAAGGACTGGGCCGCTCCGTATCGATCATAAATTCGCCCCATCAAAGGTAAAGCGCGGTCGACGGCTATATTTCCTATCGCGCCCATCACACTGAGCAACAGTGCGCCGCCCTTCGGGAACTGCTCGCTGGTAATCCCCAACATAGTGGGCCAGAAGTAGCAAACACCGGCAGCAAAAACCGTCGCTGCAGCGAATGCGGTAAAAGCGTTGTAGGCGTAGCTAAGGGCAAACAGACCTATGCCTGAGAGAGCTGAACAACCAAGCATCAGGCCTATCGGGGAAATCTTTCGGGCAACTGTTCCGGCGAAGTTTCGCATAATGAACATCAGCCCGCTGATATACACCAAAACGAGAATTCCCGGCGTATGGGCAATGTTTCTCAGCACCGACTCCATCCATTGGTTAGGCGCTAACTCTGTGGCTGCTGTCAGCACCATACAAGAAGCCAACAGAAGAAACATGGGGCGAATCGCCTCCCGAAACATCTCGCTTGCGGAAACCCCGGATGCGACCCGCTCCGTCGCCGGAAACTTCTGGCCAACGATCATCAGACCGTAAATGATAGCCGGGACGAGGATAGTTGCCATCTTTGCCTGCCATCCCAGACCTAGCCTGGTCAGCGCATATGGAGCGAGACCACCAATGATTAAGCCGCCCGGCCACCAGGCATGAAGGATATTGAGCTTTTGAGTCTTCACCTCAGGATACGCTGTAGCGACCAGAGGGTTGATGACTCCCTCCACCAAACCGTTTCCTAGTCCGACGACGAACGTCGCCAATTCGAGCACGCCATAACTCGGAGCGAAAATTATTACGAGTACGCCGGAGATGTGGAGAAACCAAGCCGCGCACAAAAGCGCTCTCATCCCTAAGGCATCGCAGAGCGGGCCGCCGATGAGAATGGCTGCCGCAAATCCGAGAAAAGCTTTGCCAGCAAAGATGCCGACAAGCTGTTTGTTCACATGAAATTGAGCGCCCAGATCATCGAGGGTGGCGGCGCGAACGGAAAACACCATTGCCGTGGTCATGAGTGCCATGCAACTAGCCACAAACAAGCGCTTGCGTTGGCCTGCGGATAACGTCACATTTTCTGGAGGGAACGCTTGCGAGCTCACGAAATTTCTCCTGCCTTTGGTGGCCAACCGCTCTCTACCAGTCCGGCGGAGCTCCAACGGGGTACTGCTCCAAATCGACGATGGACCCGGTTATACACTGGCTCTCGTCACTAGCGAAATAAAGGGCTGCCAGGGCAACATCTCGAGGAACGAGCAAACGGCCGAACGGGCGAGTGCGTATGGCCTCTTCGACCCACCGTTCGCCCTTTCCCTCTTCAATTTTCATGCGCCGCTCGTTGGGGGTCATGGTCCAACCGGGATTGAGCTGGTTGACACGGATGCCATACCTGTTCAGATAGGCGGCGGTGTTCTTCGTGAGTGTCATAAGCGCGCCCTTGGATGCTGAGTACGCCATCAGCTTCGGCTCTCCGATATAGGCATTGATCGAACCAATGTTGACGATGGACCCGCTTCGTTGCTGTTTCATGCAAGCGACCGCTTCCCGCATGCAGAGAAACGCGCCGCGCACGTTGGTGGCGAAAACTTTATCCCACACTTCACAGGTCGTATTCTCGATGTTCCCCCGCGTGCTTATGCCTGCATTGTTAATGAGCACGTCGATGCGACCATAAACCTCGACCGCCTGACGTATTAGCGCCCGACAGTCGGCCTCAACGCTGACATCCGCCCGCTGGAAGATGGCCCGGCCACCTTCCTTTTCGATGCTTGCAGCAACGGTCGCCGCGTTCGCTTCATTTTGGTCGGACACGACCATCGCGGCGCCTTCGCTCCCAAACAAACGCGCGATGCCTTCACCCATTCCCGCACCTGATCCAGTAATGATGGCGATGCGATTTTCTAAGCGCGGCGTATGCACAATCTCGCTCAAAAATGCTCGGCGATTTTAATACGTAGAAAGCGGACGGATTCTCTCAGCTCGTCGATTCCATTGATTCCGTCCTCGATGGAAATCCATCCATCGAACCCTTCGGCCTTGAGCATAGAGAAAATCTCATCGTAATTGTTAAGGCCTCTTCCGATAACGCCGTGCTTGAGGTTCTGAGCATAGCCGCTCGTTCCATCCTGCTGTTCCAGTTCCTCCAAGGTGCCGCTCGCCAAGTATCGATCTGACGCATGCATGGAGACCACCCGGCTCTTAATGGCGGCGAGCACCTCAAGAGGGTCTTGTCCGGCGATGATTGCATTGGATGGGTCATAGTTGACGCCAAACCAGGGTGAGTCGATCTGACCAATGATTTCCAAAAATATCTCTGTATCCTGGGCAAATTCGGGGTAAAGCCAGTAACCGTCCTTATAATGATTCTCCATGTTTAGGACGATCTTTCGCGAGGCCGCGTGTTCGAGCAGTGATCTGATCGATTCGACCGTCCAGCGCACGCCTTCCGCGCGGGAAACATCTGGGCGGCGCTGACCGGAAAGCACGCGGCAAAAGTAGCCGCCGAGCTCCGCTGCGACGTCGATCATTTGTTTCTGGCGCTCAATTTCCGCGCGCCGGACCCGTGCATCAGGCGTTGTGAAATCTGGCGAAGCGCACATCATCGGCACTTCCAGGCCATGTTTCACGAGTTGCATTTTTACGCGTTGAAGATACTTCGGTTCAAAGCTCTGAAAAAATCCGGGGTACACTTCGACGCCGTCAACACCAAGAGTGCCAGCCAGCTCGATCCAATCAAACAGCGTCATGGTCTTGGTGACGCACAACTCATCCATGTAACATTTGGGAAACGCGCTCAACTTCGGCATAAACGTCCACTAACAACTCGGCGAACATATCACTGAAGCATCCGGCTAGGGTTACCTCGACTCAATTGGGACACAGCACTGCTTTGACATACTTACCGGTGTACATCCCGTCGAAACAATCTTGCCAGTGATCGAGCGTCGCCACCTGGGTGATAATCGGGCCAAGGTTAATCTGCCTTGCAGTCAACATTGGCACAATCTTTTCCCAATTCTCAAACGTATGGCTGAAGCTGCCTTGCAGATGTATGGCCTTTTGCACCAGCGGGTCAAGCGAAAAGTTCAGCGGCTGAGGCCCCCACCCAACTTTAGTGATTTGACCTCCCGGGCGGACAATTTCGAGGGCGGTCTTCAACGCCGCCGAGACGCCCGCCGCATCGATTACCAGATCAGCCCCGAGCCCGTCGCCGATTTCCCGCATGTATTCGACGAAGTTCGTGTTCTGAACATCTACGGTGTGTGTGGCTCCAAGCAGGCGAGCCACATCGAGCCGAGAGGCATCCTGTGTCGTACCCGCGACAATTAAATTTCTGGCGCCAGCGATGCGGGCCATCTCGGTGCAAAGCAAGCCAATCGGCCCCGGGCCAATCACGACGACTGTATCACCGGGTCGGACAGTGCTTTTCGAGGCCACCGCGTTATATGCGACACAGCAAGGCTCGGTAAGCGCGGCGCGTTCGAATGGAAGTTCGTCAGGGATGTGGTGCAGACAACGAGCTGGGACGCATACGAAGCTGGCCATCGCACCGTCTGTCCCCGCACCGAAGCCCGAACGACTGGGGCAGAGGTTGTATTTGCCTGTGCGGCATAGCAGACACTCGCCGCAAATGTTTGCCGCGGTTTCCGAGACGACCCGGTCGCCCTCACGAAATCCCCTCACCCGAGCGCCGACTTCAGCGACTGTGCCGCAGAATTCATGCCCAAGCACGACGGGGACGCGGACCGGCCAGCTTTGGGAGTTGTGGTATTGGTGGATGTCGCTGCCGCAGACTCCGACCGCACCGACGTGTAGAAGTACTTCCTCGTCCTTTATCGCCGGCACGGGCTTCTGGCGTAATTCAACTGCTAGGGGTTCAAGAGCATAGTGCACGACACCGTCCATCACGTCCATCATTGCCGAACCCTCCGAGTTATCTCGCTCAATAGTCCTTTCAAATCGCCGGCAGCAACCTTAAACGAGTGAGCATCGATGGCGAGCGGAGCACCGATCACAACGAGCGGGGCGCCACGCTTTGGCATTTCAACTGCCTCCTCCAGCGTTAAGCCGCCGACAGCTTGCACAGGAATGCGGACCGAGTTCACCACGGCCTCGAGATCATCCAGTGGGCTGACACGGCCCCGCCCTGCCGCCGCCACGCCGTTGCGTTCATCATAGCCGGTATGATGAACGATGTAATCCACGCCGAGGTCTTCCATCATCCGGCTTGCTGCCACTTTGTCTTCACATCCGAGATTGTCGCCCATGATCTTGATACCGTAGTCCCGTCCGGCTTTCACCGCGACCTTAATCGTTTCCACATGCGCGCGCGCCATAACCACCATGTGCGTGGCGCCCGCCTTCGCCATCATTTCGGCCTCGAGATATCCCCCATCCATCGTTTTCACATCAGCTACGATCGGATGGTTAGGAAAGGCCGCCCGCAAGGCGCGGACACCATGCAGGCCCTCCGCCAAAATCAGGGGCGTCCCCGCTTCAAGCCAATCTACGCCCGCCTCGACGGCAACGCGCGCCGTGTCCAGCGCTTCATGGACATGCATCAGATCCAGGGAGATCTGAACAACCGGTGGGTGAGCGCTTGGCAACGGAAAGGATCTCCTTGTGGCCTGCTGTTCCGTATTTAGACTAAGGACCAGCAGAACTGTGGAGTCAGAGATTTTTCACTGACTGCCCACGCATTGCAAGCAAGATCCTACTGCATCTCCGGATTTTTCCGCTCATCACAGCGTAGAGGTGACGGCGAGCGGCGCAGAAGCCCCCGCTGCTCCTCTTTTTTTAGTACCGAAATGAACGCGTGCGATGGGAGAAACATACCAGTTGAGCCGATCCGGTGTCGCGGCACTCTGTCTCCAACCCAGCAGGAAGAAGGTCCCTTCATCAAGCCCGGAACTGCGGTCGCGCCACGCGATAAGAGCAGACAGATCCAGCATGACCTTTTCACGTGAGCAACGTCATTTGAGTGGGAACACTCTGCGCGGACGGAACGTATCTAGTGAAGACAGGGAGAAGAGGGATGCGGATGAGAGACCTGCTTGGCAACGTTCGCTACGCTCTGAGACAGTTTCGAGCCGCTCCGGTGTTCGTTGCCGCAGCCGTGCTCACGCTGGCACTCGGAATCGGCGGAACCACGGCAATCTTTACGCTCATCGATGCCGTGATGGTAAGGTCCCTGCCGGTCGGGGATCCCGGGCGCCTTTACCGCGTCGGAGAAGGGGATGAGTGCTGTGTCGAGGGAGGGCCCCAGGACCGGTGGGGTTTTTTTTCCTATCCCCTCTTTGAGCGACTGAAGGCCGCGACTCCGGAATTTGAGGAAGTAACAGCATTCCAGGCAGGCCGCGGCCGTTTGGGTGTGCGGCGGGAAGGTGTTAGTTCTGCTGCCCGACCCCTGCGGTCCGAGTATGTCACGGGCACGTATTTCTCGACGCTGGGCGTGCGGGCGTTTGCCGGTCGCGTGTTCACTCCAGAGGATGACCGGCCGGCGGCGCCGCCTGTCGCGGTGTTGAGCCATCGGGCGTGGCAGACGATTTACGGTGGGGACACGTCCGTCTTGGGGGCGACGTTTGTCGTGGAGGGGCATCCCTTCACGGTAGTCGGAGTAGCGCCGCCAGGATTTTTCGGCGAGACGCTCGAGAGTGATCCACCCGAGATTTGGGTTCCTGTGCAGCAGGAGCCTTTGATCGACGGCCAAAGCAATCTTCTTCATCAGTCTGTTTCGGCATGGTTGCGCATGATCGGAAGGTTGAGGCCTGGCGCGTCGATTGACGGAATGGCCCCGCGGCTCACTGGAGTTTTGCGGCAATGGATCCAGAACGATTCCGGGTATCCAGCCAACTGGATGGAGGGCGTGATCGGGATGCTTCCCAAGCAAGTCCTGAACGTCATCCCGGCAGGGGCGGGCGTCGCGGTAATGAAGGAAGAGTATGGACACAGCCTGCGGATTCTGTTCTCCGTTTGCGGAGCGGTGCTGCTCATCGCCTGCGCCAACGTCGCAAATCTGTTGCTTGCGCGGGGCGTGGCCCGGCGCGGACAGCTGGCTGTGCGCATGGCCATCGGCGCACCGCGGCACCAGATTATCGCGCAGGCCTTGACGGAAAGCATTCTGCTGGCGGTTGGCGGCGCGATGGTGGGACTCGCGGTTGCCGTTGGAGCTGCGAGGTTGTTGCTGGCCTTGGCCTTTCAAAGCGCGCACTTCCTTCCGATCAGCACCATGCCGTCGTTGATGGTTTTGGCGTTCGCCTTCGTGCTGGCGCTTGTGACGGGAATCCTTTTCGGCGCGGCTCCTGCGTGGCTTGCAACGCGCACCGATCCCGTCGAGGCTCTGCGCGGGTCGGGCCGGGGAACAAGCGATCATGCTTCTCTTGCGCACAAGGCGCTGCTGCTGGTGCAAGCGGCCCTGTCTGTGGTGCTGGTGGCGGGTGCGACGATGCTGGGCAGGAGCCTGAACAAGCTCGAGAACCAGGATTTTGGATACGAAGTCAAAGGGCGCGTGGTCGTCGCCCTGCATAATCCGCCGGCGAGCTACTCGCCAGCCAAGCTGCAGGCGCTTTATCGTCAGCTTGAGGACCGCCTCAGCCGCTTGCCGGGGGTGCAGGGAACGGGACTCGCTCTTTATAATCCGCTAACCAACAACTGGGGTGAGATGATTTTTGTTGCCGGGCACCCACCAGCCAAGATCGAGGAGGAGTCCGGTGCGTCGTGGGATCGCGTGAGCGCCGGCTATATGCAAAATTTCGGTATGCGTATGGTTCGCGGACGGAACTTCACCGCGGCTGACAACGAAACGACAGAGCCGGTTGCCATCATCAACGAGGCGTTTGTCAGGCGCTTCTTCAAGAGCGGCGAAAACCCTTTGGACCAGCACTTCGGCTTGGATTTTCCTGAAAACTCCGGAATGTTCCGGATCATCGGTATCGTACACGATGCGAAATTTGCGGGATTTGCGCTGGGACGGCCGACGCGCCCGATGTTCTACGTGCCGCTGGCGCAAAGCGTGGACTATAAGCAGGATCTGATGGCGAGGGTCGAGAGGGCATCTCAGTTTGTCGGCGGAATCATGCTTGTCACCGGGGTTTCGCCAGGAAGGCTCGAAGGGCCGATCACCCAGGCATTGTCGGAGGTTGATCCGAATCTGGCTATAACCAGCGTGCGGACCATGCAAGAGCAGGTCGCATTGACGTTCGACCAAGAGCGAGCGGTAGCGAGCCTCGCGGGACTATTTGGGACCATCGCGCTGCTGCTGGCGGCCGTGGGGTTGTACGGTGTGACTGCCTACATGGTAGCTCAGCGGACTCGCGAAATCGGCATCCGCATGGCACTGGGTGCGAAGCGAGCAAAGGTGGCGCAGCTTATCCTGGGGTGGGTGTCGAGACGCGTGTTCGCAGGACTGCTGTTGGGGTTGCCGCTGGCTGTCGGCGCCGGGCGGTTGATTTCGAGTCAGCTCTACGGCGTTTCGAGTTGGGATCCGATGGCGCTGATGATTGCAGCGAGCGCGCTCGCGATGTCGGCATTTGCGGCGGGAATTCTTCCCTCGACCCGAGCGGCTTCGATTTCACCAATGGAAGCGTTGCGAATGGAATAGGCGAGGAGCCCGCCTCAGAAAACGGATCTGACGAGCCAGGGCGCCGACGCCTGGCGCTTCCATCGCATCCTCTCCGCAATCTGCGACCTCAGGGCTCGAACCCGGCCAAATTGTTCGGCGAACGAGGAATCCCACGGCGCAGCAAGCGCCAAGGCCGATGGAAACGCAGTTGCAGGCCAGGGGTTTGGACGGTCGCCCGGACTTGCGCCCAGGGGGCCATTGGTAGTTTTCAGGGCTGGAATTGCGAGGCGCGCGACCCCCGAGAACCTATCGCGCGATTCATCTGAAGAGCAACGTTGCGCTTCATCTTGAGCCGGGCGCGACGATCCTGGCGGCCGAGACGCCCATGGAAGGCACGACCTCGGGCGGCTATGACGCAGCCGAGGCCAACGCCGGCGACAACAAATTTCAGGATTATGGGCACAGCCACTGGCACAACAGCCTGATTTGGGGGGAAGAACTGCACAACATCGGGATCGTGGGTCCCGGACTGATCTATGGCCGAGGGTTGAGCCGCGGCGCCGGGCATGACACGCCCCGCGCGGAAGCGCCCGGGTCGGCAATAAAGCAATCGCCCTCAAAAACTGCCGAAACGTCTTGCTGAAGGATTTTGCCATTCTCAAGGGCGGGCCCTTCGGCCTGCTCGCCACCGGAGTAGACAATTTCCAAATCCACGGGCTGACCATCGA
>WNGJ01005264.1_pt1 | contig 15738 bp, 16 predicted proteins | sample 5400611 | NCBI WGS metagenome assembly WNGJ01 (sample SAMN13153375, study PRJNA577476) | soil metagenome | isolation source: 40 cm soil or saprolite under Garry oak tree replicate 1 | place: USA:California | collected 2016-06-15
GCCTGCCGCGCCGGTACCTCGAGTTCGGCCCAGCCGATATGGCGCACGCTTCCTCATCCTTGGTCGAGCCTTACGGGAGGCTTGTACCGGGCCCGTTCGGGCTCAATCGTCGCGTTCGGCCGGGTCCACGTCGGTCGGTAGGCCGGGCCAGGGCGCTGGCCAGCGGGCCCGCGCAGTTGGCGGCCAGGTGCAGCAATACCGGCGCGGCCAGGCTGCCAGAGCGTTCCCGCAGCAGGGACAGCAGCGCGCCCGCCCCCGCGGTCCCGGCCGCTACGGCGGTGACCGCGGTGATCCGGGCGCCGCGGCCGGCCGCGAGCCGGTTGACCGCCAGCGCCTCGGCGGTTGGGCGGATGTGCCACAGGCCGAACACCGCGCTGCCCACGGCGGTGGCCGCGGGCTCGGCCAGCACCCGGCGCAGCGCGGCCTGGAGCACCCCGCGGAACGCGATCTCCTCCCAGGCGACGGTGCCGACCGGGATGCGCAGCAGCACGTGGTAGGCGAGCTGGCGCCGGTCCAGGCCGGCGATCCGCTGGTCGTTGAGCAGGGGCCGGGTGGCCGGGGTCAGCGCGGCCAGCCCGAACGCGGCCACGACCGGCGCGGCTGCCGCCGAGCCCAGGCTGAGCCCGGACCGCAGCTGGTCCCGCCGCAAGCCCAGGTCGGCCGCGGTCAGCCCGCTGGCGGCCGCCGCGGCCAGTGCGGCCGTAGCGGCCAGGGCATTGACCGCGGGGTACCACCGCCGGTGCCAGGGCCGGGCTCCGGCCACGTTGTTATAGCCGGCGAGCACGATGCAGCCGGCCGCGGCGAAGGCAACGTCGGCCCGGCGGCGGGGCGAGCGGCCAGGCTTGCCGGTCACGGGTTACTCACCGGAGCGGACCAGGCCGTTCTCGTAGGCGAAGACGACGGCCTGGGCGCGGTCGCGCAGCGCGAGCTTCATCAGGACGCGGCTGACGTGGGTCTTGACCGTTTGCTCCGCGACGACCAGGTGGGCGGCGATCTCCGCGTTGGACATGCCGCGGGCAACCAGGGCCAGGACCTCGGTTTCGCGTTCGGTCAGGCCGTCGAGGTTCTTGCGGCTCGCGGACCTGGGCGCGCCCAGACGGGCGAACTCCGCGATCAGGCGGCGGGTCACCCCGGGGGCCAGCAGCGCGTCCCCGGCCGCGACCACCCGCACGGCCTCGGCGAGCTCGCCGGCCGAGGCGTCCTTGAGCAGGAACCCGCTGGCGCCGGCGCGCAGCGCCTCGTACACGTAGTCGTCCAGGTCAAAGGTGGTCAGGACCAGGACCCGCGGTGCGCCGTCGGCCGCCGTGATCTGCCGGGTGGCCTGCAGGCCATCCATCATCGGCATGCGGACGTCCATGAGGATGACGTCGGGGCCCAGCTCGGCGGCGCGAGCGATGGCCTCCTGCCCGTTGACGGCCTCGCCGACCACCTCGATGTCGGCCTGCGCGTTGAGCAGGATGGAAAAGCCCGACCGCACCATCCCCTGGTCATCGGCCACCAGCACGCGGATCGTCACGCCGCCTCCTCCGGGGGGCTCACCGGCAGGACCGCGGTCACCAGGAATCCGCCGTCCCCGGTCGGACCCGCATCCAGGCTCCCGCCCAGCATCGTGGCCCGCTCCCGCATGCCGACCAGGCCGTGCCCTCCTCCGGCGGCACCGTCCCCGCTGCCCGCCATGACCGGGACGGCCTGGACCAACGGGCCGGCGTCGTTGCAGACCTCGAGGGCCAGTCCATCGGGGCGGTACGCCACGCGCACCTGGACATGCGATCCCGGCGCGTGCCGCATGGCGTTGCTCAGCGCCTCCTGCACGATGCGGTAGGCGGACAGGTCCACGCCTTCCGGCAGCGGCACGGGGTTCCCGCTGCGGGTGACGGTGACCGACACCCGGCCGCTGCGGGCCGAGTCGAGCAGGGCGTCCAGATCGGCCAGCCCCGGCTGCGGCGCGGTGTCCTGCCCGCCGGTGCGCAGCACGCCCAGCACGCGGCGCAGCTCGGTCAGCCCGGCCAGCGCGCTGGCCCGGATGTCGCCGAAGCTCTCCACCAGTTCCGGCGGCGGATCGGCGGTCTTGTAGGGTGCCGCCTCGGCCTGGATCGCGATCACCGACATGTGGTGGGCCACCACGTCGTGCAGTTCCCTGGCGATGCGCTGGCGCTCCTCGAGCAGCGCGCGCTCGCCGGAGTGCCGGCGCTCCTGCTCCTCGAGCTGGCGCGCGCCGCTGCGGCGCACCCGGACCACGACACCGAGGAGGATGGGGACCGCGGCCAGGAAGACAGCCTGGGGCACTGCCCCGGGATCGACGAACGCCGCCCCGGCCACGGTGACGGCCACTGAGGCGGCCACGACCCGCGGCCGGCAGCGGACCGCCACCGCGTACAGGCACAGGCCGTAGACGAGTACGCCCGCCACCGGGACGTCCGGCCCGCCGATCGAGCCCGGCGGGATCACCAGGCTCGTAACGATGATGGCCGCCGCGGAAACCGCCCACGCGCTGAGCGGGAACCGCGTGCGCAGCACGAGCGGCACGCTGACGACGAACGCGAGCAGGACCAGCACGCCGGTCGCGTGGTGGCCATGGTCGCCGGCGTTCGCGTTGGTCAGCGCCGAGTTGGTGGTGGCGAAGCAGATCAGCGCGATGATCACGTCGGCGACCTCGACCAGGTCGTATCGTCCGCGCCGCAGCCAACGAGGACGCGGGGTCGGCGGGTTCGTGGTGTCGGTCACGAACGTCGCCGCGAACCTGCTCACCGCCGTCACGTCCATGCCCCCAGCGTAGGCGCGGCGACCCGGAAACCTCGTCCCCCGCCCGGCGTATCTGCGAGCCCATACCCCAGTAGGGGTGGTACGGCCCGTGGTGGCCGGCGACGCCGCGGAGGGCGGCCCGCGTCACCGGCCTCATACCCGCGGGGCAGGCCGGCAATCGGCTCGCCAGGCCGACGCCGGCTAGCCATCGGCGTCCGTAGCTTCCTGACCGGAACGCAGAACACGCAGGAAGGACGTCACGATGAGACTTCGCTACTTGGCCGCCGCACCGCTGGTCGCGGTGGCCATGCTCGGCACCACGGCCGCGGCCTGGCCGTCCGGCACGGCCGCCATGCCCCAGGCACCCCCCGCGCTGACGACCAGCGCACTGTCCGCCCGTTACGCCGCCGACGCCCGGGCGATCGGAACGGCAGAACAGGCCGCCGTCCGCGACGGTGACCGTCCGCTGGCCGGGGCACTGGCCCGCCTGCGCACCCGGCACGTTCTTTTCTTCAATCCGAACGGTCAGGGCGTCGCCGCCATGGTGATCGGCAACCTCGCCACCGCGAATCGGGTCGCGATCCTGGTGCCGGGCTCCGACACCACGCTGGCCACGTTCTTCTCCCGGGGAGCGGCGTCCCCCGGTGGCGGCGCCGAGGCGCTGGCCGCCGAGGCGCACCGCCTCGACCCGGGGACGCACCTGGCGATCATCGCCTGGCTCGGCTACCCCGCCCCGGCCATGCTCAGCCCGGCCGTGATGACCTCGGGCGACGCCGGGCAAGGGGCCCGGGCCCTGCGGCCGCTGGTCACCGCGCTGGCCCGGCACGGCGACCAGGTCGCGCTGCTGTGTCACAGCTACGGGTCGGTGGTCTGCGGGCTGGCCGCGCCGCACCTGCCGGTCACCGACATCGCGGCGTTCGGCAGCCCCGGGATGGACGCCTCCTCGGCGGCATCGCTCGACGGCACCGCCCGGGTGTGGGCCGGCCGGGAGAGCGGCGACTCGATCAGGTTCGTGCCGCACATCCAGCTGTTCGGGCTGGGCTTCGGGGCCGACCCGATGTCGCCCGGATTCGGCGCGCGCATCTTCGCCACCGGCACCAGCGGCCACAGCGGCTACCTGGACCCGGGCTCGGTCTCGCTGCGCAACCTGACCTACATCGCGCTGGGTGACCCCGCGGCGGTGACCCGATGACCGCCCTCGCGCAGGTCCGGAAGGTCAGGGTTCTGGCCCGGCGCATCGACGCCGCGACGCCCCCGCAGCGCGACCGCGCGGTCGACGCACTGCGCGCCCTGGCCATCGCCGGGGTCATCGGCGGCCACTGGCTGGTCACCGCGCTCGTGACCGGCAGCAGCCACCACGGCACGGTCCTGCACGACGACAGCCCGCTGGCCTCGATGCCGTGGCTGGCCCCGCTGTCCTGGATCTTCCAGACGCTCGCGGTCTTCTTCCTGGTCGGCGGCTACTCGGCGGCCCGCGGCTACCGGGGCGGGTACCTCGCCTGGCTGCGCAAGCGGATGCTCCGGCTGGCCCGTCCGATCGCGGCGCTGGCCGCGGTCTGGGTTCCGGTCACGGTCGGCCTGGTGCTGGCCGGCGTCCCGGCCGCGACCGTGCATACCATCGTGTTCCTGGTCATCAGCCCGCTGTGGTTCCTGGGCGTGTACGCCGTGCTGACCGCGCTGACCCCGGCGGCCATGTGGCTGGTCCGGCGGTTCGGCGCGCAGTCGGCGGCCTTCCCGGTCGCCGTGGTGGCCGCCGCCGACCTGGTCAGGTTCGGCCTGCACGGGCCCTCCTGGGTCGGCTGGGTCAACCTTCCGGCCGGCTGGCTCGTCCCCTACCTGCTCGGCATCGCCTGGGCGCTGGGGTCGCTGCGCGGCCGCCGGGTCCCCGCGCTGATGCTGGCCGGCGGCGCCGCCGCCACCGCCGCGCTGATCGCCTGGGCCGGGTACCCGGCCAGCATGGTCGGCGTGAACGGAGCCCACATCTCCAACCTGAACCCGCCCACGCTGGCCGCGGTGACGTTCGGGATCGCCCAGTGCGGCCTGGCGTTGCTGCTGCGCGACCGGCTGGCACGGGTGATGCGCCGCCCCCTGGCCTGGGCCGCGATCGCTCTGGTCAACCTGTCGGCGATGACCCTGTTCCTGTGGCACCAGACCGCGTTCGTCACGGTCGGCTCCGTCGGCCTGCTGGTCGGCCGGGTGCCGGGCCTGCTCAGCGCGCCGACGAGCGGCCTGTGGGTAGCCGAACGGCTCGCCTGGCTGCCGGTGTTCGCGATCATGCTGTCGGGCCTGTGGCTGGCGTTCCGCCGGGTGGAGCGCGGCTAGGGCTGGGATCGGGCTGGCTATGCTGCGACCATGAGTGACGAGCACGGGTACTCTTCGGCCGACCTACCACTCTATTTCGAATGGCACGGTGAACCCCGCGGCTCGCGGCCTCCCCTGCTGCTCGTGCACGGCGGGGGTTCGACGATCGAATCCAACTGGGGCCAGCTCATTCCGGCTCTGGAAAGCTCACGGCGAATGCTTGCTGTTGAGTTGCAGGGGCACGGACGCACCGGTCCGGGTGACCAGGCCGCGTCATTCGAGGGTTCGGCCGACGGTGTCGCCGCGCTGCTGAAGGAGCTCGCCGCCGGGGCGGTCGATGTGCTCGGGTTCAGCAACGGCGGTCAGGTCGCGATGCAGCTGGCCATCCGGCATCCGGCGGCGGTCCGCCGGCTCGTCGTCGCATCTGCGCCGTTCCGCCGCGACGGCATGGTCGACGGATTCTGGGACGGACTGGCGGCGGCGACCTACGCCGATCTCCCCCAGCCCTATCGCGAGGCCGACCTGGCGGTCAGCGGTGACCCCGCGCACGCCGAGCGCATGTTCCACCTCGATCGAGAGCTCATGCTGACCGGCTTCACCGACTGGCCCGACTTCCTGGTCGCCTCGATCACCGCGCCGGCACTCGTCGTAGCGGCCGACCAGGATGTGATCCGCATCGAGCATACGTTGCTCCTTGCCTCCCTTATCCCGAACGCCCGCCTGCTCATCGTGCCCGGAAACCACGGCGACTACCTGGGCGAACTAGCCGCCGCAGCCGGAGACCCCGGCCCGCTGCAACGGACACTGCCGTTTATCGCCGACTTCCTGGACCAGCCCGAGACCACCGCGCAGACTCGATGAATTCAGGGAGGCAGCCATGTCGAACGAACCCGCCGTGCGGGGCTACGTCGTCAGCCCAGGTGAGGGAGTGCCGGACCGGACGCCCGACGTGAAGGCGTCCGGCCGGTCGACCGGCGGCAGCCTCACCGTGATGGAGCTGGCCGTCGACGGCGGGCCGCCGAGACATACCCACACCCGCGAGGACGAGAGCCTCTACGTGTTCACCGGGGTCGTGGACGTGGAGTGTGGTGAGGACCGGTTCGAGGCCGGACCAGGGTCGTTTGTGTTCCTGCCCCGCAACCTGCCACACGCCTTCCGGTCCGTCGGCGGCCCGGTGACGGCGCTCCTGATCGTGACGCCGGGCGGACTGGACAGCTACTTCGCTGAGATGCACGCGGCGATGCGTTCGAACGCCGATCCGGCCGAGATACGGCGGATCCAAGACACGTACGGCATCGTGCGGTCCTGAGTACCATGACCCGCGAAAGCATCCAGGTCCACCCGCCCATGATCACCCCGGCCGCGCCGCCAGTCATCCGGTTAACCCGGCACCCCCACGGTTCCCACCAGAAAATTGGGTTGCGTCCGCAGAGCGGGCAGTGGTTAGCATTACCTCGATGTTCGGAAAAGTCGCGCGTAGGTACATGCGAGGGACGTTCCTCGGATCGGTCGACTGGCTCGGCCGTGAGTGTGCTGCTTCGGCAGCACCAGAGGCATTCCCGTGTGCGATGTCGTGCGGCTTGGCTCCGATCTCCGCGGCAGGCGAGCATGAGGCTCGTCGAGGTCGGGGGCTGGCATCCGCATCTGCCCGCGGCTGAACTGTCCGCGGTAACCCAGGGCGCTCTGTTCCAGGTCGCGAGGCGCGTCTACGTGCTGTCCGGTGACGTGGATGTTTCCCGGCTTGCCTACGCCCATCGCACGCTGACCTACCTCGGCGCGGGTCGTGACCTGGCGCCCCCGCCCGCGCTCGGTGAGCACATCACCGGTTCGTACGCGGTGCGAGTGCATGACGACGACGGCCTGCTGCCGCTGACGGTCCGGACCAGGCTGATCAACGAAGTGTGGAGGAGCCTGTCAAACCCGCACGTCGACCTGAGCGATCCGCAGCACGAAGTGAATGTGTACGTGACTCCCGTCGGCTTGCACTGGGGGCTGCTGCTGGATGCCCCAGCCCGCGGCAGGCTAGGCGACCGGAACCCGATGCACCGGCCGTTCTTCCGTTCGGTCCTGGTGCCGCGGCAGCGCGCCCGCTGTCTGGTGAACCTTACCGGTGTGCAACCCGGTCAGCGTTTCCTCGATCCGTTTTGCGGGACCGGCTCGCTGCTGGTGGAGGCGGCGCTGGTCGGCGCGCTCGCTTGCGGCTCGGATATCGACTCGGTCATGGTCAGCGGGTCGCGGGCGAATCTTCGGCACGAAGATCTACCCGGGCAGGTGCGGCGGATCGACGCGCGCCGGCTGGACGAGTGGGGCACCGTGTTCGATGCGCTGGCTACTGACATTCCTTACGGCCGGTCAGCGTCAACGCACGGCAGTGACGTTGATGATCTGTTTCACCGGCTGCTCGTCTCGGCCGGCGGTGTGCTGCGCGCAGGGGCGTACGCCGTCGTGATGGCCCCGGCCGGGCTTCCCGCGCCCGAGCACCCCGAATTTGCCGTAGTCGCGCGATTCCGCGAACGCGCCAGCGCATCGCTGACTCGCGAGATCTGGCTGCTGCGCAGGACGCCGTAATCGCTGATCGACTCCGAATACATCGGCCCGCTTCCGGATCAGCCGAAGGCGCGGATGACTTCGGCCAGCGCGGCGACAGCCGCGTCGATCGCCGTGTCCTTGATGTTGCTGTAGCCGACCAGGAGCCCCAGGTCCAGTGGCTCGGGCTGGAGTTGCTTCTCGTCCAGGTTGGGCAGCTACTCGGCAACCTCGTCGTTAGTCGCTGAACCTTGCCCTGTCGTCTAGGTTTCGTTCTTGATTAATCCTGGTTAGGCGCGCGGAACCCGGTGAGCCGTGGGTGCCTGGCTGCCCAGGTAGGCCCAGAACATGGGATGGATCTGGAAGCGCTGGGCCGCGACCGCGGTTTGCTGACTGGCCTGGTGAGGGCCGAGGAAGGAGGCAGCGCCGGTGCGCCGTGTCCTGGCGTCCTGGCGTGTCTCGGCGCGGAGGAACCCGATATTCCACAGGGTCTCCACCAGCGACTCCGGAGTGCAATCGTCGAGCCAGGTGTCGGTTCCACGGGTGGGAAGTTCGCGGGTGATCAGTTCCAGGCACAGCAATTCGATGTCATCGCGGCTGAAGATCGAGTCCTTTCCGCGGAATGCTTCAAGGATGCTCAGCAGGCCTGGATACTGGAACCGGTACTCGGCAGCGATGTCCCTGGTCCGCTCCCGGGAGTAGGGATATTCGGCTTCCCTGACCGCAGCCTGCTGAAGCGGGACGGTGATCTGTGAGTCGCGCGCGCACTCCAGGGCCAGAGTGCAGAACTGGATAATCTCCCGGGGACGGTAAAGCGTCCGGTCAATCATGTACCGGAATGATCCGCCGCCGGGGGCGGCGGAGAACAGCGCGTCCCAGCATGCCTGATCGTCATGGCGTGCGAGCGCGGGAAGAGAATGCCGGATCCTGTTAGCTATTAGCTTGAGTAGTGAGGTGCTGTTCCAGCGGATCGTCTCGATCATGTCCCGGTACTTCTGCGCGTCTTCATACAGTTCCGGGATGTCTTCGTATAGTTCTCGCCGCAGCGACATGAATACGCGCAGGTTATCGTGCAGGGAGTTAACCGAGATGCAGGCCTGGAACAGCCCTGCCACGAACGCCCGGGCGTCCTCCGAGGAATCCCACCCGCGGTCCAGTTCGTCCACCAGCACGATCACACGACGGCGGCGAGCGACTTCCTTTAGGGCAGGCAGCAGATGGTTGATCTCCTCGAGCTTGTAGAGCCTTTCCAGTTCCCTGGCCCGAACGGCCGCCTCGTACCTGCCTATCTTCACGCCCTCCATGCGCTTGAGGTAAGAGACCAGGGCCGCGAGCTTGCTGGCTTGCTGGTTGGCGTGGTTGTCGCGGATGTACTTGTAGATCTGTCCGCCCGCCCCCATGCCTAGCTGGATGCGCCGGGTCGAGATCTCCTTCATGATCAGGACGTAGATGAGGTACTTCCACGCGGCAGCGTAGGCGCCGCGCTTGGCCCACGAACCGCGGTCCTGCGACGCCATGGTCTGAGTCAGCAGCTCATAAGAGTAGTCCTCTGGGGACAGTTCGATCACGTAACTGCCATGGTCCCGCTCCCGGCGGGCCAGGACCTGGAACAACGCGCTCTTGCCGATTCCCCTGCCGCCGATCAGGATCCTTTTTGCACCCGCCTTGACCCGGCTGTATGCCTCGGACTCCACGAAGTACTCATCAAGGCCCCGCTCGATATCACGCTCGGCAGCCGGTGCTCCGAAGTCGACCTTCGAAAGCGACCCCTGAGGAAGACTGACACGTACCATGATCACTCCTCGTAGTCGCGGTCCTGCGAGCTGAGAAACCGCATCTACCCGGGAATCAGAGTCCCTGTGACCGCTAGGACCAGGAATGCCGGGCGCCGGGCATGACATGCGCAAGCATCATGGATGCCTCTGCGGATCTAGCCCATCATTCCGCCCCGATTCTTACGGGAACTCTGTGAGACGATTGTATGTCTATATAATCAGAGGCCGGCGAGTCGCATTTAAATACATCCAGGGCCGCGTGGCCCTGTGCTGAAGCCACCACGGGCTGGGCACCAGCCGCACGATCCCCATTCACGAGAACCTCCTGTCCCATGCGTCTCGGCAGCGCACTATGGCGCCAACCAGCACGCAGGAAATCAGGCATCCGGGATAGTCGGCTTAACGCACTCCCGATGTAACTCACGGTTGCTGGCATTCTGCATTCCTGACTACGGCACGAACCAAGATATAGCACCTCATTCTGGAACGGACAGAACCAGTGCGGAAATAATGTTTAGCTCAAGCTAGCGCCTCATCCCTTTGGCGTTTCCCGGCGAATTCATTGCAGAGGTATCGTCAACGCCCGAGAGACCCCGAACTATCCATGAGCTACGGATTTCGATCTTTAGCCTCTCGTCTCAGTTAATCACGAGATGGCACAGAACTGGATAATCTGCACCTGCAGACGGGAATGGCTGGCTCGAGTAGCAGTCGCGCCAGATTCGGCAGGTCGCCCGCGGTGCGGAGCAGGCGACACGCTCCGTTACATCCGCTGGCTATGGGATCGCGTACACTGCCGCCGCTATGCGCGGCAGTGAGGACTGAGCTGCCTGCTTCCGGGCCGGGCGCGGCCGGGACTAGCCGTGCACCTTTTGCTGCATCCGGCCAGGGCGGTGGTGTCCGACCCGAACAACGAGGAGGTTGCCGGGGATGACGTCAGGGCAGTGACCTGCGGTATCTCATCTCGGTCATGGGAACGCCGAAACTGTCATCTCGCTTGGCTGCCCCATCAGCAAGCCAGCCGCCCGCCTCATAGAAATGGCGCGCTCGGACATTGGAATCGAGCACCCATAGGATTACCTGGTCAAACCCCGCCTCGCCAAGGCGGTCGAGCGCGGTCGTCATCAGTTGCCTGCCGATTCCCTTATCCCAGGCGGCAGGCACGAGGTAGATCGCGTAAATCTCCCCGGCTCGCTTTGAATCCGCATCGTCATCGCGAGCCGGACCGTAGCTGACGAACCCCGAAAGGCGCCCGTCCGCGTCAGCAACCAAAGTCCGGCCGAAAGTCCAGCCTGCCGCAGACAAGGTTTGTTCCCACTGGCCGATCCGCTGACTGGGGTCAAGGCCGTCAAGGTACGCCTGCGGGAGCAGGCCCTGGTAGGCAGCCTGCCAGGAACGCACATGGATAGCGGCGATCTCCGGGACGTCCTCCGTACGGGCGGGCCTGATGTCCATGACGCCCATTTTCCCTGGTTCACCAGCGTGTCGCTACGCCCCGGACCACGCGTACCGCTCGATATGGGTGCACTTGAAGCGAGCCTTTTGACGATGCTGGAGCGGCCGTAAGGATTGTTCGGGTGCTGTGACAGCCCAGTTTGGCCAGGCGGCGAGGGGGTAGCAGCCGTCCAGTCCGTTTGACCCCGGGATCGGGCATGTCCTGCCGAGGCTCCGGGGTGCGAGACACCAGCAGGCTGGCCCAGCAGGCCAGGAGGCACCGGTGAGCCATGCGGCCGTGTACGGCGAGGTCCTGTTCTGGTTCGTGGTCGTGCTGACGCTGCTGCTCGCGATGTTCATTGGCGTCGTGATCAGGACGCCTTCCGGGACCGTCGGCTCACCGCCGCCAGAGCTCACCCCTCCTGCGCCGCCCCCGCCCATGCTCGTCAGGTGGCCGGAGGACGCCGGGCTCGCCGGCGCCGCGGTGCAGTCCGCGCGCACTGGTTACCAGCCTCGGCATGCCGGGGGCCTGAAGCCGGAGCTTGTGGTGGCCGGCCGGCTGCCGGCGTCCGGCTGTCCGCCGTGGGGCCCGGCGCCAAAGCCGCCGGGCCCGGGTCTGCCGCACGCCCGGAGTGCGTCATGCGCAGCGAATATGACGGGCCCGGGTCCAGCCCGTCGGCGGTCCGCGTCAATCGCTGCGGCCAGCACCCCGTCAGGCGGCCAGGCCGGGGCCCATCGCCGGGCACGCCGCCACGGCGCTCACCGAGCCCGCATCGGCACCGGCCAGGCGCGTAGATCCCATGGCCGGACAGGCAGGCATCGCGCTGCCGTCCGGTACGGTGGCGTAGGCGTGATCGGAGGGCGCCATGAGGCACAGGTACGCGATCCTTGAAGCACCGTCCGCGCTCGGGCACATCCCCGAGCATCTCGGCGTGGAGCGCGCGCCTGGCGTCCTGCTTGCGTCCGGCCTGGCCGACGGTCTTGGCGCTCGCCGGGCAGGCTGCCTCCCGGCCCGCGGCTACAGCAGCGTGCCGGATCCGCGGACCAAGGTGATGAACCCGCAGCCGCTGCATGACTATTCGCGATCGCTGGCCGATGAGATCGAGGCGATCCTCGACAACGGGGAGTTCCCGGTCGTGCTAGGCGGCGACTGCTCGCTGCTGCTCGGAACGATGCTGGCGGCGCGGACGGTACGGCGTGCTGTACGTCGACGGCGATGCCGACTTCTACCAGCCCGAGGCCAGCCCGCTGCGCGGCGCGGCATCGGCAAGCGACCTGGCCTTCGCGACCGGGCGCGGCCCGGACATCGTCTGCGACATAGAGGGACGGCGGCCGCTCGTGCGCGACGGCGACGTGGCCGTGCTCGCCTGCCGCGATGCCGCCGACCGGGAACGCCGCGGCTGCCAGCCGCTGCCTCCCGACATGCTGGTCCTCGACCGTGAGTACGTCCGCCAGGCCGGTGCCGAAGGCGCCGCCCGCCAGGCTGTGACATTCCTGACTCGTCATGGCGGACCACCGGACGGGTTCTGGATCCACCTGGACGCGGACGTCTTCGACCAGACGATCATGCAATCCGTCGACGACCCGCGCCCAGGCGGCCTGACCTGGGACGACGGCATAGAAGTCCTGCGCACGGCCATCGCCTCGAGCCAGGCGGCCGGACTGCAGGTCGCGATCTACAACCCCGACATCGACGAGGACGGATCCAACGGCCGCGGGCTGGCTGCTGCCATACGCAGCGCGCTTGCCGGGTAGCCCCTGGCCACCGGCGGCTACGACAGCCGGCCACCGTAGCAGCCGCCCCGAGTCAGCGATCCGTCGCTGGGGCAGATTCGCGGACCGACATTCTGTGATCATCACTGGCCGACGGTTCGCGACCAATATCCGCTATGCACGGATTGGCGAGTCAGCCCTGGTATTTGTCGTCGGTGACCTGCCCGGCCCATTCGGTCGTGCCGTCGGTGACGGCGAGGTGGACCATGAATGTGCCGGGGGCCGCGCCATGCCGGTGCCACTCGCCCGGGGCGGTCGTGACCGTGTCGCCGGCCCGTCCTCACCTGTCCGCCGGGCCCCTGGCCGCATCGCCGGCCGCGCGGCAGCGGGTGGCAGCCGGGCACGTCTTCACCCAGCCCTGGCCCGCAGGCCCCTCGAGGCCCGGGCCTGACATTCTCGGTAGCTGTTTCGTCTTACGGGTAGAAGCCAAGATTCCACACCGGCCGGAAGGGATGGGTGTCGATGCCCACGCAACGCGAGGAAGACGAAGCCAAGATCAGGCAGCAGGTTGACAAGATCGTGGCGGGAATCCGGGCCAAGGATCTCGAAGGCCTGAAGCGGCTGTACGCAACGGACGTCGTGTCCTTCGACGTCGAGCCGCCGCTCCAGCATGTAGGGATAGAGGCGAAGCTGAAGAACTGGGCGAAGGTGTTCACGTTCTTCCAGGATGTGGACTATGAGGTTCGCGACCTGACCGTCACCGTGGGTGATGATGTGGCGTTCGGGCACGCTTTCGGTCGGCTCAGCGGCACGCTGAAGGACGGGACGGCGACGAGCGGGATGTGGGTCCGGGGCACCTTCTGCTTCCGGAAGCTCGACCACAATTGGCTGATCGTGCACGACCAGGCTTCTGTGCCGTTCGATATTGCAAGCGGCAAGGGAGTGACCGACCTTGAGCCCTGACGAGGCGCAGAAGTACCCGTGCGCGACCCCCGATCGCGCGGGAGCTTACAGTGGCAGCAGCGCCCATCAGCGCCGACGAGAGTCCGGCAGACTGACAACGTGATCAGAGGTCCGCCTACACGGGGCGAACCGAATCTGCTACGGCACTCGGTATGCACTAACTTGAGCCAAGGAGGAGGTCGAAGGCATCCTGGATGTGAACGATCCCGTCGGCAGCCTGCTCCAGGTCGCGCACAAGTACGAAGCGACGCCGGGACAGGCCCCGCAGGCCGAGAGAAGCCCGTGGCGCCGGGTCCGGTATTTCTTCCAGGAGCCGTCGGTGCGCATGGCTGTGTGCGCACAGCTCGACCGGGCCAGCCAGCGGATCGCTCCGCTGATGGCGGCCGGCGGCGCGATGACCGGGACACAGGCACGCGTCGCCGCCAACGCCCTCGTGTTCGGCTACTGGCGCTCGCGTTGCACTCGGCATTGCTGACCGCCCGCGCCCCGTCGAGACCACGATCGCCGAGTCGGCCGAGTGCCTGCGCGACCTCGGCCTGCTGGAGGAGCGGTGAGCCGGTCGGGGATGGCGTCGAGCCCGGCCCGTTCGGTAAGCCGCTTCACCAGTTCGTGGCGACGCGCCTGCTCCGTAGACTGGCCGACGCCTGCCCGGCGGATTGCGCCGCTAACCCAGGCCTGCCCGGTCGAACCGTTCCTGCAGGGTGGGCTTGCGTTCGTGTCGCACCTTCGCTCAAATGCCTCTGGGCCGTCTTACCCTGCATTTAGGGAATGACCCGGTAGGACTATTCCGTCGTGCGTCGTCAGGCGGGAGGAGGGGGAAACGCGTAAGGCCGGCTGTCAGCCAGCCGCCAGCCATCGCCGTCTCTCCGCAGAAGATTGACGACGTGCAGAGCCATCAGGGCATCTCCATTTGCTGCGCAGATGGTCTGCTCGGCGTCGGCGAACGCGTGATCGGGCTCGATTGGCCTCAAATGGGTCAAGCTGATCGATGTCGTCGTTCCCTTCAGCATGCCCCCGAAATACTCGCTGTACATCGCCGTCAGAGCCTCGCGCCCGTCAGCTCGTTCACCGAACGGGTTGATGAGCGAACCATCCTCTGTGAAAAAGGTAGCGAACGCAGTTCCATCGTTGGCACTCCATGCGGCGGCGAGCTTCTCGAAGAAGGCAACGACGCCGTTCTCGGGTGAGCCCATAAGGGTCCTCCTTCCCTCAGGAAACCGATCTGACATGATTCGTCACCGGCCTATCCAGCCGATCACACGCGGACAAGTGCTGGGTTGCGCCAGTTGCGGCCTCACCGAGCTGGCAAGATCCGCCCGGATCGCCGGGGCGACCCCGGTGTGCCTCAACCTTGGGCTTTGGCGCCGTTTCGCTACTCGGATCTGGCGGCCTGATCCAGCTTGCGGATCGGCATGACGGCGGGCTCTCCGGGATCAACACCCACCTCGGCGAGGATCGGCATGAGCACCTCGCCGAAGGCTTGGAAGCTTTCCAGGGTGTCCCAGATGTCGTACACCATGAGGTCGCCATCCTCACCGAAACAGGAGTGGTGGAGGCGGTGGGGGTCTGGTTCCGCACCGGCCTTTTCCAGACGCTGATGGATCTCGTTGAACTGCGTGAGTGTCATGTTCTTGGGGTGGAAATACGCGGCGATGGCCATGGCTGGTCTCCTGTCGTCGGTGGGCGCGGTCCCCTCTGTTACGTCACCGGTACTCGCCTTGGATCACCGACCTGAGGGACTCAGGGCAGGCAAGGCTGCGCATGCCCGCGCTCTAGCACGCTGAAGATGCCTTTCCCGGGTTGGGGATTCGCCGCGCAGTTGACGCTGCGTTGACGGAGCCGGAGACGGGGCCCGCGGAGGCTGGCGGCTGACAGTTCGGCATCGCCGCCGAAGGCAAGGAGGCCATCATGAGCGTCGACCAGGACAAGCTGGAAGAACTCCCCGGCATGGTCGTCATCGGCCTCGCTCAGGTGAGGTGGCCGCGATGAGCGAGAAGGCCGGATATGACGTCGTCGTGGTCGGCGGCGGGGCCGCGGGCTGCGTTGTCGCCGCCCGGCTGAGCGAGGACGGAACCCGCCGGGTGCTGCTGCTCGAAGCCGGGCCCGACCACCGGGCGCTGATGCCCGCCGACGTGCGGGACGGCCGGCGGCCCACCACCGGGCACGACTGGGGATACGTCGCCGAGCCGGACGCCGCGGGCGTGGCGCGACCGCTACCACGGGGCAAGCTGCTGGGCGGATGCTCCTCAACCAATGCGACGTTCGCCTTGCGCGGCCATCCGGC
>WNGJ01003734.1_pt1 | contig 15737 bp, 14 predicted proteins | sample 5400611 | NCBI WGS metagenome assembly WNGJ01 (sample SAMN13153375, study PRJNA577476) | soil metagenome | isolation source: 40 cm soil or saprolite under Garry oak tree replicate 1 | place: USA:California | collected 2016-06-15
TCGCCCGGCGCACCCCGCCTGTCGACGCGGTCGTCCTGCACGCCGGCGCCGCGCGCGTCGCGTCCAGGTTCCGGAACCGCGCGCTGAGCCTGGACAGCGTCCGGGCGGCCGCCGCGGCCGCGATCCTGGGGTCGGCCATGGTCATCCCGGCCCACTACGACGGCTGGACCCACTTCAGCGAAGGACGCGATGACCTCGCCCGCGCCTTCGATGACGCCGGGCTGACCGCGCGGCTTCACCTCAGCGACCACGGAACCTGGATTCCGCTCAGAGCCTCGTGACGCGCCGCGGTTCCGGACGGGCGAGGAACAGCCGCTGCCAGGCATCGGTGAGGTGGTGGCCGAATTGCCCGGGTGACCAGCCGCGGTCGCTGACGAGTAGGGTCCAGTACTCGGGGCCGTTCATGCTCCAGACGATGTCCGCGATCTGGTCATCGGACAGGTCTGTGCGCAGCTCACCGGTGGCGCGGAGGTCGGCGGCAAATGCGCGCATGTTGCGGGCACGCCGCTCGCTGATCTCGCGCCACGTCGCGGCGGAGTCGGGGTCGGTGGCGGCGGCGTCGCGCAGGGCCAGGTAGACCGGGGCGAGGCGGGGCTGGATTTCGACCAGGGCCGCGACGTACGCCTCGATCTTCTTCCGGGCGCCCTTCGCGGCCCGGACACGGGCCACGTAGTCGCGCTGCTCGGCGGGCACGGCCTGATCGCTTCCGGAGATCGCGGTCTCCAGGACTTCGCGCAGCAGGGCGGGTTTGCGACCGACGGCCGCGTATACCGTGTCCACGGCGACCCGGGCGCGGCGGGCGATGTCCGCGACCGTCGTGACCGCATACCCGTGCTCGATGAACAGTTCGCGGGCGGCGTCCAGCACTGCCCGCCGGGTGGCGATGGCCTGCTCGGCCCGGCGGGGCGAGTTGTAGGGCTTGCGCTGCCGCGCCTGGTCCGCAGCCATAACTCGGCTATCCTCCACCGGTTGATCCGAAGTCCCTGCGGACCATTGTGGCCGCACGGGCGCACCGGGCCAAACAGGACCCGCCGGCCATCCGGCCGGCGGGCCGGTCACGCCGGTCAGGCCGCCAGCCGGTCGAGCACCCCGGTCTGGGCGAGCGCCGCGAAGCGGTCCGGCACTCCCCAGTGCTCGACGATGCGGCCGTCAACGACACGGCACACGTCGATCACGGTGAAGTCCACGGGCCGGCCGCTGGGCGGCCCGAAGAACGGACCGGTCGCCGTCCCCTGGCCCCGCACGCGAACCCAGATCGTGTCCCCGGACTCCACGGCGTCCTCGATCGTGAACTTGATGTCCGGGAAGGCCCCGTGCACATCCCGCATGGCGTCCCTGACGTGGGCGACCGCATCCGCGCCGTGGCCGGCCGTGCCGAACTGGTGGTCCAGCAAGTCGGGCGAGCAGAGCTCGTCGGCGACGGAGCCGTTGCCGGTGGCGAAGCCCTCGTCGAATATCCGCTGCATCACCGCGTACGCGGTCGAGCGGGTCTGGCTGGTGGTGGACATCTGATCCTCCCAAATTTTGATCCGAAGTAACCTCGGATGAACAGTGACACTGTAGGACGGATACCGATGGCCTGTCAAGCTGCCGAAACCGACTTGACAGAACACATGGTTCGTATCACTCTAGATTCATCCGAAGTGTTATCGGTTCAACTTTTTGGGAGCTGTCATGACGAATCTGTCCACCGGCACGTCCGGATCCGCCACTGATGTGGTGGTCAGCCGCGCTGCCGGTACCGGCCCGGCCACCTGGGCCATGGGGATGCTGTTCGAGCACCTGGTCGGAGCCGGGGAGACCGCCGACCTGCTGGGCGCCTCGCTCGTCACCCAGCCACCGGGCCAGGCCAGCCCGCTGCATGTGCACACCCGGGAGGCGGAGGCCTGGTTCCTGCTCCAGGGCGCGATGACGTACCGCGCCGGTGAGCGGCTGATCCGGATGACCGCCGGCGACTTCATCTACCTGCCGCGGGAGGTGCCGCACGCGTTCCGCACGACCGGCACCGTCCCCGTCCGGTTCCTGGCCCTGGCCCTGCCCGGCGGGCTGCTCGACATCTACGACGAGGTCGGGGTCCCGGCCGGCGAACGGCGCCTGCCCGATGCGGGTGTGTCGGATGCGGACGTCGCGCGCTGGCTCGAGCTCGCCCCTCGCTACGGGCTCCGCGTCGTCGGCCCGCCGATCCCCGAGGCCGACGCGTAGCCCGGATCTTCGGCGTAAGCTTCGGCCCGGCACAAGAGCGTTACCCGGGCATCGCGGCGCATCTACGGGCCTGCGGCCCGTGCGGCGAGGACTTTGACGCCCTGCTGGCCGCGGTCCGCGACACCGGGACGTAAGATCCCGCCCCGCCGCACCCACCAACCATGCATGACGAAGCACTTCCTTACCCTCAGATCGGGCGCGTTGCTGCTCGGCCTCGCGGCGGCCGCCGCGGTGGCGGCCCCCGCCTCCGCGTCCGCCTCGACTGGTGCATCCCCGGTCGTCGGGCACGTCTACGTCAACGACAACACGGCCGGAACGAACACCATCGGAGCGTTCGACCGCCACGCCGACGGCACGGTCACCCCCGAACCCGGATCACCGTTCCCGGCCGCCGGCGCCGGCACCGGCTCCGGCCTCGCTCGACCTGCGCCAGGCCGTCCTAGCCCATGGCGACTATGTCGACGAGCGCGTCCACGGCGGCGGCGAGATGCTGGACGGGGAAGCGGGCTGGTTCGAGTACCGCCTGGATGCCCAGGCCGTCGATAGTGCCGGCTACGAGGTCGACGAGGAGCAGTACCCGTTCTGGTGCGGTCTGTTTCCCGGCGCTGGCGGCGATGATGCGCTGGAGGAGCCGGCGCCATTCGGCGTAGCGATGTTGCTGTTCTTCGATGAGAGCGGCGTCGGTTGACGCCCGTCCCCAGAAGGCGAGCCAGACTCGCCATTCCAGGGTGCGCTGGCTGTCAAGGGGCAGGGCGTCCAGCAGGACAGCCCGGAGCGCGTCGGTGCCGTGCTTGGTCCGGAAATGGCCCAGCATTCGCGCCCCGGCGGCGTAGTGGACTCGGCGAAGGGCCGCGACCAGGATCTCGTTTTTGGCATCGAAGTAGTGGGTGACCCGTCCGGTCGTGCAGCCCGCGACCTCGGCGATGCGCCGGATGGTCGCGGCCTCGATGCCCTCATCGGCAATCACGGTCCAGGCGGCGGCGACCAGCTCGGCGCGGCGCTGCTCGTGGTCGACCACCTTCGGCATGGCGCAAGCATACCGTTTTGCAGAACAGATGTTGCGTATCCCTCGGCGGTGATGCATGATACGTAACATGCGTTACGCAACAACGGAGGGGCTGGCCGCGCTCGACAACGCCACCATCGGCGTGTTCGCCTTCATCGGCGCCGACGGCCGGCCGCGAGCGATTCCCGTCACGCCGTACGTCGATGCCGGCGCGGCGGTCGTCTCGTCGACCCTCGCCTTCACTGCGAAGGTGGCGGCGGTACGCGCCGATCCGAGAGTTGCCCTGCTGGCCGGCGGCTGCCTGATCCGCGCCCGCGCGACCGTCGACATCGACCTGACGAGCAAGACGTTCGACGAGCGCGTGCGCGCCCAGGAGCTGCGCAAGTATCCGCCGGCTCGCCGGCTCCTCGCCATCCCCGGCCACCGGCGGCTGCTGTGGTGGTATGTCGGCAGAGCGTCGATCCTGATCCCGCTGGCCGACTGCGCCACCACCGAGGGCGCCGATCGCGTCACGCTCACGGTCATCGCCGACGGCCTGCCGCGCATCCTCACCCTCGACCCGTCCGCCGACCCGTTCGCCGACGAACTCCCGGTGCCCGCCGACGTCGAGGGACCCGCCTGCGTCCTGTTCCACGAGGAGGACGACCAGATGGCAGATCTGCGCCAGCTTGCGCTCCACGGCACGGTCCGCGACGGCGTGTTCCGTGTCGAGCGGCGCGCCGGGTCGCTCGCTCCCGGCCGCCCGTCCACCCTTAGCCAGCTCAAGACGCTGCGTTCCCTCGCCCGCCAAGCCCGCAGGAAGCGTCCGGTGTTCGAGCGCTGGACCCGTTCACCCGAGGACCCGGCGGGCGTCACCCCGGCTCTGAAGCACGGGCTGGTGCCGTAGGACCACGGTCCGTGGTTTCCCGCTCCGGCACGGCCATCCCGTTCACCTGTATTGTGCCGCTTATGGCGGAGCAAACCGGTGACGAGCCGGCCGGGGGCGCGGCGCCGCCGCCTCCGGTGGACCCGCTTACTGCCGGGCGGCCTGCTGGGCGGCTGACCAGCGGGCAGCTGGCGCTGCTGCGCCGCTATGGTGAGGTACGCCCGACGGTGGCCGGGCAGGTGCTGTTCCGCGAGGGGGACCGCGGCCAGGAGTTCGTCGCGATCCTGTCCGGAGCCGTCACCGTGCTGGACCACCAGGCCGGGGTGGTGCGGGAACTGGCCATTGCGGGCCCAGGAGAGTTCGTCGCCGAACTGAACATCCTGACCGGGGAGCGGGTGTTCACCACCGCGGTGATCAAGGAATCCGGCTCGGTCCTCGCGGTCCCCCTGGACCGGCTGCAGGAGGTGATCGCACAAAACCAGGTACTGGCCGACCTGATCCTGCAGACCGCGTTCCGCCGCAGGAAATTGCTGCTGCGGGAGCGGGCGGGCCTGCAGATCGTCGGCTCCCGCTCCTCACCGGACGCCTGGCGGCTGCGCGAGTTCGCCACCCGGAACCGCCTCCCGCACGTATGGGTCGACCTGGAGACCGACCCGATGGCGACCGCGGTGCTCGGCCACCACGGAATCGGCCCGGATGAGACCCCGATCGTGGTCATGCGGGGCGGTGAGGTCCTGCGCAACCCATCGGATACCGAGCTGGCTCGGGCCGCGGGATTCGGCAGCGGCGCGGCGCCGGGCACGACCTTCGACGTGGCCGTGGTCGGGGCCGGCCCGGCCGGCCTGGCCGCGGCGGTCTACGGGGCGTCGGACGGGCTGGCCACCGCCATCATCGACGGCCTGGGGGTGGGCGGGCAGATCGGCACTACCTCGAGGATCGAGAACTACCTGGGCTTCCCGGTGGGAGTCAGCGGGGAGGAGTTCGCCGAACGGGCCCTGGTGCAGGTGCTGCGGTTCGGCGCGACGCTGCTCGTGCCCAGCAAGGCGGCCGGGCTGGCCAGCCGCGGCGACCGATACGTCATCCAGCTCGGCGCGGACGGCGAGCTCACGGCCCGGACCGTGATCGTCGCAACCGGCGTGACCTACCGCAAGCTTGACGCCGTCGGCCTGGACCGGTTCGAGGGCACCGGGGTGTTCTATACCCCGCTGGCCGCCCAGGACCGGGTGGGCCCGGGGGATGCCGTGGTGATCGTGGGCGGCGGGAACTCGGCCGGCCAGGCAGCGACCTGGCTGGCCGATCACGGGCACCGGGTGGCCATCGTCATCCGGGGTGATGACCTGGCCGCCAGCATGTCGCGGTACCTGATCGACCGCATCAACCGGCAGCCCGGCATCCAGGTCCTCTTGCGCAGCGCGGTTCGGCAGGTCGACGGCGCCGGACGGCTCGAGCAGGTCGTGGTCGAGGATCTCATCACGTCGCGCCGGCACATGCTGGCCGCTTCTGCTCTGTTCGTTCTCATCGGAGCCGAGCCGCACACGCAATGGCTGGCCGGGTCCGTCGAGCTGGACAGCCACGGCTTCGTGGTCACCGGCCCAGAGCTCAGCGGGCCGGTACGTCGCCGGCCCGCCTGGGAGAAGCTCGGCCGGGACCCGTACCTGCTCGAGACCAGCCTGCCCGGCGTGTTCGCGGTCGGCGACGTACGCAGCGGCTCGGTCAAGCGGGTGGCCTCGGCCGTCGGCGAGGGCTCGATTGCCGTCCGCTTCGCCAGCGAGCACCTCGGCCGCCGCGGCGGCCTGGTTGCCGCCGGCCTCACTCCGGTTTAGCCCTCCGTCGGGTGAAGGGAGCGGACTCCGTGACCGAGGATTCCCGCCGTACCAAATGGCTCCGGCAAGCGCGCTCCTACCTTCGCAACGCCGATCCCGTGCTGGCGCGGCTCATCGACGACCGGCCGGCCTTCGACCCCCGGGCGTGGATGGCTCAGCTACCGCCGATGGATCTGTACGGCGCCCTGCTGTTCCAGGTCACCGGCCAGCAGCTTTCGGTCGCGGCGACCCGCCGGACCCTGGCCCGCATCGAGGCACTGTTCGACGGCCATCTCCCCTCGCCCACCGAGTTGCTGGGAGTCGATCCCGGCAGGCTCCGCGAGGCCGGGCTCTCGTGGCGGAAGATCAGCACGCTCCGCGATCTCGCCGAGCGGCTGTCGGACGGCCGGCTGGACCCGGATGCCTTGAGCAGGCTGCCAGATGACGAGCTCATGGCACAGCTCACCGCGATTCCGGGGATAGGCCCCTGGACCGTGCAGGGCGCCCTCATCATCGCGCTCCAGCGAGAAGACGTCGTCTTGCCGGGCGACCTCGCGCTGCGTAAGGCCATCCAGGTCGCCTATCAGCTCGACCACCTTCCCACCCAGGATGAGGTCCTCGACATCGCCGAGAAATGGAGGCCATACCGCAGCCTGGCGACCAGCTATTTGTTTTCCGCTGCCTTCGAGCCGACCGAAGCGCCGCCGGTAACGCCACGCGAGACGTAACGCGGTGGTCAGGAGGTATGTCGCAGCATGGCCGGGATGACGGACGGCCACCACGCCCGCGGTGGTATCTGATGGCCGACGCCCTTCAGCGGTAGCAGCTCGGCATGGGGAATCCCGCGGGCCAGCGCCTCGCCATGACCGTAGGGAAACATGGGATCAGCCGTACCGTGAATCACCAGGGTCGGTGCGGTGATGCCGTCGAGCCGCCCGGTGGCCAGTTCACCCTCCTCGACCAGGGCATGGTTCGTCACGCTGGCCGCCATATCGCGGGTGCGGTCGACGATCCGCTCCACGAGCGCGCGCACGTGCGCCCCGTCGAAGTACTCCGCGCCCTCCAGCCGCCGCTCGTAGTCGACGAGGTAATCGATCACCGCCGCCCGTTCGGCCCAATCCGGCAACGGGACCTGCGCGGCGAAGTAGGCCCGCAGCTCCTCCGACATCGCCGGAAGCTCCGATCGGCTCGGGCCGCCGGGGACCGCGGCGCTGGTCGAGATCAGGACCAGCGAGTCGACGCGATCTGGATGAGCCAGCGCGACGTGCTGAGCGAGGGCGCCGCCCATCGATATGCCGGCCAGGTGAGCGCTTCGCCGCCCGAGCGTGTCCAGCACCCCGACCGCGTCGGCCGCCAGATCCGCGCCGGTGTACCCCGGCGCCCCGGCTGGGTAGCTGACCGACTGCCCGGTGTCACGATGGTCGTACCGGATGACAAACCGGCCGCCCGCCGCCAGCCGCTGACAGAATTCCTCCTCCCACCAGTCCATCGAGCTGCCCATGCCCCCGATGAGCAGGATCGCGGGGTCGGCCGCATCGCCAGCAGTGTCCACGCACAGGTCGACGCCGTTGACGTCGACGATCCGCTGGCCGTCCATAACCCGCTGACCGGCCGGTACCGGACGTTCACGGCCGACATGGGATTGCTTTCGCCGATCCGGTGGAGGCGGACCGGCTTACCGCCGGGGTTGTCATACAGCCGGATGCCGTCGCCGAGCAGAACCGGCACGATGTGCAGGTCGATCTCGTCGATCAGTCCCAGCTCGAGAAGCTGACGGCCGATGGTGGGCGAGAACACCTCGAGGTTCTTGCCGCCGGCCGCCGCCAGCGCGATCCGGACCGCCTCGGCCGGGTCGCAGCTCAGGAACGTGACTCCGTCGGCGGGCGTCGCGTCCTCGGGGTGGTGGGTGAGGACGAAGATCGGCCCCTGCCAGGCGCCGCCGTACGGGCGGCTGCCGTCGATGGCCTGGTCCCAGCCGTTCCGGCCGCCCAGGATGGCGCCCGTCGTCTCGATGTACTCGTCGTGCAGGCCCGGACGGACCGAGACCCCGGCCATCCAGTCCATCTCGTGGTCCGGCCCGGCCACGAACCCGTCCAGGGACATCGCGAAGTGGAAGAGCACCTTCCCGTCCGCCGTCTGCGGCTCGGTGTCGCTCATCGGTCGCCTCCGTGTGATCTGCTTGCAAACCGCAATCGGTAGGCCCACGCTAGGCCATCTGGTGGTAGATTGCAACCAGTTCGAGGGTGAGGTGCGAGTTGGCGGAGCCAGCGCGGTCGGGTTGTCCGATCAATGCCGCGGTCGAGGCGTTCGGCGACAGCTGGAGCCTGCTCGTGCTGCGGGACGTGATGTTCGGCAATCGCCGCTACTTCCGGGAACTGCTGGCCGGCTCCGAGGAGGGGATCGCCTCCAACATCCTGGCCGACCGGCTGAAGCGGCTGGTCAGCGCCGGCCTATTGACCCGTGAGGACGCGGGGCCGGGACGGCGGGCCGCCTACAGCCTGACCGAGGCATCGATTCAGCTGGTGCCAGTCTTCGCCCAGCTTGGCGAGTGGGGCCTGCACCACCGCCCGACCACCAGACGGCTACGGGTGCGAGCAGAACTGCTCACCGTCGGCGGCCCGGAGCTGTGGCGTGAGTTCATGGCCGAGCTGCGGACCATCCACCTCGGCGAGCCGGCGCCGCAACGGGACGGTCCCAGCGTCACCGAACGCCTAGCCGAGGCCTACGCCGCCGCGCTCTGAGCGGCCCGCGGTCAGGTCACCGGGAATGGCGGCTGCCACCACCATGGTGTCGTCTGGAGTTCGATGCGGTCGACCCATTTCACCCACCAGTACCCTCGCCGGCCGGGTGCGACCAGGCGCAGCGGATATCCGTGGCCCGTGGACAGGGGAGCCCCGCCGACGCGGGTGGCCAGCAGCAGCCGGTCGGCATCGTTCACCGGCAGGCGGATCCAGTAGCCGGTGACGGAGTGCACGAGCAGGCTCCGGGCCTGCCCGGAGTTGCGCAGCAGGGCGCTGACCGGCACGCCGCTCCAGTCCTGCCGGGAGTACCAGCCGGAGGTGCAGTCCAGGGTCGCCCGCATCCGGGCGCCGAACGCCGACAGGTCACCCAGCCCCAGCTGGTACCGGCCGATGCCGTCCACGACGGTCAGCCGCCACCGATCCGGATCGACGGCCGGGACCGGGTCCTCGAGCCAGATCGTGGTAGGCATCGCGTCCGGATCGAAGGACCCGGTCTCGTAGGAGCCGGTGAAACGCCGGCCCGCACCGGAGAGTCCGCCGAGCCGGACCGCCCCGGCGGTGGCGAAGTAGAGCCCGGCCGCCCCGGACCCCACCAGGCCGGCCCGCAGGAAGGTCCGGCGGGACAGGTCCGACCGCCGCGGGCGGATCCGCCGGGCGGCGATATGCCACAGGACCAGGGGCACCAGGACGAGCGCGACGGCGATATGGACCCACAACCCCGGCCGGCCGGCGATCGAGCGCACGAGCCCGGTGGCGTAGCCAAGACCGGCCACGAACGTGATGACAACCAGCGCCGCGAGCAGCAGCGACGCCCACCGTGTGGGGCGGCCGCGGCGGAGGCCGCCCCGGACTACCCGGCTCTTCCAGGGGACGAGCAGCAGGATCATCAGCCCGGCGATGCCATGGGCAACGGCCGCCCATCGCCCGCTTGGTGATCCGATCGCGACCGTGGCTACGCCGGTCCCGAACACCAGCACCAGGGCGACAAGCAGGGTCTGGTTGGTGATCCGCCCCGCGGGCGACCGCAAGATCTTACGGAACCCGGTCACCCTGCGAACCCGTGAGGCGCCTGGAGGCATCGGGCTTCCTCCCGGGGCGAGGACGTGTGTTATATAACGCTCGTCATACGTTACTGCCCGGTACTGACCGGACTGCACTGCCGGATTGTCAGTCCCTTCGTGCATGCTTTACGCGTGGAGCCCATCTTCGAGGCGGTACTAGCGAACGACCCGTCCCGTATCGCGGCCGGCACGTCGACCGCGACGGCACAGCGCATGGACGAGGACCTCTTCGTCGCGGAGTTGCCGCACTGGCTCTACCGGGGCGATACGCCCCTGCACCTGGCCGCGGCCGGGCTCCGGTGCGACGCCGCCCGTGCGCTGCTCGCCGCCGGCACCCCCGTCGACGCCGTCAACCGCCGCGGCGCGACAGCATTGCACTACGCCTGCGATCCCCGGCCGTTGTCCCCGACGTGGGACCCGGCCGCCCAGCGAAGCATCATCGAGCTGCTGGTCTCCGCCGGAGCGGCGGTTGACCGGCCGGACCGCGGCGGGGTGACGCCGCTGCACCGCGCGGTCCGCGCGCGAAGCCCGGCCGCGGTCGCCGCGCTGCTGTCGGCCGGCGCCGATCCGCGCGCGGCCACTGGCAAGGCGGGCTCGACCGCGCTGCACCTGGCGGTCGCCCCGACCGGCGCGAGCGGAACCGCCGGGGCCACCGACCTCCAGATCGAGATCGTCCGGATGCTCCTCGCCGCCGGCGCGACCCTGGCCGACGTGGACCGCCACGGCGTCGCCGTGGCCGACCGGATCCAGGGCCAGGCGCTGCGCCAGGCGCTGGCCGCCGGGCAACTCTAGGCGGACTTCGGCCTTGCGGACTGTCAAACCCCGCTTAGTTCGAGGCCGGTACCCACGGGCCGACGCCGCCGATGCGCTCGACGGAGTAGCGCACCACGTAGCCGGGCCCCTTCGGCGCCGGGAACTCGGTGTCAGGGGACATGTAGACCTTCGTCAGGCGGTCGAGCAGATTCCATGCATCGTCGCTCGGCTGAACGGCGGCCCGCGCGTGCAGCACGGCGTACGGGTTCAAGAAGACGCCGGGCGCCCGCGGCGCATCGAAGGACAACACGACCCGCGGGTCTCGCTCGATGTTGCGCAGCTTCGCGTACCACTTCATATGGCCACTGACGAGATCATCGCCGTCCAGCCCGATCCAGACGACACTCACCTGCGGGCTTCCGTCGGCGTTGATCGTGCTCAGGTGAGCCAAAGGGCCGGACTCGATCAAGTCCCGCAGCTCACGCGGCAGGCCGCTCATAACTTGTTCGCCTCTGTCACGGGGCTCATCGTACCGATTGCCCCGGAGACCAGGTTAGGTACCGGGCCGCTCTAATGCACCCACCAGGGCCTTTTCCTGGTGGGTCGGCCATCAGGCGTCGGGTGCGCCCCGAAGGCCGACCAGCCCTCGGGAACGTGGAGGTCCCCGCGCGATCCAACCTTCGCGTAGCCGAGGAACAGGACGCCGCTGACCAGGACGACCAGGATCCACGCCGGGTGGCCGTTCACCCAGTTCCAGTCGTTCAGCCCGTGCAGGACAGCGGCGGCGACCAGCCCGATCCAGGCGGCCAGGTACCACTTGTGCCGTCCGGTTACCGCCAGCCCGATGAAATAGCCGGTCAGGCCGGACCAGCAGGCATGACTGACCGGGTCGGTGACGAACCGCCAGACGAAGTCGAGAATGAAGTACAGCACCGGGCCGATCAGCACCTCGAATACCGAGGTCGACGCGGTGTGCCCGCTGTTGAGCAGCTGCTCGATCGCGGGAATAGCCGACTTCACGGTCTGATAGAACTGCTCGATTCCGTTGACGGTGAAGTAGTGCACGACCTCACTCGCGCCGAAGGCCAGCCCGCTGACCGCGCCGAGGAACAGGTAGTCCCGGGGCATGAGGCCGTGCCCGCGCCGGTAGATCAGCCCGACCACCAGCACCGGCACGGCCTTGGCGAGTTCCTCGGGTAGGCCGATGGTAAAGATGCTCTGGCCCAGGTCCGCGGTACCGCTATGCAGCGCGGTCTCCAGCGTGATCGCCAGCGGCACCTGCGTCACCAGCGCTACCGCCGTTACCACGCCAAGCATCGTCCTGGTCACGTGTTCCGGCCGGATGATGACGCCGAGCAGCAGCAGCCAGGCCACCGCGAAGTAGGCGGCGAATATCCAGGCCACGTGGTCAAACGTGCTGGCACTCGGGCTCGTGCCCAAGATGACCAGCGCGATCGACGGAACGCAGATCAGCACCAGGAACAACATCACCGGCCAGCTGCGGAGCGAGTGGTGCCTGATCCAGTCGCCGAGCGGGAGCAGGTCGTTGACCTGGGCGGCGCGTCGTTGCTGAGCCGGCGGGTTCGGCACGTGAGCGGGCATAATCGTGTCATCTCCCCAGCGCTGTGATGTCTTTCCCACCATGACACGCCCATCCTCGACGAGCAGCTCACGCACAGCTAGAGCCCGCTAACGAGCGGATCCCGGTCGCGATGAGACGCGGTCCGTGTTCGTGCCATGCACCGGGAAACGATGGCATAGTGAGGGCTGCCGAGAGGACGAGGGCAGGGGTCATGCGGCTGAGGGTGCGGGTCGTCTCGCTGACCGCGGTTGCCGTCATCGCCGTCGGCGTCGCGGCCTGCGCGCCCGCGGCCGGGAGAGGCAGCTCGCGGCCCGCGGCCAACCAGGCCGCGATCGCCCGGACGCGCCCGCCCGCCGCGCCATCTAGTCCCCGCCCGCCGGCCGGTCCGGTGATCCAGGTGACCGGCGCGCCGGGCGGGGTGAAGGCCAAGGGCGCGGTGCTGGCCGACGCGGCCAGCGGCCAGGTCTTGTGGGCCCGCGGCCTGGATACCGAACGGCCGATGGCGAGTGTCACCAAGGTGATGACCGCCCTGCTGGTGCTGGAAAGCGGCGACCTCGGGCGCCAGATCCGGGTGCCGAAGGCCGCGTTCACCTACGCCTGGAAGTACGGCGGCGAGACCGCGGCACTGCACCCGGGAGACGTGCTCACGGCGCAGCAGCTGCTGGCGGCGCTGCTGCTGCCCTCGGGGGCCGATGCGGCGTATACCCTCGCGAACGCCTACGGTCCCGGCCTGAACGCCTTCGTCGCCCAGATGAACGCGACCGCGGCCCGGATGGGCATGGCGCACACCCACTTCACCTCACCGGACGGGCTGCCCTATCCGACCGGGACCGCGACCTACTCCACGCCGTCGGACCTGCTCAGGCTCGGCCTGGCGACGATGCGGTACCCGGTCTTCTCCTCGATCGTGGACCAGCGGTTCTACCACCTGCCCAAGGGCCGCGGGCATCACCAGTACTGGTGGGATAACACCGACGGGCTGATCGGCTCGTATCAGGGCGCGATGGGGATCAAGACCGGGTACACCGACGCGGCCCGGCACTGCCTGCTGTTCGAGGCGGTCAGGAACGGCCGGACGCTGATCGGGGTCGTCCTGGGCAGCCCGCCCACCGGCCCGGCGGCCGGCGCGCAGGACGCCGAGAAGATGCTGAACTGGGGCTTCCGGCTCCGCCTCACGCGCTGACCCTCGTGTGGTTCGGGGGTTGCGCCCGGCTGGGCCCGCCCCAGCACCGGTATGGCGCCGGGGGCAGCAGCACGACGTCCCGAATGTGCCTTCTCCATCTGTTCTTCACACGGACTGCACCATGCCCGCACCGGCTGCGGCTTGGCTGTGCGGCAGGGATGGACGTGTCAGTCCCTGACCGGGGGGGTGCGGCCATGGGCTTTGTGATCACGACAGCCGATGCGGAAGCCGGTGCGGCCGGGCGGCTGGTGGGCCGAATACACGAGCGGCGCCTGCTCGACGGGCTGATCGAGTCGGTGGAAGGCGGCGGCGCGGCGGCCCTCATCGTGGGCGAGGCCGGGACCGGGAAGACGGCGCTTTTAACTCACGTCGCCGAGGTAGCGTCCAATCGGGTCGGCTTGCGTGTCCTGCGGGCCCGCGGCGAGGAGTCCGAGGCCGGCCTGGCGTTTGCCGCCCTCGCGGACATGCTGCTCCCGTTGCGGGAGAGGTTCACGGAGCTGCCGCCGGCTCAGCGGCATGCCCTTGAGGGGTGCCTGGCCCTTTCCGGCGGGTCCAGCGAGTCGGCCGGAAAGAGCCAGCTGGGGGCGTGCGCCGGGACGCTGCGGGTGCTGGCCAGCGTCGCGGCCGAGCACCCGGTGGCCGTCCTGGTCGACGACCTTCAATGGGTCGATCCGGAATCGCGGCAGATCCTGCTGTTCGCCGCGCACCGCCTGGCGGCCGAACGTGTCGTCATGATCCTCGCCGTCCGCGACGAACCCGGCGCGCCACCTCCGGAACTGGGTCTGCAGGTGCTGCGGCTCGGCGGGTTGTCGGTCACCGAGTGCGCCGACCTCGCCCGCCGGCTTGGTGCCGATATCAGCCCGCCGGCGCTGCGGTCCCTGGTCGAGCTGACGGGCGGCAACCCGCTCGCCGTGCTGGAGAATCTGCCCGCAGCCGCCGCCGGGCCCGCCGGGCCGGCCGGGCCCGGCGGTATCGGCGCCATCGGGATTTTCGAGCCGGCCCGGCTGACCCTCGGCCGGGTTCTGGAGCACACCTGGGGCCGCCTGTTCGCCGAGTTGCCGGAAGACACCCAGCGCGCGCTGTTCGTCGTCGCTACCGACGGCGTCAGCGGCGGCTGTCACGTCGAGGCGGCGCTGGGCCGGCTCCAGTTGTCCCTAGCGGACCTCGCCCCGGCGGAGTGCCGCGGTCTGGTGCGCACCACGGACGGCGAGATCCGGCTCCGGCACCCGCTGCTGCGCCCGGTCATAGTGGAAAGGACGCCGCTGGGGGTGAGAGCGGCCGCGTGCCGCGCGCTGGCCGGGGTCACCGGCGGCCATCAGCAGGCCTGGTACCTGGCCGCCGCGGCCACCGGTCCCGATGAGGCCGTCGCCCGGGCCCTCGCGGACGCGGCCGGGCAGGCGCGGCAGCACGGCGGGTACGGCGCGTCCGCCCGGACCTGGCGGCGGGCGGCGGAGCTGACCGCCGATCACGCCCTGCGGGCCAGGCACCTGCTGCGCGCCGCCGCCGATGCGCACCTCGCGGGCGACCCGGGGACGGCGGCGGCCTGGTCCGAGGAGGCGCTGACCCAGGGGCAGGGCCCGGTCTTCGCCGCGGAAGCCCAGCAAACCCTCGGCCGGGCCCGGACGTGGGCGAGTGACCCGTTGCCGGCCTTCGACGGCCTGGTGCGGGCCGCGGCGGCGATCCGTCCCGTCAGCCGCGCCTGGGCCGCCGCGCTGCTGGCCGAGGCCACCGTGCCCGCGGCGATGGCCGGGCGGGCCGACCTGGTGCGGCAGATCGCGGAGCAGGCCGACGAGCTGCGGGACGACACCGACGACACCGACGACACCGGCCCCGCCAACACGCTGACCGTCGTCACCATGATCGCCCGGGCTTTCCTGATGACCGGCGAGCTCGACCGCGCCGAACCCTACCGGCGCAAGGCGCAGGCCCTGCTGCCGGCGGCGGACCTGGCGGCCGAGCTCCCAGGCGCCGCCTTCCTGGCCCAGGATGAGATCTGGGCCGAACGCTACGAGCAGGCCCGCCACCACCTGGGCGCGGTGCTGGACTGCGCCCGGCGCATGGGCGCGCCGGCCATCGCGTCGCTGGCGCTCGGGCTGTCCGGCGAACTGGGCTGGTGGACCGGGCGGTGGGCATCGGCCTATGCGGACGCCACGGAGTCGCTGCAGGGGGCCCGGGAGATCGGCCAGGCCGGCCTGATCGGGTACGGCCTGACGCGGCTGGCCCGGATCGAGGCCGCCCGGGGTGACCATGACCGGTGCGAGGAGCACGTACAGCAGGCCCGGCGGGAGGTCGAGCCGCGTGGCACGAGCGCCGTCGGCCACGCGGCGGCGCTCGGGCTCTGCGCCCTCAGCCGCGGCGAGCTGACCACGGCGATCGATCACCTGGAGCAGGCCTGGGACACCGGGCAGGCCGGACGGCTGGGTAACCCCAACGTGGTCCCGTTCGCCGGTGACCTCGCCGAGGCGCTGGCCCGGGCCGGCGCCGCGGCGCGGGCCGGTCCGGTCGTGACCTGGCTCCAGGAGCGGGCCGACGCGACCGGCCT
>WNGJ01003735.1_pt1 | contig 15737 bp, 11 predicted proteins | sample 5400611 | NCBI WGS metagenome assembly WNGJ01 (sample SAMN13153375, study PRJNA577476) | soil metagenome | isolation source: 40 cm soil or saprolite under Garry oak tree replicate 1 | place: USA:California | collected 2016-06-15
TCGGCGGTCGGCGCTGCGCCCTCGAGGAGTGCCTCGGTGGCCACCACCCGAATTGGTCGTTCCGCGACTGACCCAAGAGCCACGCGGACGTCCCGCCACTCCGGCCGGCCATCACGTAGATGCCAGGACAGAGCCATCACGACCTTGCTGATTGCCTGCGCCCGGCGTGTCCCGATCTTGCGGAAGCGGACCTCGCGATCCGGGGCGATCGGCAGCCGGACGCGCAGGACCAGCTCGTCGGGAGCGAGGGCCGTTCGGCGGTAGCCGGTCCAGAAGTCGGCCGCCGCCACGATTCGCTCGCCGCGCAGCGAGCCCGCCACGATCTCCGCGTCCATTGCAAGCAAGACGGGCAGGGTGTCACCAGCCGGCGATGCGTTCGCGATGTTGCCCCCGATCGTGCCCCGATTCTGGATCTGCGCTGCGCCGATCGTCGCTGCGGCCTCGACGAGTGCAGGGGCATGTTCCCGGCAGGGCGCGGAGTGCCGCATGGCCGTGTACGTCGTCAGTGCTCCGATCGTCAGCGCCACCTCGGAAACCGTGATGCCTCGCAACCCCTCGAGGTGCCAGACGTCGAGGAGGCGGTCGGGTAGCTGGCCGATCTCGCCAGTGATCTGGACCATCACGTCGGTGCCGCCCGCGATGGGCCGATGGTGGGTCGCCGCGAGGAGCGCATAGGCTTCGCCGAGGTCGCGTGGCGATTCGACGGGTGGCTGGATCGGCACGGTCAGCGCTCGCCGGCGCTCATTCGACCGGCGGCTGGCTGGCGGAATGGGCCGCCAATACGATCGCGTCGACGATCTTGGTGTAACCCGTGCAGCGGCACAGGTTCCCGGCGATGGCTTCGCGGATGGCCTCATCCGTTGGATCGGCGCCCGACGCCAGGAACGCATGGGCCGCCATCAGCATGCCCGGAGTGCAGATACCGCATTGCGCGCCGCCGGTCTCGAGAAACGCTGACTGCACGACGTCGAGCTGTGAGAGATCCGGCTGCCCGTCGACCGCCCGGCCGGCCAGGCCCTCGACCGTTCGGACCACGTGGCCGTCAACCTGACAAATCGGCACGAGACAGGCGTCGACCAATTCGCCGTCGAGCAGCACGGAGCACGCGCCGCACTCCCCCTCGCCGCAGCCCTCCTTCGTGCCGCTGAGTCCGAGATCCTCGCGAAGGACGTCAAGGAGGCGGCGCATCCCTGGAACGTCGACCTCCACGGCGTCCCCGTTGACCAGCATTCGATACGCAGTCACCGGTCGGTTGGTGCTCGAAACGGCTGGGCGTCGGTTCGCTCGGTGGGCAGTGGATCCGTCCCCACTTCGATCGGAGCGTCCATCGCCGCGTCGACGGCGCCTTCGACATCCTTGTCGCTCCTGGATCGCCCGGCGCTCGAGCTCGAGGTCGGGCCCGTCGCTCCCAGCGCAGCGAGGATGCGTTCCGGGCTGGCCGGCAGGTCGTGGATCCAGACGCCTGTCGCGTCGTGAATTGCGTCCACAACGGCCGGTGCCCCCACGTCCATCGGCAGCTCGCCAACGCCCTTCGCGCCGTGCGGCGCGCCGCTGAACGGCGCTTCTACCAGGATCGACGTGATGCGCGGCGCATCAAGCGCCGTCGGAATGAGATAGGTCGCCAGGCGGTCGTTGAGGTAGCGGCCGTCCTCGAGCTTGATCTCCTCGATCGTGGCGTAGCCGATCGCCTGCAGGGTGCCGCCCTCGACCTGGCCCTCGGCAAGGACCGGGTGGATGACCCGCCCGACGTCGTCGGCGGCGACCACGTTTCGCACCGCCACCTCGCCCGTGTCCAGGTCCACGTCGACCTCGGCCACGCAAGCCGCCCAGCCGAACGCCGGGTACGCGTCACCGCTGTACGTCGCATCGTCGAACTGCACCCCCGGATAAGGCTCGAACTGCTGATCGACGCGCGTCGGGCCATGGTCCCGGGCGTCGTCGCGATAGGCCTCCGCGAACGGCCGGCCGGTCCTCGCCTCCACCTCCTCACGCAGACGGCGACACGCCTTGATCACCAGGCCACCGACGACCATGGCTGTGCGGGATGCTACGGTCGGGCCGGAATCCGGGACGATCCCGGTGTCCTGCGGGGCGATGTCGACGTCCTCGACTGGGACGCCGAGCTCCGCCGCCGCCAGCTGCGGGAAGATCGTCTTCGTCCCCTGCCCCATCTCGGTCGACGCCGTGAGGACGGCGATCCGTCCGTCGGCGGTCAGCTCGACCGAAGCGATGCTGGCCAGGTGGACCTCGCCGGAGCCCGTAAATCCCGCGCCATGCCAGCCCAGTGCCAGGCCGATCCCCGACGCTGTCCGGTCTCCTCCCTCGCGCCCGGATCCATCGGCGCCGCGCCGTACGCGCGCGCCCGCCGTCCGTTCCCGGACTCGCTCGTACTCGGCGGCCTCGGTCGCGCGCAGGAGCACCTCCTCGCCGGCCACGCTCTCGCGGAGTACCTGTCCGGTCGGGGTGACGTCGCCGCGCTGGTAGACCCATCGACGGCGCAACTCGAGCGGCGACACCTTGAGGACTTCGGCGATGCGGTTGACCTGCATCTCGGCGGCGAACTCCACCTGCGGCGCTCCGAAGCCTCGAAACGCCCCGTTCGGTGGCGTGTTCGTCGCCACGGCGCGCGAGCGGATCCGAACGTTCTCACACGCGTAGGGGCCGCCGGCGTGAAGCGTTCCGCGAGAAAGCACGACGGGCGTCAGCGTGGTGTAGGCGCCGCCGTCCATGACCACTTCGATGTCCTGCGCGATCAGGTGGCCCTCGCGGTCGACGCCGCTGCGGTAAGTGACGATCGCGGGATGGCGCTTGGTGGTGGCGGCAATGTCCTCGTGCCGCTCGTAGATCATGCGCACGGGTCGCTTGCACTTCAGCGCCAGCAGCGCGGCGTGCAGGGCGATCATCGACGGGTACTCCTCCTTGCCGCCGAATCCGCCGCCGGTCTCGGTCTGGACCACCCGTGCGCGTCTGTCGTCCAGCAGGAGCGCGCGCTTGAGCGCCGTGTGGATGTAGTACGGGCATTGCAGCGACCCGTGGACCGCCACGCCGCCGTCGTCCACAGGCACCGCGATCATGGCCTGGTTCTCGATGTAGAGCTGCTCCTGGTGCCCCACCCGGTAGATTCCCTCGACGACCAGCTCGGCACCCGCCAGGGCCGCCTCGACGTCCCCCCTCCTGATGTCGAAATGAGCAAATACCTCGCCCGATTGGAGGGGGTCGAAGACGGCCGGCAAGGGCGTCGTACGAAGCGTGAGCCGCTGGCGTGCCTCGCGAAGCATCCCGCGGTCGGGTGCCGCGAGCAGCGCGACCGGCTCGGCGTGGTGGCGGATCTCCCCGCCGACGGGGACGAGAACGGGCTGGTCGTCGCTGATGAGCGAAACGACGTTGTCCCCGGGGATGTCCGCGGCCGAGACGACCACGACCCCGGACCAATCGAAGCCGGGATCGAGCTCGATGGCGTCGAGGCGGGCGTGGGCCTCCGTGGAGCGCACCGTCCCGCCGTACCACGCACCCGGAAAGACCAGGTCGTCGGCGTATTTCGCCACTCCGGTCAGCTTGGCGGGGCCCTCCCGGCGGAGCGGCGCGCCGCGCGCATGGCCCGTGGTGATCTCGCCGGGCGGGACCACGAGTGCGTCGGGCGCCGAGCGGGCGGGAGCAGACCGAACGGGCCCGCGGGGGGTCGGCGTGCGGATGGTCATCGACGCGAGAGCGGCCTCCTTGGCGAGGGACGATGGCCGGTGGATCGCGGTGCTGTCAAGCACACGGCCGGCGATGACCGAACCGCCCTGCTCCTCACGTGACCACCCTCGTCGGTGTCGCCCGGCACCGCGAATCGGTCCGGGTGACCATCAGCTTATCGTCATGCGCCCATCGAATGCCTATAGTCGCGCCGTCGTCTCTCCTCGTGGCGATTCGATTGTCGTCTTCGCATCGAGCACTCATCTCTCCGTCTGGAGCCGAGCTAGCGTGCCCACCCAGGAAGCAATCCTGACCCTGCTCATCGTCGCCATCGCGGCGAACATCACGTTGATGGCCGCGGTGCTCATCGTTCCCCGCCTTCGACGATCGCGCGGGCGCGGCCTGGCCGGGCCTGGCACGCTCGCCATGGCTGGTGGATCTGGCCGGCCGTACGTGGGTTTGGCCCAGGGCGGACCAACGGCACGGGTGGCGGGGGCACGCGTGGCCGGCGACGACGGGATGCATTTCGACGTCCGGAACCGCTCCGAGGCGTCATCGCCGCAGCCGCCTGCGGGGACCCTGGGAAGCATGGGACCGACCGATTCAGCGCCCGATCTGGGGCATCAGGCGCCCGAGACCGAGCCCGACGACGCGCCCGACGTGGTCGGCAATCCTCTCGTCGATCCACCGACCGGCCTCGACTCACCGCTCTTCTGGTCACACGCGATCCACGCGGAGTCCGCGCGGACCGTTCGCTACGGCCGGCCCGCCACGGTCGTGCTGGCCGAGCTGGACGGGCTCGAGCGGCTCGTCGACCGCTTCGGGCAGGATGCGGCCGATCGCCTGGTGCTGGCCGTCGCCGCGGCGATACGCCGCGACACCCGGTCCGCCGATCGTGTCGCACGGCTCGGCCCCGGCGAGTTCGGGGTGCTGCTGCCGGAGACGGACGAGGTCCAGGCGATCAACTTCGTCGAGCGGGTTCGGGCCGCGACCGACCTCTGGCTCGAGGCCGGCGCCGTGGCCGTGCGGCTGGCAATTGGCTGGGCCAACGTCGGAGCCGATCAGAGCCTCGAGGTCGCGCTGCACGTCGCCGAAAACCGCCTCAACGGCGATCGCCGCGTGATGCGGAGCGCACCGGCTGCCCGACCGGTCCGATCCAGCGAGCGACCCGCGAGCTAACAGGTCGGCTCACCGGGGGACCCTCAGTCGCGTCCGCTGTGCAGTGAGCGGCCGGTCCTCGCGCCAGTGTGCCTGCCCGCCTCGACCACGATGGTGCCGTTCACGATCACCCATTCGATGCCCTCGGGGAATGCCCGGGGTTCGTCGTAGGTCGCCCGTGCCCGAATTCGCTTCGGATCGAAAACCACGATGTCGGCAGCAAGGCCGTCGACCAGGCGACCGCGTCCCCTAAGCCCGAGGCGCGCAGCCGGCGCCGAGGTCATCCGCCTGACCGCCTCCTCGAGGCTGAGGAGCCCCTCGTCGCGCACGAACTGGCCGAGGATCCGGGGATAGCTGCCATACGTTCGGGGGCTTGGCTTTGCTCCGACGAACGTCGAATCGGTTCCGACCATGCCGATCGGATGGGCGAGGAACCGGCGGATGCCGTCGGTGTGGGGTCCCGGTGTCACCTCGTTGACGCCAAGATCCTCCTCCAGAAGCAGCTCGCACAGGACATCCACCGGATCCGCACCGCGTTCGTCGATCACCTCGCCCAGCATCCGCGCCTCCCAGCGCAGGTTCTCGGGCCTGCTGAACGCGCCGAGCCGGACGTCCCGCAGGCCGCCTTGGCCGGCAAAGAGCTGCCCGCGTTCCTTCAGTTCCGTGCGAATACGCCCGCGGACCGCTGGATCGGCGAGACGCTCCCTGGTCTTCATCGGGCCCCCGGATTGCGCCCACATCGGGATCAGGATCAGCAGTCGCGTGCTGGCCCACTCGTAGGGGTAGGCATCGAACGTCACGTCGAGGCCCTCCGCCCGCGCGTCGTCGATCAGCTGGAGCATCGGATCGGGTCCGCCGGGGAATGTCAGGCGGTGGTAGAAGTGCGTGATGTGGGCGGCCGCCTCGCCCCGCCGGCCGATCTCGATCGCCTCGCGAAAGGGGTCCAGGTAGCGGTCGCCCAGCGTGTAGCGCACGTGGGTGTGGTAGAAGCCTCCGTACCTGCCGGCTTCGCGCGCGAGCTCCGCTAGCTCCCCGGTGGTGGCATAGCTGCCGGGCGGATAGTCGAGGCCAGAGCTCAGGCCGAACGCGCCCTCCTGCATCCCCTCGCGTAGCAGCGCCCGTTGGCGATCCATCGCCCTCTCGTCGGCCGGCACATCGTCCCATCCGACTGCCGCGATCCGGAGCGCCGAGTTGCCGACCATGAACGCGACGTTGACGCTGACCTGCCGATCGAAGCGCGTCAGATAGCTCGCGACCGTGTCCCAGTCGTAGGCCAGAGCCGGCCGGCCATCGAGGCCGCTATTGAGATGGACGAATGAGGCGAGGTCTTGCTGGGTCGGAAACGGGGCATAGGAGTTGCCGTCGACACCGATGACCTCCGTCGTCACGCCCTGCCTGACCTTCGGCTCGTGGAGCGGCTCGGCTAGCATCATCAGGCCGCTGTGGCTGTGGAGGTCGATGAAGCCAGGGGACACCACCATCCCGGTCGCATCGATCACTCGCCCCGCCTCGGGCGGCGCCTCGCCCGGCCCGACCATGCGCAGCCTCTCGCCTTCGACAGCCACGCTCCCCGCATACCCTGCCGCTCCGGTCCCGTCCACGATCTTCCCGCCGCTGATCAGCAGGTCCGCCGGCCGGCTCACGTTCCGCAACTCGGCCAGTTGAACGCATGGCGTTCAAACGGACGGTCGCCCAGCCGACCGCCAACGAACCTGAACGCCCTGCGTTCGAAATGCGCCGATGCCGGCCAGATTGCGTCTTCTTTGAACGCTCGGCGAGCGGGGATGACCCAAACGCGCCCTGAGTGCGCCTCTCGATCGCTTGTTTGAACGGCCGGCGAGCAGGCAATCGATAAGCGTGAGTAGAGCGGCGTCTGGGACGATCGCCATCGATGGCCACTCGCGAACGATTCATAGACAGGGCGCAACGTTCGGGCAGACGCATCGTGTCCGTTGTCGGCAATGAGCTGAGGGACGCGCGAGTTGGCTCCGGACTCAGTCAGGCAGCAGTAGGCCGCGCCGCGGGCATGTCGCACGCCCAGGTTGGGCGGATCGAACGCGCGCGTATATCCGGTGTCAGTGTTGACCAGTTGTGCCGCCTCTCGGCAGTCCTCGGGATGGAGATCTCGGTACGCTTCTATCCGGGAAGCGACCCGCTGAGAGACGCGGCCCACGCAGCGCTCCTGGAGCGCCTTCGCGGGCGCCTTCACCCATCGCTGGGCTGGCGACTCGAGGTTCCGCTTCCGATCGAAGGTGATCGACGGGCATGGGATGCTCTCGTCGTGGGAGCTGGCCGGACCGCGATCGAGGCGGAAACACGATTGACGGACGCGCAAGCTATCGCCCGAAAGGTCAGTCTGAAGAAGCGTGACGGTCGTGTTGATCGGGTCGTACTCCTGATCGCCGGGACCATCGGCAACCGCCGGGCCCTGTCCGCGTGCAGGGAGGGCCTGAGGCTGGATTTTCCCCTCGACACCGGCGAGATTCTGGCGTCGCTCGCGGCCGGCCAGCAGCCACGGGCCAGCGGCATCGTCGTGCTGTAGCAAGGCCCACATCAAACGGGTCCTGCGAGGCGGCGGCCGCGGACCCAGGCGCCGCGGACCATTGCCGGGTGGGCGCGGAAGATCAGGCGGCTGATGAGGGCCTCGGCGTCGGAGGAGGCGGGGTCATCGGCGGGGGCAACCACCCCCGGCAACGGCACCGTCAAGGACGGGTCGAGCGCGATGAAATCGGCCTCCTTGCCGGCCTCGAGGGAGCCGATCACGCCCTCCAGGCCGAGTGCTCGGGCCCCTTCGAGCGTCCCCATCCGAAGCCAGTCCAGGGGGCCCAGGACAGGCCGGCTGTCGCCCGCCACCCGCAGCGCGCTCTGCGTATATGCGCCGGAGCGCATGGCGCCGAAGATCGACAGTTCGGGGCCGGCGGCTACGTCGGAGCCGAGACCGACCAGCACACCGGCTTCGAGATAGCGCGCCAGGCGCATGGCGCCACTCGCGAGGAACAGATTCGAGGCAGGACAGTGGGCCACGCGCGAGCCGCTCTCGGCCACGCGCAGGATCTCCCGATCAGAGAGGTGTATGGCGTGCGCGAGGATCGACCGCTTGCCAAGGCCCTGTGCCCGGTCGTAGACGTCCAGATAGTCGCTCGATTCCGGAAACAAGCGGGCGACCTCGGCGAGCTCGCCAAGGTCCTCGGATAGATGGGTCTGCCAATACGCGCCCGTCGAGCCGGCCAGCGCGGCAGACTCCCTCAGCAGATCGGCCGTGCAGCTGACCGCGAAACGCGGCGTGAACGCGTAACGCAGCCTCCCGTCATCGCGGCCGTGCCAGCGCGCGCACAGGTCAGCGGACTGGCGCAGCGATAGGTCGAGGATGTCCGCGGGCCGCAGGGTGTCGTCATAGGTGACGCGATCCATCATCACCTTGCCGATGACCGCGCGGATGCCATGCGCCTCGGCGGCTCGGAATGACGCGTCCAGGCTCGGTTCGTAGACCGCGCCGTACAGCACGGCCGTGGTAGTGCCCGCCGCTGCGAGAGCCCGGAACGCCGCCGGTGCCAGCCGCTCGGCGGTCGCCTCGTCGAAGCCGCGCTCGAGCGGAAAGATGTACCGCTCGAGCCAGGTCAGCAGGTCGAGTCCGGCACCGAGCCCCGCGTTCGGGAGCTGGGGCAGGTGGGCATGGAGGTCGACCAGGCCGGGCAGCAGCACCCATGGACGGAGGTCGACGACCGGCGTCTCGGGCGTGCCCTCCAGCTCGGCAAACGCCCGAACCGCCGCGATTCGTCCGCCTGCGTCGACTTCGAGGAGGCCGTCCAGCTCGTGCCGGGCGCCGCCGTCCGAGGCCGGGGTCACGAGACGCGCGCGGATCGCGAACGGTGGGCGCTCCGGCATGAGGTTCACGGAGGAGCCCGCCCGGGCCTGGTGTCGTTGGCCATGCTGTGCAGATCGTACGAGGCCGGCCGTAGCCGGATCGCGACGGCCGCTACTTCGCCAGCAGCTCCTCACTGACGAGCTCGTCGACGGTGACGGCTCGAGCCACGGGCTTGTCCGGCAGGCCCGACATGAACGTGATCGACTTGGTCCAGGCGTCTCGATCGATGGCGCCCAACCCGTTGACCTTCGTGTAGTCGCTCTGCCAGGTCTCGATCGTGGCATTGAGGATGGCCATCTGCGTCGCCTTGTCTTTCCCGAGGTCCGGCACCGCAGCAACCGCGGCATCGAGGCCCTTTTGCGGGTCGGCGATGATGTCGTTCTCGGCGCGCAACGTAGCGGCCACGAAGCCCTTGAGCGCGTCGTGCTTGGCCGCGAGGCTGTCCGTGCTCGTGATGAGGCCGTTACCCGGCAGCGGCACGATCGAGTCGACCCGCAGGATCGTTGCCGTCGTCCCCGACAGCTGCAGCTGGACGGGCTCGTTGTTGACAAAACCGGTTGCCGCATCGACCGCGCCCTGCTGCAGCGCGGCACCCTGCCCGAAGTCGGGATAGAGCTGGATGTCCACGTCGGACGTCTTGAGGCCGGCCGATCCGAGTAGCGCCTGGAGCATGATCCAGCTCGATCCGTATTTGCCGGGGGTTCCCAGCTTTCGCCCGCGCAGGTCAGCTGCCGTTTTGATACCGCTGGAAGCCTTGGCATAGACGACGTTTGGGAACTGGGCATAGACCGTGGCGATATAGCGGACCGGGATGTTCTGGCTGACCGCCGGGATGATGCTCGTGCCATCGGCGATGCCGATGTCGAGCGCCCCCTGGCCGACCAGGGCGATCAGGTCTGGGTCGATCTTGTTCTGGAAGGTCACATTCAGGCCGGCATCGCGGTAGTAACCCGCTCGCTGCGCGAGGTAGAACTGCGCGAACTGGACGCTCGGGATGAATCCGAGACCTACGCTGAGCTTGGTCAAGGCCACCGAGCCCGAGGGCGAGGACGATCCCACCGGGGATTTTGAGCCGGATGCCGAAGACGAAGCCGAAGACGCCGATGGCGATGGCGACGCCGATGGGCCCGAGCCCCCGCCCCGCCCGACGACCAGGAGTGCGACGACGAGCACGGCCACGGCGAGGGTGGCGAGGAACGGGATGCGAGCGTTGGTGTTCATCGAGGCTCCTCTGTCATGTTTCAGCCTCGCGCGCCGACCAGGCGGCGCTCGAGGAGGGCAATGGCCGCGTACAGGGCGACGCCGATGAGTGCGATGGTCGCCAGCGTGGCGAACAGCAACGGGGTATCGAACAGGCTCCCGCGCGCGAGGTTGATGAGAACGCCGAGGCCCTGCTCGCCGCCGGCCCACTCCCCCACGATGGCTCCGATGACGGCCAGCGTCACGCCGACCCTGAAGCCGCCCAGGATCGACGGCAAGGCTCCCGGGATTTCGACCTTGGACAGCACCTGCGCCGGGCGTGCCCGGAAGGCGCGGCACATCTCCAGGAGGTCGGCGTCGACCGACCGGATGCCGACCATCGTGGCGACGGCGATCGGAAAGAACACGATCAGGCTACAGATGATCACCTTCGATAGCAGGCCTGTCCCGAACCAGAGCGCCAGCAGCGGGGCGATCGCCAGGACCGGTGTCGCCTGCGCGGCCACGATGTAGGGCGAAAGCAGGCGCTCGGCGAAACGAGAACGCGCGAGGACATACCCGACGATCACGCCGAGGGCCGCGCCTGCGCCAAAGCCAAGGACGATCTCGCTCAGTGTCGTCGGAACATGCCGCTCCATCGTGCCGTCGGTCCACGCCTGAACGAAGCGGGCGCCGACACTGCCAGGGGGCGGCAGCACGAACGGCCGGAAGTTGCCGACGATCACGATCGCCTGCCAAAGGAGGACGAACAGCACGGCTGCAGCGACGATCCAGCCGGCCTGGAATCGATCCGAGCGCAACCTCATGCAGCCACCTCGGCCACGAGGTGCATGCGAACGGCCGCCGCTGACTCGGACACGATCGCGGCGTCAAGCTGGTCGAGAGCCCGCGGGCGCGGCAGGCGGATCGGCACTTCGGCGACGATCCGTCCCGGCCGCGGCGACATCACGAGGACGCGATCCGCGAGAAATACGGCCTCGGGGATGCTGTGGGTCACCAGCAGGGTGCTGCTGCCCGTCACACGCCACAGATCCTGGAGCTCGAGGTTCAGACGGTCGCGGGTCAAGGCATCGAGGGCACTGAAGGGCTCGTCGAGCAGCAGGACCGACGGCTCGAGAACGAGCGCCCGAGCAATCGCCGCCCGCTGGCGCATGCCGCCCGACAGCTGGTGCGGCCGCTCCCCCTCGCTGCCGTTCATGCCCACCAGCGAGAGGAGCTCACGGGCGCGCTCATATCGGGCGGACCGCGCCCAGCCGGCGAGCTCGAGCGGAAAGGCGACGTTGTCGAGCACCGAGCGCCACGGCAGGAGGCGGGGAGCCTGGAACACCAGACCGACCCGCGGATCCGGCCCGTCGACTGGACGGTCGCCGATCGCGATCGATCCCGCCGCTGGTCTCAGGAGTCCCGCGACGAGCCGCAGGAGCGTGCTCTTGCCACAACCGTTGGGGCCGACGAGCGCCACCAGCTCACCCGGCTCGAGGGACAGGGATACGCCGGCCAGCACCGGACGCGGGACCTCGCCGGTTCGGGCGGGCCCATACGAAAAATCGAGCCCGCGGACCTCTACGCCGGCAACGGACCGCGGCGGCTCCGAGGGCTCATGACGTTCGGTCGCAATCGTGAAGCTGGTGATCATGCTGCCCCGAATTCCAGGTTGCTTCGGGGCGCGCGATCGAGTGCCCGCGCTTGCGCGCAGACGTGCCTTCTTCCATCCGGACTGTACCGTCGGCTCCGGCTGGGCGACTCGAGCGTCGTCTTCGGATCTGCTGACGCTCGGCAGCGAGGCTACCAAGCCGCTCGTGGGCTCACCTCGTCATCGACGAGGTCCTACCACCGGTCGGGAATTGCACCCTGCCCCGAAGGTCCGGCGAGTCTAGCACGGGCTCGTCGTGGCCTCGGCAGGGCGGTCTCGGCAGGGCGCCGGTCAGTGATGCGCGAGCTCGGCGAGACGCGCAAAGGTCGGCCGCAGGTCGGAATAGAGCGCCTTGTACGCGGCGAACAGGGGGTCGTAGGTCTCGCGCGTGGCCGGCCGCGGATCCAGCCGGCTCTCGATGCGAACCATCGTCCGCATGGCGCTCGGAAGGTCCGGCTTGAGGCCGATCCCCACCGCCGCCAGGATCGCTGCGCCTACGACTGCTGTCTCCCGTACGGCAGGAACCGCGACGCGGAAGCCCGTCACGTCTGCCTTGATCTGGTTCCAGGTCGCGCTTCGGCCGGGACCACCGCAGATGCGCATTTCCGTCACCGACACGCCGGCCGCCAGGATGGGCTCTGCGACGTGGCGAATCGCGAAGGCGCTTGCCTCCAGGACTGCGCGGACGAGGTGGCCCCGGGAATGAGCGAGCGAGAGTCCAGCGAAGGTCCCACGAGCCGAGCTGTCCCAGATCGGCGCGCGTTCGCCCGCGAGATAGGGCAGGAAGATCAGGCCCCCTGCTCCGGGCGAGGTGGCAGCCGCCTCATCGATGAGAGCCTCCGTGCCCACGTGACCGCGAAGGAGGTCGTCGCGCAACCATTCGAGCGACCTGCCTGTCGCGGACATTGCGCCGCCGAGCGCAAAGCGCCCCTCGAGCGGGACGAATGAACGCCACTCGGCCGGCAGGGCCACCTCGCCCGACCAGTACACCGCGAAGCCGCCGGACGTCCCGCCCGTGTCAATCGCGTCGCCGGGATCGATGAGACCTGCCCCGAGGAAGCTCGAAAGTGCATCCGCGAGCCCAGCCACGACGGGCAGGTCGCGTGGCAGCCCGAGGTCCGCCGCGGCCTCAGGCCGCAGCTCCCCGAGTACCACACCGGCTCGAATTTCCGGCGGCAGCCGATCCGCCGCCAGCCCGACGGAGGCGAGCGCCTGCCGATCAGGCGGCTGCTGCCCGACGGCCACGGTGGCTCGAGCCGCACCGCTGAGTCGCAGGCCCAGCCATTCCCAGGCGCTGAGGTACCAGCTTGCGTCCCCTGCAGCGCGGGGCTCGTGTCGCTCGAGCCAGAGCGCTTTCGGGAGGATGCCCAACGCCCAGCCCCGGAGCCCGAGGACGGATTCGAGCTCTGCCGCCTCGCTCCTGCTGCGCGAGTCCAGCCAGCCGATCGCCGGCCGTGTTGGGCGGCCGGTCGCGTCGGCGGCGACGAGCGTCGGTCCCTGCCCGACCGCGCAGATCGCCACGACTTCGAACTCGCCGCTCGGTCCGCGAAAGGCGTCAATGGCCGCCGCGCAGATGGCTCGCCACCAGGCATCCGGGTCCTGCTCGGCTCGGCCCGTTTCAGCATCCACATCCACCGGATAGTCGGCCCGTCCGAAACCCGCCAGGCGCCCGTCGGCGGCAATCAGGCCCGCCTTCGCCTCACCCGTCCCCAGGTCAAGGGCGAGAACGGCGGGCTCCAGTGTCACCGTCGCCTCGGTGCGTCCATGGCCGCGCATCATCGGGAGACGCCTAGCGCAGTGTCAACCGGTGAACCGCCCAGGCCACGGCGTCGTGCCCGTGGGCTCGGGCTAGAGGACCTTCCCCGGGTTGAGGATGCCCAGGGGATCGAGCGCGTGCTTGATGGCGCGCATCGCCCGGACGGCGTCGGCCCCGCGCTGCAGCTCCAGGAAGTCGCGTCGGGCGGTGCCGATCCCATGCTCCCCTGTAACCGTGCCGCCCAATCGCAGGGCTTCTCGGTAGAGATCCGCCCGGGCGGCCTCAGTGACTTCCCTGGCACGCGGGTCGTCGCGCTCGAACACGAAGTTCGGATGGAGGTTGCCATCTCCGGCATGCCCGAAGGTCGCTATCCGCACGCCGTGCGCCTGCCCCACTCGATCGATGGCCTGCAGCATCTCGGCGATCCGGCTGCGCGGCACGCCAACGTCTTCCATCCGCACGGTGCCCAGCCGCTCGAGGGCTCGATATGCCGTCCGTCGTGACTGGCGCAGCCAATCGGCCTCCTGTGTGTCACGCGCACGAACGAGGGACGTCGCACCGGCGGCCTCGCACGCTTCCTGGGCCGCGGCAAGCTCGGCGTCGGCCGCGGCCGCGGGCAAGTCGGACTCGATCAGCAGCATCCCGGCCGCTTCGCGATCCAGCCCGAGGCCTTGCCAGTCGTCGACCGCCGCGATCGTGAACTGATCCATCAGCTCGAGGGTGACGGGTCCAAGTCCGGCAGCGGTGATCCGGCTGACGGCGTCGCCGGCGGCCTCCAGCGTCGGGAAGAAGGCCAGCATCGTCGAGCGGGCCGGCGGGGCAGGCCGCAGGCGGAGCGTCGCCTCTGTGATAAGCCCGAGCGTGCCCTGTGAGCCAACCATCAAGTGGGTCAACGAATAGCCGGCCACATCCTTGATGTTCTTGCCCCCGGTCCGGATGACGGATCCGTCCGCGAGCACGACCTCGAGCCCCAGGACCGCGTCACGGGTCTGGCCGTACTTCACGCAGCACAGGCCCCCCGCGTTCGTCCCGAGGTTTCCGCCGATCGAGCACATCTCGTAGGACGCCGGGTCCGGAGCGTAGAAGAAGCCTTCCGCCGCGACCGCCTTCTTCAGCTCCGCATTGATGATCCCCGGCTGAGTCACGACGCACAGGTTCTCGTGATCGATCTCGAGAATTCGGTCCATCCTCGTGAATGCCACGGTCAAGGCGCCTTCGACGCCGGCCGCGCCGCCCGACAGGCCCGTTCCCGCGCCCCGCGGGACCAGCGGCACGAGGTGGGCGGCGGCCAGCCGAACGAGCTCGGCGACCTGGGCCGTGGTGGTCGGCAGCGCCACCGCGAGCGGCAGGCCCGTTTGGAGGTAGGGAGTCTCGTCGGCTCGGTACGACTCCCGGTCGACTTCGTCGCGCAGGAGGCGGACGTCCGGAAGGTTGGCAGAGATAGCGTCGAGGAACGCCCGCTCCCGTCCTTCGTTGCGCACCGGGGGCGCGATTGCCGAGCTCATCGCGCGAGCCGCGCGTCCGCGCGCGCAGCCTGGGCGACCCATCGGAAGCCGGTGGGGATCAGGGGATTCCAGGCACGCCAGCCGCCCACGAGCCATGTGGCGACCGTCTTCCGCGCCGGGCTCCACGGGATCCCGAACTCGACGCGAAGCCGGCTTGGCAGGAGCCCAACCGCGGGCCACAGCGTCCAGTCGTAGGCGACCGGAGGTAGAACGCCGAGCGGCGCAAACAGTGGACCCATCGACGGATGCAGGATATAGCCAGCCAGCTCCCTCGCGGTCGGAGTCACTTGAATGGGCCCGGCCGGATCCAGCATCCGCTCCAGATATGCCTCCATGGCCGCGAGATCCGGCGGCAGCAGGTCCTCCGGTATCCCGAAGGCAAGGCCGATCGGTCGCGTCTCGCTGTAGAAGCGCGCCCGCCGCTCCCGGGGGAGGGGCTCGATCCATGCGTCATAGGCGACGATGGTCGAATCGACCAGCGTGGCGTGCACCCACAGCGCCAGCCGGGGGTCGCGGGCCGAGTAGCCGGCTGCGCGCGTCGTCGAGAGCGCAACGGCGTCTCGGACGGGGCCCTTGATCGAGCGGTGGAGGCCGTTCAAGCGGGAAATCTCCCCGCGCGCCTGGCTGGTGGTCCCGAACACGATGCGGAGATAGCTCCTGAGGGTGCCTTGCAGGCGGCGCCAGGGATCCGCCCGGAAGTCGCTGTGCTGGTCAACGCCCTCGGCGATGAGGGGATGGGCGATCTGCATCAGCAGCGATCGCGGGCCGGCGCCGAGGAGCAGCATCGCCTCCCGGTTGAGCCGCCATGATTCGCTCTCGGGGCCGTACAGGCCCTCGCGTTCACCGAGTTGCGGAGCGTTGTCGTGCGAACCGATCGATGTGACCACCTCGCCTACGATAGCCCGGCCACCGATGACTGAGCGTTCGACAAAGTCCGCCGTC
>WNGJ01015123.1_pt1 | contig 15736 bp, 8 predicted proteins | sample 5400611 | NCBI WGS metagenome assembly WNGJ01 (sample SAMN13153375, study PRJNA577476) | soil metagenome | isolation source: 40 cm soil or saprolite under Garry oak tree replicate 1 | place: USA:California | collected 2016-06-15
CCTGCTCCACCTGCTGCCAGATCGTGAGCTCGGTGTCGCGCACGCGAGCCTGCGCCGCGTCGCGCTGGGCCTGGGCCTGCTTGTACAGCGCGATCTTGTTGCCCCCGTCGAAGATCGTCCAGTTGAGCTGCAGGCCGTAGCTGTAGGTCTCGTTCATGTCCGCGCGGGCGCTGCCGTAGGTACCCTGGGCAATCACGTTCGGGAAGAAATTGCGGAACTGCTGCTTGACCGTGAAGTCGGACTGGTCGTACCGGGCCTTGATCTGGCGATACTCGGGCCGTCGTGCAAAGGCCTCGTTGAGGAGGCTCTTGGCGTCGAAATCGACGTGCTCGTAGGCCAGGTTGTCCTGGATCTCAGTGGGGGTATTGATCGGGATGCCCATGAGCTGATTGATCGTGAGGCGAAAGATGTTCACGTTGTTCACGGCCTGGATGATGCTCAGCTGGGCGTTGGCAACGTCCACCTCGGCACGCGTGACAGCGGATTTCGGCTGCGTGCCCACGTCGAAGAAGCCCTTGGCGCTGCGCAGGTTCACGAGCGCGCGGTCGAGCTGCGCCTGGCTGACCTGCACGAGACGGTTGCTGAGCGCCAGGTTGTAGTACGCCGTCTTCACGAGCCTGACCGTCTCTTGCTTCTGGATCTCCACGTCCTCGGCGGTGGACTTGGCGCCGGCGCGCGCCGCGTCCGTCGCGGCCAGGGTCTTGCCGAAGTCCCAGAGCAGCTGCTGGGCCGTGACCGTGGCGGTCGTCGAGAGGAACCGCGACTGGACCGTCACGCTGCGGGTCATCGACAGCGGCGCGGCCTGGCCCGCCGGGCTCTGGACCGAGGACGGCACCTGGTTCCAGAACCCGTTCCACTGGCCGGTCAGCTGCGGCAGCTGGGGCGACAGCGCGATCGCGATGTTCTGCAGCTGCGCCTGGTAATCGCCGATACGCGCCAAGATAAGCGGCTGGTTGTCCAGCGAGATCTTGACGGCGTCCTCCATGGTGAGGACCTTGCCCTTGGTCTCTTCGGGCGTCGGAAAAGCCCGGATCCCGGAGGGGGGCGTGAGATATTCGCGCGGCAGCTGCTGCAGGGTGGTTCCCGGCTGGCCGGGGATGGCCCCGGTGCCAGGTGGCGGCGCGTCGGGGCCCGTGGGGGCGGTCAGCGTGAACGGCTGGACCTGTCCCGGCGCTGCTCCTGGCGCTGCTCCCGGCGCCGCCGGGGACGCGGGAGGGGCTCCGGGCACGGGCGGCAACTCGGGCTTTGCCGGCAAGGGCGGCGTCCCGGACACCGGTGGTGTTCCCCCGGGCAGCGGTGACTGCTGTGGTGTCTGAGCGCCGGCGCCGGACGCGAGCAAGGCAATGCCCAGCACCCCGAGCGCGGCGAGCAGCCTGGGGGCGGGACACGTCATGCGGTTTCTCCGTGAAGCGCCAGCGTCCCTTCGGACTGCTCCATCTTTCGCGGGAAGCGCTCCTCGAGCATGGCGTAGAGCGTCGGGATGAGGAGCAGGGTCAACACGGTCGACACGGCGAGGCCGCCGATGACGGCACGGGCGAGCGGGGCATTGGCCTCGCTGCCGGTGCCGACTCCCAGCGCCATGGGCAAGAGGCCGACGAGGGTCGCGAGGCTCGTCATGAGAATGGGTCGGAGCCGTGTCCGGCCACCCTGCATGACGGCTTCGCGGAGCGGCAGGCCGCGGCGCCTGAGCTCGTTCATGTACTCGACGAGCAGCACTCCGTTCGAGACGACGATCCCCACCATCATGATGATGCCCATGAAGGAGGTGACGTTGAGCGTGGTCCGCGTGAGGAAGAGCGCCCAGATGACCCCGATCATCCCCAGCGGCACCGAGAACATGATGATGAAGGGATCCAGGAGCGACTTGAACTGCGAGGCCATGACCATGTAGACGAGGATGATGGCGAGCAACGACGTGAACTTGAGGCTGCCGAAAGCCTCGCGCTGCTGCTGAATCTGTCCCGTGAGCTGGAACGTGAAGCCCGGAGGCAGGGGCAGGGCCCGGAGCTTGTCCTCGAGGTTCTGGGCGATGGAACCGAGGTCCCGGCCGGAGGGCTGCGCGGTGATCTTGACGAGGCGCTGCTGGTACTTTCGCTCGATCATGACCGGCCCCACGCCTTGCCTGATCTCGGCGACCGAGCCCAGAGAGACCGGGCGTCCACCGTCACCGATTACGAAGAGACGAGACAGATCCTCGGACGACGACCGGTAGGGTTCATCGAGCTGCACGACCACATTATATTGGTTGCCTGTTCGGGGGTCCGTGAAAATCGACGGGGTCAGACTGACGTTGCTCGCCAGCGATATGAGCGCGGCCTGGGCGATGTCGCGCTGGGAGAGGCCCGCCATTGCCGCCTTCTCCCTGTCCACCACGATGTCGTACTGCGGGTAGTTCTCCTCGCGGCTGATGAAGGGATCGGCGACCCCAGGCACATCCTGGATGGTCCGCGCGACCTGCCGGGCGAGGTCCCTGGCATCTCTGAGATCGTAGCCCAGTTGCTCGATCTGGATGGGCGCGTCCGAGCCGGAGTTCAACACGCGGCTCACGATGCCGCCGAACTGGACACCATAGGTGGTGCCGGGGAACTGGCCCGCCAGCTTGGGCCGGATCGAATCGAAGATTTGCTTGTGATCCCGAGCCCTTTTGTCCGGGTCGCTGAGATAAACCTGCAAGGTCGCGGTGTGGGGACCGGTGTTGCGGGAAAACAGACCGGAGCGCCCGTTCGGCACGCCGATGGTGGCGACGATTGTCTTGATCTCCTCCGGTTTGGTGCTCGCGCGGATGATGTCTTCCATCCTCTTGATGAGGCGCTCGGTTTCCTCGACCAGGGGCAGAACGGCCAGCGCCGAGGCGAGTCCCACGAGAATGCCCGCGATGAGAGTCTTGCGGTGCTCGAGCGCCCAGTTCAGACGCCGCTGGTACAGGGCGTCCATCCGGTCCAGCACCCTTCCGGCCCAGGCGAACATCCGGTGGAGGAGCGCCCCGAGGGCGCCCCGCTTCCCCGGCTCACGCTGGGCCGCCTCGTGCTCACCCTTGAGCCAGTGGTAGCAGAGCAGCGGCGTCACGGTGCGCGAAACGAGGAAGGAGGCGAAGAGCGAGAAGGAGATCGTAAACGTCAGCGGGATGAAGAGCAGCCGCGACTGCCCTTCCAGGAAGACCGTGGGCAGGAAGACCACGATGGTCGTGATGGTGGAGACGAAGATCGGCATGGCGACTTCGCGGGCCGCGTCCAGCACCGCCGTGCGCCGCGCCGTGCCGGGAATGGCCAGGTGGCGGTTGATGTTCTCCAGCTCCACGATGGAGTCGTCCACGAGGCGGCCGACGGCGAGCGCGAGGCCGCCCAGCGTGAAGATGTTGAGCGTCTGGCCGAGGAAGTACATCGCGACCAGGGTGAGCATGAGGGACAGGGGGATCGCGATGCCGATGATCACCGTCGAGACGAACGAGCGCAGGAAGACCAGGATGACCAGGAACGCCAGCAAGGACCCGAAGGCCGCCTCGTGCCAGAGGTTCTCGATCGACTGCCGGATGTACGTGGACTGGTCGAGGCTCATGCTGACGCTCACGCCGGGGGGAATGCCGAGGAGCTTCGGCATGGCCGCCTTGACCGCGTCCACGATGTCGACGGTGTTGCCGCCTGGCTGCTTGTTCACGCGGAGGTAGACCGCCCGCTGGCCGTTCACGCGCACGATGGAGACCTGGGTCTCCGCCGAGTCCGCGACGCTCCCGACGTCGCGGAGACGTATCGGCGTCGTGCCCGTACGGCGGACGACGATGTCCTCCATGGGCGCCACCACCGAGAACTGGTTGTTGGTGAAGACGTTGTAGTCGAAGGTGCCGAGCTTGACGTCTCCCGACGGCAGGAGGAAGTTTGCGTCGTTGACGGCCTTGGTCACCTCGTTGACCGAGAGGCCCTTGGAGAACAGGCGGTCGCGATCGAGGTTGACGGTGATCTGGCGGATCTTGCCTCCGTCCACGTTGGCGGAGGCGACGCCGGCGAGCCGTTCGATCTGGGGCTCGATGGTGTTGTAGGCGAGATCGTAGAGCGCGCGCTCGTCGAGTCCGCCGCCCGCCACGGTGAGGATGCAGACGGGGATATTCGAGAGGTCGAACTTCAGGATAAAGGGCTGCTGGATCCCAATCGGAAGGGAGCTCATGATCGCCTGGATGCGCTGGACCACCTCGGTGAGCCCGGCGTCGATGTCCGCGCCCCAGGCGAACTGCACGGTGACCGCGGAGAAGCCCTGGCGCGAGCGCGACTCGACGTAGCGCACGTTGGCGACGGCCGACACCGCCTTCTCGATGGGGTAGGTGACGCTTCGCTCGATGTCCTGGGCGCTGGCGCCCTTGTAGATGGTGCCGACCTGCAGCGACGGGTAGTTCAGGTTGGGAAAGAGATCGATCGGCATGCGGCCCAGCGAGGTCGCTCCCAGCAGGACGATCGCGAGGGAGGCCATCAGAATGGCGATGCCATTCCGCATCGCCGCGAGGGTCAGCCACATGGGCTACTGGCCGCCGCCCGCCGGGACGGTGCGGACCTTCTGCCCTGGCCGCACGAGGTCCTTACCCTGCAGGATGACCTGATCGCGCTCGTTCACTCCCGTGGTCACCTCGATGACCGAGGCGTCGGCGGCGCCCAACTGTATCTGCACGGACTCGACGGTGCCGTTCCTGACCACCATCACGAACGGCGGTCCCTCGCCGACCCTCAGCGACTCCAGCGGCACCGTGAGGACGCCCTTGCGCGTCTCCACGACGGCGTCGACGCGCGCGAACATGCCGGGCTTGAGCCGGCCGTCTGGGTTCGGGACCGCTACCTCGATGCCCATCGTGCGTGAGCGGGGATCGAGGTTGTGGACGACTCGAGCGATGGACCCCGCGAACGCCTCGCCCTTGTAGGGATCGGCCGCCACGCGGACGGGAGCGCCCACCGCCACGCGGGCAATGTCGCGCTCGGGTACCTCGATCTGAACTTTCACGCTGGCGATGTCCTGGATCAGCATGATGCCGACGGAGGTGTTGGTGGTGCCCGAGGACTGCGCGCTGACCGCCGCTCCCTGGTCCAGGTTGCGCTGGGCGACATAACCGGCGAAAGGCGCGAGGAGCCGGGTGTTGCTGAGATTGCTCGCGGCGAGGGAGAGCGCGGCGCGGAAGGTCTCGACCTGCGCTTGCGCCAGGCGGACCTGACTCTCCTGCGTCGTGATCTGCACCTCGGCCAGCCGGAGCTGCGCCTCGGCGGCGTCCGTTCCCGCGCGCGACGAGTCCGCGTTGGTCCGGGCGTTGTCCCAGTCGGCGGCCGCCACCATGCCCTTGTCGAACAACGTCTTCATCCGGTCCGCCTGGCGCGCGTCGTTGGCGGCCACCGCGCGGGCCTTTGCCAGATTCGCGCGCTGGTTCTCGAGATTGGCCTTCTGTCCGTCGAGCGTGGAGCGGGCGACCTCGAGACCGGCCTGGGACGAGACGAGCGCGGCCCGCGCCTGCTCGGCGGAGGCCTTGAGCTCCTGGTCGTCGATCTCCACCAGGAGCTGACCTTGCTTGACGAAGTCGCCGCGGTCGACGTGAAGCTTGCGGATGTAGCCCGACACCTTCGAGAAGATCGCGGCCTGCTGGACGGGCAGGATGTCGGCGGTGAAGGAGAGCTTGACCTCGATGTCGCGGCGCTGGGGCGAGACGATGCCAACCAAGGCGTCGGGTCGAGCGCGCGTGGCGCCGCGGGCCTGCTGGGCCCGGCTCCAGAAGAGCGCGAAGCCGCCCACGGTGAGGAGGAGGACGGCGACGACCACCCCGACGCGGTGGCGTCTCAGAAAGTGCATCTGCGCTCGGAAGCCCGAAGGGACAAGGTCATTGCTGTGGCTGCCCTATTCTATGGATGGGAGGCAAAGAGTCAAGCTTGCGATTCTCCTGTGTTAAGCTGGCTTCATGGCGGTCACGGCGAGACCTTCCAAGTCGGGCAGATGGTCGGACCCGGCCTTGCGTGTCCTGAGGGAGCGCTATCTCGCCCGCCGCAACGGCGAGGTGACCGAGACGCCGGAGGAGATGTGCTGGCGGGTGGCCCTGACCGTCGCCCGGGCGGAGGAGCGTTTCGGCCGGAGCGCGGCCGGCGTGGGGGAGGTTGCCGCGGCTTTCTACGACATGATGATCGAGCGGCAGTTCCTGCCCAACTCGCCCACTCTCATGAACGCCGGCAAGGACAACCACCTCCAGTACTCCGCCTGCTACGTTCTCCCGGTCGGCGACTCGATGGGGGAGATCTTCGACTCGGTCAAGTCCGCCGCGATCATCCATCAGTCGGGAGGCGGGACGGGGTTCGCCTTCTCGCGTCTCAGGCCCAAGAACGACACCGTCCGCTCCACGGGCGGCCGGGCGTCGGGCCCGGTCTCCTTCCTGCGCGTCTTCAACGCGGCCACCGAGGCGGTGAAGCAAGGCGGCACGAGGCGCGGCGCCAACATGGGCGTGCTGCGCGTGGACCATCCGGACATCCTCGAGTTCATCGAGTGCAAGCTGGACGGCGGCATCACGAACTTCAACATCTCGGTGGCGATCACCGACGCGTTCATGGCCGCGCTCGAGGCGGGCCTGGACTACGACCTCGTCAACCCGCGCACCGGTCTGTCCGTGGGCCGGCTGTCCGCGCGCGAGGTGTTCGACCGCATCGTGCACGCCGCGTGGCGAACGGGTGACCCGGGCCTCGTCTTCATCGACCGCATCAACGCGAGCCCCGCCAACCCCACCCCGGAAGCCGGCTTGATCGAAGCCACTAACCCATGCGTCGCGGGCGATGCGCTGGTGAATACCGACCACGGCCTCATCCGTATGGACGAGCTGGTCTCCCGCTTCCGCGAGGGTGGCGTGGCGGTCAAGGTGGACGGGCGGCTGCTTCCAGACCGCCTCATGGTCTGGGAAGGCACTCACAACGTCTCGTTCACGGTCTACGGCGACGGATGCCTGCCGATCAGCCGGGCGTTTCCATCCGGCGAGCGGGCGACGGTGCGAATTCGAACCCAGGCCGGTTTCGAGATTGTCTGCACGCCGGACCACCGGATCATGACGGACCGAGGCTGGATTCCCGCCGCCTCGCTCGAGATCGGCGGCGACAAGGTCTGGATTCAGAGCGATCCGGGGATGTCCTCGACCGATGTCCGGCTGCCGTTCAGGCCGCCCGACCGAATCAAGGGCCGCAACGGCCACGACTACACCCACAACTTCCCGCACGATTGGAGCTGGGACCTCGGCCTGACCCTCGGGTGGCTCGTCGGCGACGGCTGGCTCAGGGCGGGCGATCGCGACTGCGGGGTCGGGTGGAGCTTCGGCGCCGGCGATGCGGCCATGCGCGAGCGCATACACGCTGTTGTCGACGGCTGGTACGGCCGCCCGACACGCGCGATCGAGCGCGCCCGCGGCGTGTGGCATGTCTCTTATCACGGCCGGTTCTTCGTCGACTTCTTCCAGGCTCTGGGGGTCCGGCCCGTCGGTGCGGCGGAGAAGACCGTGCCGGCCGCTCTCTTCACCGCGCCGCGTGACGCCGTCGTGGGATTCCTCCAGGGGCTCTTCACGGCAGACGGAACCGTGCGCGACAATCCGAAAGCCAACAGCTCGTGGGTCGCCCTGACGTCGAAGAGCCGCGAGCTGCTGCGCGGGGTCCAGATACTGCTCCTGAATCTCGGCATCAAGAGCAGCATCTTGAACCGGTCGCGTCCGGCCCGTGAAGGACTCTTCGCCTACGCGCCCACGAGCGGTGGCAGTGTCCGCTCCTATGGCTCCGACGGCGTGCTGTACGAGCTCGGCATCTTCGGGAAATCGAGGGAGATTTTCCGACAGGCCATTGGGTTCCTCGGCGCGAAGCAGGAGCGCCTGGGAGCGGTTCGCTACGGCGGATTCTATGCGCAGCGCTTCTCCGATCCGGTGGTCGCCGTGGAGGAGGCGGGGGTGCGGGCCGTATTCGATCTCACCGAGCCCCAGAGCCACTCGCTGATCGCCAACGGGATCGTGGTTCACCAATGCGGCGAGCAGCCCCTCTTGCCCAACGAGGCGTGCAATCTGGGCTCGCTCAACGTCTCCCGGTTCGCGCACCTGCGGGACGGACGCTGGACGGTCGACTGGGACGAGATGGAGCGGGTCGTACGCCTGGCCGTGCGCTTCCTCGACGACGTCATCGAGGTCAACCCGTATCCGCTTCCCGAAATCGACCTCACCGTCAAGGCCAACCGGCGCATCGGCCTCGGCATCATGGGTTGGGCCGATCTCCTCTTCGCGCTCGAGATGCCCTATGACAGCCAGGAGGCGCTCGATCTCGCGGAGCGGCTCATGGCCTTCGTTGCGGACAAGAGCCACGACCAGTCGGCTCGTCTTGCGGAGGAGCGTGGGCCCTTCCCGAACTTCTCCCGCTCCATCTACCGCGCCGGCCGGCCGCTCAGGAACTCGACGGTGACGACCATCGCGCCGACCGGGACGATCTCCATGATCGCCGGCTGCTCGTCGGGCATCGAGCCGGTCTTCGCGCTGGCCTTCGAGCATCGGGTCAAGGGGATCGACGGCGAGCGGGTGCTGCCCTTCGTGTGCCAGAGCTTCGAGCGGCTGGGGCGGGAGCGCGGCTTCCACTCCGACGCGCTCATGAGCGAGGTCGCACGCCGCGGCTCCCTCCACGGCATTCCCGGGGTGCCCGAGGAGGCCCGCGCGGTGTTCAAGACTGCCCACGAGATCCACTGGAGCTGGCACGTGCGCCACCAGGTCGCCTTCCAGAAGCACACGGACAACGGCGTGTCGAAGACCATCAACCTGCCCGGCGAGGCGGCCACGACCGACGTGGCGGAAGCGTATCTCCTCGCGTGGCGGGAAGGCTGTCTCGGCATCACGGTCTTCCGCGACGGCTGCAAGGGCGGACAGGTGCTGAACATCGGGGTCGCCGCGGAGGAGGACGACGGCGCGCTCGACGAGCGCGTGGTCAAGCCACGGCCCCACAGCCTCTCCGGCGCGACCTACCGGATGGAAACCCCCATCGGCACGGCCTTCATCACGGTGAACGAGACGCCGGGCGGTGATCCGTTCGAGGTGTTCGTTCAGGTCGGCAAGGCGGGCTCCGACACGATGGCCGTGGCCGAGGCGCTCGGGCGGCTGATCTCGCTGGTGCTCAGGCTGCCCTCGCCGCTGTCCGCTCAGCGGCGGCTCGAAGAGGTCATCAACCAGCTCTCGCTGATCGGGGGAGGCCAGCCCACCGGATTCGGAGCCGCCAAGATCCTGTCGCTGCCGGACGCTCTGGCGAGAACTCTGGGCGAGCACATCGGACTGGGGCGGCGCCAGGAGCCGGACGCGGAAGCGGCCGCGCCGGCGGCGCGGCGCCGGGTCGGCGACCTCTGCAAGGAGTGCGGGCAGGCGACCCTGGTGTACGAAGAGGGCTGCAAGAAGTGCCTGTCGTGCGGCTTCAACGAATGCTAGCATCTCGCGATTCAGCCCGGCACGAGGGATAGAGGACGCATGTTCAGCGGCGGTGACTATCACGAGGTCGCGAGGTGGCTCGAGAACTTCGCGACGTCCCACGCCAAGCGGGAGGATCTCCGCGCGGAATGCGTGCTCGACACCGAGGGCCCTCGTGAAGGGCGGAGCTACGGACTGCGCGTGAGGGTCGGAGAGCGCCTCTCTTCCGAGATCGAGCTCGGTTTCGATGAGGTGGCGTCCCGTCGCGGCAGCCTGGCCTGGTGCCAGGCCCTGGCGGACCGCGTGCGCGGCCTCGTCCGCGAGACGGTGGGACCCGGTTCGCTGAGACCCGCCTAGCGGTGCCATCCGGGCGCCGCTTCCCGCGCTGGGTCGCTCCGGGCGACTGGAACGCGTTCTTCGGCCTGGCGCTCGACAATACGACCCAGCTCGTTATCCTGTCGAGCCTGCTCATCGGCGTCTTCAAGTTTCCCGCCGACCTCGTTCTCGGACGCATGGTTCCCGGTACCGCGGCGGGCGTGCTGGTCGGCGACCTCGTCTACACGGCCCTCGCCATCCGCCTCATGCGGCGCACCGGGCGCGACGACGTGACGGCCATGCCATTCGGGATCGACACCCCGTCTCTCTTCGGCATCGTCTTCGGCGTGCTGGGACCGGTCATGGTCCTGACCGGCGATCCCGTGCTCGCCTGGAAGGTCGGCATGGGCGTGACCGTGGCCATGGGGGCGCTCAAGCTCGTCCTCGCTTTCGCGGGCGACTGGGTGCGCAGGCTCGTGCCGCGCGCGGCCCTGCTCGGCTCGATCGCTGGAGTCGCCATCCTGCTGGTCGCCTTCCTGCCCGCGCTCAAAGTGTTCGCCGATCCGCTCGTCGGGGTGATCTCGTTGACCATCGTCCTGGTCACGCTGGTCGGGCGTGTCAGGCTGCCCGCGGGCATGCCCGGGGCCTTCGCGGCGGTCGTGGCGGGGGCGGCGGTGTTTTGGCTGCGGGCCGCGTGGGGGGCCGGAACCACCCCGCTCGCCGCATCCCCCGCCGCGCTCACCCTGGCCATTCCATGGCCGACGCTGTCCTGGATCCCGGCGTTCGGCGCCGTGTTGCCGTACCTGCCGCTCGCCGTGCCCTTTGCCATCGCCACCGTCATCGGCGGCATCGACAACACCGAGTCGGCCATCGTGGCGGGTGACGAGTATCATGCGCGGGACATTCTTCTCACGGAGGCCATGGCGACAGCGGTGGCAGGACTCTGCGGCGGCGTGATCCAGAACACGCCGTATATCGGTCATCCCGCCTACAAGGCGATGGGCGCCCGGGCGGGCTACACGCTGGCGACGGCGCTGGTGATCGGCGTGGGCGGAGCGGTGGGCGTGGTGTCGGTCCTCGTGAGCGTGCTGCCGGAGGCCGCCGTCGCTCCCATTCTGGTCTTCATCGGTCTCGAGATCACGGCGCAGGCATTCATCGCCTCGCCGGCCCGCCATGCCGCCGCCGTCGCCGTGTCCTTCATCCCCGCCATCGCGGCCTTGGTCCTCATCGAGGTGAACGGCTTCCTCTCGGGGGTGGGCCGGCACGTATCCGATCTGACGGGCGAGGGACGGGCGGCCTTCCAGAGCCTCCTCGTGCTCGGCACCACCCTCTTCGGGCTGATCCATTCGCCCCTGGCGAACGGAGCGGTGTTCTGGCCGTGGTCGGCAGGGAGAGGCGGGCCGTTGGCGCTGGCGTCGGCCTACGGCGCCGGCGCCGGAATCCTGCTGCTGCTGGGGCGCCTGCGCGCGGGCGGAGCTAGCGGCGGAGCAAGGCCAGCATCTCGTCGTTGCTCTTGAACTTGAGCTCTTCGACGCGCGCGAGGGCGGCGCGGGAGCGCTCCTCCGCTTCGATCCGCTGGACGTCCTCGTAGGTCACCGCGGTGGCGCCGGCCTTTTCGAGCGCGTCCGTGACCGCGGCCAGCACCCGCTCCGCTTCGACCGACGTCCGCTTCGGCCGAGTCTCGAGCCAGGCGACCACGTGCTTGATCCCCGTCTCGGCATCGAGCTTTGCGCGCCCGACGACGCCGTCGCTCGCCCGCCGGGCCCATCCCACGACGAAGGTGCCCGCGAGCGGCTGTCCTGTCTCAGGATCCCAGACCTGGTACGCCGCGGAGGGGTCGCGCTCCGGCGCAGGGGCGGTGACGTAGAGGCCTTCCCGGTACGGCAGGCCGAATCGCTCGTCCACCCTGTCACCGACCGCGAAGACCACCGTGTCACAGGGGATGCGCGTGATTTCGCCCGTGCCGACGGCGTTGATGCGCTCGCCCTTGCGCTCCAGCCGGGTCTCCTCGACCTCGAGCGCGACGACCCGCCCGTTCTCGGCCACCACGCGCTTGGGCGAGGCGAGGAAGCGGAAGCGGAGGCGCGCTCGCGTCGGCTCGGCCGCTTCGGGCTTGACCGCCAGGGCCTTCACGAGCTCGTCGGGGTTTTGGCCGGCGGATTCGAGACGCGGGCGGATCCGCTCGACCTCCTGCCGATAGAGCTCCCGGTCAAAGGCGTCTTCGACGTCCTCGAACTCCTTGTCCTCGTACGCCTTCTCGAAGGGACCGCGCCGCGCGATCGCGACGATCTCATCGCAGTCACAGTAGTGGGCGCAATAGTTCACCACGTCGACCATCACGTTGCCCACGCCGACGATGGCGACCCGGCGCCCCATGGGGAAGTCGTGCTCGGCGAAGGGAGGCAGCCGGTTGTAATGGTAGACGAGGTCCTTGGCGTGATAGACACCGGGGAGCCGCTCGCCCTCGACGCCGAGATACTTGGTGCCCTGGGCACCGTGGGCGAAGACCAGCGCGTCGAAGCCCATCCGCTGCAGCTGGGAGACGGAGAGCGGCCCGTCGGGCCCGACGGGCACGTGGCCCAGGTACGTGAGGCGGGGATCGCTCAGGATCTTGTGGAACTGACGTCTGAGCCCGCCCTTCATCTTGTACTTGTCGAGGAAGATCCCGTACTCGGCGAGCCCACCTGGCTTGATGTCGCGGTTGAGGAGGAGGACGCGGCAGCCGGCAGCGGCGAGAGCCCGGGCGGCGAAGAGGCCGGCCGGGCCCGCCCCCACGACTGCCACTACGTGAACGAGATCGTGATCGTCCGCCATAGGGGCGGAACATAGCATAGGGTCCGGCAGGTTGTGAATGAGTCATTCGGCTTGACCGTCCTAGTAGCGTGGTGATAGATCACTATGCGACCCGGGGGTCGAGGAGGCTTCGAAATGATCCACGTAATGAGGTGGGCGACGGGGCTGGCGCTCGCGCTGAGCGTGATGGCGGCGCTCGGGATGCCGGCATTGGCGCTCGCCCAGGGAAAATGGGTCGCGCCGGCAGCCGAGAAGGACAAGAAGAATCCCCTGCCGGCCGATGCGAGCACGATCGCGCAGGGCAAGAAGGTGGCGGAGGTCAACTGCGTGTCCTGCCACGGCGCCCGGGGCAAGGGCGACGGAGCGGCCGCGGTGGCGCTCAATCCGAAACCGGCAGACTGGACGTCAGCGGTCGTCCAGAGCGAGTCCGACGGGGAAATCTTCTGGAAGATCAGCACCGGTCGGGGCGCCATGCCCTCCTGGAATTTCCTGCCGGAGAACGACCGGTGGGCGCTCGTTCGATACATCCGCTCGCTCGGAGGTAAATAGCACTCTCGGCCGGGCGCTGGGAAGTTGGTCCCGCACGTCGCGCCGTATCGGCAGTAGAATCTGGCCGGGTTTGCCCATGAGCGACGAGCAGCTATTTCCGGATTCGGACGCAAAGGTTTTGCCGAACATCTTGAGCGAGGTCCGCCAGAGCCTCCACGCGCTGGCTGATCGCCTTCATCGACTGGAGGCGATCGTCGGCCCGTCGCCCTCCCCGCCGCCCATCCCGCCCGCCGAGGGCTCACACGTCGAGCAGACCGAGAAGCGCGATCCACTCTCGGTCGGGCAGGAGATTCTCGCTATCCCGTCCTCCGGGCTCGAGCCTGCCCAGGTGTTCTCCCTCGCCATGGATCGGGTCGCGCGATTGCTGTCTGCCGATCGGGCGATGCTCTTCGTGTGGGAGCCCGAGGGCTCTCGACTCGTGGCCCGCGCCGGGCGGGGATTCCGGCGCGACGATCTCGAGACCATCTCGATCAAGGCGGGGGACGGCATTATCGGCCAGGCTTTCCACGATGAGCGGATTCTTCGCTCCTTGAGCGGAGCGGTCAGCGTCGCCGATGACCCGTTCCTCGCGCTCTTCCCCGTGCGAGACGCCGTGGCTGTGCCGATCCGTACGGCCGGGCAGGCAGCCGGGGTTCTCTACGCGGGGCGCCGCGCGCCGCGCCCGGCCTTCTCCGAGCAGGAAGTGGTGCTTCTGCTCGTCGTCGCCGACCGCGTCGGCACGGCCCTGGCTCACCGGCAGTTCGTCGAGACCACGGGCGGCCACATCGGCCGGCTCCGCGACGGCGCGATTACCACCTGGCGTGCCGACATCGGCCACGGGCTGACCGGCGAGATGTTCGCCACTCATCGCCCCGTGCTGTGCCGCGACATCCAGAGCCGGGACGGGTGCGAGGACGACACCCTCCGCGAGGCCGGCATGCGCGCTTGTCTCGTGGTACCCGTCCGGCTGAGGCACGAGATCGTGGGCGCTCTCTACCTCGCAGATCCCGGGGCCCGCGAGTTCAGGCCGGACGAAGTGGCCGCGGTGCAGGTGCTGGCCTCGCTGCTCGCGCTGGGGATGGAGAACAATCGGCTCTACGGCGAGGTGAGAACCGCCCTCGAGGGGATGGCGTCGGCGCAGGACCACCTCGTTCAGACGGAAAGGGCCCGCGCCGTCGGCGCCATGGCCGGAGGCATCGCCAACGAGTTCAACAACCTCCTCGCCATCGTGTTGGGCAAGACCCAGCTCATGCTCCCTCGCGCTCCCGAGGGGCCCATGCGCGAAGGGCTGGCCGCGGTCGAAGAGGCGGCGTGGCGGGCGGCGGACGTCGTGCGCAGGCTCCAGGGTTTCGCGGCGACGAGCATGGAGACCGGCGCGGGTCCTGTGGATTTGGTCTCGGTGGTGCGGGACGCGCTCGCGTTGACGCGCGCGCTCTGGAAGGACGAAGCAGAAGCCCGCGGGACCCCGATCGAGGTGGTGACCGTTCTCGACAAGGTTCCCCACGTGGACGGCCAGGCGCCCGCCCTCCGCGAGGCTGTGATGAACCTCATCCTGAACGCCCTGGACGCCATGCCCCGCGGCGGAAGGCTGGGACTGACCACGCGGCGGGCGGATGGCGGCGCGGAGCTCGACGTCTCGGATTCTGGAGAGGGAATGCCCGAAGACGTGCGGCGGCAGATCTTCGACCCCTTCTTCACCACGCGCGCTCCGCAGCGGACCGGGCTCGGGCTGTCCGTGGTCCACGGGGTCGTGAACCGCCACCACGGCAGCGTGCGGGTGCGGAGCGAGCCCGGTGGGGGCACCACGGTCACGCTCTGGCTTCCGGCGGGGCACGCCCGGGAGGTGGAATCCCGTCCGGCCGCGGCGGCCGCGGTGAACGAGCCGGGCCACCCTGGGCCCAGCGACCTCGTCCGCTCCGTCGGCGTCTCTCCCGGCGACGGCGGCGCGGACCACGCGGCCGGAAGCGCGGCCGTTTCCATCCTCGTGATCGAGGATGAGGAGCAGATCCGCACCATGCTGGTGGACGCCCTCGCCGAAGCCGGCCACAACGTCGAGTCGGCGACCGATGGGCTCACGGGCCTGGCGCGTTTCCAGGGCGGGCATTTCGACGTGGTGCTGACCGATCTCTCGCTGCCCGAGTGCTCGGGGCTGGACGTGGCCCGCTCGGTCAAGCGCATGCACCCGGAAACGCCGGTGGTACTCATCACCGGGTGGGGCCATCTCCTCAACCCCGAGCGTCTGCGCGAGAGTGGGATAGACCTCATGCTGGTCAAGCCGTTCCGCCTCGAGCGCCTCCTGTCCGTCCTCGGCGACGCCCTCCGGCTGCGCCCCTCCGCCTAGCCCGCCGCGACGTGAGGCGGCTGGCCGCCATCGATCTCGGCACCAACACGGTCCGCCTGCTCGTGGCAGAGGCCTCCGGGCCCGAATGGCGCGCGCTCCACGAGGAGCAGAGCGTGACGCGGCTGGGGCAGGGGCAGGCGGCGACCGGCCTCCTGCAGCAGGCGGCGATGAAGCGGACCGTGGATGTCGTCGCCGCCTTCGTCCGCCGGGCGGAAACCCTGGGCGTCGGCGACGTCCGCATTGTCGCGACCAGCGCCGTCCGCGAGGCCGGCAACGGCCGCGAGTTTCTGGCGATGGTCGCCGCGTCGAGTGACCGGCCGGTGCGCGTGATCTCGGGGGAGGAAGAG
>WNGJ01020504.1_pt1 | contig 15736 bp, 17 predicted proteins | sample 5400611 | NCBI WGS metagenome assembly WNGJ01 (sample SAMN13153375, study PRJNA577476) | soil metagenome | isolation source: 40 cm soil or saprolite under Garry oak tree replicate 1 | place: USA:California | collected 2016-06-15
TGAGCGTCTAGCAGGACGAAGGACAGCCGGTCCGGTTTGAGAAGGTCGTCCAACGTTCGCGCGACGACCTCGACCACGGTCGCCGGCCGGAAGGCGCCGGCGAGCTCCTGGGAGAGCGTCGTCAGCCGCGCCAGCAACTCCATCGGTCGCGGGGTAGCAGAACTAGCGGGAGGTTTGGGCATGATCCTGGCGAACGTCCGCGGTCGCCTGCGGGCGGCGGACTTCCGCCTCGTCGCACTCGCCCTGGCTCGGGGCGACGCGACGCGTCGCGCGCGCTACGAGCGCCTGCTGCTCGAGCAGGGCCCCGACAGGCTGCTCGACGAACGGGGTCTGTTCGAGGCGCTGCTCGCACTGCGTACCCTCGTGGTCCCGTCGCCGGCCCTGTTCACCTACGTGGCCGTGCGGCACACGCTGCTCGCCGCAGGCGTGGACGACCGCGAGCTCGCCGACTACCTCGCTGCCCTGATCCTCGAGTTCGGCGACCACGACCGCCACACCCGCATCCGGCGCGCCGATGACCAGACCTACGCCTACCTGGTCGACATGATCGGCGAGCTGACCGGGGTGGACGACACCGGGGAGCGCGGATTCCTGCTGCGTGTGCATCTCGGAAACTACAGCCTCTGGCTCGCGGGCCTGTTCCCCGACTACGTCGAGGCCCGGCGCAATCGCCAGGGAGGACCGGACTTGCCGTACTACGACGAGCTCGGCCGCCAGGGCTACCGGCTCGCCGCCGAGCACCGCCTGGCGGAGCGCTTCGGCGTGGCCGGAATCTACCGCACCGCGGCGCAGCGGTTCCCCACGCTCCGGGTCGCCTTCAACCGGCTGAGCGATCGGGTGTTGTTCCCGCACGTGAGCACGCCGGAAAAGATACTGAGAAATCTTTGAGACATCAGACGTCAGCTTTCAGACATCAGAAGGGTGCCTCATCTGACGTCTGACGTCTGACGTCTCTACTCATCCAAGAATTTCGTCGGTACCCGCGTCGCGGCCTGGACGAGCTCCTCGGCGGACTTCACGAACCGCACTACGATCGGCAGCGATCCTTTGAGGGCAAGCTTGCGCTGCATGATCCCGGCGATCGGGCCGAGCTCCTTGCGGATCACCCGCTTCCACTGGCCGTAGTCCCCGGTGATGACGAACGGCGCCTGCTCGGCTTCGGTCTGGGAGACGACCTTCGCCTCGCGGCAGGTGCCGCGGTCCAGATCGAGCCAGATGCCCACCGGCTCGGCGATCCCGATCTCCGGCTGGGGGTTCACCACGAGCGCAACGGCGCCGTGGGTCCACTCGGTGGACGCGACGCGGTAACTCTCGCTCGCGTTGATGGCCGCACGGTACGCCTTCACCCACTCTCGGGAAGGGAAGGGGATGGTCACCTCATGCCACTCCCTGGGGCTGCCGCACCGCCTCCGCGAAGCCACGGAACAGCGCATCCTCGACGTCGTCCTCCGGATGCCACTGCACGGCGAGCATCCACGGCTCGCCGTCCGGCGGCTCGGCGCCCTCGATCACGCCGTCGGGCGCCCAGGCCGTGGCGCGCAGCGACGGCGCGAGGTCGCGGATCGCCTGATGGTGGCGGCTGTTCACGGTGGTCTCCAGGGTGGCGATGGTGCGATGCAGGAGGGAGCCGGCCTCGACCCGCAGGCCGTGGCGCCACCGCGTGTCGGCGTGATCGATCTCGCCCGCTCGCTCGCTCGCCAGATCCTGGTAGAGCGTCCCGCCGAGCGCGACGTTGAGGATTTGGATGCCCCGGCAGATCGCCAGGATCGGGAGCCGGCGAGCGCGGGCGCCCGCGATCAGGGCGAGCTCCACGGCGTCCCGCGCGACGTCGATCTCACCCAGCTTCGCATGCGGGCGGGCGCCGTAGCGTGCGGGGTCCACATCGTCGCCGCCGGTGAGCACGACACCGTGGACCCGATCGAGCGCGGCGCCGGCCCTCTCGGGGTCGAGGATCGGCGGCACGACCAGGGGCACGAGCCCGGCGCGCGCGAGGGCGCGCACGTACGCCGTGTTGAGGGCGACCCGCTCGCGGCCCGCATCGGTGCGCAGCGGGGCGGTGACGAGGACGACGCCGCTCATCGGGGTGCTGGGGCCGGGGCGCCGAGCAGCGGGCAGCGGGGGTTGCTCACGCTGGGCCAGTCCACGCGGACGCCGTACAGCGGGATCGTCTTGTCGCCGCCCCCTCCCTTCACAGTACCGAGCTGCGGGAAGGTGGGTGGCGGCCGCACGGATTCGTAGATGAGCACGCCCTGGGCGCGTTGCGTCGAATCGTCGACGACGAGCAAGGCGTACACGGCCGAGTCCGTCGGGAACGGTGGGAAGTTCGGGCCCTGATAGGTCAGGATGAGCCGCTGCCCGCCGTAGGCTACCGCTACCTCGCCCTGCTGCGCCGTGCCCGCGACGAGGGCGGGCAGCGACGCGGACAGCCCGCGTGGCGCGTCGGTGAGCACGTATGGCAGGACGCTGAGCTGCTGCTGGATGAGCCGGGGTCCCACGAGCAGCGCCAGGCCACAGGTCGGCGAGCGCGAGCGGTCCCCCCCGCAACCCACCGCGAGAGACGTCAAGAGAAACGGCGTCACGCGAGAGACCGTCGCGGAGCACCGTGTCATCGGCCTGTCACGACTTCGAGGACGGTGGTGGGATACGGGGCGTCCGTCGTCACGCGCCGGAGCTCGAGGCTGTCGGCGTCCGGCACGAAGGGCGTGCCGAGGCGCAGCGTGTCGCCGACGAGCCAGGCGGCCGTGCGCGCCTTCTGCGAGACGGGATTCTCGAGGTCGGCGCCGATGATGTAGCGTCCGGTGCCGCGCAGCGGCCCCGCCTCGATCCTGCCGCGCTCTTCCCGGCCATGATACCGCCGGTACAGCCGGCCATCGATCCACTCGCCGGGCATAGTCTTCAGGGTCAAGCGCAGGTACACGGTCGAGTCGATCGGGACCGTGTGGCTGGCGGCGGCCGGCCCGGAGCGAAAGATGCGGGCCAGCTCCCAGGTGCCGTCGATCGGCCCGCCCTGCAGCGCTCCCCAGCAGAGCGTCATGACCAGCGGGAGGAGGGGGGGGCCGAGCATCGCCACAATCTAATACGTCCAGGTCAGCGTGACCGACAGCGTCCGCACCGGCGCGAGCGTACGGGGCACCTGGTTGTAGATGTAGTTGAGTGCATTCGCGAGCCGGCCGCGGACCGACAACGGTCCCCGCTCGACGCCCACTCGCAGGTCGAGCACCTTCCCGGCCACGCGCTCGTCGCCCGGGTAGAGCTCGACGCGCTCGAATCGGCTGGTGTACCGGAAGTCGCCGCCGGCGGACACGGTGTGCCACTGATAGTCGGCGCTCAATGTCAGGAGGTGCTTCGGGCGGAACGCGAGCGGGCGCTCGGGCACGGTGTCGTGCGCGAGCCCCCGGGCGTACAGGAAGGTGTACGCCAGCGCCGTCGTGAGCCGGGGGGTGAGCGGCGTCGCGCTGAGAGACAGGTCGAGCCCCGCGAGCCGGGCTCGGGCGACGTTCCGGAACTGGATCTGGCCGGTGCCCAGGTTCACGTTCGGCTCGATCAGGTCGTGCGCCTCGGTCCAGAAGAGGGCGGCGTCGACATGGACCGACGGCGAGATGCGCGCGGCGTTGCCCAGCTCGAGGGACCAGGCGGTCTCGGGATGCAGGTCTGGGTTGGGGATCACGACGAGTCCGCTCACGATGGTCGACACGAACCGCTCCGCGAGCGACGGCCCGCGGAACCCGCGTCCCGCCGACGCGCGCCAGGCGCCGGCGCTCGTCTCCAGCACCGCGCCCACGCGCGGGCTCACCACGGCCGAGAGCCCGCCGCCGTCCACCGCGATGTAATCGATGCGGGCACCGGCCGTCAGCCGGGCGCGCCCGACGCGCTGCTCGCTCTCTCCGTAGGCGGCGACCTCGTTTTGCGAGTGGTCGCCGAAGATGTCGCTCGCGACGTCGGACCGGGCGCCCTCAGCGCCTACCGTCACCACGCGGCCCTCCGCTGGGTGCGCGAGCGCGCGCAGCTCGGCGCCGAACCGGTTGGCGATGCCCGCGTCGTCGTTGCCGGGCTGGTAGTCGCTGAAGCGCGTACGCAGCCACGAGCCGCGGGCCTGCCAGGCGAAGCGGGCCGACGCCGTGCGCTCGAGCGTGGCGCTGACGTAGCCCTTATCGGAGCGTGTGAACGCGCCGCGCCCCGCGGTGTCGATCATGAAGGGCTGATAGGCCTGCCCCCGGTCGTCGCAGCCGCCCCGCGTGCACCAGATGAGCGGCGTCTCGTACTGGTCGCTGGCCCACGAGCCTGAAGCGGTGAGGCGTGTCGCGGCCAACGGCCGCCAGTCGAGCTTCGCGGCTGTCTGCCAGTGGTCGCGCCGGTCCTGCTCGCGGTAGCCGTCCGAGTGCCAGCCACCGCCGGTGACGCTGGCGCGCACCAGCTCGGTCCCGTAGGAGCCCGTCGCATCGAGCCCCTCCTCGGCGCCCGTGTAGTCGCGGAATTTCCAGACGTCATGCGGTGGGTTGGCGTAGCTAGCGCCGCTGGCGCGCACGCGTGCGTGGAAGCCGGGCGCGATGTCGCGCGTGAGCACATTTACGACGCCGCCCAGCGCCGCCGACCCGTACAGCGAGGAGCCCGCGCCTTTTACGATCTCGACGCGCTGCACCTCCTCGAGCGGCACCAGGTCCCAGTTGATCCCGCCGCGGTCGCCCTGGTTCGCGGGGACGCCATCGACCAGCATCAGCACCCGGCTCCCCAGGCCCTGTACGTAGCCCGTCGACCCCCGGATGTTCACCTGCCCGTAGAGGAACTGCACGCCCGGCGCTTTGTCCACGGCTTCGTCCACCGTGTTCACCGCGCGGCGGGCGAGCTCTGTGTCGCTGACGACGGCGACGCTCGTGATGGCCTGGTCGAGGAGCTGGGAGCGCTTGGCCGCGGTCACAACGACCGGGCCGACGACGACGAATGGAAGGCCATCGGTCACGGACGGGCGCAGGACGAAGTTCGCCTCCACCGAGTCGCCCGCCGCAACCCTGACCGTGTCGAAGGCCGGGACGTAGCCGAGAAACCTCGCCCGGACGATGACGACGCCCGGCGAGACCCGCGACAGGCGATAGTGACCGCCGCGGTCCGTCAGGGTGCCGAGGTTCGGCCCGAGGACGACGACCTCCGCGGAACGGAGCGGGCCGACGGACTCGCCGTGCACGGTGCCGTACACGACGGCGTCCTGCGCGCCCAGGACCTGACCCCAGAGGCAAACCGCAGCCGCCGGGAGGGCTAGCTGCCTCACGGACAGGGCGGGAAGTAGTAGCAGACGCGGTGCATATTGTTGAAGTCCACCACGAAGTCGATCGAGTCCTTACCCGTCCCGGCGTTGACGATCACGATCCCCGAGCCGTGCGCCGTGGTATCGCCCTTATCGCGATAGAACCCCGTCTCACGCAGCAGGCTATCCGCATTGGTGGGGCTGAGCGTCCCCTGCTTCTGCCAGACCGCGAGGACCCACTCGTAGCGGGCGGGCGGGAGTGGCAGGGTATAGAAGAACGCTGGGCCGCCGAGCGGGAGGTTTGGCGGGGTGGGCTGGGGCTTGAACTTGAACAGATCGTTTTGGCTCTTCGGGAAGGTGTCGAATGCCACGACGAACACCCTGGCCGTGCTCTCCGGGACCTGACCAACGAAGCTCACGGTCCCACACACGCCCACGAACCCCTGCGGGCAGCTGGTCGGTGCCAGGGCCGGCTCCAGGCCTTTGTTGCAGGCCACGGCGGCCGCAACGGCGAAGGCGGCGGCGCCGCACGTGCGCGTGGTCATATCGCCATCAATACTGAGACCGCAGCGCATTCCGTCAACTTGACCGCCGTTTGGGCGCGGAATACGTTCATGCCGCCATGCCAATCTACGAATACCGCTGCACGAAGTGCCGCAAGCACTTCAGCCAGCAAGAGGCGATCGAGGAGCACGGCCGCAAGCGGCCCGCTTGCCCCAAGTGCAAGTCGCGCGTGGTGGAGCGGGTGTACTCGGCGTTCTTCGCGAAGACGGTCCGGAAAAGCTAGCGCGCCCCGTGTTCGAGCGCCTGCGGGACGCCCTGCGCGCCGCCCTCGACGCGGCGACGCCGCCCGGGAACTTGCGTGACCTGGCGCGTCAGATGCGCGAGGCGGTGGTGGAGGCGAAGGTGTCCGTGCAGGAGACCCGCCAGGCGGTGACGCGCGCGGACGGGGAGCTGGCCGTCGAGCGCCAGCGGCTGGCCGACGCCGAGCGGCGCGGCCGGCTCGCCGCCGAGATCCAGGACCAGGAGACGGTCGCGGTGGCCGGGCGGTTCGCGGCGAAGCATCGCGAGCGCGTGGGGGTGCTCGAGCGCAAGCTCGCGGCTCTGAAGGACGAACTGGCGCTGTACGAGCGCGAGCTCGCCGATATGCAGGCGCAGCTGGGGCGCGCCGAGCGCGACCGGCCGCTCACCGAAGCCGAGCGCTCAGCCGAGCGCGCCTGGCGTGATCTGCAGGAGGCGGGCGGCGTGCGGCCGGGGGAAGGGACGGACCTGCGGGACGAGCTGCTCAAATCGGACCTGGACCGCACGGCGCGGGAGGCCGCCGCCGACCAGCAGCTGCGGGACCTCAAGAAGAAGATGAAGAAGGACTGACGCGTGCTGCTCCTGCTCGCGAGTCTCGCGCTGCAGCACCCGCCCGCTCGTCCGCCGGACCTCTCGAAGCGCGCCCACACTTACAGCATCGTCGCGTACGACTCCGCGACCGGCGACCTCGGAGTCGCCGTGCAGTCGAAGTTCCCGAACGTCGGCGGCCTCGTGCCGTGGGCGCGGGCGGGGATCGGCGCGGTGGCCACCCAGTCGCTCAGTAACACCGACTACGGCGAGAAGGGCCTCGAGCTGATGGCGCTGGGCGCGACGGCGCCCGAGGCGCTGCGCGTGGTGATGCGCGGCGACCCGCGGCCGGCTCAGCGCCAGGTCGGCATGGTCGACGGGCGCGGCAACGCCGCCAGCTGGACTGGGGATTCGTGCTTCGACTGGGCGGGCGGGCGAGCGGGGGGGCAGGCGCTGGGCGGGAAGGGGCAGCTGATCACCGGGCGAACGTTCGCCGCGCAGGCGAACATCATGGTGTCCGACCAGACCGTCAGGAATATGGCGGAGGCGTGACCGGCTGATGGCGGCGCTCAAGGCAGGGCAGGCGGGCGGCGGGGATAAGCGGGGGATGGAATCCGCGGCGCTGCTGGTCGTGCGCAAGAACGCCGGCTACTTGGGCGGGACCGACCGCTACATCGACATCCGCGTGTACGACGATACCAATCCCATCCGCGAGCTCGAGCGGCTGTACGGGCTGCACAGACTGTACTTCTTCACGAGTCGCGCCGAGGACTTGATCCCGATCACCCCCGACATCGTGAAGCAGCTCGAGCCGATCCTGTTGCGCGAGCCGCTCAACCAGAAGGACAAATGGCTGGACGCGTCCCAAGGCGTCGCGAACCGCCGCTTTCTCGAAGCGCTCGCCAACTTCATGTACTGGGAGAACTACGACGTGCGGGTGCGGATGGACGGGAAGATCGACCGGGTCGTCCTCCAGGACGTCCTCGCGCGGCGCAAGCGATGAGCGTATTCGGTCGTCTCTGGTCCGCCGTCCGCCACACGCTGCGCGAGTGGTACGGGGACCGGCCGACGCAGGACGGACGACGTTCCGGAGGCACCATGGACATCAAGCGCGACCGCATGGTCTTTCTCGGCTACGGCAAATACTGGCGCTCGGACACTATCCTCGGGCTGATGCCCATCGAGGAAGATCGTGGACCCAAGCGCCGGACCAACGTGTTCGTCGAGGGGCGCGCGGAGCCGATCATCGCCTCGCGCACCGAGCAGAGCATCCTCGAGGACATGGGCGCGAGCGACGCCGGCTTTCAGGTGCAGGCGTTGCGCGAGGCGATCACCGAGCTGCTCGCCACATTGCACGACTTCTCCCCCGCGCTGCGGCGCGCGCTGCAGCAGGAGCACCGCTTCGACGTCGAGCTGTGGGAGCAGCGACTGGGAGACATCCTGAAGACGCCGCAGGCGCCGGAATCCGTCGATCAAAATGAGCTGTTCGACTGATGGCCGCGCCGCGCACCATCCCCCTCGCGCCCGACACGGGCTGGTTCGGGCATCCCCGCGGGCTGTCCACCCTCTTCTTCACGGAGATGTGGGAGCGGTTCAGCTACTACGGGATGCGGGGCTTCTTGATCCTTTATATGGTCAAGGCGCTCGGCTTCACCGATCAGCACGCGGGCGCGGTCTACGGCAACTACGTCAGCAGCGTCTGGTTGGCGGCGATCCTTGGCGGCGTCGTCGCCGATCGCTGGCTCGGGCAATACCGCAGCGTGCTCGTCGGGGGGAGCATCATCGCGCTGGGCCATTTCACTCTCGCCTTCCACCCGTTGCCGTTCTTCTACGCCGGCCTTTCGCTCATCGTCATCGGGACGGGATTGTTGAAGCCCAACGCCTCCACCCTCGTCGGGTCGCTGTACGAGCAGGAGGATGAACGACGGGACGCTGGGTTCTCGATCTTCTATATGGGCATCAACCTCGGAGCGCTGTTCGGGCCGATCGTCGCCGGGAGGATCGCCGAGGGGATTGATTGGCACCTCGGGTTCGCGTGCGCCGGTGTCGGTATGACTCTGGGGCACGCGAACCCGAGGTGCCAATCGGACTGGAAGCGCATGGCCGCCGTGGTGGTGTTCTTCCTGTTCGCGTCGCTGTTCTGGGGAGCGTTTGAGCAGGCCGGGTCCACGCTCACCCTGTTCGCGGACCGCTACGTCCGACTCGAGCTCCTGGGCCTCAAGCTGTACGCCTCGTGGTTCGTGGCCGTTCAGGCCGCGTTTGTGATTGTGCTGTCACCCCTGTTCGCGTGGCTGTGGGTGAGGCTGGGGGCCCGGCAGCCCTCGTCCCCGGCGAAGTTCGCCCTAGCGCTAATGTTCGTGGGCCTGGCCTTCGTCCTGCTGATGCCGGCGGGGGCAGCCGCGCAAGGCGGGGTGAAGGTCAGCCCGCTGTGGCTCGTGGGTGCGTATTTCATCGAGGAGCTAGGCGAGGTGTGTCTCTACCCTGTGGGGCTCTCGGTCGTGACAAAGCTGGCGCCGGCGCGGATCGTCGGGCTGATGATGGGGGTGTTCTTCCTCTCGAACGCCCTCGGCAACAAGCTGGCCGGCTGGTCGGCCGGCTTCATCAGCACGACGCCCCTCCCGACATTGTTCGGCGCCACCGCGACGGTGACGCTGGGCGCCGCGCTGGTGATGTTCCTGTTGATCAGGCCGGTGCGCAGCTTGATGGGAGGCGTGCGCTAGCGTGAGGCAGCGCGCGCTCCTGCTGCTCGGCGCCGCCTGCATCGGCGCACAGGACCCACTGCGCGGGCAGCAGCCGGCTCCGTCGGGGCACGACAGCACGGTGGTCGTGCTGCTCGGCACGGGCAACCCACGGCCTGAGCCGGATGCCTCGGGACCGGCAACCGCGATCGTCGTGGGGTCGCGAGTCTATCTGATTGATGCGGGCCCCGGTGTCGAGCGCCGGCTCGCCGCCGCCCACCTGCCGGTCGACGGCGTCACGGCGCTGTTCATCACCCACTTGCACAGCGATCACACGCTCGGCTATCCGGACCTGATCTTCACGTCATGGGTGATGGGGCGAAAGCAGCCGCTCGCGGCCTATGGGCCGCACGGACTGCGCAGCATGACCGATCACCTCATCGCCGCGTGGGGGGAGGACATCGAGGTGCGCACGAACGGCCTCGAGCACCGCACGCCGGGCGGCTACCGGGTCGACGTGCACGAGATCCGTCCTGGTGTCGTCTACGACGCTGGGGGCGTACGCGTCACGGCCTTCCAGGTCGAACACGGGACGTGGCGCGAGGCGTATGGGTACCGCTTCGACGCGCCCGGCCGCAGCGTGGTGATCTCCGGAGACACGAAGCCCAGCGAGAACCTGGTTCGTGCGGCGGCGGGTGTGGATGTCCTCGTCCATGAAGTGTATCCGGCCGACCGCACGGCGCCGAACCCGACCGAGAGCCCGACTTGGCCGCAGTATGTGCGCGAGCTCCACACGTCGGATGTCGAGCTGGGGCAGCTCGCCGCGCGCATCCAGCCCAAGCTACTGGTCCTCACCCACATCATCCGCCGCGGGGCGACAGACGAGGAGCTGCTCGCCAACGTACGGAAGTCGTTCGCTGGCCACGCCGTGGTGGGGCGCGATCTGGACCGGTACTAGCCCGCCGTTTCCTTAGCGCGCTCCCACGGCGGGTGCCGCCGCCAGCTTTCGTTCCAGGAATTCTGCTGCCGCATGATAGGCGGCGAGCCAGTGCGCGTGCGTCAGGAAATCGTGCACCTCGTCGGGGAACACGAGCTGCTCTACCTCGACGCCCAGCGGCCGCAGCGCCGCCGCCAGATCGACCGTCTGGCTGAACTGCACGTTGCGGTCGTCGTCCCCCTGGATCAGCAGCACCGGGGAGCGCCAGTCCTTGACGTACGCGATCGGCGACGACTCGAGCGCGAGCTTGGCGAAGTCGGCGCGCTGCTCCGGGTCGTAGTCCGGCACCCAGTTGCGGATCTCCACGTTCCACTGATGCACGCCGTGCAGGTCTACGCCGGCCGCAAACAGGTCCGAGGCGCGGGCGAGGCCCATTGCGTCGCCGCGGCCGCGCAGGTACAGCCCCGCGCCGAGCACGTCGCCGAACTCGCTCGCACCCTGCGCCCCGTAATGCAGCGCCTCGCGAAACTCCAGCCCATAGCCGATGCCGCTGCGGTAGTTCACCGAAAGCACGATGAACCCGCGGCTCGCAAGGTACTGGTTCAGCGCGTAGGCGTTGCGATAGTAGTAGAGGTAATGCCAGCCGAGCAGCATCTCGCGCCGCGAGCCGCCGTGAAAGAAGATCACCGCGGGCCGCCGCTCGCCCGGCCGCAGGTTCCGGGGCAGGAAGAGCTGGCCGTGGACGATCACGCCGTCGGAAGCCGATAGCAGCACCTGCTGCGGCTCCACGAGCGCCGCTTCGGGGAAGTCGGCCGGGATCGCGCCGGCCGCGAGCTCGCGGGCCGGCCCCGAGCCCGTGAGGATCGCCGGGCGGGGCGGCTTGCGCGCGTCCGCACGCAGCAACGCGACCGCCTTTCCGTCGCTCGCCACGGCCGGCGCCCACTCGATCCCGGTGCCGCTCGTCACGGCTTGCGGCTTGCCACCGGCCACGCTCACGCGCCAGACGTGGCGGCGGTCGAGGTCGTCCTGATTGGATGAGAAGACGACCTCACGACCGTCGGGCGTGCGCGTCACGTGCTCGACCTCGAATGCCCCCGGCGTCAACAGGGCGGCGGCGCCGCCGGACAGCGGCACCGCATACAGGTGTGTCCAGCCGTCTTTCTCCCAGGGGAAGACCAGGCGGCTCCCCGCGCCCCACAGCAGCTGATTCTCGGCGACGATCTCCCGGAACGCGCTGCCCCGACCCGCGTCGGCCTTCCACACTTCCCGTCCCCGGCCGGTCGCCACGTCCGCGACGCGGATCGACCAAGGCGGCGCGACGCGCCGGGGCGTGAAGGGCAAGGTGGGCTCTGCCGCCGGGATACGGATGAACGCGATCTGCGCTCCGTCGGGAGACCACACCGGCTCCACGTCGCGGTCCACGCTCGGGTCCAGGAACCGGAGCGTCTTGGCCGCGACGTCGTACACCCCGATGAATCCGTGGTCGCCCCGGCCGCTCGCGAACGCGAGCTTCGCGCCGTCCGGGGACCAGCGCAGCGCCTGAGCGGTGCCGCGGGCGTGGACCAGCTGCTCGGGCTTCGCGCTGTCGGCGAGCGGCACCCACCAGACCTGTCCCTGCTTGAGGTAGGCAACCCGATCGCCCTTCGGGGACACCGCCGGGGAATGGCCTTCGCCCAGCCGGCGTGGGGGACCGCCCCCGGCGGCGACGATCCAGAGCCCCTGCTCGACGCCTGCGGGCAGCGACAGGGGGTTGGGGTACTCGCCGCGGCTGTTGCTGGCACCGCCGCGCACGTACACGAGCGCCCGTGCGTCGGGGGTCCAGGCGAGCTCGCCGAGCTCCTGTCCGTCGTCCTCTGTGTAGGCCGTCACCGCCCGGCCCTGATACTCGGGCGGTGTCGCGATCCAGAGGTTGCGGGCGCCCTGCGCGTTGTAGACCCAGGCGATCGCGCCACCGGCAGGGGCGGCCACGAGCTCCTCGGGGAACGGGGCGCTCAGCGCTTGCTTGAGTGTGAACGGCTGCTGCTGGGCGTCGAGCCGTGCGGGCGACAGCGCCGTGACGAGGATAGTGCCGAGGATCGTGCTGCGCGACATTCCGGCCTCCTGGTTCCGGTCGTCGGCAGAAGCTAGCTTCGGGCCGGACGCGGTCAATCCGGCGCGTTCCCTTCCACGCGGAGGTGGCGATGCTCAAGCGACTCGGCGCCGTGCTGCTCGCCGTCGGCTTCTTTCTCCCCTATAGCCCCGACGTCAGGGTGATCCTCAGCGTGTGGCACAACGCGGCGGAGGTGCTCTTCCAAGGCGTCCCGCTGCTGATCGGCGTCGCGTACGTGCTGCACACGCTCGTTCCTCCCCTGGCGCGGTTCCATCAGCGCCACGGCCCGGCGCTGCACGGCGTCTTTCGTATGGTGTACTTCGTGCTCGTCGGCGCCTACGTCGCGACCGCGGTGGCAGGACGCGCGGACTGGCCCGCGGTGGGACCCGTGCTCGTGGCGCTGGTGATCACCGGCACGCTGCTCTACTGGGGACAGGGGAGGGGTACTAAGGCGGATCGGTTGCCGTTGCTGCTGGTGGTCTGCGGGGGCGTGCCGACCATCGCGTACTTCATCGAGACGCTGCGCGCGGGCGCCTTGGCGTACGGCGGCTGGGTGTTCACGGCGGGCTACCTGGTGGCGGTCGCGGGCGAGGTCCAGGGCCTGCACGCGGCCCCCAGAATCGCCCACGGTGGGTGAGTCACATCGGCGCTTCGGCGAAATGGCATGCGGCGAATTGCCCGGGTGCGACTTCGCGCAGCGCCGGCGGTTCGATGCCGCAGCGGCTACTCTTCTTGGGGTGTGGGCAGCGGGGGTGGAACGGGCAGCCGGGCGGCGGGGTCGCCGGTGACGGCACGTCTCCCTGGAGCACGATCCGTTGCCGTTGGGCCTTGGGGTCGGGCACCGGGACGGCCGACAGCAGCGACGTCGTGTAAGGGTGCCGTGGTCCGGCGTACAGCACCGTTGCGGGTGCCCGCTCGACGATTTTGCCCAGGTACATCACCGCCACGTGGTCGGCGATGTGCTTCACGACCGCCAGGTCGTGCGCGATGAAGAGGTACGTGAGCCGGCGCTTGCGCTGCAACTCGGCGAGCAGATTCAGCACCTGGGCCTGCACCGACACGTCGAGCGCGCTCACCGGCTCGTCGAGCACGAGAAACTGCGGCTCCACCGAGAGCGCCCGCGCGATCCCCACCCGTTGCCGTTGACCGCCGGACAGCTCGTGCGGATAGGCCGGGGCGAACGCCGGGTCGAGCCCCACTTCCTCGAGCAGCGAACTGATGCGCCGCTCGGCCTCGGGTCCGGCCGCGAGCCGGTGAATGGCGAGCGGCTCGGCGAGCGTTTGCTGCACGGTCATCCGGGGGTTGAGCGAGCCGTAGGGGTCCTGGAACACGATCTGCATTCGGCGGCGCAGCGCCCGGAGCTCGCGCGCACCGAGGCCGAGGACGTCCGTCCCGCCGAGTGTGACCCGCCCCGCGTCCGGCTCGATCAGCCGCAGGATCGTACGCCCCACCGTCGTCTTCCCGCACCCGGACTCGCCGACGAGGCCAAGCGTCTGCCCCGTGGCAATCGCGAACGACACGCCGTCCACCGCGCGCACGATCCGCCGGGCGCGGCCCAGCCCGAGCAGTGAGCGCGCGCCGGGGAAGCGCTTGACGAGGCCTTCGACCTGGACCAGGAGGGGGGGGGCCGGCAGCGTCACGCGCGGCGCTCCCGGCGCTGCGGCTCGGTGAGCAGCCAGCAGCGCACGGTGTGCGTGCCCGGCTCGCTCCCGGGAGTGTCGAGCGGCGGCGGCTCTTCGGTGGCGCAGCGGTCCCACGCGTACGGGCAGCGGGGATGGAAGCGGCACCCCGCGGGCCAGGCGGTCGCGGCCGGGACCTGACCGGGGATGCTGTGCAGACGGCCGCGGACCTGGCTGACGCGCGTGTCGAGCCGCGGCACCGAGGCGAGCAGGCCTTCGGTGTAGGGGTGCAGCGGGCGCGCGAACAGCTCCCGCGTCGGTGCCTGCTCCACGACCTGTCCGGCGTACATGACGACTACGCGGTCGGCGCTGCCGGCCACGACCCCGAGGTCGTGGGTGATCAGCATGACCGCCATGCCGAGCTCGCGTTGCAGCCGGTCGAGCAGCTCCAGGATCTGTGCCTGGATCGTGACGTCGAGGGCGGTCGTCGGCTCGTCGGCGATGAGGAGCTGTGGGCGGCAAATGAGCGCCATGGCGATCATCACCCGCTGGCGCATGCCGCCGCTCATCTGGTGGGGATAGTGATCCACGCGCTCCTGCGGGTCGGGGATGCCGACGAGCGTCAACATCTCGACCGCCCGCGCGCGGGCCGCCCGGCGCGATAGGCGCTGATGCACGATGGCCGCTTCGGCGATCTGGTCGCCCACGGTGAACACCGGGTTGAGTGACGTCATCGGCTCCTGGAAGATCATCGCGATCCGGTTGCCGCGGATCGCGCGCAGCTCCTTGGGGGCCAACGTCAGGAGGTTGCGTCCCTCGAACTCGATGAAGCTGCCGGGGCGGATGTGACCGGGGGGCTCTGGGATGAGGCGGAGGATGGAGAGCGACGTCACGGTCTTGCCGCAGCCGGACTCGCCCACGAGTCCCAGCGTCTCGCCGGGATACACGTCGAACGACACGCCATCCACCGCGCGGGCCGTGCCGCCGCCGTGCTCGGTGACGAAGTACGTCTTCAGATCGCGCACGTGGAGCAGGGGCTCCGTCACGTCCCTTCCTTGCGGGGGTCGAGGGCGTCGCGCAACCCGTCGCCCACCGCGTTGAGCGCCATCACGACGAAGGCGATGGCGAGGCCGGGGAACCCGGACGTCCAGGGCGCCGCGACGATCCACTGCCAGCCGTCGTGGATCATGCTGCCCCAGCTCGGCAACGGCGAGGGGACGCCGATGCCGAGGAAAGAGAGCCCGGCCTCGAGCAGGATGACGTTGCCGATGCCGAGCGCCGCCGACACGATGATCGGCGCGGCGGCGTTGGGCAGGACGTGGCGAAAGATGACGCGCGTCGGTCCTGCGCCCACGGCCCGCGCCGCGGCCACGAACTCCCGCTCACGGAGCGACAGGACCTCGGCGCGCACCAGCCGGCTCGTGACGAACCACCCGGTGAATCCGATCAGCAGCACCAGCGCGCCGAGCGGCAGCCGCTCCCACAGCGCCACCGCCATGAGCAGCACGAAGATCCGCGGCACGGCGAGCCCGACGTCGACGCCGCGCATCAGGACCGCGTCCAGCCAGTGGCTGAAGTAGCCCGCGACCGCACCCACGCCCGCGCCGACCGTCACGGCCACGAGCATCGCGATGGTGCCGATGCCGAGCGAGAGCCGGGCTCCGTACACGAGACGGCTCCACACGTCGCGGCTGTAGACGTCGGTGCCGAGCAGGAAGCGCAGCGACGGGGGCTGGTTCTGCAAGTGCACCGGGTCGAGCTGCCAGGTGGGGTCGTAGGGCGCGACCAGGGGCGCGGCCAGCGCGAGCGTCACGAAGAATGCCAGGATGAACACGCCCAGCGACG
>WNGJ01003740.1_pt1 | contig 15735 bp, 17 predicted proteins | sample 5400611 | NCBI WGS metagenome assembly WNGJ01 (sample SAMN13153375, study PRJNA577476) | soil metagenome | isolation source: 40 cm soil or saprolite under Garry oak tree replicate 1 | place: USA:California | collected 2016-06-15
GCCGGCGCCTGCTTCGCACCGTGCGGATTGAGAATCGAGCCGTTGCGTTCCGCGCCACGGAGGCTGGTTGGCTCGGTGCGCCGTCGCTCGCGGTCCAGACGGAGCCCGCCGAAGTCGGCCGCGGGCTCGCGGGCAAGGTGATTGCTGCTGCCGCCGCGCCCTTCGTCGTGGCCCCGGCGGAATTCACGGAGCTGTGCGCCCGAGATCCGGTGATCGCCGCGCTCGACCGCAAATTTCCGGGGCTGCGACCGGTCTTGCAGACCGACCTGTTCACCGCCCTCGTCAGATCGGTAACCGCCCAGCAATTGAGCCTGCGCTGGGCCGCCGTGGTCAGGCGGCGGCTAGTCGACCGCTTCGGGGAGCATCACTCCTTCACGGACGGGGACTGGGTCCGGAGCCTGTCGGCGGCGCGGATGGCTGAGGCCGACGTCCCAGAGCTGCGCGCGCTCCAACTATCCCGCCGCCAGGCCGAGACCATCATCGAGGTTGCCCGGGCGTGCCTCGACGGTCGACTCGATCAGGAGCGTCTTGCGGTAGCCCCAGAGGCAGCCGGGATCGGGGAGCTGATCCGGCTGCGGGGCATCGGTCGCTGGTCGGCCGAGTGGATCCTGGCGCGAACCTTCGGCCGACCCGTCGTGGTGGCGGGCGACCTGGGCGTGCGAAAGGCCGTGGCCCGCGCCTATCTCGGCGCCCCGATCGCCAGCGAAACCGAGGTCCGGCGAGCGACAGGACACTGGGGTGCGGCCGCCACGATCGCCCAGGCGCTTCTGCTCGAAGGACTCGCGGCCGGCGACTGACGAGGACCTAGTGGCAGACGATGGGATGCGCGCGCGGGTGAGAAGCGGCGTACGTGGCCGAGTAGACGTGGATCAGCCTGGCAACCACGACCAGCTTGCGCGACGTGCTGTAGTAGCCCTCGGACGTCTGCAGCCAGAGTTGCGGCGTCCACGTGCCGAAGGCGGAGGAGACCGAGGTTACGTGCCTGCGGACGGCAGAGATTCGATACAGGTACATCTTCTGGTTGCTGGTGTACACGCGGACATACATCCCGATCAGGCTTGCCCCGTTCTGAATCTGGGAGCGCAGCAGGAGCGGCAGGAACATGCCGGTCCGCGCGTGCGCATACAGCATCGTGACTCCGGGCTCGCCCGGCTGCGACAGCGCCGTCATGTACATCGCGACATTGCAGTAGGGGAAGCCGCTCGACTGGCGGACCACCGGAAGGTCCGTTCGAAGGGCCGAGATGACCACCCTGGTCACCACCGGGAAGCCGAGATTGCCGCACCGGGCCAACGAGCCCGAGCCGATCCGCAGGGCGATCGCGCCGCCTGACCGTGTCGCGCTCCAGATCGCGTTCATCCGGGTGGGTATAAGAGCGGTGTAGCGATCGATGCGGCCGGTCGAGCTCGACGTCTCGGAGCCCAGATACAACAGGAGCGTACCGAGCCCGCTGCACTGGCCCCGGAAGATTCGAATGGCGTATGGCGTTCCGGGGTGGAGGTTCCTGCCGGAGACATGGAGCCAACCCGTTCCGTCGGTGAACGCCGTGATCGTCGCGGACCCGTTGACGCCGGCGGTCCCGATGGAAGCACGCCATACGCGCCGCACCGTTTGGGCCGAGGTCTCGGGGGCTACCGCCGTCAGGGCGACGAGGACCATGGCGCACAGAAGCAGGGACCGTCTGATCGCCCGGCGCTGCCGTTCGGGTAGGTGCATCGGGCGGATCATTGGTCGGGCTCCGGATGGCGTGACGACTGTCGCCCGAGCTTACGGCCGGACGTGGGTCCTACGCACTACTCCGGACGAATTCGTGGTGCTCGGCTGCCACGTCTGTCTCAGGCGCGTGCGTGGAGGAAATCCAGGACGACCTCCGCGAAACTCGCCCAGCTCAGAATCTGAAGCGATCCCAGAAGCGTAGCTCCACCTGGTCGGCGAGAGCCGTGGCCGCACGTCCCGCGAAGCGGTCGACCAGGCGCGCCAGGAACGGCCTCCGGAGACGGACGGGCGCCCCGCGCGCCGGGACATGAGCGAGCTCCGCGGCGACCTCGATCGCTCGCTCCAGGTCACCGACCTCGTCGACGAGACCGAGCTCGAGTGCCTGCTCGCCCAGCCACACCTCGCCCGTTGCCAGCTCGCGGACCCGCTCCTCACTCAGCCCGCGACCTGCGGCGACGCGCCGGACGAACGATGCGTAGAACGCCTCGATGACCTGCTGCTCCTTGTCGTGCTCTTCGGGGCTTTCTTCCCGCCACGGCGCGCCCATCCCCTTGAGTCGTCCAGCGCGCGTCTCGCTGACCTCGACTCCGGCGCGCTCCAGGAGCTTCACCAGTCTCGGGCTCGCCGAGATCACGCCGATGGAGCCGACGACCCCGGTCGGATTCGCGAGCAAACGCTGGGCAGCCATCGCAGCCAGATAGGCTCCCGAAGCCCCAGTCCCGCGGATCGAGGCAACGACCGGCTTTTTGGCAGCCAGGCGTTGGAACGCCAGAAACAGGTCGTCGGATGCGGTCGCCGAACCGCCCGGCGAGTCGATGTCCAGGACGACCGCCGGCACTCGCCGCGATTCGCGGAGGTGTCTCGCGAGCTCCGTCAGGTCCGCCGAACGCCCGCCGCCGACGATCGGCCCATGCAAGCGAAGAACTGCCACCTCGCCCGCGGGGAACATCCTGGCGAGTCCCGGGACGAGCGACCTCACGCGCTCGCGAAACCACGCATAATGGGTGGGCTGGCCGGACGGCCGGAACTGCGCGAACATCGGGGCCAGCGTAGCGCGCCGCGCAGTCGACCGCTGTCAGTAGCCCTTGGCGCCTCGCTCGGCCCGCGCCGCCCTCAATGCGGGGTCTCGTCGGAAGCGGAGCGCCGACCAGGTGTCATCGATCGCAACTTGCGAGACAGGATCGAAGCCCGCACCGCGCAGGATCTCCCAGCCAACGTCGCGGCTGATGTAGGTCGGCGTGCCCCCGCTTCGTTTGGGGTAGGAGATCCACAGGACGGTGTCCGATCCCACGTCCGCGAGGACACGCGGCGCCTGGTCGGCGAGTTCGGCTCGATCGCGCACGAACAGGTGGACGACATCGATGCTCGGCGAGAATGGACCGACGGTCGCTCCCTCAGGCAGATCTCCGACGAGCGTCCGGTAGTCGGACGGCGCGTTGATAGCCGCGACGCGGTGGCCCACTCTGATCTGCAGCTTCTGGGCGACGGTTCGCGTGGCCACGGGCTCGTGGCGATCGTACGCGCGAGGTCAGGCGGCTGAATGATCCGGCTGCGTCATTCGCCGCGGGCTCCCGGCTCGCTGCCCGTCATGTCGTGCTCCGCCGCGAGGCCTTTGGCACTGTTGGCTGTGTCCTCGACCTTGCTCTCAGCCGCTCCCGAGATCTCCTTGGACATGCTCATCGCCCGCTGGCGCAGCTGCGCCCGTCGCGCAGGGCCCATAACCGGGTCGAAGAAAAACATCAGGGCGGTGCCCACCGCGAGCCCGAGCGCGATGCCGGTGGTTGCAAGTGCGCTACGCGCCTGTGTCCTGCCACGCTCGTAGGCGATGTCATAGCGATCCTTGTCGGTGCCGGGCAGGTTGCGCTGCACCTCGGCCACGATGTCCTTCATCGGTACCCTCCGCATCAATGCTGATGGTTCAGGGTGGCCCAAGCTGACCGACGCCCTCGGTGGCCGCCGGACCGTTGGCCTTTCAACGACATTTCAGCGCCGCCTCGGAGCAAAGGGTCGGGGGCGGGCGTACCATCGCGAGCATGGCCACTGAGACGAGTCTGCCCGACCAGCTACCCTTCACCGGAGATCCGGAGGCGGATCGGCTGCTGGTCTCCGAGCCGATGGCGTTGCTCATCGGGTTCGTGCTCGACCAGCAGATCCAGCTGCAGAAGGCGTTTTCCGGTCCCCTCGAACTGAAGCGGCGCGTCGGGACGCTCGATGCAAACCAGATCGCGACGATGGATCCGGTCACGCTCGAGGAGGCGTTCCGCCAGCGGCCCGCGTTGCACCGATTCCCGGGAAACATGGCGCGCAGGACCCAGGAGCTGAGCGCGGCCATCGCGCGCGACTACGGTGGAGATCCACGCCGCGTGTGGATTGAGGCGCGCGACGGCAAGGACCTGAAGGCAAGACTCCTTGCCCTGCCGGGCATCGGTGAAATGAAGGCGGGCACCCTCGTCGCTATCCTCACGCGGCGGTTCGGCGTGCGGCCGCCCGGCTGGCAGGACGTCCTGCCAAAGCACCCGACGCTTGGTGACGTCGATTCGTCGGAGTCCCTGCTCCGCTACCAGGAGGGCAAGCGGGCGCACAAGGCGGCACTCCGGGCGAAGAGCGACGATTCGGGCCGCTAGATCGGGCTACGGCGAGACACCGGCGGCACATTCGCAAGATCGTTACCCTTGGCTACAGTCGCGGCGTCCGACGCGGCCGATGTGGCCGAGATCGCTGCCGCGTCGAGCATCTGCAGTTGCAGCGGCTCGACATCGTGGGGCGGCTCCAGCCGGATAGCTCGCCGATCGGCAATGCCGTGCTTTTCGCGCAGCCTCGCGACCGAGTGGCGCAGCGGGTCGCCGGCTGCCTTGGAGAGGTACGCGCGGCCGCCGTACAGCGCCTGATAATGGGCGACCAACTCCGGCCAGTCCCGTGCGAGGTTCGACAGGAAGTGCTCGCGAGTCCCGGGCCGCAGGTACAGCAGGTTGGCCCAGATCCCGGTCGCCCCGGCGTCTCGCGCCGCCCTGACGACCTCGTCCAACAATTCCGGCCGGTCCGACAGGCCGGGCAGGATCGGGGCCATTCCGACACCCGCCTTGATGCCCGCGTCCACCAAAGTCTTCACTGCCCGCAGCCTCTGGCGCGGCGGCGCGGTGCCGGGCTCGGTCTTGCGCCAGATGTCGTGGTCCAGCGTCGGGATCGAGAAAGTGACCGAAACCTCCGCCCGGCGTGATGCCTCAGAGAGCCCGTCGACGTCGCGCACGATCATCGGACCTCGGGTGATGAGATGGACCGGTGTGCGGGCCTCCGCCAGGGCCGACAGGCATGCGCGCGTCAGCCGGTAGCGACCCTCCGCGGGCTGATACGGATCGGTCGCGCTGCCGAGGGCTACGACCTCGCGCTTCCAGGAGCGTCGCGCCAGCTCCCCGCGCAGGATGTCGGCAACGTTTACCTTGACCCGAATCGAACGCCCGTAGCGATCATCCGACGGTCGATCGGCGCGGGCCTCGAACGCCCGCACATAGCAGAAGGTGCAGCGGTGCGCGCAACCCATGTACGGATTGAGCGACCAGCGAAACGGCATCCCCTTGACGAGGTTGAGGGCGACCTTGCACGGTTCTTCGCGATACTCGATCGACACAACCCCTAGAATAGAACATTTGTTCGGATGTGTCCGCGTCGCCGATCCGCAGCCCATGGGATCCGCCGGCCGCGGCCTGCGGAGTAGCATTGCCCGGCCCCCCACCACCATCGCCCAAGGGTCCCTGTGACACGCATCGTCCTGTACACCGGCAAAGGCGGCGTCGGCAAGACCAGTATCGCGGCCGCAACGGCGCTGCTGTGCTCCGAACGCGGGCTGCGCACGATGATCCTGTCGACCGACATCGCCCACAGCCTGTCGGACGCGTTCGAGGTCCCGCTCGGTCCCGAACCGACCGAATTGGCTCTCAACCTGTGGGGCCAGCAGCCCGACGTGTACTACAACATCGAGCGCTACTGGCGAATCATTCAGACCTACGTTTCGGATCTCTTCAGCTGGCACGGCCTCGACGAGGTCATGGCCGAGGAGATGACCGTGCTGCCGGGCATGGACGAGCTCGGCAACCTGCTGTGGATCGCCGATCACGTCGATGGCGGTGACTACGACGTCATCGTGGTCGACGCGGCCCCGACCGGCGAGACACTGCGACTCCTGTCGATGCCCGAGGCCAGCCGCTGGTGGGTCGAGCGAATCGCGCCCATCGGGAAGCGCGTCAGCCGCCTCGGTGGTCCCATCCTCCAGAAAGTAATCGGCATTCCCGTGCCGCAGGAAGAGGTCTTCCTGGCGGCAGAGCGCCTACTGGGCCGGCTCGATCATCTCCATCGCCTTCTGGACGACCCGGATCGGACGTCAGTGCGGATCGTCCTGGCCCTGGAGAAGCTGTCCATCGCCGAGGCGCACAGGTCATTCACCTACTTCCATCTGTTCGGCTACCCCAGCGACCTGGTCATTGCGAACCGGGTCTTCCCGGCCGACACGCAGGGCTACTTCGGGCACCTGCGCGAGATCCAGCAGCGCTACCTGCCCGAGGTCGAGGAGGAGTTCGGCCCGGTTCCCGTCCGAACGGTGCCGTTCTTCGACCGCGAGATGGTCGGGTTCGACAAGCTGCGCGAGGTCGGGCAGGCCCTGTTCGGGGACGACGACCCGAGCAAGGTTTACTATCGCGGCCGCCCGTACCAGGTCCAACGGAGCAACGGCACGTACCTGCTCACGCTCGAGCTGCCGTTCACCAGTCGCGACGAGGTGAAACTCACGCGTCATTCGGACGAGCTCATCCTCCAGGTTGGATCCTGGCGGCGAACGCTCATCCTGCCGCGCGTGCTGGTCGATGCGCCGACACGAGGGGCGCGGATGGAAGAGCAGACGCTCAAGGTCGAGTTCGAGGCCCGCGCGAGGGCCGGTCGAGGAGGGAAACGATGAACGAGGGGACGACCCGACCGCGCGGGACCAGCACGACCGGCAGGCGCGCGAGCCCCGGCCTGGAGACGGCCTCCGGCCTCGCCCCGAAGCGCGACAGGCTCGCGGAGATGGAAAGCCGGATCGCAGAACTGGAGCGCGACAACGGCCTCCGCGCGCGCGGCCGCGGCCTCATGAACCGCGTCATGCCGGCCGAAGCGAGTCAGCACTTCCGCAATGCCGGACGCGAGCAACTGCTCGGGATCCGATCGATCGTCGATTTCTGGATTCGCCGGATCGACGCCTCAGAGGGTCGCGGCGAAGAGCCGCGGGAGAGCATCGAGATCGAATAGCCGGCTGCCCGCGCCCGGCGGCCGCCCGCCATGAACGCGCTGGCGTGCCGCCGCGCGGGTGTACGATGATTGCGTGCGCAATCAGAAGAGGCGCGCGCCTACGGACGCGAGCCCGGATCCAGCCGGGTCGGGTCAGGAGAAACCAATGGACGAGTCCATCGGCCGTGCTCTCGAGCGCGGCTCCCTCATCGACATCACCACGATCGGGCGCCGCTCCGGGGAACCGAAGCGGGTCGAGCTGGTCTTTCACAACTTTGATGGCCACGTGTACATCAGCGGCATGCCCGGGCCGCGCGATTGGTATGCGAACCTGAAGGCCAATCCAAACTTCACGTTCCACCTGAAGCGTGGTGTCAGCGCCGATCTTCCGGCCCGGGCGAGGGCCATCACGGACGCAGGCGAGCGACGAGCGATCATGGAGAAGATCGCCCGCGTTTGGCGCCGCACGGACGTCGACGTGATGATCCGCTCAAGCCCTCTCATCGAGGTCGAATTCCTGGATCGCGCGGCCTGAGCGGCACTGCCTGGAGCCCTTGCTCGGGGCTCGCGGAGAAACCGCCCGTCAGCTGGTTTTCAGGGCCGTTTCCGAATTCAAGCGAGGCGGAATACCTGCCACTTCCTGGCAGGATCGATCGGTAAGCTTCAGTCGTACATCGAGGTCGAACGACGGAGGCAACCGGAGATGCAGACGTACTTCCTTGGACAGGTCATGCAGGACGAGCGAGAGCGCGAAATCCGCCGTTTGCTGGTGCGCCAGGCACACCTCCGGGCGCTTTGCCGGCGGAGCCTTGGTGAGAGCGTCGTCCGGTCGATCCGGCGCCTGTTCGCCCCGGCCGCCTTCGGTCCGGCTGCCGAGGACGAGAACCGCCCAGCGTCGGGCGTCCGGCCAGTCAGGCCGAGAACCGTCTGTTCTTAGTGCTTCGCGACCTGCTCGCCGATCGTCGGGAGAGGGCCGCTTTCGATGCCGCGCCTTGGGGGGCCATCCGGGCTGTCGTTGCGGTCGTATCGCTGGAGAATGCCACGCGCAGTCACGAGCAGCATGTCGCGTAACTCTGGCGGCCGGACCACTTCAACGTTGCCGCCCAGGGGAAACAGATTCTCGGCAGCCCAGCCGATGGATTCGTGGTGAAACGAGAGCCGTTGTCGGCCGTCCGGTTCCGGGCGGCGGGCCCGTTTGGCGGTGCGCATCACGGTTTCCCCGAGCATTGCCTTCAGCCGGTCAAGTGACTCCGGGACGACGAGGACTTCGACCTCGACCTGGAGCATGTCGCGCTCATAGGCGGCAGTGGACTCGGTCCAATAGGTCGACAGGTCGAAGTCTGCCGGGCGCTCGAAGCGCTCCTCACTCGGACTGACCGACTCCACGCGTGACGCCCGGAAGGTCCGCAGCTGGTCGTTGCTCCGGGCGACCAGATACCAGGTGCCGCCTTTCAGAACCAGGCCGAGGGGATCGATCAGCCGGGCCTGGAGTCGCTCGGCCCGGCGATACCTGATTTCGATGCGGCGGCCTTCCCAGACGGCGTCGGCCAGTTGCTGGAGATGCGGGCTCGGGTCGACCGATCGGAACCAGCCGGGCGCATCGAGATGGAATCGCTGGGTGACGCGCGATGCTCGCGCACGGAGCTCCGGCGGAAGGGCCGCCAGCACCTTGAGCTGGGCTGCGCTCACCACGGTGCCAAGTCCGAGCTCTGCCGCTGGGCCGGGCAGGCCCGACATGAATAGCGCCTCCGCCTCGTCCGGCGTGAGGCCGGTCAGCCGCGTCCGATAGCCGTCGACCAGACGCACTCCGCCGCCGGGACCTCGCTCGGCGTAGATCGGCACGCCGGCCTCGCTCAGGGCGTCGACGTCGCGGTAAATCGTCCGAACCGACACTTCGAGCTGCTCGGCCAGCTCACTGGCCGTCAGGCGACCACGCGTCTGGAGGAGGAGCAGGACATTGACCAATCGACTGGCGCGCATCTGCCCATCAGCATAGCGCGGTTCCTGACAGTTCATGTCAGGAAGCGGCCCATCGCGCTTCCTGACAGTTCATGTCAGGAAGCGGCCCATCGCGCCCCAAGCTTCCCAATGGCGGCGCGAACTGAAGCGCCGACCCAACCGGGGCCGGCCCTGTGCTCGGCCGAATGCCGCCGACTGCGCGGTTGGGCCTGCTCGGCTATCTTTGGGAAGCCGCGAGACGGCACGAGCGGCCCGGTTTCAGGCCATGCGCCGGACCGTAGTTCTCTCGATCGTCAAGCCCGGAGCTGCATGCCCCGTTCGACCGACCGCACGCGTTCCCGACGATTCGCTCTGCCCGCCCAAGAGGACGAGCGAGCGAGCGAATCGATCGAGGCATTCATCTCCGGGCCCGCTCTGCGGACCAAGGCCCGTCGCGTCCGCCCGTTGCGCCCCGTGGCAAGGGCGCGGGATCCGCTGGCCGGTCTGCACACGAGGGTGGACTGGAACGACGCCCTGAGCCGTGAAGATGCGCGCGTGGACCGGTACGGACGGCCGGCGTCGGTCGCGATCGTCTCGGTCGTGGGATCTCCAGAGGCGCCGGACCTCGACGGCGACTGGGGCGATCGGCTGGCACGCCCGATCGCGCACGTGCTGCGGCGCAGTGCCCGCGAGACCGACGTTATCGCGCGGACGGCCGAAACGGACTTCTACGTGCTGCTGCCGGAGACGTCCGAACGGGAGGCGCGCCATTTCGTGGATCGCGTCGGCATCGATTGCGACGTGTGGCTGCGGGCGGTCGGGGTGCCCGTCGAGGTCCGGGCCGCGGTCGCGAGCGCCGGTCCGGAAGTGCGACTGACCGAGGCGCTTGAACGCGCCAAGAAGGCCCTCGGCAATGGAGCTGGCTGAAGCTTTCTCCCTCGTGGGCTCAGCGACCGGTCGGCTCAGCGGCTCGGCGGCTCGGCTGCTCAGCGACTCAGCGGTTCCGGCCCCGGGCGTCGACCCTGATCTCGCGCTCCACCTGCCCGTGGCGAACGCCGAGGAGCGTATCGGCCAGGTTCGGTACCGGGCACGCATGGTTGGGAATGACCTCCAGGCGATCGCCGATCCGCCAATCGGCGTCCGGCGGCAGACGGATCACGGCGTGCTCCTCACTGAGCGTCTCGATGAGATGATCCGGGTGGTTCACCACGCGCCCGAATCCCCCGGCGCGCCCCGCGTCGGCCGCCAGCGTCTTGCTGCCGGCGTCGACGACCATTCGATCGGCCGCGGGTCGCGACACGACCGTGACGAGAACGCTCAGCGCACAGTTCGCTTCCGTTGCCACTCCCAGGGCGATGAGGTTCGCGTCATTGAAGGCGTACGTCCCGGGTCGGATTTCGGTGATCGCAGGGTAGGCAGCCTTGACGGCTTCGATCGATGCCAGCGTCGGCGTGGAGCCCAGGCTGAGCTCACTGGCGTCGATCCCGTGGTCCGCCAGGAGCTCGGCCGTTTGGACGAGCGCCGCGGCCTCGCCCATCGCGATTTGCTCGCGCTCCTCGGGCGAGCGGGCCCGATAGGCGTGGCCAGCGTGGGTCAGGAGCCCGCGAAGGCGTAGCCCCGGCAGCCCCGAGACAGCCAGCGCCAGGGCGGCGCTCTCCTGCCCGGGTGCGAGGCCCACGCGCTGGAGCCCGCTGTCGACCTCGACCAGCACGTCGAGGGGAGTCGTCAGCGAACGGGCCATTCGCGAGAGGCCGTCCGCGACGACGGGATCGTCGAGGGTGGTGATGATTCGGACACGCTGGGCCAGAGCGCGCAGGCGAGCGAGCTTCTCCTCGCCGACGATCGGGTAGGCGATCAGGATGTCCGTGACGCCGGCCTCGACGAATGCCTCCGCCTCTCCGAGCTTGGCTACGGTCAGCCCGACCGCCCCATGGCGAAGTTGCTCGGTCGCGATCCAGGCCGTCTTGTGGGTCTTGGCATGCGGCCGGAGGCGCACACCGACGCGCTTCGCCCGATCGGCCGTGTCTGCGAGGTTCGCCTCCAGCCGATCGAGCTCGACGAGCACAGCCGGCGTGTCGAGGTCGGCGACCCGTGTCCCGACTCGCGAGACAGTCGCCGCACCCGTACCGGTCGCGGTCATGCCGTCAGCCTCAGCTCCCTGATCCCGTAGCCCTGATCCGCTAATCCGCAAGGGCCACGACTGCGTCGATCTCGATCGCGAAGCCGGGCAGGTCCGACTGGACGGTTGTCCGAGCCGGGTGTGGCTCCTCGAAGTAGCGGCGATAGACCTCGTTGAATCCGGCGAAGTCGGCCATGTCTGCGAGGAAGACTCCGACGCGGACGGCATCTTCGAGGCGTCCCCCCGCCGCCTCGACGACGGAGCGCAGGTTTTCGAGCACCCGCGCCGTCTGCGTCTCGATCGGGCCGCCGACCAGTTTGTTCGTAGCCGGATCGAACGGCGCCTGGCCGGCGAGGAACAGGAGCGATCCAGAGGTCCGGATCGCGTGCGAATAGGGTCCGGCGGGACGTGGAGCGGCGGCTGCGGTAATGGGCGTTCGATCAACGGGCACGGACTTCCCTCCTCAGAGCGAGATCGACGTGACGGGTTTCTCATTCGAGAGCATAGGTGCAGGCGACGCCTCAGCGTTGGGGCTGGCGCCGATAGCGTCGGTGCGCCGCGCGCATATGGAACGACGGAGCTACCTTGGGCACGATGCTGATGGAACCGTCCTGCTCCAGGACGGCGACCTTCACGTCCTTCGTCGAATCCAGGCCGTGTTCACGGAGCGCCTGCTCGAGGTCGTCGTCGTCGAGGCCCTCCTTATCGAGTGCCTCCGGGATCCAGCGGCCGTCCTTGCCGACTACCGTGGCAGGAAACTCGAGCAGCCGTCGTGCCACGGGATTGCGGCGGCGCAGTTCAGCGACCAGCCGATTCACCGCGAAGATCGTGACGACAATGATGACGGCGCCCGGAATCGAGGCATCGCTGCCGGTGATTGCGGGCTGCAACGCATTGGCGGCGAGCAGCACCAGCGTCAGGTCGAAGAGGGTGAACTGCCCGATCTCCCGCTTGCCGAATACACGCAATGCAGCGAGGAAGAGCACGTACACGAGCACCGTCCGAAGGACCAGCTCCAGCGGTGGGACCCCAAGCTGCCACATCGAGATCGATGGTCGCACACTCGGGCGGTAACGAAACGCGGGGAAGCTGAGGGGGTGCGCGAACGGGGAATGGTGTGAGGATTTGTCAAGGCGCGAGGTCCACCGTCCCGCGGCCCAGAACGTACGGGGCCAGATTCTTGCCGTGCGCCTTCGGCACGACTAGCCTGCGCAGACCTTCGCACCCATCGAGGACCCCGGGAGGATTTGATGTTCGGCCGTTCATTGGCCCTGCGCGTGGCTTCCGCCCTGGCGGTAGCTGCCCTCCTGGCCAGCTCGACGCTGGCTTCCGGTGCCGGACCGCAGGCGCCCAGCTTCCGGTCGCCGGTTCGCCTGGGCTTCCCGCTCGGTGATGACTGGGAGCCGTCGATCGCCGCCGATCGCTTCGGGCATGTCTACGCGTTCTGGACGCACTTCGTCGGCTACGCGGGCGCGGCGACCGGTGAGGTCGATCCCACGTGCCCCGACTGCGGCAGCCCGCACATGGATCTTCAGGTTTCGAGCGACGGCGGGGGGACCTGGAGCGCTCCCAGGGCGCCATTCCCCACGACGACTCGCCAGGACGACCCACAGATGGTGGTCGATCCCGCCGACGGCAGGACACTGTACGCGTCATACATGCAGGACAACCAGTCCAGTCAGTACGTCGCCCGCTCGACCGATTTCGGGACGAGCTGGAGCACCATGCTGGTCGAGCCACTGTCCCGCGGGACGGACAAGGACATCCTGGCCGTGCGCGGACCGGACATCTATCTCGTCTATCACACGCTCCAGAAGATCTTCGTATCGCAGTCACATGACGGTGGGGCGCAGTGGACTACCCAGAACATCCTCGGAGGCACTACCAATTCGCAGTTCGGCCAGTCGCTGCCGAGCGGCGGAGCCGTGGACTCGCACGGCAACATCTACTTCGCCTGGAATGGCGTGAACAACACAGGCCAGGCAAAGGGCGCCGTCAACCTGTACATCACGAAATCGACCGATCGCGGCGCCAGCTGGACGACAACCCTGGTGGACGTCTCCCAGGCGCCGCCACAGTGCGGCTGCGGCGGATGGGATTTCTGGGGCGGCCAGATGGCGCTCGCAGTCGACAGCGCGGACCGCGTCTACGTCCTCTGGAATGCGAACCACACCAAGCACGGTCCGCAGCGAGTGTTCTTCCGAAGCTCGCCGGACGGTGGCGCGACGTGGAGCCCGGAGCAGGACGTGTCGCGGGCGCCGGTGGGCTCCAACAACGCGTTTCCTGCCATCGCCGCCCGCGGCGACGGCGACGTCCGCATCGCCTGGATGGATGACCGAAACGGGTTCGACGCTGGGGGCGACGACCCGGACGCCCGCTGGAACACCTACTACCGATCGTCCACGGACGCCGGGGGGACGTGGTCGCCCGAGGCAAAGTTATCGGCGTATTTGCCGGGCTTTACGTACAAGCTGGCGAGCCCGAAGGACGGCTACCTGCAGCCGTATGGCGACTACTTTGAGCTCGACATCGACTCCCGTGGAAAGACCGTGGCCTTGTGGGGCGAAGGCAACAGCTACACGGGTCCGGGCAACGTCTGGTTCGCCCGCCAGCAATAACGCTCCCACCATCTGACGAGCCGGGGCAGCTGACGACGACAGCTCGCCTCGACGGCCCCTGAACGGCGCCCTACCATGGCCCGGCCAGGGACGCCCGGACCCGGGCTGGGAGAGCTGTTCGTGACCGCCATTCCGTCATCGCAATCGCACGGCTTCCTGTTCGCCGACCTGCGCGATTACAGCCACTTTGTCGAGGCGCACGGCGACCACGCGGCGGCGGAGCTCCTGACTGCGTATCGCGCGCTCGTTCGGGGCGCGGTCGAGCAGTTTGCAGGAGCGGAGATCCGGACCGAGGGCGATAGCTTCTACGTCGTCTTCGGGTCGGCCAGCAGCGCGGTCCGCTGTGGCGTGGCGATTCTTGAAGCCGCTGCGCAGGCTAACCGAGTAGCCGACGGGCAGCCGATTGCCGTCGGCGTCGGAGTCCACGCCGGCGAGACCGCCGAAACGGACGAGGGCTTCGTTGGCTCGGCGGTCAACATCGCTGCGCGCATCTGCACGCAGGCAAGGGCAGGTCAGCTCCTCGTCAGCGACACCGTGCGCAGCCTGACCCGGACCATGCTGCCCTACGGATTCACGCCGGTCGGCACTCGCAAGCTGAAGGGAATCGCCGAACCGATCGCGCTTTACCGGGTGGAGGTCGATGGCCGCGCCGCCGTGTCGCCATCGCTAGTGGGCCGCGCGCGCAGACTGGCCGGGCCGCGCCTCGCGGCCGCCGCGATCGTCGTCGTGGCCATCGCCATCGGCTTGGTCGGGCAGGCGGCGCTGTCGAGCGGCAGTCAGCGTCCAAGCGCGTCGCCCTCATCGTCGACGAGCGCTGTCGCGGGCGCTTCGGTGTCGCCCGTCGCGAACCTCTACCCGAACGTTGCAGAGCGCGACCTGCTCTCTCGATTGCCGGAAAGCGTCCAGGGGCCTGGCGGAGGGAACTGCGGCCGCGCCGGTGTCACGGAGGCGGCTCCGGCGGCCTCGGCCAGCATCCGCTGTCAGCTTGATCCACTCTCCGACGCGGAGTACGTCGTGTACGACCAGTTCCCCGAGAAGGCCAGCCTGGACACCTTCTTCCTGGGCATCCAGCACCAGTTCAGTCTCGCGCAAGGTGACTGCGAGAAGCAGGCGAGCGCGTGGCAGCTCTGGGACGCTGCCGGATTCTCGGGCAGGCTGCTGTGTTATCGAGAAGGCGCCAGCGGCTCCCGAGTCGCCTGGACATATGACGGGGCGCACATCCTGGCAAGGGCGGGGCGGGGCGACGAGGCCGCGTCGAAGCTTTTCACGTGGTGGCGGGAGACCGCGGTCTTGATGCTAAGGTGACGCCGGGGAACGTTCCTCAGGCCCCGGCCGCGGTTCGCAGCAGGAGCCGGTCCGGCCGCGCGTACCAGAACGGCTGATTCACGTCCAGCGGCCCGTCGCTGGCCGCGAGTCCGCTTGCAACCGCGACCAGGCGTACCCGGAAGTACGCGAACAGCACGGGTTGCTCCTGGGCGATCAGCTCCTGGTACCGGCGGAACAAGTCGGCCCGCCGACTGACGTCATATTCGGTCTCGAGCTGCCGAGCCAGCGTATCGATCCGGGGATCACTGAATCCACCGGAATTCTCTCCGTCGGGTTGCCTGGGGCCGCTGGCGTGGTCGCTCTGGAAACGAGGCGACAGGATGTCCCAACTGCTCACCCAGGTGAAGAGGTTTAGGTCGAACGGCTTCTTCGTATCGGGGGTGATGTTCGGCCAGATCACCAGGGAGCGAAGGCGCCCGCCGAAGTCGCCCTGCACGACATGGATGTCGATGCCGCAGGCTTTGACCTGGATAGCCAGGATCTGCGCGAATTTGACTCGTTCGGTGTCGTCGATCCGAGCGTAGATGGCGGCTGTCAGGCGTTGGCCTGCCTTCTGGTAGACGCCATCCGAACCGAGTTGCCAGCCACTCGACTCGATCTCCCGCTTGGCGGCCCCCACGTCGCGCCCTGGCTTCGGCAGGGCATCGTCGTACATCCAGAATCCCGGCGGGACTTCCCCATACGACACGATGTAGTTGCCCCCGGTGGCCGCAGCAGCGATGGCCGGCTTGTCGATGCACAGCTCCATCGCGCGCCGGAGCCGGA
>WNGJ01009205.1_pt1 | contig 15735 bp, 17 predicted proteins | sample 5400611 | NCBI WGS metagenome assembly WNGJ01 (sample SAMN13153375, study PRJNA577476) | soil metagenome | isolation source: 40 cm soil or saprolite under Garry oak tree replicate 1 | place: USA:California | collected 2016-06-15
GTCCGATCCATTGATTCGCCCCCTCGCAGGGGGCAAAAAAACCGGACAACTCGTGTGCTTACGACACGTTCATGGCCGTCGGCTTGCGCCCCACGCCTGGTCCGCCCTACAATTCCTCCCGCTGGGGGCTATCCCATGCGGGGCGGCTCGGGCGCGTTCCTATTTCACGCCGTGATCCGGGCCGTCTCCGCTTAAGCACTTCCGCCTCTTTTACGAATCAGAACCATATCTGAGGCCCCGGCACTTCCGGATTTCAAATAGCGGAGCAATGGCCGGGCCGGAGGCTTCATAACCGGACTCCGCTGTAGGGATCGTCGTAAAGGCCATGCCGAAGATGCCCTTGAACCTCTTCAGTCCCACAAGCTCGTCTACCTTTGCAGCATTCCTGGCGCGCAATCCCAGGGGCAAGAGCATGAGAAGGGGGAGAAGAGCGCCCGAACGAGTAACAATACGCACGCGCTAGATTTTCGGTTGGACATGATCGGCCGGTGTTGGCCACGCGACAGTCGCAGCCGGGTGACTCAGATATGCTCAGAGCGGTCCCCGATAGGGGACGACGCATTAACTTGCCCCGCCCTAAGCGGCGGGGCTTTCTCACGTGTCGTAATCGCCGCCTCCCCACTGCATCGCCATTAAACACGCGCCTGAAAGAAGAGCGGTATGACGCAAGGAACCGTGGAGTGGCTTAAAAGCCAAAAAAGGCTTCGGCCTATCCAATCGGATCATGACGGCGACGCCTGACAAGGCCGGCGGCTCGATTACGCTGCGCCCACCAAATTGACAGGGCAACCGCGCGCGCCAGATTCCGGCGGATATGGACGGCCTGTATCGGGTACCCGATAATCGCCGACGGATGATTCGGATACGTACTGCCCTGCAACGTCCCTGGCGTCCTTTCATCCCACATCACCATGCAAGGGCGCTCCACAACGCTGAAGTAGCGGTTCTCCTTGGTTCTTCTTCCGAATCAGTAGCGCAAGAGCACGGCTCGAGAAATAGGCGCGCACCGTCAACGTTGGGAATAGGCTTGGTCTGCACTACTGCCGTTTTCGATCGTTCGCGCCCACATCGCCCCTTGCGCCTCAGGGGCTTAGAGCGTCAACTCTCTCAAGGGGGCATTCACCTCGTTGGGCAACTGGTTAATAGTCGCGGTCGCGGTCATCAGCACTCTCCGCCGGAGAAGGTTCGTAAGAGGAAGCGCCATAAGCGCAACGTGCCACCAGTAACGGGCATTATAGCAGCGCTTCGTCATTCATTCGGTTGGCGCCCGTTCGATTGCAGACCAATCCGGTGCTCTGAGCGTCCTTCCAGGTTCACAAATCGGGTCGGTTAATTTAATGCCGTAAAGCCTCGAGGGGTTGGTCAAATCGCGGTTGGGGCAGAAGCCCACAAGCGGTGTCCTGAGGGTTGTCTTTTAGCCCGTCGATGTCGCATAGCCGCAAGTCTTGTCCTCAGACCACGATGTGATGGGCCTCTCGTCTTTAGTTAAAAAGCGCGCATAGCAAATGGTATCTTCTGCGAGTTTCGAGGCGCCCACACTTTTTCAGCAACTTTGCGACGCCGATCATGGACGAGGCGCCGGCCTTCTTTTATATTGTGTCGGCTTTACGACTTTGAATTCTTCCGAGTGGTTAACCGGCCAATTTCCTGACCTGTTGCACTTATAACTCAATTACGAAATTTCAAACCAAACTCCAAATAAGTGTGGAAATAGAGTTTTGCAGAGGGGGGTAGTTTCGCGTATTGCTGTGCGATCGGACGAATTGGGATGCGCGGTTATGGCGCGATTGGTCTGCGATGTCGCTTGGGGGGTGGCGGCGGGTGGCGCAGCGCTGTTGATGTGCATTGCGGCGACGCTACCGGTGCGGGCGGACACGCTTAATGGTGCGCTCTTAATGGTGCGCTGATCAACGCGTATCAGAACAATCCGCAGCTGAATTCCCAGCGCGCCGTGGTGCGAGCGACCGACGAATCGGTGCCGCAGGCGCTCTCCGGCTACAAGCCGACCGTGACGGCGACGCTACAGCCCGGACAGGGGTACACTAGTACTGTCGCGAAGGTTGCGAGCCCTGCGGGCGTGCCCAGTTATCCGCGCACGAGCTTCGGCTCCTCGCCGAGCAGCGCGAACTTCACTGTCACACAGAACCTCTTCAACGGATTTCAGACTGCGAATCGTGTCCGCCAAGCCGAATCCAATACCTCGGCGGCACGCGAGACCCTGCGGGTCGCCGAGCAGACAATCCTGCAGAACGCCGCAACCGCTTACATGGATCTGCTGCGCGATAGCGCGTTGCTCGAGTTGCAGCGCCGCAACGTCGAAGTGCTGCAGGAGCAATTGCGGCAAACCCGCGATCGCTTCAATGTCGGCGAGGTGACACGCACCGACGTGGCGCAGGCCGAATCCCGTCTGGCCCAAGGACGCGCCACGGTGTTGACTGCCGAATCGGCATACGGCCGCGGCGCCTGATCGAGGCGATCGAAATTGCCCGCGCGCGCCACCCGAGCGTGGGCGTCGCCATGTTCGGCATCGATGCCGCCGTCCTGCAGGTCAAGATCACCGAGGGCTCGCTCTATCCCCAGGCCCGTCTCATCGGCACCGTCCAGCAAGCCTGGGAAAGCCAAACGCAGCAAAACACGCTGCAGCAATTCCAAGCCTTTGTGCAGGCGCAGGTCACAATCCCGATCTACAATGCGGGTCCGGCCGGGGCGACCGACACATTCTCGTCGATCCGCGCCGCCAAGGAGACGGTCGGACAGAAGCGCATGGACCTCGACACCGCGCGCGACCAGATTCAGGCCAACGTGGTGACGGCGTGGGGGCAACTGGAAGCCGCGAAGGCGCAGATTCTCGCAACCCAGGCCCAGGTTGCATCGGCCGAGATTGCGCTCAACGGCGTGCGCGAGGAGGCCCGCGTCGGCCAGCGCACCACGCTTGACGTGCTCAATGCCCAGCAGGAACTGGTGAATGCCCGCACGGCGTTGATCACCGCCCAGCACGATCGGGTCGTGGCGTCGTACTCGCTCTTGGGCGCGGTCGGCGAATTGAATTTGCCGAAGCTCGGGATAAATATCCCGCTTTACGATCCGATGGTGCACTATCAGCAGGTGCGTGACGCGTGGATCGGGGTGCGTACTCCCCACGGGCGCTGATCAGCGACGAGGTGCGGCAAAATACTGAAAGGTCCGGCGCAGATGCCGGAGGCGATGCGTCAGGAATTCAACTGAACTTCACTCACGTTCGCACACGGGCGGCCTCGGATGCCGCCGTGGGCGACCATTCAATTTCGATTAGCGCAATCCTCCGGTTCGGCAGTGCACAGGCTCTGGATTCCGGCGTATCCACCGGCCCAGAGGAGGGCGCGGCATTGACCGCGCAGTGCTTCGGTCCCGCTCGCCACTGGGATCGACGCATGGCAGTAGAACACCGCCGGCGCTGCAGCTCCTGCCCAGGAATGCCGATTGGGGGACCCTCCCGGTCAAGCAGTGGCACAAGCCACCCCCTGTCGGGGTACCCCCACTGACCATCGCTGCCCCCCGCCCGCCGGATCGGGAGTCGCACTGCACGTTCGTGTTCAACGAGCGAGGTCTGGGGCGTTATTGTTCCGAAAGGGAAACCGCGCAAACAGCATACGCTGCGTTGGCTTTAGTAGGAAAAGAAAAGTTCGTGATCGAAAGGAACTGCTAGGCGCATCTCACGTTTGGAATAGAGCAAGCGTAAATGAGTCAATCCACGAGTTTATCGAGCAGCGCCTTGACTGGGACGTTACCTGTCGAGTGGGCCGCGAAACCTTCAGACGTCGATTTGCCATGCGAGCAACCGGCGACACCGCGAAAGAACATCGACACGCGTAAGCCAGAGCGCATCACTAAGATGCAGTCATGGTCTCATACTCGTTATATATTATAATGCTTATTCTCGTCAGCTAAAGCCTAAGATGAAAGTAGTCGAGCAATAATGTAGATATGATGCCCACCGTTGAGTATCCGTGATATAGGCTTACTGTTGGCTGAGGCTCATCATGGCGGAGAGACAGTTTAATGTTATTCTCTTGGGAGAAAATGCGTTGCTTAAAGAGGGATTAGTTCGCGTTTTAAAATCAACTTATTTTACCGTCGTTTCGTCCCACTCGTTTTCAGATGATGAAAGCGTGCTAAGTGTGCTGCCGCGCGAGTCCGAAGTGTTACTGGTTGTTGACGCCAGCGATGATTTCGACGCGGCCATCAGTAGGATAGAACCTTTCAAACTGAACTATCCAAACGGACGGGTCGCGGTTCTGGTAGGTCGACATCAATTTCATACCGCGGGGATGATCTCTGCTTTTCACAGCGGCGCAAGTGCATATCTAATGAATTGCACTATGCTTGAAACATTAATCAAGTCCCTCGAACTAGTGATCCTTGGTGAAACCATTGTGCCTCCGGCTATGCTGACCTATCTGTTAAACCGTAGCCGTAGTTGCTCAGACCGCCGAAGATATGACCGAAACGGTCAAGATATCAATGAAAATGACAATGAGCACGACCAGGAAGAAAACGGCTACGGTGAGGAGAATGACGACGCGATCAAGACAGTATCGTCCGACGAGGAAGGTAAATGTTCGCCACACTTGTCAGCCCGGCAGACTGCGATCTTGCGTTGTTTGATCGAGGGAGACTCTAACAAGGTGATCGCGCGCAAGATGAAGATTGCTGATGCGACGTAAAGGTTCACGTCAAGACAATCCTCCGGAAAATACGAGTCGACAACCGCACCCAAGCCGCGATTTGGGCAATACGTAATAGTCCACTGATCTTGGCGAACCATAACAGCGTTTCCAAGACTGAGAAGTTACGAACCAGCGAAGCATCCCACCTGCAGATGAGCGCCTCCCTATGATTGCGAGTCTTTCTTTTAGAACTTCTAATTTTAGACGCCTAGCACTGAAGGAGCGGGACATCTCGCAACACCGGGATTTGGTGTCTACGAATCGAGGAAGTCGTATTAGAACGAGGCGCGGCCGGCTATTGCCCTTGCTGCCTGCGGCGACGCAGGCCGCGGCATTGCTGCTGGCGTCGAGCGTCGGAACCCTGGCTTATGATGATTTGGCAACCTCCCAGGTCCTCGCCACTCCGACAATGCCCCGGCCAGCCTATCTACAGCCCGCCACTGACCCGGTATTCGGAACTGAATTTACCCGGATCACCGATCCCGGGCGTCAACTCCTTGGCGGCGTCCGGTGTCGCCCAGCGTATTGCACGCACCGCTATTCGATCTCGCAGGCATGGAATGCGGATCAAAGCCTGCTGGTAATCACGAACGGTTGGATCCCGAACTGATGATCTGCGTGTTGCGCAACACGCTGTACACCTGGGCGCCGCGAAGGAACGCCGGGACGATCGTTTATGCGTCATCCCAATACGGAAATTTTCAATTCGGACCGTACAAGGGGAACCCGTCGAACGACGGAAGCCGGCTGGCGGTGCGTGCCGTCAACCGCGCCGGCGCGCTGGTCGCATTCGCTTATGACATTTCGGCAAAGAAAAAATACCCAGACATCGAACTCGGCAGCTTGCCGGGCAAGAGCGGATTTTGTTCAATTTCGCCATCCGGGCAGTACATATTGTGTTTTCAGGCGTTGCCTGATGGAACTGAAGTCGCGCATGTCTTCACCATCGACGGGGCCCAGATTCAACGGTGGACCGAGCATCATCGCCCAGGTCATGGCGACATGACGATCGACGCCGACGGCAACGACGTGTATGTCGGTATCAGCAAGGCAGAGCCTGACAAGTTTCACATCATCAAACGCCGTCTTGAAGACGGCGTGGTCACTGACCTCGCTCCCTATGGCGAAGGGCAGCATGCCTCGATCCGCAATATCAGGCGGCCCGGATGGGTGTTCTTGACCTATACCGGCAATTACACTGAGGCCGCGAAACATCCGGACTGGGCGCCATTCTACCAAGAAGTTGTTGCGCTGCGCATTGATGGCAGCGGCAAGCTTCGGCGCATCGTTCACACTCGCGACGCTCCATACGACTATTGGAGCGAAGCCCATGCCTCACCCTCGCCTGATGGATCGCAGGTGATCTGGTCCAGCAACTGGGGCGAGGCCGGCGGTCCTGTCGCGGATTACGTTGCTCGCTTGTCATGGCCGGTTACGGAGAAATAGGTCGAGATTAGTGTTGAAGACCGCATTTGGAGGCAGCGTTATGCGAATCTTTGCAGGGTGTGTTGACCAATGCCGTGGTGGCGAGCCGGAGGCTGCGCTTTCCGGCGGGCTCAATCTTGGCAGAGTTGGCCTGCTGACGGCCTGCCTCATGTGTTGGGTTGGTGCGGCAAGCGCGGAATATCGGATTGAGGTCGGCGATGTGGTTGAAGTCTCCGTGCCAGGGATCGCAGAGCTACAGCGTCGTGTTTCGGTAAGGCCGGACGGCAGCATATCGGTCCCGTTGCTAGGCACATGCAGGGTCGCCGGCCTGACCGCGTCGGAGATGGAGGTTAAGCTGAAGGCAGCGGCAGCCACCAAGGTATTCAGACAGAGATTGCCGGACGGGCGCGAGTCAGCAACGTCGATCAATCCCGATGAGGTGACGGCAATAGTGGCGCAATATCGGCCTATATACGTGAATGGCGACGTAGCGAAGCCGGGCGAGCAGCCGTTCCGCCCGCTCATGACCGTGCGCCATGCTGTGGCGCTATCGGGCGGCTACGACGTGCTGCGTCTCCGGACAGAAAACCCAATTTCCTGTTCGCGGATTTAAAAGGCGAATATCAGTCACTTTTGATCACGCTTGCTAAAGAGCGGACCCATATATCGAGGTTGACAGCAGAACTTGAGGGCAAGGACGCCATGGATCAACCTCTGCTCGCCGATGTTTCAATGGCTCCCACGCAGATTGCGGAAATTATAAATATCGAGGTCGAGCACCTCAAAATCGATCAAATCGATCATGAACGCGAGAAAGCGTTTCTTCGAAGTGCCGCCAAAAAAGCCGGCGAGCAGATCAAGGTGCTTGAAACACAGGAGGCGAAGGAAGAACAAGGTACACAGTCAGACGCTGAGGAACTACGCAAAGTGATCGATCTCTTCGGCAAGGGTGCCTTACCCAGCCCTCGTGTCACTGATGCGCGGCGAGCCGTCTTGTTGTCATCCACGCGAAAGCTGCAGACGGCAGCACAACTGATGCAGATTCAGAAACAGGAAGATGATCTTGCAAGACAACTTGAGCGGCTCGACGATCAGCGGCGGATCAAATTACTTCAGGAACTGCAGGACGCCCGCGTCGCACTCGGTCAGATTCAAGCAAAGCTGCAGAGCACTGCCGAGAAGATGAAATACACTGCGGTGAGGTTGTCGGTCGGCCGCGGAAGTGAATTCAAGCTGGACATCGCCGTTATCAGAAAGGGCGAGAAGGGGCACGAGCGCGTCACGGCGGATGAAGACTCCGAACTACAGCCAGGGGACGTAGTTGAAATAGCTTTGCGATCGGATGGTTGGCGCGAGGCACTTTCATCCGGGAACAGCCGCTGACGGGTATAACCCGCACGGCGCAGCGAATCTTGGCGGTGGTTGCCTGGAATGGGGCGATGACATTTATTCGCGCTAACGCGTGGCTGGCAGTGCTGGCAATCATGGTTCTCTCCATGGTTCCCGGAGACCTGCGCCCGCATGTGATGGGAAACAGCTATTATGAGCATTTTACTGCCTATTTCATTACCGCTAGCCTGTTGACAGTCGGGTATCCGCGTCCAATGCAATTACTCGCAAACTGGGCCTTGCTTACCGCATGCGCAGGCATGCTTGAAGTCATTCAGTTCTCGATCCCAGGTCGAACCGCGAGCGTCAGTGATTTCGCGATGGGGACGATCGGTGCCTGGATCGGCGTCGTGTTCACCTTTCTCGTCAGGTGAAGTCGCGGACGATCGCTATTGCGCTGAAGAAATGATCGAATGCGTTCATGCACTCAGCTTGGAGTCGAGCCGGCCAAACGCCGGCAAGGCCCGCAGCCGATCTTCAATGCCCAGCCAACGCGGGATCCGTCCCGTCGCGAGCAGCAAGATGGTTGCGAAAACGATGTTTAGATCGTTCACGACGCCGATTTCGCGGCTATAGCACTCGTAACAAGCGAATTTCACCGGCATGATCTCACGCCGGTAGACTTCGACCGGGTCGCGGTTTTGATCGAGCAGCGAACTTTCGTCGCGAAACAGAATAGCTGCATAGTCGGTCAATCCCGGCCGCATCGAGAGGATGATTGCGCGCTGATCGGGTGAATAGAATTTCATGAATTCCGGCACCTCTGGCCGGGGACCGACAATCGACATGTCGCCGGCGAAAACATTGAGCAGTTGAGGCAGCTCGTCGAGCTTGCTTCGCCTCAGGAACATTCCAAGGCGCGTGATCCTGCTGTCGGCGCGCACCGTAAGCGCGATGCCGGAGCGCGCAGCTCCTGCCACCATTGTGCGAAATTTCAAGATGCGGAAGGTGCGTCCCCCTCGTCCGAGACGTTCTTGACGGAAGAAGACCGGACCTGGACTGTCGACCTTGATCATGATCCCGACAGCGATCAGTACCGGCATCAGGATGATGAGACCGAGTGCCGACCCGATAAAGTCCAGCAGACGTTTCAGCACCATCGTCCCGCGCGACGGCCGGACCGATTCAAGGTGGGCATTGGGGCGCATAACGTGTCACCCAAAGGTATCGCGCACGACAGCAGCGACGCGATCGACCTGCGCATCGGTCATGCCAGCGAAGAGCGGCAACGTGACGGCACCAGTAAAGTAGCGACCGGCGACCGCAAAATCGTCCGCCTCGCACCGGCAATGGTCCCTCCAATAGCGCATTTCGTGCAGCGGCCGGTAATGGACTGATGTGCCGATGCCCTTCGCGGTCAACGCCTGGATCAGGTCATCGCGGGTTGCGCGCGCATTCTCGTGCACGCGAATTGCAAACAAGTGCCAGGAATGAAGGCCGCCGCGAGGCGCGGGGGGTGGACAATCGACTGGGAGACCCGCCAATTGTTCAAAGTACCGCAGCGCCGATCGCTGTCGCGAGGCTTGCAAGGCCTCGGCCCGCGAGAGCTGGACCGTGCCGATGGCAGCCGCAATGTCGGTCAGATTGTACTTGAAGCCCGGCGCTACGACGTCATAAGCCCAGGAAGCCCCAACCGTGCGGAACCTATCGAACGCATCCCGATCGAGTCCGTGCGTACGCATGACACGTACACGGGAGGCGATGTGAGGGTCTCGGATTACGACCATGCCGCCTTCGCCCGTGGTGATCGGCTTGCTGGCATAAAAGCTGAATACGCAGGCGTCCGATTCCCACGAACCGATCAGGCGGCCGTCATGGTGCGCCGGCAAAGCATGCGCCGCATCCTCGATGACCTTGAGGCCATGACGGCGAGCAAAGGCCAGCACCTTGGACATATCACACGGAAAGCCTCCGAAGTGAACCGGCATGATCGCCTTGCAACGCGGCGTCAAACGACGCTCGGCATCACCAAGATCGATACAACGGGTGCTCTCTTCGATGTCGACCAGTCTCACCTCCGCGCCGAGATAGCGTATGGCGGCCGCTGTCGCCGTGAAGGTCAAGGTAGGCACGAGAACTTCGTCACCAGGACCGATTCCACACGCCTCGGCGGCCAGATGCAGCCCCGCGGTGGCCGAGTTCACTGCGACAGCTTCGACATCACCGCCCAGGAAAGTAGCGAACTTCGTTTCGAACTCGCGCGCTTTGGGTCCGGTCGTGAGCCATCCCGATTGCAACACCGATATGGCAGCAGTAATTTCTTCCTCGCCGATGGCCGGCTTGAAACATGGTATGCTGATAGAAGCGGCGTTCGACTCAGGCGACAAGACCTTCGTCACGATTCTCGGGCGCGCCCCCACCTTACGTGATGTCGGTGAACGCTGGGGTCGAAGATATTGCATGGATTGAGCCCTCTCGTATTTTACGAAAAGTGGACAGTGCTTTGCCTTCGGAAAGGCGTTCGGTCGAGCGACCCGAAGCAAGTTTCATCTCCCTGCAACCGAAAGCGCTTAGGCGGCCGATGGATTAGCAGCGCCGAGGGAGACTATCCGATCGAGGTTCATGAATTCGTTTTCCCATCCCGTGATCTTGAAGCTGCTGAAACCCGCGGTTCCGTGCTCCTTCAAATAGAGGACATTGCTGTATGTCGGCTCAGAATAATGGCCGACCTGGTTTGAGCACGCGAGCGCCATGACCTGCGTAATGCCGCTCTCTAGGGTCCAGACCGGCTCAAATCCTAATCGGGATCGAATCTTCCTGAACGAGACGCGGTAATTGCGCTTATCGACGAATGTGTCGTCGGAGGTGATTTCAGCCTCGGGGACCTGCTTTTTGATGAGTTCTGCGACGCGACCCAGGGTATAGTTCTGAGCGTCGCTTCCGACATTGAACGCCTCGCCCGCCACGAGCTCTGTCGGAGCGTTCAGCGTCAATACGATCGCTCGCGCAACATCCTCGACATGCACGAACGGGCGCCACTGATCGGCGCCGTAGACAGTGATCACCCGGTCGCGCACGGCCTTGGCGCAGAGGAGGTTAACAACGAGATCGAAACGCGTCCGCCCGGACATGCCGTAGATGGTCGCAAAGCGCAAACATGTCACTGAGAAGTTGTCGTCGTGCAGGGTTCCAAGCACCGCTTCGGAGGCGACCTTGCTACGGGCGTAGAGCGACTGCGGATGGAAGCGGCTGTCTTCATCCACGACATCGTCGCAGGCACCGTAGACCGAGCAGGAACTCGCAAAAATGAATCGGCGGACCCCTCGGGCCTTTGCGATCTCACCGATGACCTTCGTCGCAGTCACATTCACGTCCACCGTCAGTTCGGTATCAACAGCGCAGGCGGGATCACCTACGAGTCCGCCAAGATGTATGATCGATCCGACTCCGCGCATTGCGCGGGTGAGAGCTTCAATGTGGCGAAAATCCTCGCGGATAAGCGTAAGATTTGGATGATCTAAGATCGGGCGCAGCGAGTCTTCACCGAAGTGCATGGCGTCGAGAACCGACACCTGGCGCCCGATTTTCAATAACATTCCGATTAGCGCCGAGCCGATATAACCCGCGCCGCCGATGACAAGTACCTTGTTTTCATCGGCGGCTTCCTGATGCGCTCCATCGCGAGCGCGCCACTCTTCAGTGCGCAGCACGTCGGCGACAATGCGCGCCAACGATTGCAGAATCATAGCACCTGTGAAAACTGCGATGAGCAGGCCGAATGTGAAAGCGTTCGGCCATCCCGCGATCCACATCGACGTGCTGGCAATGACAAACAAGCCGATGTTGATGACGGCCACCGAACGAATTTTCGTCGACAGGCTGTAGGGGCGCGCGCGAGTATACAGGCCGATGCCGGCATGAGCGGTGAACACTAAAGCCGAGTATGTGCCGATCACCAGGATAAGCCACTGAGACTCCCGCGCCGCCAGTGTAGCCAGATCGCGTCCTAAGACGAGGATCCAACCGACCACGAATGCGACCCAAACCGACATGATATCGGCTGCAACACGTAGCACTGTGCCCGAGGTCAGCTGCAGCCCCGCAAAGTTCCAAAGCAGTGCCCCGTGCCGCAACACGCTGCGCGGTCTAAAGAACGAAGGTGGTGTCGTCATCATGGCCATCAATTCTTCCCGTAGAGCCCGATCACCCTGCTCGGTAGGCGCCTCAAGATCGCTATGATCTTTGCACCTCGGCCAAAGCCCGGCCGGCGTTCAGTTGGCGTTCACGATTGTCATCATCGTCAACTTCAACTGCGAAGTTGGCTCTCGGCGCATTCACTTTGCGTGACAAAGCAGTGTTATGATCAGAAAGCATTACACTGCGGAGGCGTTTGCATGCCTGTAAGTGGTAGGGGTGTTCCTGGATAAAGCGATGCATCGAATGAATCTGATGCCTCATTCTGGGATGACGCGACCCAACGCAGCCGATGAGGAGCAGCGAGTTGTTTCCTGGACGGTTTGGCAAGAATGGCAATCAGTGCATCTGAGGCGATTATGAACGATGCCGCTGGGCAGTACCAACGCCCAACAAAATCGCGATGCGCGTGAAGCTAGGGGTATGATAGCTAAGCGGGAACTGCGGGCCTGCGCGATATACCACCATATAAGTATAATCCATCATGCACGCATATGTTTGCTTTTACCATGCTAGATAGAGACTGGTGGCGATATTCCCTTCTTGCCACTCTGCAAGAGGACAGCCAGTGTCATGGCCGAATCAATTTCAATCAACCCTCGCGCCGAGAACGACCGACAAGCACAGCTGCATGGTCCCCAGAGTATAATGGATGTGATGGAGCATCCGGAGCAATCGCCGATCTACGAAGATCCGAGGCCGGTATCCGCGAGACATGTCGCTTCGCAATTGTCGACCCCACCATCGTCCGTTCGTCCAGGAGACGCGGCGAAGCGGGGCGCACAGTTACATAAGTTGCGAGTGATGTTTGTGACTGAGGACGATCCGCTTTACGTCATCAAATTCTTCGATGTCTTTCTTTTAGAGTTCCCGCGGGATGAATTTGAAATCTGTGGCATCACGATCGACCGGGCGTTCCACGAACCGATATGGAAGACGCTGCGCCGCATGCACGGGCTCTACGACCTGAAAGGGCTCTGTCGTCAAGGCCTAAGGTTCATCGATGCTCGGCTGCGCCGTCGTTCGATCAAGTCGCTCGCTGGCTCGATGGGGATAGCCGTCATCCGGCCGCGATCTGTCAATCGGCCGGAATACATCACACAAATTCGAACCATTGCGCCGGACGTGATCGTATCGGTAGCGGCCCCTGAGATCTTCAAGGCGGAGCTTCTCGGCGTCCCCCGGCTCGGCTGCATCAATATCCATTCCGGGCGACTGCCGACCTATCGGGGCATGATGCCGACATTTTGGCAGATGCAGCGCGGCGAGCGGGCGATAACGATCACCGTGCATCGCATGGCCGAAAAACTTGACGCGGGTGATGTCCTGGCGACGCAGATGTTTCCCATCGCGCCCAGGGATTCGCTTGACCGGGTCATCAAGGGGACGAAATGCGCTGGAGCCAGGGTTGTCATACGCGTGCTGCGGGACCTGCGGGCTGGCCGCACACAGCCAAAGCGGCTCGACATGAGGGGGGCGGAGTATTTTTCGTTCCCAAAGCGCAAAGACGTCGGCGAGTTCCGCAAAACGGGCCACCGATTACTGTAAAGCGGGACGTCATGGCGAGCATAGCCACAGACCGGTCGGGTGCGGGCCAAGCGGCCATGTCGATCGACGTCGAGGATTGGTTCCATGTCGAGAACCTAAAGAGCGTCATTTCACGTTCCGCGTGGGATGGATGCGAATTGCGCGTCGAACGGAACACCATGCGCATCATGGAAATTCTCGATGCGTGCAAGGCCAGGGCAACGTTCTTCGTGCTCGGATGGGTCGCCGAAAGGTGCCCGCAACTCGTGCGCACTATTGCCGCCGCAGGTCACGAGGTGGCCTCTCACGGGTATGGTCACGAGCTGGTTTATTCGCTCCAGCCCAGCGAGTTCCGGGCGGACATTCTGCGTTCCAAGCACCACTTGGAAGACCTGATCGGCAAGGCGGTCCGCGGTTATCGCGCACCCTGCTTCTCCATCACCGATTGGGCTGTGCCAATCCTGCTGGACGCCGGGTTTGACTACGATTCGTCTGTCGTGCCGACTGTCGCACATGATCGCTATGGCCGGCTGGACGGTATACACGCCGGTCATGCTATCTCGTCGCTGTGCGAGGGTTTCTACGAAGTCAGCGTCTCGTGCATTCGTGTGGGGAGGCGTGGGATTCCCTGGGGGGGCGGCGGCTACTTCCGGCTAGCCCCTTACTGGCTGTGGCGCCAGGGCGTTCGCGCGATCCTGCGCTCGGGAACGCCTTACGTCTTTTACATCCACCCCTGGGAAATCGATCCCGGGCAGCCGTGCGTCGAGGGGCTCGATGCGGTCAGTCGATTCCGTCACCGGGTCAATCTTCAGCGCTGCGAACGGCGGTTCACCGCATTGCTCGATGATTTCGGGTGGGTGCCGCTCTGCGAGATGATCGACCGGTGGAAGAAAAAATGCGCTCCGCAGTCGGCTGGCGCGCCAACCATTGGGGCGCACGTTCGGTTACCGACCAATCCTGAACGGCCGCCAAGGAGGACCCCCACTTGAGACCGCATTTACTCTGCATCGGGGGACCCGACGGCAGCGGCGTTTGGATTGACCGCGACGCCGGGATCGCGCTCGGCCATCGTCGCCATTGTCGATCTAACCGATGCCGGCCATCAACCGATGCTGTCTCGTGACGGCAGCTTTGTCATGACCTTTAACGGCGAGGTCTACAACTTTGCCAATCTCCGATTGAAACTCGAAGCCCTCGGCCACTGCTTCCGTGGCCACAGCGACAGTGAGGTGATGCTCGCTGCATTCGAAAGCTTCGGTATCGAAGCCGCACTTAAGCAGTTTGCTGGAATGTTTGCTATTGGTTTGTGGGATCGTCGAGCCAGGGTCTTGCATCTCATTCGCGACCGCATAGGCAAAAAGCCGCTTTATGTCGCGGTCGCGGCAGACGCACTCCTCTTTGCTTCAGAGCTCAAGGCGTTGCGTGCCTATCCCGGCTTCGCACCGACCGTGGATTCCGGAGCATTGGCTATGGTGTTGCGTCATGGTTGGGTACCTGAGCGGTTTTGTATCTGGCGGGGCGTATTCAAACTTCCCCCCGGTACCATGCTCTCGGTGCGCGCGCATGAACTGGGTACGGCCAGTCCCGAGAGCTTGCACGAGCGGCTTCGCCCGTGGTGGTCGCTTGCCTCGATCGCCGAGGCGGGACAGCGAAGTCCACTCAAGGTGAAACCTCCGGAGCTCGAAGCGGAGCTTGACCGATTGCTGCGGACCGTCGTGCGAGAGCGGATGGTGGCCGATGTGCCGCTCGGGGCGTTCCTGTCGGGAGGGATCGACAGTACTACAGTCGTTGCGCTGATGCAGGCCCAATCACGGCGGCCTGTCCGCACCTTCACGATTGGCTTTCGTGAGCGTGGGTACGACGAAGCGTGCCATGCCTCCCAGGTGGCGCGTCACTTCGGCACCGAGCATACTGAGTTTCACCTCACACCGGCTGAGGCACTCGCTGTCATCCCGGAACTGCCACGGGTGTGGGATGAGCCATTCGCCGACGAATCGCAGATTCCGACCTTGCTTCTCTCGCGGCTCGCACGCCAACACGTAACCGTCGCGCTTTCGGGCGACGGCGGCGACGAATGTTTCGGCGGGTACGCCAGGCATTTCATGACCGCACGTTTTGCGCTCGTCCTGCGTCTGCCATCGATGCTGCGGCGGGCCGCAGCCTCTGCGCTGCGGATGTTGAGCCCGGATGTGTGGGATGAACTGCTGCGGGCTTTGCCGCTCCCAGCCGCAATGCGTCCCACGTTGCGCGGGGAGAATCTGCAAAAATGCGCCCGCGTCTTGGCGATGACGGACGAGCATGACCTCTACGAACTGCTGACTATCCTCAGCTCCAATCCTATGACGCTGGCTCCGTGTGACGTTGATGCGACCCTGGTTCCACCGCTTCCCGACGCGGTCAGCCGTCTTATCTATCGCGATATGGCTGGCTATTTGCCGGACGACATTCTGGTGAAGCTCGACCGCGCCAGCATGGCCGCCAGCCTGGAGGCACGATCTCCATTTCTCGATCATCGATTGGTCGAGTTCGCATGGCGCTTGCCTACCGCCGTGAA
>WNGJ01015315.1_pt1 | contig 15735 bp, 15 predicted proteins | sample 5400611 | NCBI WGS metagenome assembly WNGJ01 (sample SAMN13153375, study PRJNA577476) | soil metagenome | isolation source: 40 cm soil or saprolite under Garry oak tree replicate 1 | place: USA:California | collected 2016-06-15
TACCGAATGCGAAAAGGTCACCAATTGAGAAGATCGCGATGATAGTGATCGCCGTACCTGCGATCCATGATGTGTGCCATCCAAGATCGGAAGTGAATCCGAATATCCATGGCGAGAGAAACAGGAACCCACCTAAGGCAAGATTGCTGATATCGATGAAAGCCTCGGTTTTCCTAATTAGCTTGAACATGGTGATCTCCTGCGATGAAGGCCATGCAACACGATTTCGACGGAGATGATAATCCCGTTTGTAGAGAGTATTCCAGCGATTTCCTCATCTTGCAGCGATCGATATTTTCGTCGTCATTGATGTAACCGGGCGCTCGTTCCTTACCAACTAAATAGAAGAAGTGCTTGCCAGGCGCAGAAATCGGGAGGGCGCTCCCGAGGAGGGCGGCTGTGTCACCGCACCCTTGCAGGCCCTTCGAACCGGCGTCAGGTACCGACCAGGAGGCAGACACATGAACGCAAACTTGGTCTGGGGAGGCGCAGCAATTTCAATCGCCCTGGTGTCGTGGGGCTTCTACCGTCTCGTCGTGCCGAAAGGTTGGCGGGAATGGACTCGGGCAGGAATCGTGCAAGCCTTCATCATTGCATTTTATGCCGAGATGTATGGATTCCCGGTCACGGTCTACCTGCTCGCGCGAACCTTCAACCTGGACGTTGCGGGCGACGTTTGGGACGGCAATCTCTGGGTTTATCTGACAGGCAGCCGATGGGCGATGCCAGCTTCGATGACCGTCGGGTACACTGTCGTCGTCTTTGGAGTTATGCTTCTGATCGCCGGCTGGCGCCAGGTGTATCGAGCGAACACAAAAGGGCGCATTGCCACTGGTGGTCCTTACGCCCTGATGCGCCATCCACAATACACCGGCATTTTCCTCGGGCTCTTTGGCGAAGGGGTGGTGCACTGGCCGACGCTCTTTTCGGTTACGGCCTTCCCAATAATCGTCATTGCATACTCGCTCCTGGCTCGAAAGGAAGAGCAGCAGATGATAGAAAAGTTCGGCAGCAAATATCGGGCGTACCAACAGCGGGTGCCGATGTTCTTGCCCGATCGGAACGATTGGGGAAGGGGTTTCAGCGATCACCAAATTTGAGGGCAATGAATAGGCAAAGCTTCCTTGCGACCGCTACCGATCTTACCGAGCTTCGACGCCGCCAATTTCACGGAGATTTGGGCATAGTACCCGAGAGCTTCAGCTAGAGTGAACGTCAGATGGGGCCAGTAAGGCCACGAACGGAGAAGCCGCATGTCGACCAAACTACACAGTGTGACGCGCCGAAGTGCGCTAACTTTGGTGGCCGCTTTTTTCGTGTTGCAACGGTCTACCGCCCAAGCTGAATCCCCGGCGATCCTGGTTCATAAAGATCCAAATTGCAGTTGCTGCGCGGGCTGGGTGCGACATCTCAAAGACGCGGGTTTCGCTGTGAGGGTGGAGGAGACCACGAATCTCCAACCCGTCAGGAAACGACTGGGAGTGCCGGCTGACCTTGCGGCTTGCCACACCGCGGAGGTCGATGGATACGTACTGGAAGGACATGTCCCGGCGGTGGCTGTGCGACGACTTCTGGAACAGCGACCGACGGCCATCGGATTGGCAGTCCCAGGCATGCCCGTGGGGTCGCCGGGAATGGAAGGGGGAACACCTCAGCGGTACGAGGTCGTTTTATTCGGTGCGAAAGGCCGACAATCTTTCATGCACTTTGTTGGTCCGGAAAGTGTCGGATGAGGGCGGCTGAATTGAGAACCGTGGTCGGCGGGGTTACTGGACGGTATCGATCACCTGTCGCTTCCAGCCGGCAAAGCGATAACCATGGCCGGTCACTGTTTCGATAGAAGGGGCGAAGGCACCGAGCTTTTTCCGCAATGACCGGACTACGGCCTCGACTTTATTCGAGCCCGTGAAAGGTGTGTTCCAGATCTCGGCAAGCATCTCATCGCGGGGCACGACGCGTCCATTCGCACGGAGCAGCGCCCGCATCACGCCGAACTCCAGCCGCGTGGTTGGCTCGTGGCGGCCGTTCAAAACGAGTCCACGACCTGCCTCGTCGAGCCGGCAGCCAGTTGTTGGCAAGGATGCAGTCGCCTCCTTGCCAGCAAGGAACGAGTGCACCATGTCGGCGATCGCGTCGCCGTCGATCCACGGCAGATGCACGTTGCCATCCAGTACCGCGAAGCGCGCCAGCGGTAGCTCCGCGGCCAGCCGTCGGCCCGCCTCGAGCGGGATTGTCCGGTCGTCACGACGATGGATGACCAGCGACTCCGTGTGCACGCGCGGGAGCACGTCCACGGCACTCATGTTACAGCTCAGACGCAGTAGCTCCGCCGCCTTCGGTGCGTCAGACCAATCACGTTGGTTTCGCGAGAAGGTCTCAGATTCCTGCGCCGTTGCGCCGGGCAGAAACATCGCCGTGAGCGTGGCCGACCCGAGACCCCAGTGCGCCTTCACGAGATTAGCAAGGGCATCCCGCAGCTCCGGAGGCTCCTGATGCGCGGCCGCATAAGTGAGCGCGACGGGCCCGGCGCATGACACGGCGAACATCGAGAACTGCGCCTCGCCGAGTGCATCGGCGAGCATCGAGAGCAGCAGCACTTCAGCCGCCTGGGTTCGCGGCGGAACGTCGCGATCGCTTAAGCCGGTGCCTGGCCGGTCGTAGCGCACGACGCGAAAGCCATCCGCCAGGCGAGTGAAAAAGCTGCGAAATCCCGGGTGTTCCCAGTCGCGTTCGACATGGCTGACCCACCAAGCCGGGCAAAGGACGAGCGGCCCTTCGCCGACCGCCGCATAGGCGATACGAGCGCCGCTTGTATCCCGAATGAACCGAACTGTTTGCACTGCGGGTATTGATCCTCCACCCGGGGGCTCTCATTCAATTCTCATGACAATTTCATCGCTTTTTCAGGCGTGGCCCCGCCCACCCTCTCTATAGACTCGATAAACTCGGCGCAACGCTCCATCCAGACCATCCTTTCCTTTTCCGATGGTCAATCCTCGTTGAATGTTGATGTTGGAGGCAATGCATGATGATGGACATGACTACGATGGGTTCCGGCATGATGCTGGCGATTGGGATTTATCACCTCGGCATTTTCATCTTCGCCGTACTTGGGATCGCAGCATCGATCAAATATCTGCGTTCTTGATTTCCAACCTTGAAGTTCGGGGGTCACCGTAATCTTGGATTCGTGCGCCGGAGGGTGAACGACATGCTTGCGATTGACGCTGCTGTCCGACGCACTGCTGCCGTCGCCGTCACTGCTCTTCAGACTCTGTGGAGAAAGGGAATTGTGTCCTGCACGTTCCTTGTTGGTCTGCCGGCCGGTGCGGGATTGATCCTGCAAATACACGAATGGTCGACCTCGTCCCTGAACCTCTGCTTGTCCTCCTCCGCTGGACTTCGTCAAGTCAACAACACGCAACCCGATCTGGTCCTTGCGTTCACGCTGTATCCGGTCACGGCGCCGGCTGGACAAATCACGGTACTCGCCGCCGCGATCGCCGCGCTCATTGGGTTTCTGCTTTGGAGCAAGCGAGCGACCTCGGCCTCGTTCTTTTGGGGCGTGCTCGCGGGCACCGGCTTCGTGTTGAGCTTCGATATCGTCTGGGTCCATTGGATCTTTGGCCTCCATCATCTTACGAATACACAAATGGACCTCGTCCTTGAGCCCCTGCTTGTTCTCCTCGGGCTCCTCTTCTTGTGGTTTGCGATCACGCGAGAGCGCCACCAAGCAAATAAAGCGACGGACCAAAGGAGCAGGTGATCCCGCGGCTCGCGGGGATTGGCGTTCGTTTGTTCGGACAGCGCTCCTTCCCAACTCGGCGATCCTATGTGATGTTGCCCCATGAATTTTTACCGATTCATCAGTCGTTTGCTCGCGGTCCTTGTGATCGCTGGGCTGGTTGTTGCGCCGCTGGTGACACCGGCCGCGGCAAAACGGCTCCCCGTGGCCGTGACGATGGATATGCCGGACATGTCAGCCGACATGCCCTGCTGTCCGGACAAACAGCACGGCAACAATTGCCAGGATTGCCCGCTTGTTGCGCTGTGCATGCTGACGGTTGCTCAAGCCGAACCATCTTCCGTCAATGGCATTCTGGCCCCGCTTTCCACTCGTACATTGTTCTTTGTTTTCGTCGATTTTACAGCCGATGGTCTCATTGGGGATCCTCCGGACCATCCTCCTCGAATCCTGACCTGATCGGCATTATCATGCCGTCGGCTGCTGCGGTCCTGGGGCCGCGCAGACAAATGCATGCCGCCGTCACGGCACGTCAGGACGTCGAGGATTGCATATGAATAGTTACACTTATGCGCGCGCCTTTCAGGTTGCGCTGATCGGCATTACCGTGACCGGATCGGCAACGCTCGCGCGCGCCGATATCAAAGATTATGAGTTCCAACTGGTTGATAAGACCGTCAAGAAGGGCGACGCGATCATCTCGGTCCGTCTTGTCCACAAGCCCGACGGCAAGCCGGTGCCCAATGCTGTGATCTTCGCCACGAGACTGGATATGGCGCCGGACGGCATGGAGACGATGAAGACAACCATCGAACCCATGCCCAGCACGGAACCTGGAATCTATAAGTTCAAGGCTGAGGTGACGATGGAGGGCGGCTGGCAATTGTCCTTGGCCGCCAAAGTTCAGGGAGAAATCGGCACCGTCGAGAATAAACTCGTCATCAAGGCGACGCCATGATCCGCTCGCTCGGAATCACGCGGCTCGCGGCAGTCGGAGCAACCACAGCCCTGCTGTGGTCGTCTCCGGCAGCGGCGGGCGATTTGCCGGGCGCCACGGCGGACAGCGTCGTCGCACTTGCCAAACGCCTCAATCCGACGGTGGCGGCGGCCGCGCTCGACTTCGATGCGGCGGTCCACAAGATCGGAACAGCCGGTGTTTTGGCCGATCCGACGCTCATTCTCGAAGCTTGGGACGTCAATAGACAGGGCGTCGGGCAGCGTCGCATTGGCCTTGAGCAAGAAGTGAAGCTCTGGGGCAAATACGGCCTTGAGCGCAATATCGCGCAGGCCGACGCCGAAGCCGAAAAATTCCAGGGCCGCGCAACCGTTACCGAACTGATTGCGCAGGTCATTGCCGCGCACGGCGAATACAACGCCGCCTATGAGGCCGTTGCAGTCTCGACCGAAATCAAACGGCGCGATGACGAGATCCTCGGGTTGGTGCGATCTCGATATGGCGCAACGTCGGTAGATCAGCAGGACGTCATCAGAGCCGAGGTGGAAGCTGCCACGGCAGAGGGCGACGTCGTTCGCCGGCAGGGGGAACTGAAATCCGCTGCGGCCAAGCTGAATGCCTTGATCGGGCGTCCGTCCCTGGCTCCCTTGGCGTCGCCGACCGGCTTTCGGGCTGTGAGGACGATTAGCCTCGCGCAGGTGCAGGCGCTCGCGCGCTCGGCGAATCCGCAACTGGCGATGGCCGGGGCACAGAGCAATTCCGCGGCCCAAACCAAATCGCTGACCGATCTCAACTACTATCCTGACGTAACGCTTGGTGCGAAATACGTGCAGCGGCCCGGCACTGAAGATACCGGCGAGTTCATGCTGGGCGTCAAGCTGCCGCTGCACTACGAGGTCAAGGACGCCGAGCAACGTGCAGCAGGCGCGAAACTTGGTGCTGCGCAAGCCCGCAACGAGGCGCTGCGGCTGCGGGTCGACGGACAGGTCGCCGATGCCTGGTTCAGCGTCGATGCGCTGCGGAAGGTTGTGCAGATCTACGCGTCGCGCCAAGTCCCTGCGGCGCGCACTTCACTCGATACGGCACGAAATGGCTTTCAGGCCGGAACGACCGATCTGTTCTTTGTTTTCGAAGCGGAGCGCCGGCTCCGGGCCGTCCAGCTCGATCTGCTGAAACTCAAAGTCGAACTCCAAATGAAATTTGCCGAGATGGAACGTTTGGCGGGAGGTTCTCTGTGAGAGAAGCGTATTGGGCGCCTTCACGTCGGCGTGAACATGTAACCGGCCGGCGATTGGCGCCGAATTCACTGGTTAAGCGCCAAATGATGCACGTCTCGTGCCCAAGCGCCTGCCAGATTCAAACGCGCTGAGATGGAACGCTTGGCGGGAGATTTGCCATGAGACGGCTGATAGCCGCTTTCTTGATTGTGCTCGCGATTGTGGCCGCAGGAGTGGTCGGATTGGTCGCCGGGCGCTCGAATGGTCCGCTTACGGGCTGGCTCGACGCTGTTCTGCCGGCGGCCGCGAAACAGAGCCAAGGTCAGCCAGAAGCGACCGGGCCTATCGTCTACTACCGTGATCCGAATGGCCTGCCGGACTACTCGCCGACACCGAAGAAAACGTCGGCGGGCAAGGATTATCTCGCAGTTCGCGCCAGCGAAGAGGTGAGTTTCGAGGACAAGGCTCCGGAAACTGCGACCGCCAAGGGCGGAGAACGTCGAATTCGCTATTACCGCAATCCGATGGGCCTCCCCGACACCTCACCGACTCCGAAGAAGGATTCGATGGGGATGGATTACCTGCCGGTCTATGAAGGCGACGAGGACGACGACTCGTCGGTCAAGGTCAGCGCCGGCAAGCTGCAAAAGGCGGGTGTTCAGACCGAGGTCGCGGAACGCCGCACCCTGAACACGGTCGTTCGTGCTCCAGGCATCGTTCAGGAGGACGAGCGCCGCAAGTCGGTCGTATCGCTGCGGTTCGAGGGTTTCATCGACAGCGTCGAAAACGTCACGACCGGCTCGCACGTCCATAAGGGCCAGCGGCTGATGCGTGTCTACGGCCCGAACCTGTCGAGTGCCGCCGCCGAATATCTTTCGGCGCTCAATGCGCGCACGGACGCCGGCATCAGCAATCAAGCCTTGAAAGGCGCACGCCGGCGGCTCGAAAACCTGGACGCCCCCGAGAAGTTCATTGCCGAACTGGAGCGCACGCGCGAAATTCCGACTTATGTGAGCTGGCCCGCCCCGCAGGACGGCGAGATCGTGGAGCGCGTAGCCGTCAACGGCATGCGCGCTGCTCCCGGTGATGTCCTGTTCCGGATCGCGGATCATCAGGTCGTCTGGGTGGTGGTCGACGTCGCGGAGCGCGATCTTTCCCTGATCGAGGTCGGACAAAAGGCCAGCGTCCGGCTTCGCGCCTATCCGGACCAGGTTTTCGTTGGCAACGTCACGCTGATTTATCCACACCTGATGGCGGAGACCCGAACCGGGCGTCTAAGGATTGAATTGCCTAATCCGGACGAAGTGCTGCGGCCCGACATGTACGCCGATGTCGAGATCTCCACCGGTGCGGAGACGCCGGTCGTGACCGTCTCCAGCAGCGCGGTCATCGACAGCGGCGAGCGGCAGATTGTCCTGCTCGACAAGGGCGAAGGACGTTTCGAACCGCGCGCGGTGAAGCTTGGCCGGCGCGGCGCTGGCTTCGTCGAGATCAAGGAAGGGATCGCCGAAAACGACAAGGTCGTCGTCTCCGCGAACTTCCTGATTGACGCCGAAAGCAATCTCAAAGCGGCACTCAAGGGCCTGGATTCCGGGGAGAAGTCGCAATGATCGCGCGTCTCATCGACTGGTCGGCTCGCAACGTGATGCTGATCCTGATCGGCACGGTCTTCGCTGTGGCGGCCGGCGTTTATGCCCTGAAAAATTCGGCACTGGACGCGATACCCGATCTCTCCGACACCCAGGTGATCATCTACACCGACTACAAGGGCCAGGCACCGCAGGTCATCGAGGACCAGGTCACCTATCCGCTGACGACTGCCATGCTCACCGTGCCAAAATCGAAAGTGGTGCGGGGCTTTTCCTTCTTCGGCGTCTCATTCGTCTACATCATCTTCGAAGATGGCACCGATATTTACTGGGCCCGCTCACGCGTTCTCGAATACCTCAATGCGGCTGCGCGAAGACTCCCGGCGGGCGTGACGCCGACGCTGGGGCCAGATGCAACCGGCGTCGGCTGGGTCTATCAATATGCGCTGCAGTCGAAGGACAAATCGCTGGCCGACCTGAGATCTCTGCAGGATTGGACCATACGCTACGGCATTTCCAAGGCCGAGGGCGTCGCCGAGGTGGCAAGCGTCGGCGGCTTCGTCAGGCAATACAACATCATCCTCGACCCCAACCGGTTGCGCTCCCTCGGTATTCCGCTTGCGAAGGTGCGCGATGCCGTCCGCGGCAGTAACATGGATGTCGGCGGGCGGACCGTGGAGCTGTCGGAATTCGAATTTGTCGTACGCGGGCGCGGCTATGTCAAAAGCGTTTCGGATCTTTCGAACGTCGTGCTGAAAGTCGAGAAGGGTACGCCGGTCTTGCTCAAGGACGTGGCACGGATCGAACTCGGACCGGATGAGCGTCGCGGAATCACCGAACTCAACGGGGAGGGCGAGGTCGCGAGCGGCATTGCGCTGCAACGTTTCGGCCAAAATGCGCTTGACGTTATCGATAACGTGAAAGCTCGCCTTGCCGACATGGCGTCGGCTTTACCCAAGGGCGTCGAAATCATACCGGTCTATGACCGCTCGAACCTCATCTACAACGCGATCGAGACACTGAAGCGGACCCTCACGGAAGAGAGCATCATCGTTGCGCTCGTCTGCATCGTGTTCCTGCTGCACGTGCGCAGCGCGCTCGTCGCGATCATCATGTTGCCGGTCGGCATCCTGATGGCGTTCGCCGCCATGAAAGCGCTCGGCATCGGCTCGAACATCATGAGCCTCGGCGGCATCGCGATTGCGATCGGCGCCATGATCGACGGTGCCATCGTGATGATCGAGAACGCGCACAAGCATCTCGAACGCGCTCCGCCCGACAAGCCGCGTCTCGAAATCCTGATCGAAGCAGCGAGCGAGGTCGGTCCCGCGCTGTTTTTCAGCCTGCTGATCATCACGGTGTCGTTCCTGCCAATCTTCACCATGGAATCGCAGGAGGGACGTCTGTTCAGCCCGCTTGCCTACACCAAGACGTTCTCGATGGCTGCGGCGGCGATTCTGTCGATTACCCTGGTTCCGGTCCTGATGGTGCTCTTCATCCGCGGCAAGATCATTCCGGAGCAAAAAAACCCCATCAATCGGTTCCTGATTTGGGTGTATCGGCCGCTGATCCAGGGCGTGTTGAAAGCCAAGACGCTGACCATCTTTCTTGCGCTTGTCGCCTTGGCGGTCAGCCTCTGGCCGGCCCGGCAACTCGGAACCGAGTTCATGCCGAGTCTGAACGAAGGCACGTTGATGTACATGCCGACGACGCTGCCTGGTCTGTCGGTGACCAAGGCTGCAGAGATTCTGCAGACGCAGAACAAGATCATCAAGACCGTTCCCGAAGTCGAGTCGGTCTATGGAAAGGCCGGACGGGCCGAGACCGCGACCGATCCGGCCCCCACCGAGATGTTTGAGACGGTCGTCAATCTGAAACCGAAGCAGCAGTGGCGTCCGGGCCTGACGGTCGACGGCCTGATCGCCGAGCTTGATAAAGCGCTGCAGTTTCCCGGCGTCTCCAACGCCTGGACCATGCCGATCAAGGCGCGCACCGACATGCTCGCGACCGGAATTCGCACGCCGGTCGGCATCAAGGTCATAGGCAAAGACCTCACCGAGATGGAGAAGTTGGCACGGCAAATCGAAAGTGCGGTTAAGGCCGTGCCGGGCACATCGAGCGCCTACGCGGAACGTGTCATCGGCGGCTACTATCTGGACATCACGCCCGACCGGGAAGCGCTTGCACGCTATGGTCTCATGGTCAGCGACGTACAGGACACTGTTTCGTCTGCCCTTGGTGGCGAGACGATCACGACGACTGTAGAAGGTCGAGAGCGTTACGGCGTCAATCTGCGCTATCCCCGCGATCTCCGCAGCGATCCCCAATCGATTGCCCGGGACGTGCTGGTGGCCATGCCCGGTGGCGGGACCGTCCCACTGGGTGAGGTCGCCACCATCAAGCTGACACGCGGCCCAACCACGATTCGCACCGAGAACGGCCAGCTCGCCGTTTACATTTTCGTGGATATCCGCGACCGCGATCTCGGCAGCTACGTCGCCGACGCTAAGGTCGCCGTCGCCGCCAACGTGCAGTTTCCGCCGGGAAATTATGTCGTCTGGAGCGGCCAGTTCGAATATCTCGAGCGCGCCACCGCACGGCTGAAGATCGTGGTGCCCGTCACGTTGCTGATCATCTTCCTGCTGCTCTATCTGAATTTCCGGCGGGTGACCGAGACGTTGATCGTGATGCTGTCGCTGCCATTCGCGCTCGTCGGCGGGCTCTGGCTGATGTGGTGGCTCGCCTTCAACATGTCGGTCGCGGTGGCCGTGGGCTTCATCGCGCTCGCAGGCGTCGCCGCGGAGACCGGCGTCATCATGCTGATCTATCTCGACGATGCGATGAAGGAGCTTCATGCCGAGCGGCTTGCAGAAGGCAGGCCGTTCACGCGGGCGGACCTCAACGAGGCCATCATGCTGGGCGCGGTCGAGCGCGTCAGGCCCAAGATGATGACCGTCGTCGCCATCATGGCGGGCCTTATTCCAATCATGTGGAGCACCGGCACCGGTTCCGAAGTCATGCAACGGATCGCGGTGCCGATGATCGGCGGCATGATCTCGTCGACCATCCTGACGCTGGTCGTGATCCCGGCGGTCTATGCGTTGATCAAGGGATTTGGGGTGCCGCCGAATGTGGCCATTCCGGCGGAAAGAGGCGGCCAGGAGAAGACTGCGACAAGAAACGCACACCGTTCGCAAGCAGCGGAATGAATGGAAACGCGCATTCCTCGGCTCCGGGGTGACGTTATGGACCAGTGGGATTTCAAAAAGTGGCGAAAAAAATTAGGCGTCAATCAGGTTGCGGCAGGGAACATGCTCGGGCTGAGTCGCGGCGCGGTCCAATATTGGGAAAGCGACATCCGGCCGGTACCGCGCGCCGTCGAACTTGCCTGCCAGGAACTGTTGCGACGTTGGAGGCTGCGACCGGAATTTGGGCCGGTGAGGCTGCTATATGCCGATGCCCCTATATCGCAGGCCGATTCACTTGCCTCTGGCGATCTACTCCTTCGATGCGAACCGCATCCGGACAACGAAAGCGCCCTGTGTCGTATCGTTCGACTGCGAGAAACCGCACACCTGTTCTTGCCATTCATCGTGGAAGACGATGGAACCATCATCTGGTCGGGCCCCGAATTGCTGCAGGAATGTGAGGCAAGGAAAAAGCGCGTACGGCCGGCGAACCGGAGTTGATCTGCGTCGATCGCCCGGGTCGAACCCTTTCGGAAGGGACATCGCCGCGGGACGAAATTTTTTTGCCCAATAACAATTGCCGCTGTAACCGAAATCGCTCCAACGGCGAATAACTAGGGATGACGCCCCGGTGACGACCAGCGAAATGGAACTCAAGGCGCTGATGCTTGCGAGCCTCGATGGAAACGCGGCGTCATACCGGTCACTGCTCGACCGGCTAAGCGGCCGGCTGCGAGCCTATTATAAGGGCAAGCTCGCCCGCGTCGGGCGCGGCGCGACGGAGGCTGAAGATCTGGTCCAGGAAGTGCTATTGGCGATCCATCTCAAGCGCCACACCTACGATACCGGGGAGCTATTTACACCGTGGGTACACACCATCGCTCGATACAAGCTCATCGACTATCTGCGCCGGACGCGATCGACCGCCAGCGTCCCGCTTGATGAGGGTAGCGCGGTCATGGCGCAGGACGACAATGCGGATACCGAGAGCTCCCACGACATCAGAAAGCTTCTGGAGCGGCTACCGGAAAAGGTGCGATGCTCCATTGAGTGCGTGAAACTTGAGGGACGCAGCGTCGCCGAGGCGGCCGTGCGGTGCGGCATCTCGGAATCGGGCGTCAATCAAAAATGAAGACAGATGATCTCGTCGCCGTGCTTAGCACGAACGTTGAACCAATCAACCGCGGACTGGTCCGGCGGACGATCTCCATCGCCGTCGCCGGCGGTGCGGTAGTCGCGCTTGGCCTCGTGTTCGGCGTTTTGGGCCTTCGCGCCGACCTCACGACGACCCGCGCCACGATTTTCATGTTGCTGAAGATTGTATTCGCGCTTGCGGTGATCGGCGTCGCGATGCGCTATCTCTTGAGGCTCGCGCGTCCTGGCGCCGAACGCGGGATATCGCCGCTCGCCATCGTGGTGCCGTTTGCGGCCATCGCGCTACTGGGCGCCATCAGCCTGGGTGTCGCGCCAAGCTCACACTGGGACAGGATGATACTCGGCGACGAATGGCTTGAGTGCCTGCTCTCGATCCCGATCATCGCCATCTTGCCTTTTGCCGTCGTCATTTTCGCAGTGCGAAGGGCTGCGCCGACCAACCTCGTTCGGACTGGCGCGGTTGCCGGTCTCATTGCGGGCGGCGTGAGCGCGGTGGCCTACGCTCTTCATTGCACCGACGATTCATTGCCGTTCGTTGCGGTCTGGTATGGCGCCACAATTGTGCTGTGCACCTTAGCTGGTGCAGCATTGGGGCCACGGCTCTTGCGTTGGTAAAGACCGGTCTGGTTGTCTTCACGTCAGCGTGAGCTTGTAACCGCCAGACGATTTGCTCCGAACTCATTTGTCAGAGGCGCACGTGATGCGCGCTTCTGACAATGAATGGAGCCGGACCATGTCAACGAAACACCTATTCACGATTTCACTCTTGTTGCCGCTGGTGGCGATATCTGCAACGGCCTACGCGGGCTCGACGATCACGGACAAGAGCTACTGGCCAAGCGAGGCCAGGAAGAGTGCGCACGGAACTGTTGGTTCGCCAGGCGATATTTTCGCGTACGAGCCGACACGGTCACGTTTGCAGCCCGCGATCGGCCCGAGCGGGCCTGGATCCGCCTCGCAATATCGCGGCGGCCCGAAAGCCCGGTAACGTCTGCAGCAGCGCAATGGAGTTCGCCATTGCCATAGCGCACGGGGTTGCGGATAAGCATCGACCTCCGCACCCCCCTCACATTGGTGCCCGCCAAGACGAGCATCTTGCGCTGCCGCAATTGCGGGATAACGCGATGGACCTTTGGGGCTTCAAGAAGTGGCGGCGGAAACTGGGATACACGCAATCTGTCGCGGGGGAAAAGCTCGGGCTCAGTCGCGGCGCGGTTCAATATTGGGAAAGCGAGATCAGACCGGTGCCGGTTGCCGTCGAGCTTGCCTGTCAGGAATTGTTGCGTCTCTGGAAGCGGCGGCCAGAGTTCGGGCCTGTGACATTGCTCTACGTCGATGAACCAATATCGCTGGAAACTTCTGCTTCGGTCGGCAGCCTCCTCATGCGGTCCGAGCGACATCCGAACATCGAAAGTGCCTTGAGACGCGTCGCTCAGGCTAGAGACACCGCGAACCTCCTGATCGCATTCATCGTGGAAGACGACGGCAATGTTGTTTGGTCCGGACCAGAACTGTTGCGCGAGATCGATGCCCGGAAAGACGCGACCGTCGGCGAAAAACCGTCGATCGCAAAAAGCTCCACCATCAGCCCAGCGAAACGTCAGACACTCTGACCCGATCCACTCAGGCCTCTCCCTCGGCTTCCCTGCTGCGGATATTAACTATTTGCTCAAGCGGCTGGGTAGCTCCTCAACAGACCGAAAATGCCGTGGCGTTGGATTGGCGTGTCTCGAATGCAACATGCTGGAAAAGATCGTAATAAATTCTCTTCGCCATTGTACAATAAATCTGCATTTGCCGAAAAAGTGTCGAACCCGTCGCCTTGCACCTCTTCATGTGCGGCGCAATAAATTTGCGCGCGCGTGTGATCGACTCGTTTCTGCAGGAATTACCGGGCGTTCAGGCGATCAGTGGCGAAAGGCTCACTCAACGGCGAGGGGCTCATTCATGGCGGGGGCTCACAATGAAGAAGATCATCACGTCCGCGGTAATTGCATTCGCCGTTGCGACGGCCGCCAACGCCGCGGATATTCCTTTGAAGGCCAAGAAGGCGCCGCCCATGCCTTCCTGGTGGGATACGCTAACGATAACCGGCCTCGTGGAAGTGGGTGCTTCAGCCAATGCGAATAATCCCGCTGTCACGAATTTTGGCCAGCTCTTTACGGATAAGGCCAATTCAGCCTTCTTGAATCAGGCCTCGCTCACGATCCAGCGCCCGCTCGATCCGAAAGCGACCGGCTACGATTTCGGCTTCAAGTTCCAGGCGATGTACGGCTCGGACGCGCGCTATACGCACTTCCTGGGTGAGTTTGATCAAGCGATCGGCGAGCGCAATCAGTTCGACATCGTCGAAGCGCACGCCCTGTTCCATCTGCCGTGGCTTACTTCCGGCGGCATCGACTTAAAGGTCGGACAGTACGTGACGCTGGAAGGCGCGGAAGTCATCAACGCGCCCGACAATGCGCTGTACACGCATTCCTATATCTTCAATTTCGGCATTCCGTTCAAGCACACCGGCATATTGTCGACCACGCACGTGAATTCATGGCTTGATATTTATGCGGGCGTAGACACGGGCGTGAACACGACCTTCGGCAATCATTTGGACTGCTTCAACTGCGGTGACAACAATCAGGCCGCGGCGTTCCACGGCGGGTTCGGTTTGAACTTGTTGGACGGCGCATTGACCGTGGCTGCAACGACGCATATCGGCCCGGAAAATCCCAATACGACTGCGGTTCGATTGGCCTGTGCCTGCGATCCCAATACGGCTCTCCGCTACCTCAACGACGTGACCGTCATCTGGAAAGCAACCGACAAACTCACCCTGACGTCCGACCTCAACTACATTCGCGATGATGGGTTCAACGCGACAGGCTATGGTTGAGCGCAATATGCGACCTATGCGATCAACGATGGCTGAAGATCACAGGGCGCGCAGAGATCTGGCGCGACAATAACGGCTTCTTCGTCGCCTCTTTCCCGGGTAACCTCGACTTTGTCGGTATCGAACATCGCAATCCATTCGCTGTAGCGATCGGCGGTGGACCGACGACCTACGGTGCGCTGACGCTCGGACTTGCCATCAAGCCTCCCGTTCCGAAGGCAATCGAAGGCCTCGTTATCAGGCCGGAGATTCGCTACGACGCATCCTTGAACAACACCACGCCATTCGGCGGAGGAACGAAGAGCTCTCAGTGGACGTTTGCCAGCGACCTCATCATACCCTTCACGATCAAATGACGCACCCTTTCAGGATGTACTGCGTCGGGGCATCGCTTGCATCGCAAATGTCTCGGCTAACCCGATGCCAACCGTGGCCGAGGCTCCGGTTCCGTATCGCAAATCGGTCTCCCTTGTGGACCGGCGTCACCTTGCGCTGATGGAAGCTTCAAGCGTGCCGCGATGGCCGGTCGAGACGATGCTGGTTGCCGGCAAGATCTCCCTGAGCAGGGGGTAGAGTTCCGCCTTCGACGTCGAGGGACGCGGTCATCAAGAAACGGTGCGAGCCGGGCGTTTGTTCCAAGTCAGAGCTGCCCGTTGCGTGCGTTTTACAAGGACAGGATGCCGAGCTACGGGAGTGGCGATTCCGGCGCGCAGCAAAGGGACGTGTCAGCCGGCCTCACTTCAGGGTGAGCTTGTAACCGCCAGACGATTTACTCCGAACTCATTGTTGTTGGAGGCGCACATGACGCGCTTCCAACAATGATGGAGCCGGACCATGTTAGCAAAACACCTTCTCACGATTTCGCTCCGGTTGCCGCTCATGGCGATATCGAGCGCCGTCCATGCAGACTACTACTACCAACATCGGCCGAACCAGCCCGCCGCATATGGTGCATTCAACCAAGCCGGTCCCGCGCCGGCTGCTTCCAATACGGATTGG
>WNGJ01008900.1_pt1 | contig 15733 bp, 14 predicted proteins | sample 5400611 | NCBI WGS metagenome assembly WNGJ01 (sample SAMN13153375, study PRJNA577476) | soil metagenome | isolation source: 40 cm soil or saprolite under Garry oak tree replicate 1 | place: USA:California | collected 2016-06-15
GTGGAGCGAAGGGGCCGGGTCGTCCGTGGCTGTTGTTCGTTCGATCAACCGGGCCGTGTGCCGGGGACGAGTCGCGTGGACGAGCTGACATCGCCAGGCAAGCCGTTCGATATTTCGAAGCGGGCTGTCTGGGAGGCGTACGAGAAGGTGAAGGCCAGCAAGGGCGCACCGCGGACGGCCCGGCCGCCGGGTTCGCGGGCACGGCCGGCCTTGCCGGAGACGACGCACCGGCGCGATCAGGCGGTGCCGGGTGGCTCCGGCCGCAGCGAAATCCCCGCCGCGCGGGCCTGTTCGATTATCAGCGCGGCGAAGTCCTGGTCCACATGCCCGGCGCCGATCGCCGCCTGGATGATCTGATGCACCGCGGCGGCGAGCGGCATCGGGACCTCCAGTTCACGCGCCGCCGCGAGTCCCAGGTCGAGGTCTTTGCGCAGCAGGCGGGTGGTGAACGTCGGGGTGAAATCGAGCTCGGTGAGCGCGTGCGCCTTGTACCTGGTGAACGTCGAGCCGAGCACCGAGGAGTTGAGGAAGTCCAGGAACGCGGTGCGCGAGACACCGGCCTTGTTCGCAAGGACCGTGATCTCTGCCAGTGACTGGATGACGACGCCGAGGAACACGTTGTGGCACAGCTTCACCAGGCGCGCAACCTCGCCGTCCCCGACATAGGTCACCGCGCGTCCCAGTGCCCGCAGCACCGGCTCCGCCTGCTTGAACGCATCGGCGGGACCGGACACGACCACGGTCGCGTCGCCCGCCGCCACCGCGCCCGGGTTGCCGCTCACGGGCGCCGCGAGCAGGGCCGTTCCCACCGCGGCCGCGTCGGCCCGGACCCGGGCGGACGCCTCGGCGGAAACGGTGGAGCAGTCGACGAGGATGCGCGGGGGACCCGCGGCGAGCACCTCGGCCGCGACGGTGGCGAAGGCGGCATCGGACGAGACGATGACGAAGACGATGCTCCGCCCCGCCAGCCCGGCGAGGCTGTCCACGACCGTGGCGCCGGCCTCACCGAGTGGCGCCGCCTTCGCCCGGGTCCGGTTGTAGACGGCGACGTCGTATCCGGCCCGGAGCAGCCGCACAGCGAGGGCGCTGCCCATGCGGCCCGCGCCAACCCAGCCCACACGTGGCAGATCGCGGTGAGCCCTGGCACTCGCGTCCCGCCCCGGCCCATCCCGGGGAGTGCGGGGAGTCCGGGGAGTCGCACCCCGGGCAGGGACCTCGCTCATGTCAGCAGCCAGCCTCCGTAGAAGTTGAGATTGACACCGTTCGTTCGCCGATCAGTAGGCGGCGAGCCCGCGGGCTGCCGCCACCACCTTCGCCACGGTGGGGATGACCTGCTCCTCGAGCACGGTGGCGAAGGGAAGCGGCACGCATGCCGCGGCGACCCGCCGCGGCGGGGCGTCGAGCAGTTCGAACCCCTCGTCAGCGACGATGGACACGACGGTGCCGCCCCAGCCGCCCTGGTACGGGTTTTCCTCCACGACCACCAGCCGTGAGGTGCGCCGCAGCGAGTCCAGCACGGTCCGCATGTCCAGCGGCACCAGGCAGCGCAGGTCCACGACCTCGGCCGAGATGCCCTCAGTGGCGAGCTGCGCCGCCGCGGACAGCGCCATGGGCACGGTCGCGGCGAGCGCCACGAGGGTGACGTCGGTGCCCTCGCGCGCTACGGCGGCGTGGCCGAGCTCGACCACATGATCTTCGGGCGGCATCGGCCCCTTGCTCGCGAACAGGCCCTTGTGCTCGAAGAAGACGACAGGATCCGGGCTGCGGACGGACGCGGCCATCAGGCCCACGACGTCGGCGGGTGTAGCGGGTGCGACGATCTTCAGGCCGGGCACCGTGAGCGCCCAGTTCTCCACGGCCTGCGAGTGCTGTGCGCCGAACCCGAGGCCGCCGCCGTTGGCGGTCCGGATCACAAGCGGCACCGTGACCTGGCCGCCGGTCATGTACCTGACCTTCGGGATCTCGTTGGCGAGGTAGTCCCAGCAGCAGGCGAGGAAGTCGCTGAACATGATCTCGGCTACCGGGCGCAGGCCGGTCATGGCCGCGCCCATCGCGGCGCCGGCGATCGCCTGCTCGGAGATGGGGGTGTCCCACACCCGCTCGGGGCCGAACTCCGCGAGCAGGCCCGTGGTGGTCTTGAAGACTCCCTCCGCGGCACCGATGTCCTCGCCGAGGCAGACGACGGTGGGGTCGCGCCGCATCTCGCGCGCGATTCCCTCGGCGACCGCCTCACGGTAGGTCATCAGGTCCGCCATGCCGCGCCTCCGTCCGCCCAGACGTCGGTGAGCGCGCTGGCCGGATCGGGACCGGGCGCCGCCTTGGCCGCCTCGACAGCCGCCGCGACCGCGCGGGCGACGCGCTCATCGGCCTGCGCGACGGCGTCGGGCGGCACCCCCGCGGCTTCGAGCCTGCCGCGGGCGATGTTGAGCGGGTCGCGGCGGAGCCAGCTTTCGACTTCCCCGGCCGGCCTGTACTTCCCCGGGTCCGCGCGGCTGTGCCCGTAATGCCGGTATGTTCGCGCCTCGATGACAGTGGGGCCTTCGCCGCGCCGCGCACGGGCGGCGGCCACCTCGACGACGTGCTTGACCGCCCCCACGTCGTTGCCGTCGACCACCCGGCCGGGCAGCGAGTACGCGCCGGCGCGGTCGGCGGCGGGATTGGCCACGGAGGTCACCCGCGCGATCGGCGTGTACTCCATGTAGAGGTTGTTCTCGCAGATGAAGAGCGCAGGCAGTTTCCATACCGAGGCGAGGTTGAGGGCCTCGTGGAAGGCGCCGATGTTCGTGGCGCCGTCGCCGAAGAACGCGACGGCGACCTGGCCCGTGCCGCGCAGCCGCGCCGACCAGGCCGCACCCGCCGCCATCGGCAGGTGGGCGCCCACGATCGCATACGAGCCGAGCATCCCCACCGCGGCCTTGGTGAGATGCATCGAGCCGCCCTTGGCCTTGCACAGGCCGGTTTCTTTGCTCATGAGCTCGGCCAGGCACTCGGCGGGGGTCGCGCCGCGGGCCATCGCGTGATGGTGACCGCGGTAGGTGGCGAACACGTAGTCGTCGCCGCGCAGCGCCGCGCTCGCCCCAACCGCGACCGCCTCGTGGCCGGCCGCCAGGTGCGTCGTGCCCTTGACCAGGCCCAGCATGAAAAGGTCGTAGGCGGCTTTCTCGGTGGCACGGATCAGGGCCATGCGCTCGTAGAGCGCCAGCATCTCCGCGGTGCCGATGTGCGGGCCGGTGTTCGCCGTCTGGGCCGTCATCACGCAGCGCCGCCCGTGCCCTCGCCGCCGGGCGGCGCATCCTCGCGCGCCTTGGCGCCGCGCGGCTGCGTGTTCCGGTGGGACTGAGCGTCACGCAAGGTGTTCAGCGCGCCTCCCGCGGTCCAGTACTTGCGGCCGGCGACAAGCAGTTCCTCGGCCGGGAACTTGGTGATGATCTCACAGCCGTCGCTGGTGACGACGATCTCTTCCTCGATCCGGGCCGCCGTCCAGCCGTCCGAGGCTGGCCAGTACGTTTCCAGGGCGAACACCATGCCCTCTTCGAGGGGTTCCGGATGATCGAGCGATACCAGCCTGCTGAAGATCGGTTTCTCCCAGATGGACAGGCCCACACCGTGGCCGTACTGCAGAGCGAACGCCGCGGTCTCGTCGGGGAAGCCGAACTCCTCCGCGCGCGGCCAGACCGAGACGATGTCGGCGGTCGTCGCGCCCGGCTTGACCAGGGCGATGGCCTCGTCCATGTATTCGCGGCAGCGGACGTAGGCGTCCCGGTGCGCGCGTGAGGCGCTGCCGACCGCGAACGTACGGTAGTAACAAGTCCGGTAGCCAAGGTGACTGTGCAGGATGTCGAAGAACGCCGGGTCGCCTGGCCGGATGATCCGGTCACTGTACACGTGCGGATGGGGAGAGCACCGTTCACCGGAGATCGCGTTGACGCCCTCGACGAACTCGCTGCCGAGGTCGTACAGCACCTTGCTCACCACGCCCACGCATTCGTTTTCGCGCACCCCCGGCCGCAGGAACCCGTAGAGCTCCTCGTAGGCCGCGTCCACCATCGAGCACGCCTGCGCGAGCAGCGCGATCTCGTCGCGTGTCTTGGTCCGCCGCGCCTCGAGAAACAGTTGCTGCCCGTCGACCGTCTCGATGCCTTCCGCGCGCAGCGCCGCGAGCACCGGCATCTCGATCACGTCGACACCAAGCGGCGCATCCGCCACGCCGTGTTCACGCAGTTCGGCGGCCACCTGGCGCGCGACCTCCGCCGCGATCCCCGCCTCGGGATGGAAGGCGCCCCGCAGCGTGGAGATGCCGGCGCGGGCGCCGGATGGCGCGTCGCCGTGGTCCAGCCAGGGGTTGTAGAGCTGGTGGTGCCTGGCCGCCGAGCCGAAGTCCCAGATGATCGGCTCACCACCGCGGACGAGCAGGGCGAACCGGATCAGCTTGTCCATTGCCCAGGTGCCGATGTGGGTCGCGGTCAGGTAGCGGATGTTGCCGAAGTCGAAGCTGAGGACTGCGCCGAGTTCGGACTGCTCCAGCCCGGCCTTCAGCCGGGCGAGCCGCTGGTCCCGCAACCGGGCGAGGTCGACCCGCTCCTCCCAGTCGACTGCGTTCGGGCCGTAGGTGGCGATCGCCATTGATACCTACCCCTCCGGTAGCTGGCCACCAGTCAAGAGGAGACGAAAGGCGGCTGTCAACGAATGCTGAACATGCCGCTGTCCTGGCCGGAGACGAACCACACGCCGACTGCCGGGCCCGCGGCGTCATTGCGGTACCGGTGTGGTGTCGAGGACGGGAAACATACGGACTGGCCTGCCGTGAGGCGGTGCTCCTCCGCCCCGAGAGTCAAGATCAGCTCGCCTTCCGTCAGGTAGCCGTACTCCGCACCCGCGTGCCGCATGAGCTGGCCGTGGCCGGACGAGCTCCCGCCGGGTGCGTAGGTGACCAGCAGGAAATCGACCTGCACGCCTGGCACATGGCCGAGCCGCTCCCAGGTCACACCGGAATCCAGCGGCAGCACCTCCCGCTCGCTGCGGCGGCCCACGGCGCCGGCCGGCGGGAAGACGTCCTCGACCGAGATGCCCAGCGTGGTGGTGATGGCGTACAGCGTGCCGACCGACGGCTGGCACTTGCCGGTCTCGACCTGGGAGATGAGGCTCGCGGACACACCCACCCCGCGGGCAAGGCCCCGCAGGCTGACGCCACGCTTGGTGCGCTCCTCGCGGATACGCTCACCAACTGGCGGGTCTGCGGCACGGGGCACGGCGCCTCCTTTCCATTGCACCGTACAGTCTGCCAGCGGCCGCACACCAAGCGCGCCGACGTGCCGCCGCCTGCGCACCGCGCGCCTGCGCTGCGGCACGGGGCGCCGGCCCAGGTCTTCAGCGCCGCGCTATGAGCTGGCTCATGGCGCTCACCCAGCCCGGCCGCAGGTTCGGCGCGAAGACTCGGCAGTGTTCCGGATCCGGAAGGAGCCGCGCTCATGCCGACCTCCGTGCCCGCGCCACCGGCGGCCCCAGGCGACTGGGAGCCAGGCGAACTGATCAGCGAACTGTCGATCACCGCGGCCGCTATCGGCATCGACGACGCGGACCTGGCCGCGGCGCTCAGCGAGGGGAAGACCGTCGCAGAGGTGGCGCGCGCACACGGCGTGAGCCTGCGGCGGGTGATCGTGGCGCTGGTGAGCGACGCGGTGCAGGATGTCGCGGCCGACGTGCGCAGCGGTGAGCTGAGCCGGGGCCATGTCCGGTGGCTGGTCGCCCTCGCCACCCGGCGGGCGCAAGATCAGGTCACGAGCAGGTTCCCTGAGATCGGGTTCCGCCGCCACGCCGCGCCGCCGACCGCGCCCGCTTGACGTCGCCCGCCGGGCGGAGATGCCTGGGACCGGGCGCGCCCCGGGGCACCGCGGCACCCGGGGCCAGGCGCTCGTTCCCACGGGCCGCGCCATGCGGCAGCCGTTAAGGTGGCCGGGTGGCAGAGACGACACTGCTGCTCCCGGCGGCCGATGGCATCGCCGAGCACGTCATGCGGCACCTGCCGGGCGTGCCGGTCATCAGGTACGAGCACCTGGAGGGGGCGAGCCTCGCCGGCGTCACCTTCTACTGCCTGCCCTACATGGGTAACGCGGCCAGTGTCGCGCTCATCGCCCGGCTGCCCCGGCTGCGTGTGCTGCAGAGCCTGAGCAGTGGTGTCGACGACGTGCTGAGCGCGGTTCCGCCCGGTGTGACCCTGTGCAACGGGCGCGGGCTGAACCACGAGGAAGGCACCGCGGAGCTTGCGGTCGCGCTCATCCTGGCGAGCCTGCGCCGGCTGCCGCTGTTCGTCCAGCAGCAGTCGCAGGCTCGCTGGCGGCACATCCGTACCGAGAGCATTGAGGGTAAGCGCGTTCTGCTGGTCGGTTACGGTGCGATCGGCGCGGCGGTCGAGCGGCGCCTGGGCCCCTTCGGCGCGAGCGTGATCCGCGTATCGCGCACCGCCCGCGCGGGCGTCGCACCGTTTTCGCAGCTCGCGGAGCTCGCGGCGACGGCTGATGTCATGGTCGTCTGCGTCGCGCTCGCCGACGGCACGCGTGGGCTGGTCGATGCGCAGGTCCTGGCCGCGTTGCCAGCCGGAGCGCTGGTGGTCAACGTCGCGCGCGGGCCGATCATCGACGCCGCCGCGCTGACCAGGGAACTGCAAAGCGGCCGCCTGCACGCGGCGCTCGACGTCACCGATCCCGAACCACTGTCGGCCGGCCGGCCGGAGTGGACGGCGCCGAATGTGCTGATAACACCGCACATCGGGGGCGACACGTTCGCCTTCGCGCGCCGCGCGGCACAGTTCGTGGCCGATCAGGCCGCCAGGCATCTGGCGGGCGAGGAACTGCTCAACATCGTCGCTGTGCCACGAGCCTGAGCCGTGCCGCCCGCCGCGGCGCCCACCCGTTCACCGCGCCGGGCGCGGGTGCGGCGCGCAGCCGTTAAGTAGCGGGCCCCGGCGGCGCGTGCGGTGCGGCATTGGCCTCACCTGGTTGGCCGGCCGTCCCGGCAGGGCGGGTCGTAGGGCACGCCGGGCACATACCTGTTCCATTCGGCCCGGGTGAGCGGGTCCCCAGCCATGGCACACAAATCGGCGGCGACCGGCCCCGGCTCGGTGTCCCAAAGCTGCACGGTGCTGTCGGCGCTTGCCGCGGCAATGACCCGCCCGCCCGCGCCGAACGCCACCGAGTCCATGCGCCCGCCCGCCCCGGTCAGGTCCGCGCGCGCGGCCGGTGCCGCGCCGCCCGGGGTGCGCCACAGCCAGACGGAGCCGTCGGTGACCCCGGCCGCCAGCGCCCGCCCGTCCGGGCTGAATGCCAGCGAGTGCACCTGGCCGTCCGGGCCGGCGAGCGGCCGCCACAGCGGGGACGGCCGGGCCGGCTGCGCGACGTTCCACAGCCGGACCGTCTTGTCGCTCCCGGCGGCCAGGACCCGCCCGTCCGGGCTGAACGCCACCGAGTACGTCTCGCCCCGCCCGCCCTGCGGCCCGTCCAGCGGCGGCCCGAGCGCATCGGGCCTGGTGAGGTTCATGACATTCCACAGCCGGACGGTCCCGTCCGCGTTCGCGGTCGCGATGGTGTGCCCATTCGGGCTGAACACCACGGCGAACACGGTTGTGACCGAGTCCTGGATCCTCGCAAGCGACACCGGACTGCCCGGCTTGGCGACGTCCCACAGCCGCACGGTCCCGTCGTTGCCCGCGGTGGCCAGGACGGTGCCGTCGCGATCGAACGCGGCGAACTCGACCGGCCCAGCGGCCGAGGCGCGCAGCGGCAGGCCGAACGGTGTCAGCGTGCCCTTCCCGGCCGGGCGCCAGAGCTGGACCGTGCCGTTGCCGTATCCGGCGGCGATGACTTCTCCGTTCGGGCTGAACGCGACCGAACTGACGAAGGTGCCTGCCACGGCCGCGGCACCGATCCGGGTGCGCGTCGCCATGTCCCACAAGGTGAGGCCCGCCGCGCCGGCCGCGAGAGTGCGGCCGTCCGGGCTGAGCGACAGCTTGTTGACAGGCCCGTCGGCGTCGAGCACGGGGGGCGGTACCGCCCATAGCCTGACGGTGCCGTCCGCGGCGCCGGTGACCAGGCCGCCGGGGCCGTCCCAGGCGAGCGAAAGCACTGGCACGGGGTGTGGCAGCCTGAAGGTGACGGCGCCGGTCGCCAGTTGCCACGCGAGTGCCGTGCCGTCACTGCTTCCCGCGGCTAGCTGGCGCCCGTCCGGGCTGAAGGCCACCGCGTTGACCCAGCCGGCCGCGCCGGTCAGCGGAGCACGCGCCGGCGTGGGCCGCGCCGGGTCGGCGATGTTCCACAGCCACACGTCATCGTCACGGCTGCCGGCGGCCAGAGTGCGGCCGTCGGGACTGAACGCGATCGCATCGACGATGGCAGTGGGCCCGGTGAGTGGCCGGCCCAGCGGCACCGGGCCGGGGTTGCCTGACCGGGTCAGGCGCCACAGCCGGACGGTGCCGTCGGCGCTGCCCGCGGCGAGGGCCGTGCCGTCCGGGCTGAACGCCACCGATGCCACGTAACCGGTGGGTCCGGTCAGCGTCGCCACCGGCTTCGGGTGACCAGGGCTGCTCGTGTCCCATAACCGGACGGTGTGATCCGCGCTCCCGGCCGCAAGCAGGCGGCTGTCCGGGCTGAACGCGAGCCCGTACACGTTACCCGCGGGCCCGGTCAGCGGCGGGCTCTCCGGCCGGGGCCGGCGCGGGTCCGCGGTGTCCCACAGCCGTATCCTGTCGTCTGCGCCCGCCGCGGCAAGCAGCCGCCCGCTTGGCCCGAAGGCGGTGGCGCAAAGGGCGCTTCGCAGCCGGGCGACGGGCGGGCCCATGGGGGATGGGCGCCCCGGCCTGGTCACATTCCACAGGCGCAGCGTTCCATCGCCGGCCGCGACGGCCAGGACCGTGCGGTCCCGGCTCAGCGTGACGGCCGAAGCGGTGCCGGCGGAATCGAGCAGCCGTGCGGCCTGCGGCGCGCCCGAGGAGTCAAGCAGGCTCGACAGGGCCTGCGGCGTGGGGGCGATCCGGTAGGCGGCGAGGCTGAGCTGCGCGGCGAGCGACACATCGCTGGCCCGGATCTCGCTGGCCTCGGCGGCTACGTCACGCGAGTACGCGGCACGAAGCGCCGCGCTGTCCCCGGCGCGCTGACGCGAGGCGTACCCGGCCAGTGAGACGATCGCGATCAGCGCCACGGTCAGCGCCGCCATCATCGCCCGCGTGCGCAGGGTTCGGCGCCTTTGGGCGGCACGCTCGGCCCGTTGCGCGGCGATCCCCGCGTCCAGAAATTCCTGTTCGAGCCGGCTGAAGCGGGCCCGGCCCGCCGGGTCGGCGGCCGAATCCCTCGCGATGGCCAGCGGGCCGCCGCGCAGCAGAAAGCTGGGGTCGCGGCCGCCGTCGCGCCAGGCGCGCGCCGCCTCACTGATCCGGCGGCGCATCCGAAGCCACTCACGGTCTGACTCGATCCACCCGCGCAGCCGGGGCCACGCCGTGAGCAGTGCCTCGTGCGCGATCTCCGCGGCGTAGGCGTCGACCGTGATCAGGCGCTGCGCGACGAAGGCGGAAAGCACGCCCGCGTCATTGCCGCGGGACGCCTCGTGCAGCGGGATGCGGCGCCGGACCGCGATGCCGTCGGTGACCTGGACGAGGCGCAGGAACAGCCGTCGTGCCTGGCCACGCTGGTCCGCGGAAAGCTGGCCGAAGACGGCTTCCGCGGTGTGGGCGATGGCCTGCCTGATGCCGCCGCTCTGGATGTACGCGGCGAGGGTGAGCAGCGTGCCGCGCGATCGCTCCCAGGTTATGAGCATGGCCTGGGAAAGCTGTGCCAGCGCCCCCATCTCATACGCCGCGTCCGGCGCCCCCTGCTGCGCCGGCGGCGCCAGATCGCGCAGCACCACCTCGACGAGCCCGTCCTCGACGTTCAGCCTCGCCATGCGGGCTGGCTCGACGATCGCGCTGCGCAGCTCGGCCTCATTCATCGGGCCCACGACGATGTGGCGTTCCTGCAGCGCCACGGCGAGCTGCGGGTACGTGCGCGCGCGGCCGTAGAAGGCGGACCGCAGGCCGAGCACCACCAGGGCAGGCGGGCCGAGCGCGCAAAGCGCTGAGATGAATGCACGTCTTTCCCCCTCGCTCTCGCACTCGGTGAAGATCTCCTCGAACTGATCCACGATGACGGCGAGGCCGGGCGGCCGGATCCCGCCGGCAAGTTCGGCGGAGCGCCACGGGGTCGCGTGCAAAGCGGCCGCAACGGCCTCAACCGCCGCAGTGGCCTCGGAGGCGGCCTCAGTGGCCGCAGTGGCCTGGGGGGCGGCCTCAGTGGCCGCAGTGGCCTGGGGGGCGGCCTCAGTGGCCGCAGTGGCCTGGGGGGCGGCCTCGGCGTCCGCAGTGGCCTGGGGGGCGGCCGCAGCGGTGTCGGCGTCGTCAGCGGCGGCGGGCACGAGCAGCTCGGCGAGTGCGTGAACCGGGTGCGGCCCCGGGGTGAAGACCAGCAACCGCGGGCTGGCCGCGATCGTGCGGTGCCGGGTTCGCGCGCGCAGCGCCGGAATCAGGCCCGCGCGTAATAACGACGACTTGCCGGCCCCGGAAGGCCCGGTCACCATGAGCGGGACGTTGGCCATCGCCGCGCCCGCCGCGCCCGCCGCGCCCGCCGCGCCCGCGGAGCCCGCGGAGCCCGCGGAGCCCGCGGAGCCGTCGTCAGCCGGCGGCGAGGTCCACGAGCAGCCGGGTCAGCTCCGCGCGGCCAAAGAACCACTGCGCGTGCTCGGCCTCGAAGCTGGCCAGGCCGCGATAGGGCGGCGGGGTGCCCGCGGCTCGCCGGCCTGGTGCCCGGCGGACCCGTGCCAGCGCTTCCATCCACTGCTCCACGGCCGCGGGATCGCTCACGCCACACGCCGCCAGGATCCTGTGCAGCAGTGGCCTGGCCGAGGCCTGGGGCAGGTGGCTGCCGGTGAAATAGTCGCCAGTGGTGCTGGGCGGGACATCTGCCTCCGCCGCCACCTGCCGGATCGTTTTGCCCGCCCGCTCCCGCAGGCGCGTGAGTTCCCGGCCGAAATCCTGTTGGCTGGCAATGCGCCCGGGATCGGGCAGCCCGGCAGGACCTGAACTGTCGTCGGCCACGATCTTCCCCCATACCCCCTTGGACAGTTTTGTCATCCAGGACTGTACGCCTGGTGTCCAGTGAAATGCGATGAGTTAGTGACAGATGTTCCAGCAAGGCGCAGCCGTGTCCGAGGTTGTCCGGAGAGTAGCCCGGCTATTCCGGGGAATCCGGTTAGACGTCAAACTGACGAAATCAGCGAAGGCCCGGGTGCCACGGGCCTTCGCTGACCTAAGGCTCAGGGGGCTTGGCGGCACCAGGGCCTGGCAGCAGGCCCTGGCAGCGGGACCCGCACCGCACGGCGCGCCGTTGACACGGGCGTCTGGATAGGGCGGGGGATGTGCCCGGGATAGGGGGAGTTTGCGGTTGGGGGGAGTCGGTAGATGTCGGTTTTGCTGATCGTCGCCGTTTTAACTGGTTTCGGCTACCTGTTCTCACTGCACGTGCATCCATACACCCGATGCTATTCGTGCAAGGGGATCGGACGGCATCGCGGCGTGGTCTACGGCTACGCCAGCCGTGCTTGTGCTAGCTGCGGCGGCAACGGCAGGCAGTTACGCCTCGGTGTCCGCCTGTTCCTCGGCGGCACCGAGCGGAAGAAAGGCGAAATCCAGGCGCTGGCAGGACTTCGGGCGGGACCTGCGGGCGGGGGGACTGGGCCTTGGCGGCGCCTGCCGGGGCGGTGCCGCGGGGATCCCCCCGCCTACGCCGGATATGCCACTGACGACTGGCCCGCCGGCGCACGCGGTGGCGAGCGGAGGCACGCGCGGCCATAATCTGCCCATGGGTTTGCGGCGGTGGGTCAGGCGGTGGGTCAAGGGCAGCCACATGGGCGATCCGGCGCAGGGCACGCCGCGGGCTCCGGCGGGCGGCAGTTCGGGGCCCTCTGCGCGGGGCGCACGGTGACCGGCGGTCACGCGATTGCGATGACGCGGTGAAAATCCATGTGATCCACGAGAACCCCGACTGGTACGGGCCGCTCGCCGCCGCGTTCGACGCCGAGGGCGTGCCGCACGAGGAGTGGCTGCTCGACGGCGGGCTGCTCGATCTCGGCTCGGCGCCGCCCAGCGGGGTGTTCTGGTCCAGGATGAGCGCCTCCGCGCACACCCGTGGTCATCTGCTTGCGAAGGATTTCACCCGCGGCGTGCTGTGCTGGCTCGAGTCCTACGGATGCCGTGTCGTCAACGGGCGTGGCGTGCTCGAACTCGAGATGAGCAAGATGGACCAGCTCACCGCCCTGCGCGCGGCGGGCTTCGACGTACCGCGCACGGTGGCGGTCGCGGGCCGCAGCGATCTGCTCCCCGCGGCTGGCAAGCTGCGCGTCCCCTTCATCAGCAAGCACAATCAGGGCGGCAAGGGCCTCGGTGTGCGGCGATTCGACAGCCACGAGGAGTTCACCGCGTACGTGGTCTCGATGGGGTACGCCGCCCCGGTCGACGGGATCACGCTCCTGCAGGAGTATGTGCAGGCCGCGCAGCCGTTCATCACCCGGGTGGAGGTCGTCGGCGGCGAGTTCGTGTACGCGATCACCGCGGACGTCTCACGCGGCGGCTTCGAGCTGTGCCCCGCCGACGCCTGCGCGATCCCCGAGCCGGCCGCCACGCCGGCCGCCGCGGCGGGTGCCGCGGGCGCGGCGGCCGGCGGCCAGCCAGGGGATGGCTTGTTCGCCCTCCGCGAGGGATTCGATCACCCGATCGTCGGTGCGTACCTGAACTTCGCCCGCGCACACGGCATCGAGATCGCGGGCTTTGAGTTCATTGAGTCGGCAGACGGCCGGATCGTGACCTACGACGTGAACACGACCACCAACTACAACGCGGCGATCGAGGCCGCCGCCCCGCGGCCGGCCCTGCGCCAGGTCGCGAGGTTCCTCGGGCGCCTGCTGGCCGAGCAGGCGGGAAGGGGCTCGCGCTGATGCGTTTCGGGTACTGGATACCGGTATTTGGCGGCTGGCTGCGCAACGTGCGTGACGAGGGCATGACCATCGCATGGCCGTACATCAGGGATCTGGCGGCGCAAAGCGAGCGGCACGGTTTCGAGGTCGCGCTCATTGCCGAGCTCAACCTCAACGACATCAAGGGCCACCGCGCCCCTCGCTCGATTGCTGGACCCTCGCCCCCGCGATCGCGGCGGTGACCGAGCGGCTCGAGCTGATGCTCGCCGTCCGGCCGAACTACCACGCCCCGTCGCTCACCGCCAAGGCGCTGTCCACCCTGGACACGATCGCCCCCGGCCGGCTGAGCCTCAACGTGGTGTCGTCGTGGTGGCGGGAGGAGGCCGCTCAGTACGGCATGCCCTTCGACGTGCACGACGCACGCTACGCGCGCACACAGGAGTGGCTGGACGTCGTCCAGCGGCTGCTGCGCGAGGACACGGTCACCCACCATGGCGCGCTTTACCAGCTCGAAGGCGCGGTGCTGGAACCAAAGCCGCGGCGGGTGCCGCCGGTGTACATGGGCGGGGAGTCACCCAAGGCCAAAGAGGTCATCGCCGGGGCCGCTGACGCGTACGTGATGCACGGCGACGAGCCCGCGGTCATCGCGGGCAAGATCGCGGACATGAGCGCGCGCCGCGCGCAGGCGGGCAAGCCGCCGCTGGCCTACGGCGTGTCGGGCTACGTGATCTGCCGCGACACCGGTGCGCAGGCGCAGGCCGAGCTCGAGCGCATCCTCGACGTCAAGTCGTCGCCAGCGGCGTACGCCTCGTATCAGGACTTCCTGGAAGGATCGCAGCTCGAATCACGGGTGTCGCTCGAGGAGTACAGCGTCTCCAACCGGGGGCTTCGCACCGGGCTGGTGGGCACGCCCGAGCAGATCACAGCCAGGCTCCGCGCCTACCAGGACGCGGGAGTGGACCTTATGCTGCTGCAGTTCTCCCCGCAGCGCGAGGAGATGGCCCGCTTCGGCCGCGATGTCATCGCCTCCTACCCGGGCCCCGCCGCCGGCTGAAAGGCGCCGCCCGGACCGCGGCACGTCCGCCTCGTCCACGTCCCCCTCCCGGGTGGTCGCTGCCTGGCGGGCACTGCCTGACCCGGGCCCGCGCCGGCTCACCCCGTCATGCCCAGCGCTCGAAGACGGCCGCGAGGCCCTGCCCGCCGCCGATGCACATCGTCTCCAGCCCATAACGGCTGCCGCGGCGGTCCATCTCACGCAGCAGCGTCGCCAGGATCCGGCCTCCGGTGGCGCCGACCGGGTGCCCGAGCGAGATGCCAGATCCGTTGACGTTGAGCCTTGCCATGTCGGCGCTGGTCAGCCCGAACTCGCGGACGCAGGCGAGAACCTGGGCGGCGAAGGCCTCGTTGAGCTCGATCAGGTCCATGTCGCTCAGCTTCAGGCCGGCCCGGTCGAGCGCCTTCGCCGTGGCCGGGACGGGCCCGATGCCCATGGTCCGCGGCGGCACGCCGGCCACCGCCCACGACACCAGCCTGGCCAGCGGCCGCAGGCCAAGGCGCCGCGCCGTGTCTGGATGGGTGACCACGCACACGGCCGCGGCGTCGTTCTGGCCGCTCGCATTGCCCGCCGTGACGGTTGCCTCCGCGTCGGCAGCGAGCATGACCGGGCGCAGCGCGCCAAGTGATTCGAGTGAGGCGTCGGCGCGGGGATGCTCGTCGGTGTCGACCACCACGTCACCCTTGCGGGTGCGGACGGTCACCGGCACGATCTCCTCGGCGAAGATTCCCGCGGTCTGCGCGGCGACCGCACGCTGATGGGACCGGAGGGCGAGTTCGTCCTGCTCGGCCCGGCTGATGCGGTACTCGCGGCGCAGGTTCTCCGCGGTCTCGAGCATGCCGCCCGGCACGGGAAAGTTCTCGCCCCCGGCTGTCGTCCTGCCACGCGCGAGCGTGTCGTGCAGCAACACCCCAGCGCATCGATCACGCGCGCCCCAGCGCATCGACGTGGAGTAGAAGGCCGCCGAGCTCATGCTCTCCGCGCCGCCGGCGAGCACCACCTCGCTGGCACCCGTCCGCACCTGCATGGCCGCGTAGATGACGGCCTGCAGGCCTGATCCGCACCTGCGGTCGAGCTGCAGGCCGGTCACCTCGACGGGCAGCCCGGCGTCAAGCGCGGCAACCCGGCCGATCGCGGGCGCTTCCGCGGTCGCGTAGCACTGGCCGAGCAGCACCTCGTCGATGTCGCCCGGCGCGAGCCCGGCGCGCTCGGCAACCGCGCGCACCGCTGTCGCCGCAAGCTGGTGCGCGGGCACGTCCCGCAGCGCGCCGCCGAAGCGCCCGACCGGGGTCCGCACCGGCTCGCAGATCACGGCGTCACGCATCTCGGTCCCTCCCGGCTGCTTTGCCCCGGCACAGACCACCAGTATCAACCGATTTGCGCCGGCTGCCGCCCCGGACAGGAGCGATTACGCGCGATGATCAGACATCGTCAAGCAACCGCTTTGCCTCAACTGTTTCTGGATGGCCGGACCCGAACGTGGCCTGGAAGATCGCATGCCCGCGCTTCAGACTGGCTCGCGCGGCATCTGGTTCGCCGAGTTGCCGCTGGACGATGCCGAGGTTGGCCAGGGTTCTGGCGACTTCGGGGTGGTTGGGGCCGTAGGCGGCTTCTTCGACAGCCAGGGCACGCTCCATACTGGCTTGAGCGGCGTCCAGGTCCCCGAGTTCCGCCTGGACGTTGCCGAGGTTG
>WNGJ01009906.1_pt1 | contig 15732 bp, 18 predicted proteins | sample 5400611 | NCBI WGS metagenome assembly WNGJ01 (sample SAMN13153375, study PRJNA577476) | soil metagenome | isolation source: 40 cm soil or saprolite under Garry oak tree replicate 1 | place: USA:California | collected 2016-06-15
GCTTTAGCCAATTGATACCGGCTTGTATACTTGTACCTCACCTACTAAAAGGGTGACACCGCCGGTCGCAAAATTCTGCAAGTCGCCAGCTGCTGCCTGACCCTCGGGTGATTGTAAGGCAGTCTGGAATGCTGCTATACTCTCAAAATAGAGCTCGCCAATCATATAGTAAGGCGATTGCTCTTGTGGGTTAAGTGGTGCTGGTTTGTTCACCACAAAGCCCTTGAGTCCAGAGATCTTTTGCACCAGAGCAGCATGCGTCTCCTGGTAATAGTGATCAAATGCAGCCGAGTCCTGAGGTTGGCCATACAGGGCAGTTAGTCGGAACATAATGCCTCCTCTTTCTGATACATCGATTTATACTGCCAATACCAGTACAGTAGTTGACAAGAGAGAGTATACACTATTTTCACCTTTTTCAGCAATTTGGAGATCAAGGGTAGGAGAACAAATAAAACGAGGTATAAGAATGGTGACCATCTGTCGAACAACTCTTCTCTTCATGGCGTGTGTAAAGAAGACCACATCAATTCCGAAAGTGACTGAAGTCTGGCAGTTCCTCACGCTTTTCGTATCGATTTCAAGACGAACAAATGATACTATACTGAGGAAGACAACTATCTGCATTCAAGATGGCTGTGATCTTCTTTGCGTTTCAACAATCGATCTGCGGCTTGAAGAGGAGTTTCTCCATGAACCTTTCTGCTGGATCAACACAAGCTCTGGTGGATCAGAAACAGCCACATGAAGCGTACAAGCGCTTGCATGGACCTTGGCTTATCTTTGTAAGGATGGTCTGGATCGCTCTCGTTGTGCCTGCGTACGCCTTATTTTTCGCCAATATTCCGGCCTACTTTGCTTCTCTTCACCTCCTTCATGCTCCCAATACGTCAACGTTTACTATTCAACTGACCTCTGGCGATGTCCCTACACTTCAGGCGTGGGGCCTGTCCCTCGACTTCTACGCCACGTGCATGGTTCTCGTCACTCTCCTCTTTCAGTGCAGCTATGCCCTGGTAGGGGTGTTGATCTTCTGGCGTAGGCCGGACTACCGCATAGCGCTGCTTACCTCATTTTCTCTGATGATGCTTCCTTTTGGCTTCGCCTATATCACCTTACAAGCCCTTCCGCCTGGTTGGTCGTCGTTCATCCCCCTCTTGAATTCTCTTGGCAACGCCAGCATCATGTTCTGTGGATATTTGATACCTGATGGACGGTTTGTGCCACGTTGGACGCGCTGGCTTGCCATTGTGATGCTTGGCTACTGGGCTGCTCTTGCCCTTTTCCCCTCCTGGGAACTGGGCCGATCCGTGCTCAGTCTCGTGCTCTTTTGTGGCTTCATTGTGGGGACGATGTTGGTCCAGGTCTACCGCTATCGCTATGTGTCCACTCCCCGACAGCGCCAACAGACTAAATGGTTGGTGTTCGGGACGTCGCTGGCCGTTGGAGGCAATATTGGAGCGCGTTTACTCTATTATTTCGTGTTGCTCCCGCTTTTCCACGGAAGCCCGCTTGCTGGCGCTCTTGAAATCACCTTCATTATGGTCGCACTGCTGGCGATCCCAGCCACATTTTGTCTCGCCATTTTTTCCTCCCGCTTGTGGGACATTGATATGCTCATCAACCGCACGCTGGTCTATGGCACATTGACAGGCATATTGGCGCTGGTCTACGTTGGCTGCATCATCGCATTACAATTCCTCTTGCGTGGCCTCATCAGCCAAACGAACGATGTGGCGATCGTCGTCTCCACCCTGACGGTAGCTGTCTTATTCCAACCCCTACGACAACGGATCCAGCAGGCCATCGATCGTCGCTTCTACCGTCGCAAGTATGACGCCGCTCGCACGCTGGCGCAGTTTAGTGCCACCCTTCGCAATGAGGTAGACTTGAATCAGTTGAGGGAGGGTTTGTTGGAAGTGGTAGAGGAGACCATGCAGCCCTCCCATGTCTCGCTCTGGTTGCGCCCAACTGAACAAGACAAAACCACCAGGCGACTTGGAGCAGCACTCCTCATGCCAAGCTGCAAGAGGCAGAGACTCACTCCGCAAATTCTCGCTGGAAGCATATAGCTTTGCGCTGGTCAGATATTGACTTTGATCGTCGTCGCTTGCTCGTGCTCATTCGGTGGATTTTCTTGCCGGGTATGGATATGTAGAGGGGAAGCCCAAGACAGCGGCGGGTAGGCGGGTGATCAGTCTTCCGGCGTTTCTCCTTGATATGCTCAAGCATCATCAGGTTCAACAGTTGGCGTTGCGTAAGGCTTCTGATCATTGGGAGGACCATGATCTGTGTTTCCTAATCTCAGGGGCGGTTACCTTCATCCTAATCATCTGGGTGAAAAGTTTAGGAGGCTGTTAAAGGAGGCAGGGTTACCTCATCTCCACTTTCATGATTTGCGGCATAGTGCGGCGTCGATTTTGTTGTGTATGGGTGTCAGTGTCAAGGTGATACAGGAATTGTTAGGGCATACTGACATTTCCATCACGCTGAGAACCTATTCACACTTGCTTCCGTTTGAATAGGTATTTATACCGGTGTATTTGTTGTGCTTTTCAGTTATACTCTCCTTCGGAGTACATATAGTTCTCTCTGCCCATATTATCCTTTTCATGCTGACCCAACTTTCTGAGCTTTTTTTTACATGGTAGAGATGGGAGTGTAGTGATACTAATGTCGCAAGAAATCCGGAATCAGATCTTGTAACAGCCCTCTCAGGCTCGTTTTGTGGCTGCCAATAGCGAGTGAGTGGAAAAAATTAGTCTAAACTCCAAATCATGATTTGAGTTTAGACTAATTCGGCCCGAAAAGGGAGGTTTCTCAAGCTTGAGATGTACAGATAGACACTATTGGGATGAATTATTGGCATATTCGCCACACCCTTGTTCTGTCCCAACATGCCAATAATTCAGAAACTTGATTTCGAAACCCGTGCCCTAAAAGTTCTTCTTCTTCTCGTTTTAACAGTGACTAATTGGGTACAAGCTCTCCTTGATGCCAAATTAGCCTAAACGTCAAATAAGTTATAAGAGAGAACCCTGGGGAGCAGGCAAATGTACATGCAGCGCTCAACTACAGATGGATCATCACAAGGACAGGATACCTCAAATACTAGGGTGACGACCATTCAGCGGCATTCTAAGCGTATGAACCACCGTCTCTGGCTCACGTGCGCCGTCCTCCTCCTCCTTATCTTCGCATCCATAGGAGTGATTACCAGCATTACTGCGTACTATCGCGACACCACGCCCATTCAATCGACAGTGCAAAATTACTACCAGACGCTGCATAGTAAGAACTACGTAAAGGCTTATCAATATTTTACTCCTCATGGAACCATACTGGATGCGCAGGGGATGGTGAAGGAGGTTTCAGTTACTGCTCTTAAGAATGAAGACCTGGAACAGGGCTTTCTTCTTGGATCTACTGTCTCTATTCCTGTCTTGCAATCGCGGAGTTCCGCATCGATCAAGGTGAATCTCCAGCTTAGATACAATAACAAGCAGCGAACCTTTGATGCCTATGTGCAATTAGTGCTAACAGGAACGAAGGGGTGGCTGATCACCAGTATCCGTAACACGTGAAGCTGTTTATGTATCACGTTCAGAAGTAAGATAAGCTTAACTATAAGGAGAGCATTGCACATGAGCCACAGTATTTCGTGTCAACGCCTGCTTTTCTTCATAGGTGTTTTCACCTGTTGCGCCTTTGTCATTCTTCTCATTGTTCTCACCACTTCAGTTGATATTGTGCCGACGATTCTGGCCTTACTGGCTATCATCCTGTTTCTCATCAGCGGGAGTTCTCTTGTTGTTGCCTGGCGCCTGACAAAAAAGGCATAAAGTGCGGAGAAAGGAAACGTATGAGGAAATTTCAAGAAGAATATCATCTCCAACGCAAGCCGGACGAAATTCCAATTCCGCTGTCATTTATGGGCCAGCAAGAGGATCAAGGGGGTCAGCAGGATCAACCAGACAAGGGTGCGAGCGTTTCGCACTCGCTGGAATTGGATGTCTTCAAAAGACAGATGGATGCGCTGCAGCAGACCGACGATATTCCGATAGAGCTCGCACCGGATGTTTTGAACAACCAAGTGAACCGTTCCATAGCTGGAGATGAGGTACCTATTGTCATTGAGCCGGACGTACAAACACAGACACCGGTGCTCTCCACCATGCAAAGTCGTCCCGGATTTTCGACACAGCAACTAGAGGTACAGGTACGGCAGGTCACTACCGATGGCATGGCGAAGCTCCGTAACGTCTCATTTGAACTATTCATGAATCAGCTTGCCTGTATCATGAGCGAGAGTCACGAGGAGGCGCAGGCGCTCTTGCGCCTGCTCATCATGATGGAGAAAGTGGCGGAGGGGCATGTCATCATCCACGGCCGGGATATCTTTCAACTGAAGCCTGCGGATTGCCACACCTTTCTGGGCAACACCATCACCTACATTCGCCGCAACCAGCTCGACCTGCCAGGTCAGACACTGTATCGCCATATATTGTACTGGCTGCACTATTATAAAGGCCTCTTATGGACAGATACGCAGGATGCAGCCCGCTATGTCCTGCAAAGTATCAAATTTCCTCAGGATAGGTGGAAGGTTTCTACCCAGGAATTGACCGACGAAGAGATCGCTCAGGTGAGCGTCGCCAAAGCAACAGCGGATAGCTATGGTTCGCAGAGTATCTGTCTGCTGGACGACGTATTTACCAACCTAGGCCAGTATGATGCGCAGGGGCAGCAGATAGCGGTTTCTCTCATCCAACAACTTCGAAGAATAGCGAAACGTGGCAAAGTTGTTGTCGTCCTGGCCAGCCGGCAGGACCTGGCGAGTCATTTCGACCTCGTTCTTCAGCTACGCGACGGGCAACTTCAGGTCTATTCCTCTGCTTAACAAACCTTAGGTTGGCTTCAAACCAGGTAGAGCCTGGTGGTAATAGACGTACACACTGGATTAAGCTTCATTGCAAGAGGAGAAGGGAGAGGACAATGCAGTTTGAACAGCCGGGAAGTTCTCAACAGGCCAGCGGCTCCTACTCGGAGCCTTTTAGTAGAAAGAAGCGCGGCTTTCTGGTATTCCTTCTGGACCAATCGGGATCGATGAGAGAAGAACTCACCTGGAAGGGGTACAAACTGACGCTGGCACAGATGGCGACGACCATCATCAACAATCTACTTGTCACCGTCATCGATAACGCCAAAGTTGACTCGCAGACGGGACTACGCAAGGATTACTGCGATATACTCGTCTATGGATACGGCAATGAGGTCGTGCCGCTCCTGAATCGAACCGGAACGCCAGTATCAGTGCCAATGCTTGCCGACAAGCCGGTCGGTCGCCACAAAGTACGTGTGACAATGTATGATCCCATGAAGGGGCAGGACGTATCTGTGGAGCAGGAGCAGCCATTCTGGGTTACGCCCCATGGGCAGAGCGAGTATACGGAAATGGCCGCAGCCATTCGCGCGGCCGACCAGATGGTAGAAAGCTGGCTCAAAGCCGACCCACTACGACGCTTTTCCTTTCCACCCATTGTCGTCAATATTACTGATGGTAGACACAATGGCAAGAGCAACGATAACCCTGTGTACGAGGCCAGGAAGTTACAAAACCTGCGGACAGATGACGGGGCAGCGCTACTCTTTAACTGCCATCTGACCACAGCCGCCAACACACAGAAGCTGAGTTTCCCCAGCAGCGTGGAAGAGATCCAGCGAATGAATCTTTCCGATGGGGATCGCCTGGGTGCTCGACAGCTGTTCGAGATGTCAAGTATTGTTCCCAGCACTATGACCCTCCGCGCGCAGCATGTTTTCGGCAGGAACCTGCCATCCGGTGCTCGCGGCTTTATGTATAACGCCAGTCCACAGGACCTGCTCACATTCCTTTCCTGGGGGACGCGGCAGAGTTCCGAATTTGTCAAGTAGAGGATGGTATTCAGTACAAACAGTTAGCAGAGTACCAGCTGGGAGGTCACAATGAGACAGACACCGGACTCTATGAAACCGGGTACACCATCTCCTGTGTTTAACGGGCATATTACTTTTGATGCATATATCCTGCTGGTGGTGCTGTTCGTCCTGGTTATTGCCATGTTACTTCGGATCACTATGCGTCTGCCCGATGCGTCGTTGTCCGATATGTTTCAAACGCTCTTGCTGCTAGCTGCCCTGATGAGCGTGGCGGTAACAGCCTGGAGGGGGATCGCGACCGCAGACCACCCTCTTCCAGCGCGTAGTGTTGCCGCAAGTGCAGCGTTGGGCAGCTTCTGTTGCGGTCTTCTTGCCATATTGTTCGTCGAGGATGCTAATATCAACCTGTCTTTCATCTTCCTCGCTCTCTGCGCGAGCGTTGCAGCGCTCGCCGTACTTGGACTGGTCATACTCCTTGCCCAACACGAAGTGGTTGAGGCATACGAGGGAGAACCAGGTCAGCAGGCCAGCCTGAAGCAAACAGTGGCCAGGGCGGGGTCGTTGTCTCCTCTGGTTTCTCCATCTTCCCAGGTTCCTGTAACCGGCGTGCGACTAGCGCAAGAGTCCATGCCCAATATTGCCGGGCAGCAGGCGGTGGGTGGGCAGCCGTTTTCAGCGACAACGCCGCTTGATATGCTTGCTGCGGAAACTTCCACCACGTTGCCGTCACTGTTCGAAGACGACCCTCTCTATGCCATTCCCAGACCCAGAAAAGCGCATCTCCTCATGCAGATTAAAAGCAACGACATCTCGGTGAACGGAGAAGATGCCTGCGCCATTTCACCGGACGAAACACTCTTCGCCCTATGTGATGGCGTGGGGGCCAGTTATTTTTCTCGCCCCTGGGCCACACTGCTGGCTCAACAATGGGTCACGCGTCCTCTTGAGGCCTACGATGCGGACGCCCTGGAAACATGGCTCTACGAACCTCGCATGCGCTGGCAGCACTGGGTCCTCGACACCTGGTTGCCTACCATCAATCAACGTAACCAGAACCTCGAACATAAAATCTTTTCCAGGCAGGAGGCTGAGGAATTCGTGAAAATGGGCGCTGCCACAACCTTCCTGGGTGTGATGCTCGATAAAAAGAATGCTACCTGGCATGCTGCAGCCCTGGGAGATACCTGCCTGTTCTGCTTCTCTCACCAAGCCTCCCATTCCTGGAAAGTCAGATACTTTCCTTTGCAAAAATCTGCCGACTTCACAGATCAGCCACCTTCCATTCCAAGCACAACACGTGCCAATTTATCTCTACTTGCCAGCCGCATGCACCACCGAAGCGAAACATATCAGTCGGGTGATGTTATACTGCTGGCGACCGATGCGCTCGCTATGTGGCTGTTCAAGCAGCTTGAACAACAGACATTACCCCTCGAACAAATACTGCAGCTATCGCAGGAGGAGTTTGTCCACTTAGTGAATCAACAACGGCTCAAGAAGCAAATGAACGATGATGACACAACGCTCCTCATCGTGCCTCTGTAAGTGGTCATTGATGAAAAGGGATGAAGAAGATGCCTCTATCACCACATGTACACCAAGCCTGGCCTACCGTCCATCAGTATGACGAGGCTCTGCTCAACGCCAGCTCAACGGTCTATGACAGCGATATCAAGCACGGTAGGCTCCACCAGGACTCGACCGGACCCTTTCATTTTAACGATGTGAGAGCGGGTACCAGGTATGTGTGTGTCTACAGAGTGGATGACTGGATTGTGCGCTGCTTAACCGGGAATCCCCCGTCGGATCTTCTCGCACGCTACCAGGCAATCAACAGCTATCACGCGAAGTATGTGAAGCAACTCCCCTTCTTTGTGCCCCATATATGGGTCGAACCGGCTATCAAGATCGGGGGCAAAGAATGGCCCTTTATTAAATTGAGCTATGTTACCCATGCCTCTCTGGGAACCTTTCTGGAAGAGCATCATATGGAGCGTCAACTTGTTTCTACCCTGGCGGATCAGTTTCTCCACATGGTAGAGACCATGGATTCCCTGCAGGTCGCGCACGGTGATTTAGATGTTTCGAATATCCTGGTATGTGGCATTTCTTCTGACATCACGCTGCGCCTGATCGACTTTGACAGCATGTTCGTTCCGACGCTTGAAGGCATCGTTAAGGAAGGTAAGCCCTGGGAGGCCGGTCACGAGCACTTCCAGCCGGTGCTACCCGACGTACGTAAGTTTAACGGGGAGATGGATCGCTTCTCCGCCCTGGTGATCTACCTTTCGCTGATCGCCCTGGTCGAGGATGGGCAGCTGTGGGAAATATGCAAGGCGAACGAAGAGAATAAGCTCCTGCTCGGCTCACATGACTTCCGGCAGCTCGGCATCTCGCCTGCCTGCCAGGAACTGCGTTCTCGCTATCACATTGAGACATTGCAGAAGTGCTTGGACGAACTGGCTGGCTCTCTGGAAGAGAGCCGCATGCCCAGAAGCCTGTCGGAGATCATCCATACTCCCAGGCAACAGAGGGGAAAGAGCATAGTAGAATATACCGCTCTGGATCTCCCTGTATCCCTTGATCACGTGGTGTCGGCACCACCTGCTTCACAGTCATTCTCCGCGGCGCCAGAGCCAGAGCCGCGACGCATCCCTTCAGCCGAACTCCCCATCCCTGTAGCATATGTACAGGGACAAGAAACGCAGGCCCAACAAGCTCCATCCAATAAGAAATCTTTCGCAGCAGTCGGCTGGCTGAGTATTGCTTTGTTAGCTGCGATCATACTGGCGGCCCTCTTTACGGTGCCGGCACCGTGGCTCTGGGTTATTCCGGCTATTATCGGTCTAGTCCTTATAGGTGTTTGGAGGAATTCGCATAGCAAATGACGGAAGCGAGGGAAAGACATGAGCGAGGAGTTGTTCAGGAAATATATTGAACTCGGCGGAGGGGATGCACTGGGTGACCCTCTGGGACCAGAGCAGATTATAACCCCGCAAGGTTTCTATCGCGATTTCCAGCACGGATCAATTTACTGGATTCCTGTGACGGGCGCGCACATAGTACGGGGTAAAATCCTAAGATTCTGGCGAGACAGGGGGGCGCAGGACAGCGATCTGGGCTATCCCATCAGCGATGAGCAGATGACGCCGAACAGGCTCACAAAGTATAGCGTGTTCCAGGGTGGCACGATCTCTTATCAAGAGCAAACAGACCGTTGCGATGTGAATATCAATGGCAAGAACGCTCCGTTTGTGTTGCGGGTTGTTGGCATAGGGGCAGTTCTCTTTGCATGGATCCTTGTAGCCCTGGTTGTAGCTTTACTGAGCCAGAACGGTTTTCTCACCCTGGCCACCGGACTTCTTGGCCCGCTTACCTCCCTGCTCATCGTTCTCCTCTACGGAAAAAGGATGAGCGCTGATTGAGCGGCGGGTATGCTTTGAAGAGGACAATTGGGAACCTGCCGGTGAAGGAGGTGAGCGCGCGTGAAAGTCGCGGGCATGAACGTCAAGTATTGCTATTTTCCTTTTGAGATATTTTTGGACTCCATGGCCAGGTGTCGCTTATCTGAAAATCAGCTGCCAGTCCGCCCGCCACCTGCTCCTGCTCAAGTACCATCACTGACTGTCCCGACTGCGTCAGCCGATAGGCCGTAACCAGCCCGAGCGTGCCCCCCGCGAAAACCGTGTATCGCATCGGCTCAACCCCATGTATCTGTTAGCTCGCGCTATTGTACCATGTTAGAAGTTGCCAGTCGATGTGATGAAAGGACTGGCTCAGGGCTGTTCCCTCGATACGTCGCATACTTTTACCGCTTTTACTTATGATACGCGAAGTATCATTCTCCTTTCTGACGTAATGCGTCATCGAGCTTGCAAAGTCTCTGTTTGCGGCCTTCAGCGGCAGGAGATGGGAAGGAGCGAGGACATCTCGCGCTCCGCCAGGAGGCTGCTGCCCCAGGTCGGTGTGGAGGTGTTTATGGAAGAGTACGCGAGATCAGCGCTTTTGTTGACGGTAAAGGATGTGATGCGCGAGTTGAACCTGGGCCGCTCGAAGGTGGAGGCATTGATGAAGCATGAAGGTCTTCCTGTCATTCGGTTCGGTCGTGCGGTTCGGGTGCCGGCTGACGAGCTAAAGCAGTGGGTACGTGAGTACTGGCGCAAACAGTCCGCTTGACAGTCATAGCAGATGGGATTGCCTTGTTGGTAAGGTTACCTATTTGCATAAGAGGTGAAAATATGGCGAAGCGAGGCAACGGAGAAGGATCAATTTACCGGCGCAAGTCGGACGGCTATTGGGTAGGCAGTCTTTCACTGCCTGATGGGAATCGTAAGGTGTTCTATGGCAAGAAGCAATCAGAAGTGATTGCAAAATTGGACGAGGCGGCTAACGATCTGCGCCGTGGAATGCTGGCTGTTGGGTCAAATACCACTTTGCAAGAATACCTTGAGAACTGGCTTGAGAATGTTCATAAGCCTACTATACGCTTAAGTACGTACCTGAACTATCGCAAGCTATTAAAAAATTACCTTGTACTGGGGATAGGGAAAGTCAAAATACATAGACTTACACCTCAGCAAGTGCAAGGTTTTACTCTCAGAAAATGAGCGAGGGGCTTGCTCCAAAGACGGTAAACAATATTCATGGGGTTTTGCATAAAGCCCTGGACAATGCGGTAAAGTGGAAGGTCCTCCCTCGTAACGTGTGCGATGCCGTAACGCCTCCTCGTATTCCACGCAAAGAGAAAAATGTCTTAACGAAGCAGCAAGCCCATACATTGTTAGAAAAAGTAAGAACTCATCGTTTAGAGGCGTTGTTAACGTTAGCAATTACAACGGGCATGAGAGAGGGTGAATTGCTAGCTCTTCACTGGCAAGATATGAACTTTGAAGATTGCAGTCTTCAAGTCAAGCGAGCAGTGAGTTACTTAAAAGGATATGGCTACGTAGAGTCAGAACCAAAGACAGCAAAAGGCCGCAGAATGATTAAACTGCCTGTCTTTGTTGTTGATATTCTCGTACGCCACAAAGCACAACAGGAAGAGCAACGGCGCGAAGTTGGTAGTACTTGGATTGATAAAGATTTGGTGTTTACCAACGCCCTGGGCTACTACTATAGCTCTAGCACCTTGCGGAAAGTTTTCAGGCGGTTTCTCGTAAGTATTGGCTTGCCTCACATGCGCTTCCACGACCTTAGACACAGCGCAGCAACTATCCTTCTCGCTATGAAAGTGCACCCCAAAGTAGTGCAAGAAATTCTCGGGCATAGTCAGATCGCGATGACACTGGATGTGTATTCTCACGCACTCCCATCTATGCAAGAAGATGTGACGAAACAATGGGATAGTGAATTCGGAAAACCAGCCAAAAAATGGAACAGGTAAACATGGTATTACTCCGCTTAACGGCTCTGCATCTCTACAGAGAGACATATCTGAATAGCACATGCTCAACGCTAGTTGAGTGACGTGCGTGAATGTCAATGGATGAAGTACAGGGGTGGAAGTACATCATTGACTACGGGGACACCCTACGATGCCAGAAGCTCCGATAGTCATTCTACAACAACTCTTCAGCAGAAAGCAAAGAGGCTGCGCTGCTTTGTGGATCCACAACCTGGAGATCGTGTCTCATCAGCTCACAGAAAAGGGCCAGATCGTCAGCTCGCAGACCCATTGGGAAAGGGCGGCTGTCAGTACTGCCCTGGCTTCTCGGAAGATCGGGTCTGGTAAAGCCGTGGTCTGCTTTGTGACGGCTCATCTTCTCCAACAAGGTCTCAAACAGGGCTGTTATCAGGTACCTCTTCTATTGTCAGGAGTAAGGAACAATGCTATACGAGAGAGGTGCCTTCACCCCAGGTACCTGACCTAGTTTTCGGGTGTACTATGCATCTGCTACCTTTCTCATACTCAAAGGTGTACAAGACGCCTCTGAGCGGTCAGTTGTTCCTGCTTCATTGCCGATGGCCATGGCACGGGACCCTTTGAATCAGCCCTCCCGTTTCGGTCTCACATCCGCTCCACAGGCGCTGAGGGAAACCAGCGAGAGGCGATGAAGACCTGACCGCCTGCGCTTGCGACTTTCGTCTTCAAGAACTGCAAGAGTTGCCCCATGGCTGCGTCGGCAACGGCACGCGCGAGTTTCCGGTTGGCCATCATCCCTAGCAGATTGAGGTCTTCGATCCCAATGGTTCCAGCCGTCTGAGCCAGTTCCGTGGTGAACTTGTGCTGCACGTCGCGTCTGAGAGCCGCGATCTGTTGATGCTTGCGTGCTACCTTCACTCGTTGCTTCTGATAGTTCTGACTGAAAACGGTTCTGCCCGTTTCTGGATCTTTGGTTTTTTGCTTCTTGCTGAGCTTACGTTGCAGCTTGCTGAGTTTTTGGAGATGGAGTGCCAGGGGCTTTTGGTTCTCAAGCCTGCGTCCATCGGAAACCACGGCAGCCGTCTTCAAGCCTACGTCCACCCCCACCACCCGTTCAGGAGTTTGAGGAAGAGGTTTCTTGATCTCGACCTGAATACTCACATACCACCGTCCTGCCTCACAAGAGACGGTGGCCCCTAGGATCTTGACCTGATCGCAGATCACCTGTTTGCGCCGATTCCGCTTCTTCGTCGGAGACGAGGCCTGAGCTTTCTCGACAAAGCGCAGCTTTTCCGCTAGATTGACTGTTCCTTGCTTTCGCCTCAGCTTGCCTCGATCTTTCTGCGTTTGACGCTGGTCCAAGACGAAACGGCCCAATCCCGGAATGGCGATCCAATGACTGCCTATCGTGAATTTGTCATTGGAAAGGTAGAAGGACTCATGCGACTTGCCCTTTTTCTTGTACTTGGGATACTCAGCCCGCCCCGCAAAGAAGTTCGCATAGGCCCTCCCCAGATCGTCAAAGGCCCCCTCCACCACACATTTGGTCACCTCATACGTCCAGGGATAGGCTTCTGCTCGAATGGCATGAAACTGCTTTTTGAGGGCGAGCGCGTTGGGAGGGGAAAACTGGCGCTCAGCCTCAGGCACCGTTTCCTGTTCTGCTTTATAGGCCTGATACTGTTGTTCCCACTGCTCCCGTCCCCAGTTGTAGATGAAGCGTCTGGTACCGCAGCCACGTTTGAGATACTCCACCTGTTCAGGCGTCGGGTTCATCCGAATTTTGTGTGCGGTTTTCATCTTTAAGCACCTTCTCTAAGGCTTTTCGATAATTTCGTAATCCATACAAGCGTGAGCTAAAGCAGTGCGTAATGGTGATCAGATCCTGAACCAATTCTTGTTCCGGGGAAAGCTGTTCAGTGTTCATGATCATAAGTTTGCACTCATGGGTTTCACACAGGTGGGCGAGCAGACTAGAGCCGAACCGAGCTAAACGGTCCTTGTGAGCAATGACGAGCGTTGAAACTTCTCCTGCAATCACGGCATCGACGAGTCGCAAGAACTGTTTCCGCTTGAAATTGAGCCCCCCGCCAATTTCGCTGATCCATTCATCAACAACAAAACCGCGAGCAGTGCAGAAGGCTTGGAGCAAGCGGTGTTGGTTTTCCAGATCCGGCTTTTGGGCGACGCTGGAAACGCGGCAGTAGGCAACGGTTCTTCGTCCTGCTCTTGCTGCTTGTGGCAGGATCGATTCGAGATCTGCTGTGGTGTAATAGCGCCTGTTGGTGGGTGTTCGGTGTGCTCTAAGCACTCCTTGTCTGTCCCATCGTTGCAGCGTTTTCACAGAAACATGGATTCTCTTGCCGAATTCGCTAGGTGTATACATATACCTATTTTACACACATTTGGCTACATTTTCAAGAGCTAGCTTCCATCTCCCTAGAGGAGTGCAAGGATATGTAGAACAAAGGCAACGTAGCAACTAAACGTAGAGCGTTTCGCGGAAAGTGTTTATTGCGTCGATATATCATCGATGCTCCACTTGCTCTAGCAATTACTATTTGTGCATAGGTAATGTGACCAGATGCGGACAATGAAAGAGAGAAGTGTGACATGAGCATTTCGGAACAACTGGACAAGGCATCGGCTCAGCTGAAGGGCCTGTCGGAGAAGGCCAGTGAGGCAGAAGCCAACGCGAACGCGGCGAAGGCCAAGGATAAAGCAGCGCTGAAGCAGCGAGTTGATGCCGCCGAAGTGGATGCCAAGAAGACATCCGACGATCTGAAGGTGTCTGCCAAAGAAGCCAAGGACGAAACCACTCAGTGGTGGGGCCAAGTTCAGGACAACTGGAAGTCCCACGTTGCCAAGGTCCACAAGGATGTAGAGGAGGCCAAGGCAAATCTGAAGGCAGACCGGGCGGAGGCACGGGCCAAGAGAGCCGAGGCCAATGCCGCTGCTGCAGTCGAATTCGCCTACGCCGCAATCGAAGAGGCCGAATACCAGGTGCTCAATGCAGCGTTGGCACGTCTTGACGCCGAGGATGCAGAAGCCGCGACCTGAAGTCATGATCCCAGCTGTAACTGTAGGCTGGGCTACAGGTTGACGATGTCTGAACTTGAGCGAATCTAAGGGGACAGACGGAAATAATTGGTACTACTCCAGGGCTTCGCAAAAGTTGAGGAGGCTCTACGCAGTTGTCTTGCGCAACCAAGAAAACCAGGCCCCAAACTGCGTAGAGCTAGGAAACCAGGAGAAACGTCCTCTCATACAATAGCTATGGTCATCCTCCAACACCTCTCATATACATCCAGGAAAAGCTGACACATACAATTGTGTCGATTGCATCGGTACAGTACGACTCGGTGCTGTGACCACAAGCACATCGTAGCCTTGCTCGACAGGGAAACGCCTCTTGTGATACGTTACCTTCCTCGCATCCAGGATTTTCAGTAGTGCTGGATATGTGTCCTCAAGTCGCACGAGCGTTAACAGAGCAGGGCGATCAGCTTAAAGAAGGTCATAGGTGTAGCGAGGGATACGACCCAGACCGTAATGAGAAATAATTAGCTGTGAGGTCTCAAAGCCACCATCTTGACAGAGAACACGAAGGTCGCCATGCTCAAAACAGCGGAGAGCGTGGGCTTTTATCATTCAGATGAGCGAGGCAGGGCGAAAAGCGAAGCGCTCTACATGCGAGAATCATCAGTGTCAACCAGTGGGCAAGGAAGCCTCTTCTTTTCCCTTCTTGGAGCGTCTAAAAAATCAGGTACTTGCAGGATGCTACTCCTCATCCCTCTTTTGCGCATCTAGAAATAGCAAAACTGGCCCTGTTCATTGGACTGCACCGGTAACAAGGGTTCAGTCCACATGACCCCTGGCAAGAACAAAATTGACAAATATCGTAGTGAAACAAAACAGGCCGACGATGATGCAAAGCGTAACTATTGCAGGTACAGTGATGGAATGTCCACCGTTTGTTAAGAAGCCCATCGCCCCTAAAGTCACAAGGAGCAGTACACATAATGAGACAATTGCCAGCGTTAGACGCTGCTTAGCCGAAGGTCCTTAATCAGCCTGGTGGGGTGAGACTTTCTACCCAGACGATTCAACAAAAGGGTCAAAATAGCCTGATTCATACTCATGAAAAGAAGGTCTCTGCTGTTCACTTCTGGTCTCATCAAATTCCATCTGTTGTGCCATGACGTGCTCCTCCCGTTTTGCGTGCTCGTATCAACCGCTATGACTCTACTATCTACGAACATGAATCATAAGGGTTGTAGAAGCTGCGGTTCACTTGCATGTCTCACGGAACCAGGAAGTGAAACTTTTTGCCGATCTGCGCAACTGAAATGAGACTCAGCCAGTTTGTGCGAGTGGCCCGTCGAGTCGCGCATGAAGTCGTTTTCCCACAGCCATCACCAACCGTCTTCCGTCTGGAAGGGTGAGTGCTG
>WNGJ01003741.1_pt1 | contig 15731 bp, 12 predicted proteins | sample 5400611 | NCBI WGS metagenome assembly WNGJ01 (sample SAMN13153375, study PRJNA577476) | soil metagenome | isolation source: 40 cm soil or saprolite under Garry oak tree replicate 1 | place: USA:California | collected 2016-06-15
TTCGGAGGGGGAGCCTGGGCGTTTGCTGCCGTGTGTGGAGCGTGCGGGGTTTGCGCTTGGCTGGCTGTCGGCGTTGGCTCTGACTGACCGTTCGATGGCAAGGCGGGCGTTGAGCGTGTTAGAGGCCCTGCTGGTTCCGTCTGAGAAGCAGCTACGGAGGGGGTTGGTAGCCTAATGGCTTGCCGTGAGGGGTCTATGGGGACTGACGGGCACAGTGAGGAACATGTAGCCATAGCACGAGACGGGCAAGGTGATGGCATCCGTGAGGGGGATGTCTACGATGTGCGTGAGGGTGGGAAGTGGTGGCCTGCTCGTCTCGTCTGCGGTGAGTTGGGCTGGTATCTGATGGCGGAAGATGGACGGAGCTGCTGGCCGTTGGTTTCCTTGTGGCGCTGGCAGGCACTTGGACAGGGCAAGCATTGGGAGGGGGTTTTGAGTGGTGGATGTGGAAGCGTGGCGTGTGTGGGAATGGCTGCCCCTGGTGCGGCGGGACTGATCGAGCGAGTGATGGGGGAGATGTCGGTGCTGTTGATCGACATTCGCTATGCAGCTCGTTCGCGCTGGTTTCCCCAGTGGAATAAGAGCCGCTTATCTGCGCGATGGGGAGCAAGATATACCCACGAGCGTGGATTGGGCAATGCCAACTATCGTGATCGGGACAAGTCGGTTGAGTTGGTCAATCCTGGGCCTGCGGTCGAGGGGGCGGTTGACCTACTCACCAAAGGGTATAGCCTGGTGCTGCTGTGTGCGTGTGATGGGGAGCTTACGGCTTGCCATTGTCGGGAAGTGGTGCGGCTGATTGAGCAAAGGTTGCAGCAAGTGTTGCCCGATACACGGCTTTCGGCCTGGGTACGGCGATTGGTTCGGAGTGGACGGGCGGGCCGCGCTAGCGGCGGTCAAGCATCTTTGGGAGCTTGAGGCAAGGGGGCGTCCCGCCTGGGTGGAGCAAGCGATGCCCACGTCTTGGCCCTTGACGCAGGCGGGTACACTCGCAGAGCGAGAGCGACCAAGCGATGCAGGGTGGCGGGGTTGTGGTTGCGGGGTCAATGCAGAACTCGGTCGCTCTCGGCGCGTAGCGCTGTCCCGCCAGTGTCAAGGGCGGCATCGCCCACCCAGGCGGGGCGCAGGTGGTAGGGGGTCTAAGAGGCCGCGCAGCGGTGCCTTTTGGATGGGCGGTGGTTGGGTGGTTCATCGGTGGCAGTGGGGTGGGGTCGGTCATGGCGTGGGCAGGGTACCCACGCGGATGACCGACCCCGTAGGCGCGAGGCAAGTAAACCGCGCCTAGTAAAAGACAAGAAGTGAGGTGAGATGTGTTGGTGCAACGATACCCTCTGGCGGTGGTGCTGGTGGTTGGAGAGGGAGAGAGGGGCTGAGGCGTTGCGCCCATTGATGTTCGTGCGCAAGCATGAGAAAGGGAGGTGTGTATGGGGATGAGTGAGACATGGATAGTAGCGCGTGGGGTGGATACGCTGGTGGTGAATGCGTTCTATGCCAACGAGCGTGGGGAGCCGGTCAAGGGTGTGCTCTTGAATGAGGACTTGTTTCCCCAATTGGATGCGTGGAAGTCGGGGGCGCAGCAACTACACGAGGAGGTGCCGACGGAGTTGGTTTTTCATGGCAAGACGTTACACATGTGTCCCAATGGCGCGGGTCGTGGGCAATGGCCCTGGATGCTCAAAACCAGGGATATCACGCTCTACATTTCGCGGGGCAACTGGAACGGCAATGCAACGGTACGCTTCAGTTCGGAATACCTGTGGTCATGCGGGCGGCTGCTGGATGCCATCGTAGAGGTACAGGTGTTTCTGGATGAGGCGTTTCGGGGTGAGATGTACCTGCAAGTCTCCGAGGTGCATCTGTGCGCGGATATCGCAGGCTGGCATGGGGTGGACAAGCTTGATCGTTCTCAGCATTTCGTGTCACACTCGCGCAAGCGGTCGGCACGCTTTACGCCGGATTGGGGCTTTGACTCGCAGATACAGGAACATTCCTATGGGCTGCAAGGGACGGGCTTTGAGTTCTCGTCTGGTGGCTCCGTGTCCTGCGTCATCTACGAGAAGTCGCGGGAGATACGGCGGTCGGGCAAGGAATGGTTTGAAGATATCTGGCGGGCCAATGGCTGGTCGGATGTGGATGAGCAAAAGATATGGCGGGTAGAGATGCGCTTCAAGCGCGAGGCGCTGCATGAGTTGCAGTTGGAGGGAGCCTTTCATGGGGTAGAGGACGTGTACGCGCTGCCTGATCTGCTGCCGCTCTTGTGGGCCTATGGCGTGGGCAGTCCTTTGCGGGGAATGGACGAGGAGGCGCCTGATGGCTGGCTGCGCTGTGTGCTGCCTGGGAACGATACAAAGCGGTCGCGCTGGCCGACGTGTCCCGCCTGGGAAGTGGTACAGCGTGCGTTTTTGGCTGATACGTCGGTGCCTGAGCAGGTGGGTAAGGTGGTACGCAAGCGACATGAGGAGCACAACATCGACAAGGGGCTTGAGGCGGTGATGGGCTATCTGACTTCACTGGCGGCGTGGGCTGGCGGTGAGTTGGCTGACCCCTGCAATGATCTCTCTATTGTGTTGCACTGGTTGTATGTCAAGGGCAATGAGTACCTTGAGCGAGTAGATCGGGATTTCGGGGCGGAAGTTCAACGGAAGCGGGCGCGGTTCGGTGTTGGTGACGCCTAGATTGATACAGATGGATTGAAGCGAGAAAGGAGGACAATGGCAGGCCGTTAGAGAGAAGAAAGTGAGGTGGTGCTATGGCAGTACAAAAGAAAGAGGTGATGCAACACTCGTTATTGCTGACGATACCAGAGGCGGCGATGTCGCTGCGGCTGAGTCGGGCGAAAGTCTATAGGCTGATCGATTTTGAGGACTTACCGGTGGTGCGCTTTGGGCGTGCGGTGCGTGTGTCGGTCAAGGCGTTGGAACAGTGGCTAGAGCGGCGTGAGCAGGGCGCATAAACCCTGCTAGGGAGGTGTGATTATGGGGCGTAGAGGACATGGTGAGGGTTCCATTTATCAGAGGAAGAAAGATGGCCGGTGGGTTGCGGCTATCATGTTGGAGAACCACAAGCGCAAGTACATCTATGGTGATACCCGCAGAGAAGTGCAAGAGGCGCTCAAAAAGGCACTGCATGAGCAACAGCAAGGAACGCTTTCTACTGGTCCACAGCAAACGCTCAAGGTGTACCTGGAACGCTGGTTAGAGCAGGTATGCAAGCTGACGATGAGGCCAAATACCTATAATCAGTATCGCTCCATCGTGCGTCGTCATTTAGTGCCTGCTCTTGGCTCTATCAAACTTGAGAAGCTAACACCTGAGAGAATACAGTCATTCTGTGCACAGAAGCAGGATGAGGGTCTATCTGCTAAAACAGTGGTGATTATTCATGGCGTGCTTAGTAGTGCCTTGGACAATGCATTTAAGTGGGGGCTTATTCCTCGCAATGTGGCGCGATTGGTAAGTCTTCCTCGTATCGAGCGGTATGAGGCACAGACTTTAACAGTAGGGCAGGCGTTGAAGCTGCTAGGAGTGGCGCGTGGTTCTCGAATAGAAGCATTACTTTTGGTTGCGCTTACAACAGGTATGAGGCGTGGTGAGTTGCTGGCGTTACGTTGGGAAGATATAGATTTGGAGGCGAGTATACTGCACGTGCGGCGTACTGTCAACCCTATTACAGGGCTTGGATATAAGGAGGGTGAGCCGAAGTCGAAAGCAGGACGCCGTAAGATTGTCCTGTCAGAAGTAACGATAGAGGCGCTCAAAGAGCACCGGCAAGGCCAGGAGCAGGTACGCGCTAGGGTTGGTGCAAGATGGCAGGAGCATGGAATAGTGTTTTGCAACAAGTATGGTGGTTTTTTCAATCCTACAACCGTTCTCAATGCGTTTAAGAAGTTGCTGCGTGATGCTGGTCTGCCGGATATACGTATTCATGATCTACGGCATAGTGCTGCTACGATTTTGGCGGCAGCACGTGTAGACTTGAAGACGATACAAGAGAGGTTGGGGCATAGTTCGATAGCGATAACAGCGGATATCTATTCTCATGTATCAGCCGACATGCAGCAAGAGGCAGCGGGGAAGATAGATAGTTTGTTCAGGCGTTCATGAGTTTTTAGCGGTAGATCATTCACGAGAGAAGTAAGCTTCCGTTGCTTTATGTAGTATGTAAGCCAGTTCGCGGGCGGAAATGAGAGCATAGGCTTGAAGTAAGGGAGTTTGCCATATAAAAGCAGCAACTACTACAACAATAATGTGCCAAGCTATTGAAGTATAGAAACAAGCTGTATATCTTATTTCTATGTCCAATTTATTCTTGCTCGATTTTGCTCCATGTTTCCCTTGACAAGAAGCCTTGTAGGATGTATGCTTGTTGTTGTTAGGAGAACGCGAATCGGATTGATGTCTGTTTTTGCGCATAAAACCTCCTGGCGGAGGCTACAAGTCTTGCGTGGACGGGGAAGCCTCCGCTGATATGGCAAGCCGTTAGCGCTGCTACGCTGACGGCTTTTGCCTTGTTATGAATGACCTACTACGTAGGTATCATAAGCAATTTCAATTTATGTACTTCGCATCCTATCATACCACATCAGTAAGTGGCCTGTCAACTAAATGTTAACTAAATGGGATATTTTCAATATAAGCAATTGGAATTATTTGTATTATACACTATAGTACATAATATAATCAACAAATACAAATTCAGCATGTTGGAGGAAACGCATCTTGCACCATGCTTCTAGCGAAGAGATAACACGTATGAACGAGCGGAACCCTGATCTGTCGGCGCGAGAGCATGACTGCTCCAGGTGAAACAGTGTGACAGAGACAGGGAGAAGGATGAAAGTGATGCCTGCTACGTCGCTGAATTATGTTGAGCTAGGGGACTTCGGTAGACCAACAGTGGTTCTGCTCCATGGGATGGGTGTGGGACATCGCATGTGGCAACCACAGTTGGCTCCCTTGAGCGAAAGATACCATGTCCTAGCTCCAGACCTTCCAGGAAATGCTGGTTCGATCGCCAGCGGCCCATTTACCATGACTGGTGCAGCCTCTGCCACTCTCGATTTGTTGCGGGAACGGGGCAGAGAAACTGCACATCTGTGCGGTCTCTCGGATGGGGCGCCGGTCGCCCTCCAAATGTACCTGCTTGACCCAAGCCGAGTTGCCAGTCTCATTCTCAGCGGCAGTCCGCCGCCCAACGGCAATCGTTTGCTCATGATGATCCCGCGCCTCATTCTCGCTGCTCTCCCCTTAGACACATTACTGAATCTTCTTTTTAAAGACATTCCCGCTACCTATAAGGATCTGGTGGAGGCGATGAAGGGGGATATGCGACGAGTTGGCAAGCGGGGACTTTCCACTATGATAAGGGAAGCAGGTTCGATACGTTTGCGCGAATCTCTCCGGCAGATCAACGTCCCCACCTTGGTCTTATGTGGAAAGAAGGATGGTCTAGGCGAAAGAAAGGCGGCTCAGGAGTTAGCTGCTTCTATCCCTCATGCTGCACTTCAGATCATCCCGGAAGCGGGACATATCTGGAATTTGGAATGGCCAGAACTGTTCACGCAAACGGTGATGGATTTTGTGCAAAAGGTCGAGGGAACTGCTTAGATATCCCAACCCATGGGTAAAGGGAGATATGTTCCTGCCCGCTTATGCCTGCATTCTTCCACACCAGACAACCCCTCCTAAGCAGTTACGTTGGAGGTTAATGCTTAGGGTATGGGTATGCATAAAGTCCTACTTCGGCGCTGCTGTCAAGTTTGCTGTCAGGAGCGTATGATTTCTTCTTTCGAGTCGTTTATAGTAGATGTGGAGCGGTCTGAGGAAGGTTGTAGGTGTGTTGAGGTCATAGTACGAGCCATAGCCATTTTGCCCTACGCTTGCCATCGAAACTTGACCACCACAGATGATGGTGTTACTTTGACTAGAAAGTCATGGGGTTGTAGCAAAAACGAGGATTGATACGTATGCTTTGTCCGTCTTGTCATATCGTGCGGCCTGAAAATACCGCACCGTGTCCACAGTGCTTTGCGCCTTCACCACTGGTTGGAGGGCAGGGAGGCGGCGATTACGCTTCATTTTCACCGGCAACGTGGGGAGAGCCAATGACATCCAACTCCAACGGCCAATGGGACAATCCGGTTCCTCCCTACGGATTTCAAGCGCATGATAATTCGCTGTGGGCGCAGGTAATGGCTCCTCAGTCAATGCAGGGCATACAAGGTCAAGGCGCTCAAAACGTGAACCAGAACGAGCAACAGGCTACAATGCTCCCCGTACCATACGCTGGAGGACAACTGCCTTTTCCTGTGATGCTGTCTCCCGATCTCACTGCCATCCAGTTAGCAGAAAATGGGGGCACAGGCGGCGCATTAGTACCCGCGCCGCCCAACGAAGAAGGCACGATTTACGTGCCTCCGATGTATACCAAACCCCGCCCTATTATCCCCCGCTATCGCATCATAAGCGGGTTCATCAGCTTTTTCGTGGTCATCGGACTATTATGTGGTGGAACTGCCTATTACGCCAAAGTAACTGGAAGGCTTACGTTCTTGCGCCAGCTCTATGATCCACACTTTGCAAATATCCAGTCTTCGCAAGCAACACCTCTACCAGACCCAAGCGCAGTTGCCACATTTGGGCCAGCCCATTCCATTATCAATTCGGCCACTACTGCTTCCAGTATTGAGCCGACGACCAGTGAACCGCGCAACCCAACCAATAAATTTCAGGTGGGTGATACCATTTACGTTACCTACAGTGTGCACGCGCCCAAAGCGGGGGTGGTAACGTTCAAGTGGTATATGGGTAATCTGATCTATGTGACCAAACCTTTCAACATTCCTTACGCAAAAAACGGGGTCAGCGCTTACACGACTGAGATTTATGCGAGACCTGCCGAGGGTATGGTAGAACTCTACTGGAACGGACAACTTGCCATTCAGCTCTATTTTGTCGTCGAGCCAAACCCGAATGCCACCAACGGATTGTAGAGGCTAAGAACATCGCGTTTCAACGTCGACATCCCCGTAAACCTCAACCTGGCAGGCCAGCCGTATATTAGGATTCTTTTTGAGGTCATTGCGCAGCCAGAATTTCTCCATGAAAGTCAGTGTATTCGTATTAGTTGAGGGTGAAACGGCGACACGATCAGTCCCACACAATCCGTTACCGTGACAATTGGCAAATTTCCACAGGCCGCAGTAGACAGGTACATCGTTTTCCAGCGCCGGATAGCGGACATGATCGCCCTCTGGCACTTCTACCTGTAGATTCTCACGCACAAAAGTAATAGTTGGCACAGCTCAATCCTCCGCGATGATGATGTAGGTGTTCATGGAGGCGCCAAATAAGGCCAAATAAAACAATACGGCCTCCATAGACTCCCTTATTAGGAGTGTAACACAGCGAGTAAAGAGCGTCAACGCACTTTACGACACAGTTACGGTCACTGTGATCGTTTGTGGCGTCACCGGCGTACCCGCATCCGTATCCTTCACCTGCAAGGTTGCCGTGTAGGTACCAGGAGACAGGTGCGTACTATCACACGTCACATTCACAAAGTCAAGTCCGGAAGGAACCAGCGTACCACCTGAATTATCTACCGAGAGCCACTGGATAGGAGAGCTATTCGAGATCTGTATCGTCCAGTTGAGGGGCGCGGAACCTGTATCAGTAATGAGGAGCGGCTGGGTAGATACTGTAACAGTACTGTCGTGGGTAAAGGCGATCTGATTCGAGCTTACGTAGATGACCGCCTGGTTTACGATGGTAAATGTCACTTTGACCTGTTGGCTCTTCACAGTTGATCCTGCATCGGTATCAACTATCGTAATAAACCCGTCCACCACTCCCGCAGTTACCTGGGTAATCATGGGCGTCACTGTAATCGCGATGCTGCCTGATGGAGCAAGCGTGCCGCGTGATGGTGAGACAGGGGCGATGGGTGCGATATTTGCATCTTCTTTAATACCCCAGTTCAAGGGTGCATTACCCGTATTGGAAATTGTGAAGCTCTTCGGGAGTGGGTTCTGCCCCTGGATCGCGTTAAAGGCGAGATTGTTCGTCGTCACAGCCAGTTTCGCGACAGGCGGCGGGCTAACTATCAATGTCACCATCACGGGTGTAGCCGTTGCCCCGGCATAGCTAAAAGTGAGCGTTCCCTGGTAGTTGCCAACTCCCAGTCCAACCGAACTGGCGATTACAGCCATCGTAGTCTGGGTGCCAGGCAGCAGATGACCATTGCTAGACGAAAGCGACAGCCAGTTACCACCAGTCGCGGTAGAGAGCACAGCAGTCCAATCGAGCGGCTGACCGCCGGTATTTTGGATGGTGATACTCTGATTGACAGGATTTTGTGCCGGTGTTCCATTAAAAGTAAGAGCCGCGTTCGACAGGACCAGGTTCGCTGAGGCAGGGTTGACCGCCATCGTGATTGTCAATACTAGCGGTTTATTATTGCCACCCTGCTCCGTGAAGGTAATATGACCGGTATACGATTGAGCATTGAGATTACTGCGGTCAACCACAATGGTCACCACCTGGCTTCCCGCGAACGTTCCATTTGACGGTGTGATCGTCAGCCAGGGTAATGAATCACTGCTGGTCTGCCAGTTCACCTGGCTGCCGCCGGCGTTGGTGAGCGTAAAATCCTTACGGGAGACGACGCTGGAGCTATCCGCGCCCAGGTCAATGCTGGTAGTAGTCAATTGCAAAAGTGGTGGCGTGGGTGGCGTTGATTGTATAGTAATGGTAGTCGAGGCTCTGTTATTATCCTGGTCTGTAGCATAGATCATATGCTTTCCCGGCGCCCAGCTATCGGGGATGGGAATCTGTACGGAAAAGTTGCCTGTACTCCAGGTGGATACCTGTAAAGGGGCGTCTCCATTCAAAATGGGAATGTTGGCGTCATCGCGGGTAAAATTCATCAGGGCATTGGCCCGAAATCCACTCCCCGAAAGCTCCAGAATATCGATCGCGCGCAGAGAATTTGGCTCAGCAAATAATTTCGGCTTCAGCGCTGTTGTCGGCCTGCTATCGAGCAATAGAAATGCTAGAATGCTCGTTGCTACCAAAAACAAAAAACACGATGTAATCAAGAGAATTGGCACGGCCCGCCCTCGAATCCTGCGTTTACGCACAGGAGTTGCGATCTCAAGCGGTAATGGATTGGGGGTATTGGGAGGCTGTGTGGGACTATAGGTCTGGTATGCCTCACTCTGTTTAGGTTGCTCATCGTGTTCAGGCTCAACTTCATACTGTTGTACCTGGGAAGCGTGAAAGATTTGTCCATTGGTTTGTAAGCTGCGCTGCGGCCCTGGTTCAGGGGATGGGGAGAAGGATGCGATACGGCGTTTTGGAGCCGAGATCGGCGCGGGAGCGAGTGATGAATCCACTGCCCTTGTAGGGGAGCGATAAATCGCGCCCTCCTCTGCTTCCTCCTCGAAGATGTGGTGAGTTGGCGCAGGGGGACGCTGCACCGGTAAAAAGCTCGACTGGTATGGTTGATCTTCAGGATGCAATCCGGAATAATGACCCGCGCGATGAGGGGATGCAGGAGGGTTGGACGGGATCGATGGCGGCTCTTTCGTTGCTCCGGTACGCCCGGTTCGGGCATGCGTCACCTGCAAGAAGTCAAGCGCACCACATCGATTGCACACTGGCGCATCGGCTCGCAACAATTTATGACATCGCTGACAGCGTTTGGTCTCCATCTCCCAAATCCGTTCATTGCCCATCTATGCCAGTAAAATACAATGATACATGTTGATATAGTATTACACACTATCGATAAAAGCGCAAGAGGACTTCCTTAACCAGGAAATACCTGGAGCGTGACGCCTGGCGAATTGGCCTTCACAGTCAGTGGGATACCCGTCGTTAAGTAGTGGATATTGTTGCTATCGGTGCCGCTTATGCTGACGGTATAACTGCCGGGAGCAAGGCCAGCGAAGGTATAATTGCCGGAAATGTCAGCTGTGGTGGTTGCTACCGTCACCCCTGAGCCGTTCAGCAGGGTCAGTGAAGCCAACGGTAAAGGCACAGGTGTCGAGCAAGTAGGAGCAGGCCCGGAGCAGGCAACAACTGTCCCGCTCACTGTAGCGGTGACGTTTATGGTCACGGAAATAGTGAATATACCCAGTACAGCAGCTCCAGTGCTATCAAATGCAGAAACTGTAATAGTGCCGTTAGATGTGCCAGGCACTATACTTGCGGCATTGACATTCACGCTGAGTGTGCTGCCACTCCCGCTATCCAGTGCGGGTGGAGTGAGGACCAGCCACGCGCTGCTGTTAGCATCTCCTACCGCCGTCCAGGTGATGGGGCGAGAACACTTGCCCGTGGCACTGAGCGACACATTCTGCGCGGTTGACGATGTCTGACCCTGAGCTACAGTGAAGGTGAGAGACGCGTTCGCCTGCACGATAGTGCAAGGGGGGGGCAGTACGGTTAGCGTCACGGAGAAGGTCTGCTGGCTGCCCTGGGCCGTCACGCCCGCGCTGTCGGTCGCGGAGATTGTGACCTGCTTAGTGTAAACGCCGGTCTGCAACCCTTGAGTATTGGCAGCGACATTGAAACTGGCGGACTGGCCGCTTCCTTTAATACTGCCCGTCATGGGGGTGATCGTCAGCCAGGGCGCATTCGAGGGAATGCTGGCAGACCAGAGCAGGGGCCAGGTGCAATTGCCAGTTCCCGTAATCAGAAGATTTTGCGATGTGGGATTATACCCTCCCTGTACCCCACTAAACGCAATTGCACTGGACGAAGGCTGCGTGAGCGTACAGGGAGGCTGGATGACAAGGTTGATGGACACAAGTTGCGGACTGCCACTGGCAGTGTTGCCATTGTTGTCCCTGCCATTGAGCGTAATCTGCCCCGAGTATGTACCGGGCGTCAAGTGTGAGGTATCCACATTGACGACCAGTTGCCCGGTTTGCCCCAGCTGTACACTTCCGCCTGTTGGGGACACATTCAACCAGGATGACGATAGAATGTTTACATTCGTATTCCATTTGAGCAGGCTCCCACCATTATTAGCGATGGTTACGACCTGGCCCTTGGGATTCGGCTGCCCCTGCGTGTTACTAAAATTGATATTGAGCGAGGATACACTCATGAGGGGTTCATTAGACTGCGGCTGCGGCTGCACAATCAACTCCACCTGTACCGTCTGGGTACTTTGCTGCGTTGTAAATGCAATACTGCCGAAATATATTTTGGGCGTAAGCCCCGTCGCATTCACCCCTATTGAGAGAAATTCACTCGCCGTTCCCTTGAGTTGCCCGCTGGTGGGCGACACATTGAGCCAACTCGATGAAAGCGCTGCTTTCCAGGAGATGGGGGTGCCAGCACAGCTTGCTGTCTCATTTAAGCCTAACGCCTGGTTGATTGGATTCGGTTTGCCCAGGACAGCTGTAAACTGCAGTAATCCCAGATTCGTGACCAGGCCGCAATGCGGTTGCACGGTGAGCGAGACACTGACTGTTTGAGATGGATCAGCCGCCCCAGGCGCCGTGAACGTCAGTGTTCCCAGGTAGGCGCCCGGCAAGAGGTTGACGCTTGCCACAGACACATATACCTGCTGGGGGGGCGATCCCGCCGGAATACTGCCTGAAGATGGACTGGCGCTCAGCCAGCCGCTTTTCACTCCCAGGATATGTGAAATGGATATCTGCGTCGTCTCTGTGGCGGGAGCATTGACGCTCAGCGACCAGTTCAACATCTGCTTTCCAGGATTCGCGATGGTCAATGGCAGTGCCCCTGGAGAACTTGAACCGTCGGTTGCCGTGAAAGAGAGAACAGCGGGACTCAACGACAGCACAGGTCCTCCGTTGGGCAGGGGCAGCACACTCATTGTTACATTGATCGTCCGCGGAGGATCTACACTCGAGAACAGGGTGATGCTCCCTAGATTATTTCCAGGTTTGAGATTGGTGCGCTGAACCGCTATATTTATGATCTGGCTCTGGCTAAACATACCCTGGTTGGGTGAGATGAGCAACCAGGATTCATGGCTACTGGCCGACCAACTAATCGATCCACTGCCACTATTTCTCAAGTGCAGCGATTTCACAGTATTTGCTCCCACGATGTCTGCGCCAAAATCGAGTGTATTTTTATTCTTGAGCTCATCAATCTCCAGGTGCGCTGGCTTGGTGGATGTCGAGGGTATCACGACCTGTAGTGTGGCGCTGGCTGTATAGCGCGTGGTGATATCTTCCGCCACGATCAAGTGAAAACCTGGCCCCCAGTCACTACTCACCATAATCGTGGCAGTAGCCGAGCCATCTGACTCGATGGAAACGATGGAAGCGCCGCTGTTGGTGATTACTTTTTCCTGGATATCATGCGACAAAAAGACTTTGGTTCCTGGAGCAAAGTTTACAATGTGTAGTACCGTTTGCGCAGTATTGACTACAGTGACGACACTGGGAGAGAGCGTCAGGGTGGTGGCAGCAGAGCCACCGGCAGCGCCAGGCAGGTGTCGGGGATGGTTGGAGACGACCGAGAGTAGCACTCCATCCACGACCAGGGCAATCACGGCGAAGATAGCCAGGACCGCAAAGGCGATGCGCGCGCGCGAAGTTCGATGCTTCCTCACCCTGGTCAGTAGATGGTCGGTTTGGATGCCTTCTGCCCTGGCGCGCCTGATGTCTTCTTCCTCGATACGTGCCGATTCAGCGCTATTTGGAATATGGCGCGAGATGAGTGGATCTGTGCTATTGGCCCAGGTGTCTTCGTGCTCTTGCTCCTCCACGTCAGAATCCAACCAGGGCCACAGGTCGGGCAGCGCGGCATCATTTTCCCGGATTCTGCTCTCATGCTGCGATGAGTCAGGTTTTCCTGCCTGTTGCGCCTCTCTGGAAGCGGAACTGTCACTATCCTGAGCATCTGCCTTCTCGTGGGCATCTGTCTTATAGCGCATCTTCGAAAATTTGGGCAGGGGAGTACTCTCGCGCCGAATATCGGCGGATATATCGCGAAAGGGAGCTAAACGCGAGGCGCGAGGCAGGCGACGACTGGGCTGGGCAGCCACTTTGGAGATACGCTGGGCAGCCTCACTCAGGCGCGTGATCGCCTGCTCGGTGACATCTTGATGAGTGATCAGAGTGGGAGGATGCGGCGTCACCGGAGTTTTGAGGACCGGGGTAACTGGCTGAGGTGGTGAAAGTGGTGCAGCCCTGCCCTCGGTGCCGCCTTGCTGCTCTAAGTGCTCCTTCACATTTGAAGAGATGCTGCTGGTAACAGCTATCGAGGGAGACGCTTGTACGCCATAGGCCGCACGCGAAACAGATCCCCGGCGAAACTCCGTTCGCAGCCGGGACCGGCACTCGTCACAAAATACAGCAGTTGCTTCACAAGGCTTGCGACAACGCAAACACTGGCTCATATGTCCACTCTTCTCACCTGCCTGAACGACAATTCGTCGCAGCCACACAATACGCTTGTGTGTTTTCCCTCAAGAACTGCGTCCAGGCCATGGTTTGAGCCTGACAAATAAACTTAGACCCGATGAGTTCTTGTACTAATACAACGTTGAAGCTGGTGTATTTGTCACATCAAGCAAGCAGAGAAACAGGCCATCACAGTATGACCGTCATTGTGATGGAAACAGCCTGTGGGCTTCCTTGTACTGTAACTCCCCCCTTCTCCACCGCAGTCAACGTTATTTGCCCCGTATACGTCCCCAATAATTTCCCGCTTGCATTCACATTCACTACAATAGTACCTCCATTGTTCCCTAGCACACCAGAGGTTGCTGAGAGGTGTAGCCAATTTTGACTATTCGCACTGACAAAGGCCGTCCATGTAACAGGCTGCGCACAGTTGCCCACGGTTTTTAGGACAACTTGTTGTCCAGGCGGATTTGGATTAGTCAAACTGGCGATAAATGCCAGATTCAACGGCGCTACCTGCAATGTGCATGGCTGCGGTGTTGGTGTTGGCGTCAGAGTCGGCGTTCCTGGAGTACTGGTTGGTATGGGCGTTGGACTGCCCGGCGCAGGTGTATTTGACGAGCCAGATGAAGGCGTTCCCGGCGAGATTACTACCGTGCTTGCAGAAGATACTACCTTGACCTGCACGAGCAGTGTTTGTGAACGCAACTCGGTGAGAAAGTCAATCCAGCCGCTATATATTCCTGGGACAAGCTTACCCGCATCTATGATAAGGGTGGCGCTTCTGCCGGTACCGGGCTGCAACTGACCGCCAACAGGGGTGATGCTTAGCCAGTCTGGCTGGGGAAAACTCTGCCAGTTGGTGACGTCGGTGCAACCTGGTGTTGTACTCAAGATCAAGGACTGGCTGATTGACGAGCGCTGGCCTGCCCCGAATGTGAAAGAGAGACTTGCCTGGTTGGTGGCTACACCGCAGCGCTGCTGCACAGTCAAGGAGATAGCGACCGATTGAGGTGCATTCATGGCATTTCCATCGGCGTTCAACAGCAGCAGGCCGCTATATACTCCGGGCAGCAGGTTGGAACTATGTACGATCACTTGTATCTGCGCAGCCCCACCTGGAGCGATTGTTCCCGATGTTCCATTTGTGTTTAACCAGGATACATCCTGACTATCTATACTCTGAGCGACGAGATTCTCAGGCGCATTGACCGCCAGTGTCCAGTTAAGTGGCGTTACACCGGCATTACGAATATCCAATTGCTGGGAAGGGGAGTCCTTCGAGCCATCCGTCGTGGTAAAGGATAGCACAGGCGGCCCAATCACCATAAACGCCGTAGTGATCTTCGGCAGTGGAAGTGTCGTCATCATCACTTGAACAATAACGGTACTACCGGTGTTGGAGACAATCGTAATCATCCCCTGATAATCTCCAGGCTTTAGATGCGCGCGAGTTGCCGCGATAAAAATGGTCTGGTTATCTGGGAAGATGCCCTGTATGGGAGCCATCATCAACCAGGGTTGATTACTTGTGGCCTTCCACGAAATCCAGCTTCCACCGGTGTTGCGTAAGAGCAGTGATTGAATAGTGTTCGCGCCCTGCACCTGGGCACCCATTTGCAGCGGACTTGTCAGTCCTCCAGGTTGATCGGGTGAAGCCACGACGAGATGCGGGGGCCGAGCGGGGAAATTACTGATCACCTGGAGAGAGACGCTGGCGGTATAATGGGTGTGCGTATCTTCAGCTACCAGCATATGGTTTCCTGGCTCCCAGCTATCCTGCACGAGTACGCGCACATCGGCATCTCCATTCGCTCCCATTTTGATAAGTGAAGAACCAGCATCGGTTCGCACCATCTGTTGAATATCGTGTAACAAGAGTACCTGGGTCGACGTGGGAAAATTACTGAGATGTGCAACAATTACCTGTCCTGGACGTGCTGTAGCTGGTGCCACTGTGAGCGTTGGATGCGTACCTGGCATCTGTACTGAGGGTTGATGATTGCTATTCTTAAAGAGAATCATTAGACAGTCCAATATCAACATGAGCGCCAGGACGACAACCAGTACAATCAATAAGCGGCGTTTACCCCTGGATAACACTGTACGCGAACGGCGAACTACCTGTGGTGCAGGACCAGGAGATGGCTGAGGAGACGACGCGGGCGAAGCTTGATACATGCTCGTCTCGCTTTGGGCTGAGGTTGATGGGATATCTTCTTTTACAGGGGTTGTTTGCACTTTTCTTCGATACATGGTAACGCCCTACTATGATTGCTCTATACAACTCTCAAAAAAAACAAAAATTTGATTAACATATCTTAATACGAATGAA
>WNGJ01026260.1_pt1 | contig 15727 bp, 9 predicted proteins | sample 5400611 | NCBI WGS metagenome assembly WNGJ01 (sample SAMN13153375, study PRJNA577476) | soil metagenome | isolation source: 40 cm soil or saprolite under Garry oak tree replicate 1 | place: USA:California | collected 2016-06-15
TCAGCGAGACGCGCGCCCGGACGGGAGACCTGGCCGCGGCGGCCGCGGCCGCCCGACGGCGAATCCAGCTGGAGCCGCTTGAGGAGGTCGGTTACCGCACGCTGATGCGGCTGCAGGCCGACCTGGGTGACCGGGCGGGCGCCCTGAGCACATATCACCACTGCGCGTCGGTGCTGGAGCGCGAGCTCGGCGTCGTGCCTGATGCGCCCACGCAAGATCTGCTCGCGCGCCTGATGAGCACGGTGGAGCGTGCCAGTTCCCGCGGCGCGGTACCGGAGCTGGCCGGCGGGTCCGCTGCCCCTGCTGCGACGGCCGCTGGCACTGCCGTCGGCCGGCTGGCGGCAGGGTCGGCGCAGCTGGTCGGGCGGTCGCTGGAACTCGGCCTGCTGCGCGACCGGTGGCTGGCGGCCGCGGCCGGCCAGCCTGGCCTGGTCGTCGTCCGCGGCGGCGCTGGCGTGGGCAAGTCCCGGCTGGTGGCCGAGGTGGCCGAGCTCGCCAGGTCGCAGGGTGCGGTGGTCGCGAGTACCCAGTGCTTCGCGACGCCGGGCCGGCTCGCGCTCGCACCGGTCGCCGACTGGCTGCGGAACCCGGCAGTCCGGCCAGCGATCGAGGGCCTGGACGAGACGTGGCGGACCGAGGTCGAGAGGCTGGTGCCATCCGATCGCGGCCGCGGCGACGACACGGGCACCGCCCGGGCGATGGTCGACGCATGGCAGCGGCACCGGTTCGTCGAGGGCCTGGCCCGGGCGCTGATCGGCGCTGACCGGCCGACGCTGCTGATCCTGGACAACCTGCATTGGTGCGACGAGGAGACACTGGCGTTCCTGGCATTCTGCCTGAGACTGGATCCCGCCGCGCAGCTGCTCGTCACGGCGACCCTGCGGGACGACGGGTCCGATGAGGACGCCGTTCCGGCCGGCTGGGTGGCCGGGTTGCGGGCGAGCGGCCTGCTCACCGAGCTCACGCTGGCTCCGCTCGACACGCCGGACACCGCGCGGCTCGCCGAGAAGGTCTCAGGCCGGTCGCTGCTTGAGGAAGACCTGGCGCTGCTGCAGGCCACCACGGGCGGTTTCCCTCTGTTCATCGTGGAGGCGGTGCGCGGCGGACAGGACACAGGTCGCAGCCCGATGCCGGCCGGCGACCTGTCCGCGGTGCTGCGGAACCGGGTAGGCCAGGTCAGCGCCCCGGCGCGGGAGATCGTCGGCCTCGCGGCCGCGGTGGGCACGGACTTCACGCTCGACCTGCTCACCGAGGCCAGCGACCTGGACGCGGACCTTGTCGTCGGCGCTGTCGACGAGTTGTGGCGGCGCCGGATCGTGCAGGAGTTCAGGGACGGCTACGACTTCTCCCACGACCTGCTGCGGGATGCGGCATACAGCCAGGTCAGCCCGCCCAAGCGGTGGCTGCTGCACCGGCGCATCGCGCAGGGCCTCGAGCTGCTGCACCCCGACGGCACCGACCAGGTCGCCGCCCAGCTCGCCGAGCAGTACGCTCGCGGCAGCCGCCCGGAGCGCGCGGTGGCGTACTACCGCCGCGCCGCTGATCTCGCGGCGCGGGTGTTCGCGCACGCCGAGGCCATCCGGCTGCACAAGCAGGCGCTGGCGGTTGTGCGCGGCATGCCTGCCGGGGTCGACAGGGACGGCAGGGAACTCGCGATCCTCGAGGCCATCGCGGCCCCGCTGAATGCCAGGTACGGATACGCGTCAGCGGAACTCCAGCAGACGCTGGAGCGCTCGATCTCGCTGGCGCAGTCCCTCGGGCGCAAGGAAGCGCTGCTGACCGGGCTCGTGGCGCTGAACACGGCGCAGTTCGTGCAGGGCAGGACAGCCGACAGCAGCCGGACCGCGGCGCGGGCGCTGGCCCTAGCCGAACCGGGTTCGCAGCTGAGCGGGCACGCGCACTTCGGCGTGGGCGGTTCGGCGCTCAGCATGGGCCGCCCTGCCGAGGCCGTCGAGCATCTGGACCTGGTCGCTCAGCAGGCCGCAGGGGCGATGTGGCTCACGGTCGGGACAAGGCCCGACGTGCACAGCACCGCCTGGAAGGCGCACGCGCACTGCCTGCTCGGGCGCGACGACGTGGCGCTCGCTGCCTGCCGCGAGGCGATCGCCGCCGGCCGGGCCATCGGCCACCCCTACAGCATGGCCGTGGTGCTCGCCTACGCGGGCATCACCTACCAGATCTGCGGAGGGCTGCCTGATCTGGCCGACACGGTCCGTACTGGCTCTCGTTGCTCGCCGACCTGCAGGCGCGGGCCGGCCAGCGCGACGCAGCGCGTGCCACGCTCGACGCCGCCGTCGTCACCGGCCAGTCGCACGACGACGTCTGGTGGCTGCCCGAAGTGCTGCGGATGCGCGCGGCGCATGAGGCCGACGATGTCGCGGCGGTTTCTCAGCTGCGGACCGCCGCAGGACTCGCCGCTGCGCACGGCAGCGTGGCCCTGCTGCGCCGGTGCGAGCGTGATCTTGCCGAGCGCGGCGTTCGTGCTGGCTCGTCTGGCGTTCGCCCCGGCGCCTGAGGTCGCCCCGTCCGTGCGAACGCTGCGCGAACGCCAGGGGCCCTAGCTTCGGGCGATGTCCGCTAGGCAACACGCTTCGGAGGGGACTTCCCATGACCACCACGGCTTCACCCCCGACTACCGCGCCGTACGGCGAGCTGGCCGCTAGCCTGCGCGGCGAGCTGATCGTGCCGGGCGATCCCGGTTACGACGACGCCCGCGCGGTCTACAACCGCATGATCGATAAGCGGCCAGCCGCGATCGCTCGCTGCCTGGACGTCGCCGACGTCATCACCTGCGTACGCTTCGGCCGCGAGCACCGGGTCGCGCTTGCCGTCCGCGGCGGCGGTCACAACGCGGCCGGGCTGGGCGTCGGTGACGACGCGCTCGTCATCGACCTCTCGCAGCTGCGCAGCACCACCGTCGATCCCGCGAACCACACTGTCCGCGTCGATGCGGGCTGCACCTGGGGCGACGTCGACCACGCGACGGTGGCGTTCGGCATGGCCACGCCGTCAGGCTTCCTGGCATCCACCGGCGTCGGGGGCCTCACGCTCGGCGGCGGTATCGGCTACCTGTCCAGGAGATTCGGGCTGACCGTCGACAACCTGCTCGCCGCGGACGTCGTGCTGGCCGACGGCACGTTCGTCACCGCGAGCGAGACGTCGCATAGCGACCTGTTCTGGGCGCTGCGCGGCGGCGGCGGCAACTTCGGCGTCGTCACCTCGTTCACGTTCAGGACCCATGACATCGGCGAGAACGGGGTCATCATCGGCGGTCCCGTGCTGTACGACATCGCCGACACTCCGGAGGTCATGCGCTGGTACCGCGAGCTCGTGCCGTCGCTGCCCGAGGAGCTGAGCGGATGGATCGCGCTGCTGACGATCCCTCCGGCGCCGCCGTTCCCCGAGGAGCTATGGGGCCGCAAGGCGTGCGGGATCGTGTGGTGCTACACGGGCCGGCACGACAGGGCCGATGAGGTGCTCGAGCCGGTCAAGACCTTCGGCTCGCCGCTCGTGGTCGGCCTGCAGGAGATGCCGTTCAGCGTGCTGCAGAGCGCGTTCGACGCGTTGTACCCGGCCGGGCTGCAGTGGTACTGGCGCGCGGACTTCTTCAACGAGATCTCCGACGACGCCATCGATGTGCACGTGAAGTACGGCGCGCAGCTTCCGACCGGGCACTCGACCATGCACATGTACCCGATCGACGGCGCGGCCAGCCGGATTTCCGATGGCGCCACGGCCTTCGCCTACCGCCACGGCGGCTGGGCCGGCGTCATCGTCGGCGTCGACCCCGATCCGGCGAACGCGGAGCTGATCTCCTCCTGGGCCAAGCGGTACTGGGAGGAACTGCACCCGACGTCGGCTGGCGGCGCCTACGTCAACTTCATGATGGATGAGGGCAGCGACCGGGTGAAGGCGTCCTACCGCGACAACTACGAGCGGCTCTCCCGGATCAAGGACCGCTACGACCCGGACAACGAGTTCCACATCAACCAGAACATCGTGCCAGCCGGCGGTGCGGTGTCAGCCTGACCAGAGCGCGTCCAGGGTCGCGTCTATCTGAGCGGTGATCGGGCCAGCCCGGGCAAAGACCGGGGGATCCGGGCTGGCCTCGACCGTGACGCAGACCGCGATGGCGGCCGCGTCGAGGAACCTGGTGATGGTCACGGCCACGTAGAACAGGCGCCGCTCCTCCTCGAGCCCGGTCCGGCTGGCCAGCGCCATATCGCTGGGAACAGCGCCGTCGACCAGATGCGGGAGATGGACGATCGGCCACTCCAGGCCCTTGGCCGAGTGAATGGTGGAGATGACCAGGTAGTCCTCGTCCAGCCTGGGCGGTCCGGCCAGGTCGGAGGCCGAGACCGGCGGATCGAGCGCGAGCTCGACGAGCGCGTCGTGCAGCGACGGGCGGCTGGCGGCTGCGTCGGTCAGCCGCTGCAGGTCAGCGATCCTGGGTTCGGCGTCTGAGTACCTGGCTCTGAGCGGCCTGTCGAGCGCCGCGAGGACGGCGGCCGCCTGCGCCGCGGTGCCGGCGAGCCGGGCGGCAGCGGCAAGGCCGTCCAGCGTGGCGGCCAGGTCTTCCCTCGCCCGCGCAGGTGCCGCGGCCACGGCTTCGTTTCTCCTGGTCAGTGCCGTCTCGCCGAGTGGTGGCGTCTCGCTGGCTGGTGCCGTCTCGGTGAGCTGAAGCGCGGCGCTGATCCTCCTGGCGTGCGCCGACCCGATTCCGTCGTGCAGCCTGAGCACACGGAACCAGGCGATATCGTCGGCCGGGTTCGTGATCACCCGGAGCGCCGAGAGGAAGTCGCGGACGTGCGCTGCGTCGGTGAAGCGCAGGCCGCCGTACTTGACATACGGGATGCCCCGGGCGGACAGCTCGATCTCGAGCACGTCAGCGTGGTGCGCGGAGCGGACGAGGACCGCCTGGTCGCGCAGGTCCGCGCCAGACTCCCGGGCCTCGAGCAGGCGGGCGCAGATCTGGTTCGCCTGGGTGGCCTCGTCGTAGCACCGCACCAGCGCGGGGTGCGGGCCGGCGCTGCCGGTGATCCGGCTGGCTGTCAGCTCGAGCTCCAGGCCCGGTGACTGCGGCCGGACCACGTTGGCGAGGCGCAGGACGGCTTGCCTGCTCCGGTAATTCCTCGACAACCGCACGACCGCGAGGTCGGGGAAGTCGGCCTGCAGGCGCCGCAGGTGCTCAGGGTCGGCGCCGCGGAACCCGTAGATGGCCTGGGCGTCGTCGCCGACACAGGTCAGCCCCGAGCCGTCGGGCCGCAGCAGCCGGACGATGTCGGCCTGAACCGCGTTCACGTCCTGGTACTCATCGACTAGCACCGCGTCGAACATCCCGCGCAGAACCGGGCCCGCGGTCGCGTCCGCGAGCGCGGCCCGCCAGAGCAGCAGCAGGTCGTCGAAGTCGACAAGCCCGTGCCCCCGCTTGTGCGCGACGTAGGCGCGGAACATCTCAGCGAGCTGGCTCGTGACGTGGGTGCACCAGGGAAACCCCGCCTTGACCACGTCCGCTACTGGCTGCTGCGTGTTCACGCACCTGGTGTAGATGTCGGCGCATACCGCGGCTCGCGGTGTTCGCCGCTTCGTGCTGACCAGCCCGTGGTTGCCGCGAAGTACGTCAAACAGATCCGTGACGTCGCCAGGATCGATGACGCTGAACTGGGGCGACAGAGCGAACGCCTCGGCATACCGCCGGATAACCCGGTGCGCGATCGCGTGAAACGTGCCGCCCCTGATCCGTCCGGCGGACGTCCCGTTCGGTGCGGGTGTGCCTCGGGTGGCTGCGCCGGGCGGCGAGAGCCTCGACAGCATCTCATCGGCCGCACGCCGGGTGAACGTCAGCAGCAGGATCCTGGTCGGATCCATCCCCTGGTCGCGCAGCCAGCCAGCCCGCGCAGCCAGCGTCCTGGTCTTTCCCGTCCCCGCCCCCGCCAGCACCAGCAGCGGTCCCGACGGCCACGTGGCGGCGTTCCGCTGCTCCTCATCGAGGCCGTCAAGTACCGCGCCGGATTCGAACACGAAGACGAATGTAACTGTCGCAGCCGACAACGCCTATCTCATCGGACTTCTCGCTCATCGCGTGTCGCCGGAGTCACCGGGCGCCTCGGGCGGTCTGCGCCCGGGCGCGCGGCCACCGTCACGTGCCCGATAGCTCCCCTCGTTCAGGAGCGCGGCTCAGCGAGACTGGCACCATGGCGCGCCATCATGCACCGGCCAGGACAATGGCCAACCTCCGCACCTGTGGCGCGCCCTTCGCGAGCACCTGGCTGGTCGACCGCCGGCCTGCTCACCGACCGCAACGTCAGCGATCTGGCGGTCAACGACATCCTCACCGCCGCTGGCGTCTCCCGCGGCAGCTTCTATTCCTACTTCGACAGCAAGCACGCCGTCCTCGGCGAGCTGGTCCGCCGCGCCGTGGCCCAAGGCCACGCCGCCGCAGCACCGTGGCTCGCCAATCCCGCCGATAAATTGAGGTCGATGGTCAACAGGCCACCGTGCAGCAGTACGAGTGGCCGGCCCGATCCGCGCCTCTCGTAGTAGAGCTGCAGGGCATTCACCGATGCGTATGCCATAGCAGGTGTGACTGTGCGCGGCCCGCGAACCCATCGCTAAGCACATCCAGCGAAGTCGGCGCGCGGCCGGCCGCGCGGCGGGGGCGCAGGTCAGCGGCCGGTGGTGCCGTCGAGCTGTTCGCGGAGGATGTCCGCGTGTCCGGCGTGCCGGGCGGTCTCGCCCGTCATGTGGGCCATGACCCACCGGAGCGCGTGCCGGTTACCGTCGACCGGACGGCGACGCGCCCGTCCGGGTCGCCGACGCCACGGATCGCGCGGGACGCCGCGCGGCTGCTCGCCGGCCAGGTGCCGCGGGAGTCGCGGTACAGGCCAGCAGCGCCGAGAAAACTGCATCGCACGAACCTGGCAATGCCGGCCGGACCAGCGGCGAGTGGCCGGCTGGCGCATACTGGTAGTGATGAAGCCAGCCCGCGCTGCGTCCCGGCGCTACTTGCCCACCAGTCCCTTCGGACCGCCATCCGCCGCTCCGCCCGCTGAGCAGTTCGCCGTACGGGATCAGGTAACCCACGATACCTACGGGCTCGGCCGGGTCATCGGTGTGGAGGCGGACATTGCCTTGGCCGTGGATTTCGGTTCGTGCCGCGTGCGGATCGTGTTGCCGTGCGCGAAGCTGACCAGACTCTGATACCGCGAGCGGCACCCGGCGGACGGTACCGCGCCGCCGCGGCACCGCCGCCGGCCGCGGGAACGGGCGCGTTTGTGTGATCCCTACAACGCCGGGAGCGAAAGACGCTTAGTCCCCGCCATTCTGGTAGCCGAGGGCAGCCGCGAGTATGTGCCCCGGATGGGCGGGGATGGCCGCCCTGCTTACCGTCGTCGAGAGGCCCGCTGAGTGTTCAGTCGTGTCGCCATCGTCAACCGCGGTGAAGCCGCCATGCGGCTCATCTACGCCGTTCGTGACCTAGCAGGGGAGACGGGGACACGGATCGAGACCGTCGCCCTGTACACGGACGCCGACCGGACAGCCACGTTCGTCCGCGAAGCGGACATCGCCTACGAGCTGGGATTCGCCGCGAGCCGGCCCTATCTAGACCACGCGGTCCTCAGGAGAGCGCTCGTCGAAACCGGTGCGGACGCGGCCTGGGTTGGCTGGGGTTTCGTGGCGGAAGACCCGGCATTCGCCGACCTGTGCGCCGAGATCGGCGTGACATTCGTCGGCCCGAGCGCCAGGGCGATGCGCAAGCTGGGCGACAAGATCGGCTCGAAGCTGATCGCCGAAGAGGTCGGCGTGCCCGTGGCGCCGTGGAGCCGCGGTCCCGTGGACACGATGGAGGACGCGAAGGCGGCGGCGGACCGGATCGGCTACCCGTTGATGCTGAAGGCGACCGCCGGCGGTGGTGGCCGTGGTATCCGGATGGTGTCCGACGCCCACGAGCTGACGCAGGCCTACGAACTGACGCGCCAGGAAGCCGCGCGCGCGTTCGGCAGTGCCATCGTGTTCCTGGAGCGCCTGGTCACGGGCGCCCGGCACGTCGAGGTGCAGGTCATCGCGGACGGGCAGGGCGCCGCCTGGGCGCTGGGCGTGCGCGACTGTTCCGTGCAGCGGCGCAACCAGAAGATCATCGAGGAATCCGCCTCCCCGGTCCTCAACGCCGTGCAGGTCGCGGAGCTGAAGGCGTCGGCCGAGCGACTCGTGCTCGCGGTGGAATACCAGGGAGCGGCCACCATCGAGTTCCTCTACCACCCTGGTGAGCGGCTGTTCGCGTTCCTCGAAGTCAACACGCGCCTGCAGGTCGAGCACCCGATCACCGAGATCACCACCGGGGTCGACCTTGTGAAAGCCCAGTTGCACGTCGCGGCGGGCGGCAAGCTCCTGGGTGACGCGCCCGGGGAGTGGGGTCACGCCGTCGAGGCACGCCTCAACGCCGAGGACCCCGACCGCGACTTCGCCCCGTCACCCGGCAGGATCGTGCGGCTGGCGCTGCCCAGCGGCCCCGGCATCCGCGTCGACACGGGGTTCAGCGAGGGCGACATCATCCCGGCCGACTTCGACTCGATGATCGCCAAGATCATCGCGCACGGCCGCGACCGTACAGAGGCGCTTGCCCGCCTGCGCCGCGCGATGGTCCAGACGACGGTCATCATCGAGGGCGGCGTGACGAACAAGAGCTTCGTCCGCATGCTGCTCGACGATCCTGCGGTGATCGACGGGGCCGCCGACACCGGCTGGATCGACCGCGTGCGTGCCCAGGGCGGGCTCGTGTCGCACCAGCACTCGGCGATCGCGCTGATCGCCGCCGCCATCGAGGCCTACGAGGACGAGGAGGCCATGACGCGGCAGCGCTTCCTGTCCACCGCGCACGGCGGCCGTCCGCAGTCCCAGCACGAATGCCGGGCGCTCGAGCTCAAGCTCCGCGACGTCGGCTACCGCGTCCAGGTCGCCCGCACTGGCCGCTACCGGTTCCGCATCGGCATCTCGGCAGGCGGCCTCCCGCACGCGGCCGACGTCGCCATCGAGCGCTTCGACGAGCACAGCGGCCAGATCATCGTGAATGGCGTCCGCTTCAAGGTCGTCGCGAGCACGCACGGCCCGATCCACGTGGTCGAGGTCGACGGCATCACGCACCGGATCAGCCGCGACGAGGGCGGCATCGTGCGCTCGCCCGTGCCCGCGCTGGTGGTGGCCACGCCGCTGCAGGCGGGCGACAAGGTCGAGGCCGGCGCCCCGCTGCTGGTGATGGAGAGCATGAAGATGGAGACCGTGCTGCGCGCGCCGTTCCGCGGCCGCGTGCGCGAGCTCGCAGTGTCGGTCGGCAGCCAGGTGGAGGTGGGCGCCCGCCTGCTCCGCCTCGAGCCGCTGGGTGAAGGCGACGAGGCGGCAGGTGCCGCGGCCGCGTCGAGGGAAGTCGAACTGGACCTGCCGTCCGAGCCGGCGGACGTGCCAGCTGCCGAGCGGGCCGCGCGTGGCCTGGAGGACCTGCGCAGCCTCCTGCTGGGTTTCGACATCGACTCGCAGAACGAGCAGCGCCTGCTCACCAGCTACCTGGCCGCGCGCGCGGAGCTCGTCGCAGCGGGCAAGCACGAGCTGGCCGGTGAGGTGGAGCTGCTGCGCCTGTTCGCCGACCTGAGCGAGCTGAGCCGCAACCGGCCCGCGGGCGAGGTGTCGACGTCCGATTCCGCGGTGCACAGTCCCCGCGAGTACTTCCACACGTACCTGCAGAGCCTCGACCCGGATCGGTCCGGGCTGTCGGAGAGCTTCCAGCAGCGGCTCACGCACGTGCTGTCCCGTTACGGCGTCGAAGGCCTTGACCGCACGCCGGAGCTGGAGGACGCGGTCTTCCGGATCTTCCTGGCCCAGCAGCGCGCGTCCGCCGACGTCGCGGTGGTAACGACGCTGCTGCGCCAGTGGGTGAGCGAGGCCCCGCCCGCCGAGGCGGACCGCGTCACGGTCGGCCTGGCGCTTGAGCATCTGATCACCGCCACCCAGGTCCGGTTCCCGGCGGTCGCCAACGAGGCACGCGGCGTCGTGTTCGCCTGGTTCGCCCAGCCGCTGCTGCGCCGCAGCCGCGCCACGGTCTACGCAGCCGTGCGCAAGCACCTGCGCCATCTCGACGAGCACCCGGACGCGCCCGACCGCGCCGAACGGATTTCCGCGATGGTCGCCTGTCCCGAGCCGCTCGTCCGGCTCGCCGGCCAGCGGATCGGCCGCGACGGCGCAGACCCCGTGCCGCTGCTCGAGGTGCTGACCCGCCGCTACTACGGCAACCGCGCGCTCAGCGACATGCGGGTCAGCAAGGTGGCGGGCTGCACGTTCGTCGTCGCCGGGCACCGCACCGCGACGGGCGGCGGCCGCGTCGTGACCACCGCCGTCGACTTCCCGGCGCTCGATGGCGCCGTCAAGGCGATCGACGCCTTCGCCGGTGACGGCGACCTGGTAGCGGACGTCTACCTGACCTGGTCCGACGGTCCCAGCGACCCCGACGAGATGGCCACCCGCCTGCGCGAGGTCCTGGTCGCGCAGCAGCTGTCGAGCCGGGTCGGCCGCATCACCACGACCGTCGCCGGCAGAAGCGGTGCGGTGATGCACCACCACTTCACCTTCCGGCCGTCAGCGGACGGCTTCGAGGAGGAACGACTGCTACGCGGTCTGCACCCGCGCATCGCCGAGCGCATGCAGCTCGGGCGGTTGCGTGCCTTCGATCTCACCCGGCTGCCCTCGCCTGACGAGGAGGTCTACCTCTTCCGAGCCGCGGCGCGGCAGAACCCGTCCGACGAGCGCCTCGTCGCCCTGGGTCAGGTGCGCGACCTGACCCCGTTGCGTGACGACGAGGGCAGGCTCGTCGCGCTGCCCGCGGCCGAGGACATCCTGGCCACGTGCCTCGACGCGATACGCCGGGCCAGGAAGCCCGGCGCGTCGACGTTCGCCACGAACCGGATCGTCATCTATGTGTGGCCGCCGACCGACCTCTCGCCGGACGACCTGAACACGGTGGCGAAGCGCGTGCTGCCGACGACGGCGGGCGCGGGCCTGGAGGAGGTGCTGTTCCTCGGCAGGCGCCGCGACAGCGCCACCGGTGAACTCGTCGACATAGCCGTCCGGATCGGCTACGACGTGGCCTCCGGCATGCAGATGTCCGTCGTGCCGCCGCCGGCCGATCCCATCGAGCCGCTGGACGACTACCGCCAGGAAGTGCTGCGCGCACACAGCCGCGGCACGCACTACCCGTACGAGCTGACTGACGTGCTCGCCGGGCCATTCGGCTCGTTCATCGAGTACGACCTGGACGAACGCTCCAAGCTGGTGCCGGTGAACCGGCCCAAGGGGCGCAACACCGCCGCGCTCGTCGCGGGGGTCGTCAGCACGCCCACGCCGTGCCACCCGGAGGGCATGTCCCGCGTGGTGCTGCTGGGCGACCCCACGAAGGCGCTCGGCGCGCTGTCCGAGCCCGAGTGCGCGCGGGTGATCGCGGCGCTGGACCTGGCCGAGCAGATGCGGGTGCCGCTGGAGTGGTTCGCGCTGTCCGCGGGCGCCCGGATCTCGATGTCGTCGGGCACCGAGAACATGGACTGGGTGGCGGCCGCGCTGAAGCGGATCGTTGACTTCACGCAGGCCGGCGGCGAGATCAACATCGTGGTAGCGGGGATCAACGTCGGTGCCCAGCCGTACTGGAACGCCGAGGCCACGATGCTCATGCACACCAAGGGCATCCTGGTGATGACGCCGGATTCCGCGATGGTGCTGACGGGCAAGCAGTCGCTCGACTTTTCCGGTGGCGTGTCCGCCGAGGACAACTACGGCATCGGCGGGTACGACCGGATCATGGGCCCGAACGGCCAGGCGCAGTACTGGGCGCCAGACATCCTCGCCGCGCGGGAAGTCCTGATGTCGCACTACGACCTCAGCTACGTGGCGCCGGGCGAGAATGCGCCGCGGAAGGCGGTCACGAGCGACCCGCTGGACCGCGACGTGTCGACGTTCCCGCACGCCGGCGCGGACGGCGACTTCACGACGGTGGGCCAGATCTTCTCCGTCGAGTCCAACCCGGACCGTAAGAAGCCCTTCGACATCCGCACCGTCATGCGCGCGCTGTCCGATCAGGACCACCCGGTGCTGGAGCGGTGGGCGGGAATGGCTGACGCGGACACCGCCGCGGTCCAGGACGTCCACCTCGGTGGTCGGCCGGTGTGCTTGCTAGGCGTCGAGTCCCGCTCGCTGCCGCGGCGCGGATTCCCTCCCACCGACGGGCCGGACACCTACACCGCAGGCACGTTGTTCCCGCAGTCGTCCAAGAAGACCGCCAGGGCCATCAACGCCGCCAGCGGGAACCGGCCGCTGGTCGTGCTGGCCAACCTGTCAGGATTCGACGGGTCGCCGGAGTCGATGCGCAAGCTGCAGCTGGAGTACGGCGCGGAGATCGGCCGCGCGGTGGTGAACTTCAAGGGCCCCATCGTGTTCTGCGCTGGGCGGCGCTCCGGCCGCGGCGGTGGTCTTCGCGCGCGACGTCGACAAGCGGACCGGAAACGACCCCCGCGTGCTCGCGCTCGCCGGCCGTGTCGCCAGGGCGCCGGCTGCGGCGCGGGCCGCCCTGGCCGCCGAACTAGCCGAGCTGAGGTCGTCGGTGCGGGCCGAGAAGCTCACCGAGGTGGCCACCGAGTTCGACCGCGTGCACAGCATTCAGCGGGCGGTCGACGTCGGGTCGGTGGACGCGATCATCAGCTGCGCCGAGCTCCGGCCGCGAATCATCGAGGCGGTCGAGAAGAGCCTCGCCCGGCAGGTTTGACCTGGCGTACCGGGGCACCGGGATCAAGTGCCGGCTGGCAGGCTGCCGGGGAATTCGACGGGATTATTCGCGCGCTCACCCGGTGCAGAAGGCGGCAAGGTCGCGCGCGGTGTCGCGGCTGATCTCCGGGCATGCGCTGGTGAAGATCTCCGGAGGCTTCCAGCGTCAAGCCAGCCAGAGCGTGTACCGCCAGAAAGTCATCAGTCCAGCTGCCGCGCACCGGTCGGCCGTCCGTGCGGAGACTGACCTGGCTGACGGACGCGACTCCGGCGCCAACGCGACTGGGCCACAGGACTCCATGAATGTGGGCGCCGGCCCATGGCATGTCGTCGCTGCGCGGGCCATGATTGTCATCAGGTAGACACGGGCCTGCCTGCCGCCGGGCGCCGGAGGTTCAGGCGTAATTGTGTGCGGTCCGTGCGGGGTCGTCTCCTAGAGTCTCATGGGAGAGGAATAGCAAGTGGAGAATACGAACGAGTTCTGGGCGAACGTCAGCGTTGTTGCTGTATCTCCAGTGGCGATTGCCGCTGGAGTAGCCAAAGGCGCCTATGACGCCTCGACTAATAACGGGGCTTTCAGCGAAGGGTTCAATGGGGCAGCGGGCCCCATCATGAAGGCGGCTAAAGAATTCGGCGCCGAACATGGGCCAATTATGACGAAAGGCGTGATCACCGGTGCCGCTGGCGCGCTTGGCGCCCGCATCGTGCGCGAGGGGCTGAAGCACCTAAGAATCTGAAGAAGTTCGTGATGAACACCACCTGCCGCGCGAGCCGGGACCAGTGAATCAACCCCCTGGACATCGAGCGAAACCCCGCGCGTGTGGCGCAGGAATACAACGCTTCGCTCATGCCTTCGCCTCACACGTCCCAGAAGGAGCGGCCAAATGAACGCGACACCGCCGCGGTGGCAATATACATGGTTCTCGAAGGTGGCCGGCCAGCGAGCGGGATTCCGGGCTCCAGATCTGAACACCGCGCTCCAGGCAACGTACGAGGAAGCCGCGAAATTCGGTGCGGATGGATGGGAGATGGTCAACTTCACGACGCAATGGGTTAGCGACGAGACGAGGAAGAGCGGTCACTGGACCGTTGTGTGTTTCATGAAGCGGCCCTACTGGACGGGTCCGGGACCGGCCGGTTAGCCGCCGCGGTTCTGGTCGTCCAACCCGGGTTCGGCCAGCGGGCGGGGTTCGGGCTGTCGCAGGCGACGTCGTATGTGGCCTTAGATAGGTCGGAGTGGTGGTCGAACTACCCATCGGAGTATTCTTATGTCCAAATCCATCGCTGTGTTCGGAGCCGGACCCGGCCTCGGCCAGGCTGTCGCCCGTCACTACGCGCGAGAGGGTTACGCCGTCACGTTGGTGGCTCGCCGCTCGGAGCCACTTGACCGTCTGGCGAAGGATCTGACCAGTGCCGGGGCAACCGCGCACGTCATCACGGCCGACCTATCCGACACCGGTGCCATGCCCCGACTGGCCGAGCAGATTCGCGCTAAGGCCGGCAACCTCGACGCCTTTTACTATGCGCCCGCCCCAGCCACCGGGTTCGTTTCCGCAGCCAACCTGACCCCACAGCACGCCCAGAACTTCATGCCGCTGATCTTCTACACGATGCTGGCACTCGTGCAGGAGTTCCTGCCGCACATGCTCGAGCAGGGGGACGGCGCCATCCTGACCGCGCAGGGCGGCAGCACCGTGCAGGGCCTGCCGAACATGAGCGGCCCCAGTCCTGCACAAGCCGCCCAGCGGAACTACCTGCAAGCCCTGCACGCCGAGGTAGCCGAGAAAGGCGTCTACGTCGGCATGCTCTATATCGGTGCAGCCATCAAGAACAGTGCCTTCCACGCCGAGATGGAGAAGGCCAAAGCTGCGGGCGACCCGGTCTGGGAGATGCCCACCGTCGACCCCGAACATCTCGCCGACCTGCTCTGGACCATGCACGGCACGAAGGGACAGCGGGAAGCCATCTATCCGTAGTATCGCGTGCCGTGGATCCGTTCCATGAAGGGCTGGTCGCCGTCTTCCCCCGGATCCGCCAGTTCCTTTCCCGACTGCTCGATCCGCTCGAGTTGGAGGGCATCGACTCGGCCCGGCCGGTGCTGGCCGCCTGCCACGCTCTCGGGGACTGGCTGGAGCAGAAACCCCGCGCCACCCGAAGCGAAGCGTAGCGTAGCGGGCCGGCCAGAACGGCGCTCTGCCCAGGGACCCGGGCATCAGGGTGACCAGCGTGCCGATCACCGAGGGCAGCGCGCCGGACTGCGACTTCGCGGTGCCGCTGATCGCCTGATGGTCAGCGGTCAGCCTCCGCGCCGTGCATGAGCTCGACGACCTTGACCAGCGCCGTGGCGTCGCCGACATTGCCAGGGAAGACCACGTACGGCATGCCGACCGCCTCGGGCGCCGCGTCGATACCGCGAGAACAGCTGGCCAGCCACTTCCGCCCGCCGGATGCCGAGCCCGTGCACCGCGACGTCGTGCGACGTGATCCCGCCCTTGGCGATGATCCAGGCCGGCTCGCCCGGCAGCGCGAGGCGCACGGTGGCGGCGAGCGCGGCGGAGACGGCGCGTGCGACCGCGAGATCGCCGCCCTGCCGGGACGTGCCGCTGACCACCTCCCGGCTCGTGCAGAGCAAGACGTCTGAGTCCCGCAGCGCTCGCACGACCCGCTCCGCTGCCGCCGTTACCACGTCGGTCGCTCCACCAGCAACCGCGCCAGCGTCGAGCGTGACCTGGGTCAGCGTGCGCGTAGCCAACAGGGCGCCGAGCTGCCGGTTCGTCTGTTCCACGTGCGACCCGACGACGATCAGCCCGCGGTTCCCGCCCGCACCGCCGCCATGAGCGGGCGCGAGGTCCTGACCGCGCAACGGCGCTCTGGGGTCCAGGCCGCTCAGCGCGCGGACGAAGGACGGCCCGGTGCGGAACAGGAACGACTG
>WNGJ01003742.1_pt1 | contig 15726 bp, 13 predicted proteins | sample 5400611 | NCBI WGS metagenome assembly WNGJ01 (sample SAMN13153375, study PRJNA577476) | soil metagenome | isolation source: 40 cm soil or saprolite under Garry oak tree replicate 1 | place: USA:California | collected 2016-06-15
GGTCGATGACAAGGGTGTTGGCGTTCGGGATGTCGAGGCCGGATTCCACGATCGTGGTCGCGACCAGGACATCGTAGTTCCGCTCCCAGAAGTCGACCATGATCTTTTCCAGCTCGTGCTCGTTCATCTGCCCGTGCGCCACGGCGATCCGGGCCTCCGGCACGAGCTCGGCGAGCTGGGCCGCGACCCTGCGGATCGAGCTGACCCGGTTGTGCACGAAGAAGACCTGGCCGTCCCGCAGCAGCTCGCGCCGGACAGCCGCGGTGACCTGCCTGGCGTCGTAGCCACCGACGAACGTGAGCACCGGGTGCCGTTCCTCGGGCGGGGTCAAGATGGTGGACATCTCCCTGATCCCGGCCACCCCCATCTCCAGCGTCCGCGGGATGGGCGTGGCGGACATGCCGAGCACGTCCACTTCGGTGCGCAGGCGCTTGAGGTATTCCTTGTGCTCGACGCCGAATCGCTGTTCCTCGTCGATGATCACCAGGCCGAGCCGGGCGAACCTGGTCTCCGGGGAGAGCAGCTTGTGCGTGCCGATGACCACGTCTACCGTGCCGTCGGCGAGCCCGCGCAGGGTCTCGGCCGTCTCCGTGCTGCCCTGGAAGCGTGACAGCGGCCGCACCTTCACCGGGAACGGGGCGTAACGCTCGGAGAACGTCGAGAAATGCTGCTGGACCAGCAGGGTGGTCGGCACGAGCACCGCGACCTGCTTGCCGTCCTGCACCGCCTTGAACGCGGCGCGGACCGCGATCTCGGTCTTGCCGTAGCCGACGTCACCGCAGATCAGCCGGTCCATCGGCACCGGCCGTTCCATGTCGCGCTTGACCTCGTCGATGGCGCCGAGCTGGTCGGGGGTCTCCACGTAGGGGAAGGCGTCCTCGAGCTCGCGCTGCCACGGCGTGTCCGGCCCGAAGGCGAACCCGGGCGAGGCCATCCGGGCCGAGTACAGCCGGATCAGCTCCGACGCGATCTGCCGGACGGCCTTGCGCGCCCGGCCCTTGGCCTTGGCCCAGTCCGCGCCGCCGAGGCGGTGCAGGGCGGGCGCCTCGCCGCCTGAGTACCTGGTCACCTCGTCCAGCTGGTCGGTCGGCACGTACAGCCGGTCCGGCGGCTGGCCCCGCCTGCCCGGCGCGTACTCGATCACCAGGTACTCCCGGGTGGCGCCGGCCGCGGTCCGCGACGTCATCTCCACGTACCGGCCGACGCCGTGCTGCTCGTGCACCACGTAGTCGCCCGGCTTGAGCTGCAGCGGGTCGACGCCGCCGCGCCGCCTGCTCGGCATCCGCCGCATGTCCCTGGTCGTCGGCAGCCCGGCGGGATGCCCGGCGAGGTCGCTCTCGGTGAGCAGGGCCAGCTTCGCGGCCGGCCACAGGAAGCCGTTCTGGGTCCGCGCCGTCGTCACGTAGGGGACGCCGGGCTCGGGCGGCTCCTCGAGGTCCTGCAGGCGGGCGCCGATCTCCTCGCCGCGGAGCATCTCGGTCAGCCGCTGGGCCGGCCCGTGGCCCTCGGTGACCAGCACGACCCGCCAGCCCTCCGCGAGCCAGCCGCGCACGTCGGTGAGCATGCGGGTGGTATCACCGCGGTAGGACGGGGCGGGCGAGGCATTGATCCCGAACGGGACCCGGTTTCCCGCGCTGGTCTGGCGGCTTGCCGATCCGGGGCGGGCGCCAGGCAGCCCTTCCTCGTCCGCCTGCGCGTCGGTGACGCCGAACGGCGCGATCGTCCACCACGGCAGGCCGAGCGCGGCCGCCGCGGCGCGGATCCGCGCGATCGGCTGGAAGGCCGCGGGCCCGAGATCCACTGGCGCTTCCCCACCCGCCGCCGCGTTGACCCAGGACGCCTCGAGGAACTCCTGGCTCGTGCGGACCAGTTCCTCCGCGCGGGCGCGGATCCGCTCCGGGTCGCAGGCGAGCACGATGCCGCCCGCCGGGACGTAGTCGACGAGCAGCTCCATCCGGTCCGCCAGCACGGGCGCGAACGCCTCCATGCCCTCGACGGCGATGCCCTCGGCCAGCTTGCCGAGGGTGTCGGCCAGGGCCGGATGGGTGTCGGCGAGCACCTTGGCCCGCTCCCGGACCGCCGGAGTGAGCAGTAGCTCGCGGCACGGCGGCGCCCACAGACCGTGCTCGGCCGGGCCGATGCTGCGCTGGTCCGCGACCTTGAAGTAGCGGATCTCGTCGATCGTGTCGCCGAAGAACTCGACCCGCAGCGGGTGCTCCTCGGTGGGCGGGAACACGTCGACGATGCCGCCGCGGACGGCGATCTCACCGCGGCTCCCGACCATGTCGACCCGCGAGTAGCCGATCTCGACCAGCCGGACCAGCAGGTCGTCGAGCTCGCACGCCTGGCCGGCCTGCAGCGTGACCGGCTCGAGGTCGCCGAGCCCGGCCACGATCGGCTGCAGCAGGCTCCGGACCGGCGTCACCACGACCGCCAGCGGGCCGTTCGGCTCGCCGGGGCCGGCCGGGTGGGCGAGCCGCCGCAGCACGGCGATCCGCTGCCCTACCGTGTCCAAGCGCGGCGACAGCCGCTCGTGCGGCAGGGTCTCCCAGCCGGGGAAGTACGCCACGCTGTCGGGCGTGAGGAAGGAGCCGAGCGCGGCCGCCAGGTCGTCGGCCTCCCTGGCCGTGGCGGTGACCGCGAGCACGAACCCGGAGGCGCCCGGCTGGGCGCCGCGCACCAGCGCGGCCGCCAGCACCGGCCGCAGCGCCGCCGGCGCGACCAGGTCTTCGCCGGCGAGCGCGGCAACCTGGCCGCCCGTGCCCGCCCCGGCGTCGGGCGCCGGCCCGCGCTCCGGGAGCGGGCCGACTTCCGCGCGCGAGACCACGCCCCGCAGTTGCGGATCGTCGTCGAGAATGGTGAGCAGTCCTGCGAGGCTCATGATGTCCTTGTGATCGCTTTTCGTCCCTTGTCCTGGCCGCCTTGTGCCTTGGGCGGGACCGTCACCTCGGGCGGGACCGTCCCCGAGAGGTCCGCAGGGGTTACGGGCCTGGTCCGGGCAACGCGAATCGGCCGGGCCCAGGCGGACCCAGCTGTTTTCGGAACCCTCTAAGTTTACGCGTTCCCGGCACCCGCGCGTTGGGGGCATGTCCGCCGTCCCGCTCCGGACACGACTATAGTTCCGTATCGTTGACGATGACCTGGGCCTGCGCATACCTGACGGCACGCTGGCATACCGTGTCAGGAGTCACGTTCGGAGGCTCGGCTTCGGAACCCAGTTTCGGAAGCCCGGCTTCGGAGGCCCAGTTTCGGAGGCACAACTGACTGCACAATCACCGCCGGCCCTGCCCGCGGAGCTATCTGACTGGCCGGCCTGCACGCTTGGCGAGGCCCAGCTGGGCGACCTTGAGCTGCTCACGTCGGGGGCGTTCGCGCCGCTGCGCGGCTTCATGGACGCGGCCGACGCGGCCGCGGTAGCCGAGCGCGGCACGTTGGCCGACGGCACGCCCTGGCCGGTGCCGGTGATCCTGGACGTGCCCGCCAGCGCGGCTCCCGCCGACGCCGACCGCATGGTCCTGCAGGACCCGGAGGGCTCGCCGCTGGCCGTGCTCTCGATCACCGAACGGCTCACCGCGCCGGGGGCCCCGGGGCTGGCCCGGCTGGCCGGGCCGGTCACGGCGCTGCGCGAGCCCGAGCACGGGCCGTTCCGGCAGCTGCGGCGGCGCCCGGAGGATGTGCGCGCCGAACTGGCCGGCGCCGACACCTCACCCGGGGGCAACGTGCTCGCCTACGCCACCCGGCGCCCCCTCAACCAGCGGCACATCGGCCAGCTCCGCCACTACGCGGGCCAGCTGAGCGCCCGCCTGCTGGTGCTGCCCCTGGTCAGCGGGCCGGCTGAGATCGTGACCCGGCCGGAGGCGCTGGTCCGCGCGGTCCTGGCGGCCAGGCAGCATCTGCCGGCCGGCACGCTCGTGGTCCCCGTGCCGCTCGCGCCGCGTAGCGCCGACCGGGGCCCGGATGCCGCAGACCTGCGCGCCCAGGGAATCGTTGCCGCGGCCTACGGCGCTACCCACCTGCTGTCCGACTCACCCGACGTGACGAGCCGGCCGGCCGGTATGAGAAACGGCACGCTGACGCTGCCCGGCGTGCCGATCCCGGTCATCAGCGCGGGTGAATGGGCGTACGACCCGCGCTCGGAGGTGTGGCGCCCGCTCGCGCTGATCGAGCCGGGAGCCGAGCGGGGCGAGCTGAGCGCCTCCGAGCTCGGCGCGCTGCTCGATTCCGGCGCCGAGGTACCCGCATGGTTCGCTCCGCCGAGCGTGGCCCGTGAGCTGCGCCGGGCCCGCCCGCCGCGGGCCGAGCGGGGGCTGGCGATCTTCTTCACCGGCTTGTCCGGGTCCGGCAAGTCCACCATCGCCCGCGGGCTGGCCGAGGCGCTGACCGAACGCGGCGACCGGACCGTCTCGCTGCTCGACGGCGACCACGTCCGGCACCTGCTGTCCGCCGGGCTGACCTTCTCCCGGGCCGACCGGGACCTCAACATCGCGCGGATCGGCTACCTCGCGGCGGAGGTGGCCCGGCACGGCGGCATCGCGATCTGCGCGCCGATCGCGCCTTACGCCGAGGCGAGAGCGGCCGCCCGCCGGATGGTCACGGAGGTCGGCGACTTCCTGCTCGTCTACGTGTCGACTCCGGTGGACGTGTGCGCGGCCCGCGACCGCAAGGGCCTGTACGCCAAGGCCCGCGCCGGGCTGATCACCGGCTTCACCGGCGTGTCCGATCCCTACGAGGAGCCGCGGGACGCCGACCTGGTGCTCGACACCTCGGCGATGACCCGCCAGCAGGCCGTCGACGCCGTGCTGAGGCTCCTGATCACGGGCGGCTGGCTGGCCAGCCCGGCCGAGGGGACGGAAACCGGCGGCGCCGCGACCGCCGCGGCGTCCGGGGCGATGTTCCGGGTCGGCCCGTTCGGCCCTGCCGTCCGGCGGCTGTAGCCGTCCGCCGGAGCTCAGTCCTCGCCTGCTCAGTACTCGTCTTCTGCGCGGGCCTCGTCTTCGGCGCGCGGGCCTCGTCTGCTCAGGACTCGTCTTCTGCGCGGGCCTCGTCTTCGGCGCGGGAGCCTTCTTCGAGCCTGGCGCGGAACCCCCCGGTCCGGGCGCGGCCGTTCTTCAGCCGCGCCAGCAGCGCTCCTGACATGATGTCCCGCTGCCTGGAGAGCAGCACGAAGCTGGCTATCCCGCTGACCACGAAGGCCAGCGCGAGCAGCAGCAGGCCGCGGGCGCCCGCCAGGTACAGCACGACCGCCGAGAGGACGAGCAGCATGACCCGGGCTGAGGTGTAGGCAAGGGTGGCACGCATGACGGGTCCCAGCATAGTCAGTCCCCGGCGAGCGTCGCCGCCAGCAGGGCCGGGTCGATGTTGCCGCCGGACAGCACCGCCACCGGCGGCGTCGCCCGGGGTAGCTCGTCCCGGTGGTACAGCCAGGCCGCGACCGCGGCCGCGCCGCCAGGTTCCGCCACCAGCCGGGCCTGGCTCGCGAGCAGTCTGACCGCGGCGAGCATCTCGTCTTCGGTCACCGTGATGATGTCGGCCACCAGCTCGCGGATGTGCGCGAACGGCAGCACGCCGACCTGCTCAACCCGGAGCGCGTCGGCGACGGTGCGCTGGACGTCGGCCGAGGGCCAGCTGACCCGCTCGCCGCGGCGCAAGGACTCGCGCGCGTCCGCGGCGAGTTCGGGTTCGACGCCCACCACGGCCGCGTCCGGGCAGCACGCCCGGACGGCCGCCGCGATTCCCGAGATCAGGCCCCCGCCACTGACCGGCACCAGGACCAGGCCGACCTGCGGGCAGTCGGCCGCGATCTCCAGGCCGACAGTGCCCTGGCCGGCGATGACCGCCGGATCGTCGAACGGCGGGACCGGCACGTACCCGTGCCGGGCCACGAGTTCCCCGGTGGCGGCCACCCGCGCCGCCAGGGTCGGCTCCACCCGCACCAGCTCCGCGCCGTAGTACTCGATCGCGTCGGTCTTGACCTTCGGCGCCGTCCGCGGGACCACCACGACCGCCCGCACGCCGAGCAGGGCCGCGGCGTACGCCACCGCGAGGCCGTGATTCCCGCTGGAATGCGCGACGACTCCGCGCTGCCTGGCGGCATGCTCGCTGGCCGTGATCGCGGCGTACGCCCCGCGCAGCTTGAACGACCCGGTGGGCTGCAGCGACTCGGGCTTGACCAGCAGCGGCGGCTCGAGCCTGGCCACGGGGATCAGCGGCGTGCGGACCGCCACCCGCTCGACCCGGCGGGCCGCGTCCTGTATCTCGGCCAGGCTGACCAATCCCGGTCCGGCCCCGTTCATCCCGTCACCCCTCGCCGTTTTCCGTGTCGCGTCTTTCTGTGTCGCGTCGCGTACGCCGTACGCCATTGTCGTCCGGCTCGCGGCGGCCGGATTCGGCGCGGTTCCAGCCCCGGCGTAACACCTGGGGGCCGATGTACTTATTACTGAAGGTGATTAATTGACTACAATTATTGCTAAATCGTCCGCGAAACGCCGATCAATTTCCAGAAATCTAGGTAGAAAGTACTCGTTCAGCGCCAAACTAGAGGGACATCTGACCAGAGGTCGAAGGAGACAGTCGGAGGAGACTGAACGTGGACGGCAACAACGAGCGCCTGCTCACACCTGGAGAGGTGGCCGCACTGTTCCGGGTGGATCCGAAGACAGTCACCCGCTGGGCGGCCTCAGGGCGCATCACGAGCATCCGGACTCCGGGGGGACACCGCAGGTTCCGCGAATCCGAGGTACGGGCGCTGCTGCGCGGCGACAGCGAACCATCACCGCAAGGCCACCCGGCGGCCTGACCCGGTAGCGGGGGTTCCTGTTCGGCCCGGGGCTCTGCGGGGGTTCCTCGGGTTTCTCAGATGTTCCGGCTTGCTGGACGGCGGCGGTTCCGCAGGTTCAGGACTCTTCGCCTTCCGCGGCGTCCTGCCACGTGTACTCGCCGTTCAGCCGGGCGAACTCGAGGAACTCCTGGCGCAGGGCCTCGTCGTCCTGCCGCCACCGGTCATGGCGCCGCTCGGCTTCTTCAGGGGTCAGCGCCTGCGCAGCCAGCCGGGAGTAATCGGCGTCCTGGGGCCCGATCTCCACGTACACGTCGCCGAGGACGCGCCCGTCGTTGCCCGTCGCGGTCTGCGGGACCATAAGGTTCCCGTTCGGCAGTCGTATGACAAACATCGCTGATCACCCTAGATGCCATAGCGCCGGTTGAAATACAGCATGACCCGCAGTGCCGTCCGGGTATCCCCGCTCAGCATGTCCACGAGAGCCGGCCGCTGCCGGGACGCGATCGCGGCGAATGCGTCCGCGAAGAACTCCTTGCGCCCCAGGCCACCGGGCTGCCGGTGGAAATCACTGGCGAAATGTGGCTGACATTGATCGTAGAGCATGCGAAACTCCGCTGAGTCAGATTGCCATTTACCTGGCGGACTGTCGAGATCGTCGAGCGCGTGCCCGACCTCGTGGCACATCACGTCCGGAGTCGGGGACGGCCGGGAGCCGACCACGATCTTGCGTTCCCCGTAGGCGCCCGCACAGGCATCCCAGGTGGCCCGCCCGGACGGCAGCGCGATGCCGCGCAGGCTGGTCATGTCATCGAGTTCCGGGACGCCGCCTGGGCCGATGAAGATGGCGTCGAGGCTGTCAGCGAGCTTTTCCTTGATCCGTACGGGCAGCTCCGCCAGCCGGTCGACGGCCGCCACCACCTCCCGGGGCGGCGGCGACGCCGGGTCCCATTGCCGCCACAGGATGGCCTCGAGCGAGCCGCAGTGCCTGCGGCCATCCGCGGCCCGCGGCCGCTCCCGCGGATGCGCGGCCGCGAAAGGCAGCCCGGCGTGCGAGACCGCCACCGCCGGTCGCCAGGCGGAGCGCCCGAGCCCGTCAGGCTGACGCGGGACGCCAGCCGCGACGCGGGCGAGCTCGGCCGCCCGGGCATCCGCCCGCGCGGCGGCCTGCGCAGTGGCCTGCGTAGTGGCCTGCGCTGTTTCCTGCCAGCGCGCCTGAGGCCCGGGCGCGGCCGACACCGGCGGCGCAGCCTCCGGGGGCGCTTCGCGGATCCGCGCCCTGGCTGCCCCGGCGCGCACCGCGGGCGTACCAGCCTCGCGGCGGGTGCCAGCATCCCGATAAGAGCCAGCATCCCGATGAACTCCAGCATCCCGATGAGCGCCGACCTCCCATCCCGCACCCCGTGGACCGGGCCGCGATCCGGCCGGATCGCCAGGTCCCGCCGGATCGCCAGGTCCCGCCGGGAGGTCTGGCGGGAACGGCGCTTCCGCTACCGCTGAGACGCCTGGCCAGGGGGCAGCGGTGTGCGCCAGCTCGGCGGGCGGGCCGCCCGGCGCGGACCGATCGGCGGGCACCGGCGCCCGGCCACGCGCTGGATCCTGGCCGTCCCGGTGACCCGGGGAGCTCGGTGCCGTGGCGGGCCCGCGGCGGCCGCGGCGATGCCTGCCCTGAGCACCGGAAACCCCCAGAGCCATCTCGGCCGGGGGCCTGCGGAAGTGAGCGAGCCGACGGATGCGGTCGAACAGCCTTAGCCGCATGTACCGTTCTCCTGCTCTGTTGCCCTGACGGCCAGCGTATGTCGAGTTCGCCCGCCACGTCACCAGATGTGCCTAACGGCCGGTAACGGCGGTCTGGCGTAGAAGTTGACTTATTCCCGCCCGTGGCGCGGACAGCTGAGGTTAGGCTTCCGCCATGCTGCTGTCCGGTACCCTGTTTGCCCTGTTCATGATGGGCTTCTGGCTTTACTGCCTGACAGACGCCATATTGACGCCGGCCGCCGAGTGCCGGGGCATGTCCAAGCCGGCCTGGATCGCCGTCATCGCCCTGACGTTCATCGGCGGGGCCGTCGCCTGGCTCATAGTCAGGGAGCCGGCGCGCCGCGCATCCGTGCCCCCCAAGCCGCACTCCGATGACCTGGGCGACAGCCGCTTTCGAACCGAACGATGGACCGACGCGGACGATGCCGTAGCGCGTCATCCCGCCGGACGGGCCAGGGGCGCCGGCACCGGCGCCGGCCGGGCCGCGTCCAAGGGGCCGGACGACGACCCGGAGTTTCTCCGCGCGCTCGACCGCGCGATCCGCGGCAACTCGCAGGCCGGCGAAGAGGTCTGAGGCCCTAGCCCACGCCGGCGTAGGAGTGCAGTCCGGCGATGAACACCTGCACGACCAGGATGTTAAAGATGAGGCTGGCGAAGCCGAGCAGCTGGACGTAGTGGGCCCGGCGGCCACGCCAGCCCGCGGTGGCCCTGGCGTGCAGGAACGCGGCGTAGAGCACCCAGGTGATGAAGGCCCAGGTCTCTACCGGGTCCCAGCCCCAGTACCGGCCCCAGGCCTGGTCGGCCCAGATCGCGCCCGCGATGACGCCGAACGTCCAGACCGGGAAGCCGAACACGATGGTCCGGTAGGTGAGCCGGTCGAGCTGCTCGATGCCCGGCAGCCTGCGGACGATCCCGTTACCCGGCGCGGCCCGGCCGGCCGCCACCCGCCTGGTGTACCGGTCGACCCAGAGGTAGACGCAGCCGAGCACCGCGGCGACGAAGAAGATGCCGGTCGCCAGCGTCAACGCGGTGACGTGGATATCCAGCCAGTACGACTGCAGGGCCGGGACGAGCTCCCCGGCCGCGGTGTAGATGAGCGTCTCGGCGAGCCCCAGTATGACCACAACCGCGCCCATTACGAAGACGCCCAGGGTCCAGGCCCGGTAACGGATCATCACGGACAGGAAGAAGATCGCGGCGACGCAGGTCAGGGCGGTCACGAACTCGTACATGTTGCCCCAGGGCGCGCGGTGCACGGCCAGCCCGCGGATGACGACGGCGGTGGTATGCGCTGCCACCCCGGCCAAGCTGAGCGTCACCGCCGCCAGCACCCAGCGGCCGGCCTCGCGGATCGCGCGCAGCGCGGGAACCTCCAGCTCGGGCATGGCGTCGGCACCGCCCGCGGGGCGGTCGGGCGCCGCTCCGGGAGCCGCCGGAGCCGCCGGAGCCGCCGGAGCCGCGGGAGGACCGCCGGCCGCGCCGACGGAGGCCAGGGCCGCGTCCCGGTCCTGCGCCTGCTCTCCCCGGGCCGCGGCGGCCCGGCGCGGCCGCCCGAAGGCGAAGTCGCCGGCGAACACGACCACCGAGAGGGAGTAGATGACCAGCGCCGCGATCAGGAAGGCGTTGCTGACGTGGCCCAGAGCAACGTTGACGGGCATAGCCCCTCACTCTCCCTCGTGTAGACGTTGTGCTGCTTGCTGTTGTGCCGGCTGGGCCGGGGCGGCTTGCTCGTGGGCCGACCTGAGCTCGGCGGCCAGCGAGGCGAATTCGGCCTCGAAGCCGCCGCTGGCGTCGGTACGAGCCAGGCCGCCGACCTGCACCACGGTGCCGTCCTGGCCGGCTGGGGCGGGCCGGGCGCGGACGAAGACCCGCCTGCGGCGGATCATGAACGAGAGCAGCAGGCCGCCCAGGGCGGCGATGCCGCAGATCAGGGCGGGCAGCTGGCCCGGGTCGTGCGTGATGGCCAGGCTCGCCCAGGGCACGTAGCCGGTGAACGTGATCGTGCCCCGGCCGCCCGGCAGCTTCAGCGACTGGCCCGGCTGAAGCACCTGCGGGCTGGCCGTCAGCCGCTGCATTCCGCTGGTGTCCAGCTCGTAGACGGACTGCGGGGCGCCGGTGTTCATGCCCAGGTTCCCGGCGTAGGCGATCAGGCTCACCACCGGGTTGTCGGCGGCGGGGAACGCCGACTCGAGCGTGCCGCCGACGTCCACCGCCGTCGGCACGAAGACGCCGGTGAAGCCGAGCTGTTCTGGCTGGGCGTCGGGGACCTTCACCACGCCCTGGGAAAGGAAGTTCCCTGACGGGCCCGCGATGAACGGCGTGGCCTGGTCGTACACCGTGCGTCCGCGGGCGTCGGTGACCCGGAACTCGGGCGCGTACCCGTGTCCGATCAGGTACACCTTCGCCCCGTCGATCGACAGCGGGCGGTTGACCGCCAGGTGGCCGGTGCGGGCCGGCCCGCCCGGCTGCTCGGTGTAGCTGACCCGCGCGTCGAATGCGGACGGCTGGCCGCGCTGCGAACCGGAGGGGATGTAGCTGGCGTCGAACCTGTTCAGCGTGATCGTGAACGAGCCGAGGTCGGCGGCGGTGACGAACCGGCCCGGGTAGAACTCATCGAGCGCGCTCGCGGTGTCGGCGAACGTGTCGCCCTGCACCAGCAGCCGGTCGGCCTTGTAGCCGAACAGCCCGCCGAGCGCGACCGACACCAGCACGCCGAGCAGGGCGAGGTGGAAGAGCAGGTTGCCCGCCTCCCTGAGGTACCCCTTCTCCGCCGAGACCCAGTCGCCTGCCTCGGCGGGATCGGCCTCCGCGGGCCGGCGGAGCCGGAACCCGTGACCGGACAGGACCCGGGCCGCCACCTCGACCGCGTCTTCGGGCGGCAGCGCGGTGACGTACTCGGCGGACCTGGGCAGCCTGGCCAGCTGGCGCGGGGCCCGCGGCGGCAGCGCCCGCGCCGAGCCGGCCAGCCGGACGGTGCGCGGCACCACGCAGCCGACGAGGGAGGCGAACAGCAGCAGGTAGATGGCGGCGAACCAGGGCGCGCCGAAGACGTTGAAGAGCCCGAGGCGGTTCAGCCAGGGCGCGAGAGCCGGGTGGGACGCGTAGTACTGCTGCACGCCGGACGGGTTGTTGCCCTGCTGCGGCAGCATCGACCCGGGCACGCTGCCCAGGGCCAGCAGGAACAGCAGGATCAGCGCGATCCGCATCGAGGTGAGCTGCCGCCACGCCCACTTCAGCCAGTCGGCGAGGCCGAACGCACCGCCAGCCGGCGACCCGGGGCGCGGCTGCTCCTCCCGTTCGGCCGCCGGGTCGAAGGGGTCTGTTTCCGGTGCGCGCACGTCGGTCATCAGCTCACCCCTTCGTGGTGACCTTCGCGAGGATGGCGGTCAGTTCTGGATACGTGGCGGTGCCGAAGACCGCGCCCGCGACGTGTCCGGAACGGTCGATCACCAGCGTGGTCGGGGTCCCGGCGATCGGCACCACCGAGGTGAAATTCAGCGTGATCGCCGAACTCGAATCGCTGACGCTCGGGTAGGTGATGTGGAAGTTGTGCGCGAACGCCCGGGCGCTGGCCGCGGTGTCCCGCACGTCCACGCCGAGGAAGGACACCCCGGACGGCTGGTACTGCGCGGCCACCGCGGCCAGGGTCGAGGCCTCCTCGCGGCACGGCACGCACCACGATCCCCAGAAGTTGAGCACGACCACCTGGCCCCGGTAGGACGAGAAGCTCAGCTTCGAACCTGTCAGCGTGGTGGCGTTGAACTCAGGTGCCAGCGGGCGGTGCCCGGCCGCGTAGAGGACCGCGCTGGGGTTGCCGTCGACTGTGGTCACGCCGCTCTTCCCGCTGCCGGCCCAGCCGGTCACCAGTACCGCGGCCAGCACCACCCCGGTGAGCACGGCCGCCGCCAGGACGACCGTGCGGCGCCCTGCCCGCGACGACAGAGCGCGCGACGACAGAGCTTTCCGGGACAGGGCTCTCCCGGACAAGGCTCTCAACACGGGGCTCGGCACGGGCAGACCCTTGCGATCTCCTACAGGGGGTAGTACCGCACTATTGTGCCGCATCGCCCTGAGTCACCTGTCTCCGGGTCGGCACGGTGTAGTAGACCCCGGTGAGCTGGTCGCTCGAATAGGTGAAGCTGGTCACGCTGCCCAGCGCGCACTCCCGGGTGGCCGGGTTGTGCCACAACCGCTTGCGCTCGGCCATCCGCCGAGTCACCCAGATGGGCAGCTGGTGGCTGACGCACACCGCCTCCTGCCCGGCCGCGGCTGCCCGCGCGGTCTCCATCATGGCGAGCATCCTGGTCGCGACGTCGTAGTACGGCTCACCCCAGGACGGCCGGAACGGGTTAATCAGGTGCGGCCAGTGCGCCGGGCGGCGCAGCGACCCGTCACCCACGCCGAACTTCAGGCCCTCGAAATGGTTCCACGACTCGATCAGCCGGTCGTCAGTCACGATCTCGAGCCCGAGTTGCTCCGCCACCGGACGCGCGGTCTCCTGGGCCCGCTCGAGCGGCGAGCAGAACAATGCCACCACCGCTCGCTCGGCGAAGAAGTCCGCCGCGGCGCTGGCCATCGAGCGGCCGTTCGCGGACAGGTGGTATCCAGGCAGGCGGCCGTAGATGATCCCGGCCGGGTTTTCCACCTCGCCGTGCCTGAGTAGGTGGACGATGGTTGAGTCGGACATAGCCCGGCCAGCTTACCTAGTCACGGCCGGCCTTACCTGCCACAGCGCGTCGCGCACCTTCCGCGCTACATGGTCGGGGTTGTAACGCACGACGAACGCGGCGAAGCGCAGACGGCCGGGGCGCGCGGCGACAGCAGGGCCCGACCGGCGGCGGTTAGGCGTTCAGCGCTGCGGCGGCGGCTTCGGCGGCGGGCGGGAGGGCGTCCGCGATGCGCGCCAGGGCGGTGTCGTCATGCGCGGCGGACACGAACCAGGCCTCGAACGGCGACGGCGGCAGGTACACGCCGCGGTCGAGCATGGCGTGGAAGAACGCGGCGTAGGCGGCGGCCGACTGGTCCTTGGCGTCGGTGAACGACCGCACCGGCGCCGTCCGGCCCAGGAACACAGAGAACAGGTTGCCCGCCTCGGACAGCCAGAACGGCACCCCGGCCGCGGTGAGCGCCGAGGACGCGAGCTTCGCCACCGCGGCGGCGACGCCATCGACCCGCGCGTACACCTCGGCGGTGCAGGACCGCAGGGTGGCGAGCCCGGCCGCGACGGCCAGCGGGTTACCTGACAGCGTGCCGGCCTGGTAGACCGGCCCGGCCGGCGCGAGCCGCGACATGACCTCGGCGCGCCCGCCGAACGCCGCGGCGGGCAGCCCGCCGCCCATTACCTTGCCGAATGTCACCAGGTCCCCGGCCACGCCGTCGACGCCGTACCAGCCCGAGGGGGTCACCCGGAATCCGGTCAGCACCTCGTCCATGATCAGCAGGGCGCCGGCGGACCGGCACAGCGAGGCGAGCAGGGCGTTGAACCCGGGCGCGGGCGGCACGATGCCCATGTTCGCCGGGCAGGCCTCGGTGATGACGCAGGCGATCGACGCGCCGCGCTCGGCGAACACGGACGACACGGCGCCAGCATCGTTGTAGGGAAGCACGATGGTGTCCCCGGCGGCGGCCCCGGTGACGCCGGGCGAGTCGGGCAGCCCGAACGTCGCCACGCCGGAACCCGCGGCCGCGAGCAGCGCATCCACGTGCCCGTGGTAGCACCCGGCGAACTTGACTACCAGCGGGCGGCCGGTGAACCCGCGGGCCAGCCGCACCGCCGACATCGTCGCCTCGGTACCCGAATTGACCAGGCGGACCTGCTCCACCGGGGCGCGCGCGACGATCTCCTCGGCCAGCAGCACCTCACCTGGCGTGGCCGTGCCGAACGAGGTGCCGTCGCGCAGCGCCTCGGAGACGGCGGCCAGCACCGCCGGGTGCGCGTGCCCGAGGATCATCGGCCCCCAGGAGCACACCAGGTCGACGTATTCGCGTCCGTCCACGTCGGTCAGGTAGGGCCCGGAGCCGCGGACCATGAACCGGGGCACGCCGCCGACCGCGCCGAACGCGCGCACCGGGGAGTTCACCCCGCCCGGGGTCACCTCGCGCGCGCGGGCGAAGAGCCGGTCGCTACTTTCTGCCACGCCCGAGTCAGTCACGGGGCCTCGCAGGCGTCGACGAGGTACTCGAGCAGCCGCAGCGCGTCCGGCAGTGGGTGCTCTTGCGGCGGGCGGAGCCAGCGCGCGGCCAGGCCGGCCGCGTCGCGGGACGGCGGGGCCAGCACGTAGCTGTCCCGGCAGTGCCAGCGCAGGCCCTGGACGACGCTTTCCGGCTCGCAGTCTAGCCCGGACGTCCACCACTCGTCTTCGTCGACGGGCGAACCCCTGGTCACCACGAAGAACAGCATCCGGTCCTGGCCGATCACGGCGACCGGGCCGACGGGTACCCGGGCCGTCTCCATCTGCCCGAACGCCGCGGAACCGGCCGCTACGGGCACGTCGAGCACATCAAAAACCCGGCCGGTGACGAGGATCAAATTCGCCTCCGGCCGGGTTTCCCACCAGCTCTGGATCACATTGAGGTCTACGGTCGCCTGCATCTGCCAGGCCGGCGACACGGGGTGCGCGCCCGGCGCGGGGCACCCCACCCGGTCGCACGAGCAACCGCGGCCCGGCTCCATCGCGGCGCGCGTGCCGCGGTAGGTGTGGGCGCCGACGCACACCGGCCAGCCCATGGAGGCGTACTGCACCGCCACGTCGCCGAGCGGCTGGAGACGCTCTGCCGCCCGGCCGCGGCCCCTTCCCCCGCGGCGCCGCACCACGTCAACCATAGGCCCCCATCACTCCTGTCGTTGGCTGCCGCGCGCGGCTACCGACCGTAAGGACCGGCTCTCCCCGGCGCGCGAGATACAGCGGATACCGAACGAGGCTTGGTATCACTGCCCGAATATCCCTGTTACCTATCGTAGGGCATGAACCACAGGCCGTTCGGCCCATTGCGCTAGGTATGCAACTGGCGGGCCACCTCGGCCGCCCAATAGGTCAGGATGATGCTCGCCCCGGCGCGGCGGATCGCGGTGAGCGTCTCGGAGATGATCCGGTCCCGGTCCAGCCAGCCGTTGGCCGCCGCCGCCTCGACCATCGCGAACTCGCCGCTGACCTGGTAGGCCGCCACCGGCACGGTCACCGAGTCCGCGACCC
>WNGJ01003744.1_pt1 | contig 15725 bp, 14 predicted proteins | sample 5400611 | NCBI WGS metagenome assembly WNGJ01 (sample SAMN13153375, study PRJNA577476) | soil metagenome | isolation source: 40 cm soil or saprolite under Garry oak tree replicate 1 | place: USA:California | collected 2016-06-15
GTGCGTCCGCGGCCTCGGTCGAGGAAGCCGCGAGCCTCGACTACGTGCTGCTCGCCGTGCCTTGGCGAAACGTCGAGTCAGCGTTGAAGAGCCTACCCGCCTGGAACGGCCGGGTGCTCATCGATGCGACGAATCCCTTTGTCGAGACGAGTCCGAAGCTCGTCCTCGCCGATCTCGGCGGCAAGGGCGCGAGCGAGGTCGTAGCGGCCCTGGCGCCAGGTGCCCGCATCGTCAAGGCGTTCAATTCGATCGTCACCGCCCGCTTCAATGAAGGACCGGTCAAGAACGGAGGACGTCGCGTGATCTTCGTCTCGGGGGACCATCCCGAACCGACCGCATTCATCAAACAGCTCGTCGAGAGTTTCGGCTTCACGGCGATCGATCTCGGCGGCCTCGCGACGGGTGGCCGCCTGCAGCAGGCCGGGGGTCCGCTCGCCGGTCGCGACCTGGTCGAATTCGGCCATCACTGACACGGGAGCGCAGAATGCGTGCAGTGCAAATCAGGACTTTTGGCGAGCCGGGAATCGTCCTCCAACTTGCCGACCTTCCCGAACCTCCAGCACCGGCCGCCGGCGAGGTGCTGATCGGTGTCGAGCACGCGCCGATCAACATGAATGACTTGTATCTCATCCAGGGTGTATATCCGGTCCGGCCCTCGCTGCCGAGCGTCGTCGGAAATGAAGGGGTGGGGCGAGTGTTGGCCATTGGCAGGGGCGTCGACCACCTGAAGGTCGGGGATCGCGTGCTCGTGCCGCTCTACAGCTTCAGTTGGCGCGAACGACTCGTTGCACCCGCCGCGGGCCTCTTCGCACTGCCCGAGGCCGATCCGCGCCAACTCGCCATGCTCGGCATCAATCCGCCGACGGCGGCTCTGCTGCTCAACGAGTCCATCGACCTCAGGCCCGGCGACTGGGTCGCGCAGAATGCCGCCAACTCCGGCGTCGGCCGGTCACTCATCGCAATTGCCAAGGCCCGCGGCCTCAAGACACTCAACTTCGTTCGCCGCCACGAGCTTGTTCCCGAGCTGCAAGCCGTCGGCGGTGACCTCGTGATCGTCGATCAGAGTGGGGCGCTCGACAAAATTCGGGCAACGATCGGCGACGCTCGTGTGCCGCTCGGCATTGACGGGGTCGCAGGCAAAGCCGCCGCAACCATAGCCGGGGTTCTCAGCCAATCCGGGACGCTCGTCGTCTATGCTCTGATGAGCGGCGAGCCAGTCACTGTCGCCCCGCTCGACCTGATCGCCAAGCGTGTCGTCGTCAAGGGCTTCTTCCTCAACCATCCTGATGTCGAGTTGAAAATACCGGGCGCGCTGCGCGAGACGGCGCCGCTCGTGGCTTCAGGCGCGATTCGAGTGCCTCTCGCAGCAACCTATCCGCTCACCGCCTTCCGCGAAGCCGTCGCCCACGTTCAGCGGGGCGGCAAGGTGATGTTTGACGTCGATGGAGCCAGCGAGTTGTTCGACAAGGTCGCGGTCGAGGCGCCTCAGGTCCAGGCACCATGAGTACGTCGTACCTAGGCGCGGGATGACAGGATCCGCACGATCGTGTCGAGCGCCTGCTCCGCCTTCGCCTTTAGCTCGTCGTCGGTGTTGCCGGCGATCGGATGCGCGATCACGGCGAACGGATAGTCCGGCAATCCCTCGATCGACGCAATTTCTTTGGCACTCGGAATGAACCGGTCGGTGATCAGCGCCGCCGCCGGAACGCCACGCCGCTCCGCCGCCAGTGCGTCGTGCAGACTGCACGACGAGCAGCTTCCTCAGTCTCCGATCCCGGACACGATCGCGTCGGCCACCGCCAGCTCGGCGAGCATCTCGGGCGGGACAGGCCGCGACGTGTCAGGCTTGCGGCGTCGGATGAACTCGCGCACGCCGTGCTTGCGCAAGAGGCCTTCCAAATGGTCGTAGAAGTGGGCGGTGCCTATCTTCGCATTGTCGAGCAGGCCGATCGTCGCGCCGTCCAGCACGGCGGCCGGTGCGAGGGCGAGCGGCTCGAGCTCGGGATCGACTCGGGGGTCTAGGACTCGGATCCTCATGGCTTCTCCTCGATGCGCATCGTGACGGCCAGGGACTTCGCCCCCAACCACGGAGGAATGATCGCACCGAATCCGCCGGCCGGTCCCCCGGCGGAGACGACGAGCAGATCGTCGGGTGTCCGCAGTGCCGTGTGGACCCGCTCCGGGTCCTTGCCCACCACGGACGCCTTGCCGACCGACGCCCAGTCGCCGCGCTTGACCCACGCGCGCTCGTGCACGTACTCACGAATGTCTTTCTTCGACCAACCGGCCGCGGCAAAGACCTCGCGGTTCTGCCGGCCGATCACCATGCCGTAGCTGCCGGCCCAGATCGAATACGTGAGCATGTTGCCGCGGATCGCGCCGACGTAGGTGTCGAGGATCTCGCGCGGATCACGCGTCCACTCGTTCAACACCTGGTGCGGCGCCATTGCCGCGAGCACCGTCACCGCGGACTCGCCGGCCGGGACGCCGCGTTCGACCGACAGCGGTGTCCACGGGCTGCCGTCTTCGTCCTCTGCGACGCAGTACGTGAACTTGCCGGGATGACCGAGCGTCGAGCGATCGAGGCCGCCGGGCACACCGTGCAGCACGTTCAGGATGATCAATCGCGTCGTCCGGCCGATGGTCGCGTTCGCGCGGCTGGCGTTAGCGAGCGCGTTGTGCGTGGCGTTCATGCCGATCGCGTTCCGAATCGGGCCGTTGACGACGATGAACGGCGCGCTGCCTCCGGTCGAGGCGGAGACGCCATGCAGCCCGTACGCCGTATCGCACAGCGCACGGACCACAGCGAGCACCACCGGCATGTATTCGGGTCGGCAGCCGGCCATAACGGCCGCAATCGCGACTTTCTCGGCGGTGAGCCGTCGCCGGCGCACCGGCTCGACGCCGACGACGTCGCCCGGTGCCAAGCGCGCGGCCTCGAGAAACGTTTGGACGAGCGTGTCCGTCGGCGGAACGATCGGCAGCCCGTCGGTCCAGCCGTTGTCCTGATAGAGCTCGTTGGCGGCGAACGCGTCGGCGACGTCGTACGCGGCGGAGGCGAAGTCCATGGCTACATCATCATCCCGTATAGTCTTGTGCCGTGTGCAGGGTTTTCGCCCGGCGTGGCTGCGAATCCGAAGCCATCCTATCACCCGCTTCCTCCAGCAGCATATGGGAGCTTGGGCATCACCTCGGCCACCAGACGCTCCATCTGACCACTCCATCAGTCGTCACAATCGGACGACCGCTCTCATCCCTCCCGGGTGCGTCCCGAGACCCCCTCGTGGCTCGACGCACCCGCGACGGCCAGGCTGTCGTTCGTGACCGGCAGGTGCCGGCTCACGTTGGCGCCGTCCTCGGCGCGCAGCTCACGGAAGATGAGCGCCGAGACGACCGTGAGCAGGCCAAGCACCACGAACGCCTTGTGGATGCCCGACATCATCTCAACGGGGGTGGCCCGGAAACGATCGGGCACGAACACCGCGGCGGTCAACGAGGCCACCGCGACGCCGAAGCTCATCGACATCTGCTGGATGGTGCTGGCGATGCTGCTGCCCATGCTCGTGTCGCGCTCACCGAGGTCGGCGTAAACCAGAGTGTTCATGCTCGTGTACTGCAGCGAGGAGACGTAGCCGAACGCCACGGCCTGCAGCGCGATTACCCAGATCGGGGTCGCGTTGCCGATTACGGCGAAGAGCCCGATGACCAGTCCCATGAAAAGGGTGTTGATGCCCAGCACGCGCCGGTAGCCGAGCCTGGTGAGGACCGCCGGTATGGTGAACTTCAGGCTGATGGCGGCCAAGAACTGCGGCATGATTAGCAGCCCCGACTGCACCGGCGTATACCCGAGACCGACCTGGTACAGCAGCGGCAAGAGGAACGGCATCCCGCCCGCGCCGAGGCGGGTCACGAAGCTTCCGATCACCGCGACCCGGAAGGTCCGCGTGCGAAACAGTTCCAGTCGCAGCACAGGATGGGAGGCCTGCGACGCATGGTGCCAGTACGCCAGCAGCAGGGCCACCGCCAACGCCAGCAACCCCGTCATCTCGAGCACGCCGAGCGTATGCTCGCCGAAGATCTCCAGGACGTAGGACAGCAGCGCGACACCGGCGCCGAACAGGGCCATGCCGGTGACATCGAGCGGATCGACCTTGTCAGCCCGATAGTCGGGCAGATACCGCAGCACCAGATATAGCCCGATGACTCCGATCGGCACGTTCACGAAGAAAATGAGACTCCAGTGCAGATAGCCGACGATGAGTCCCCCCGCGAGGGGACCCACCAGCGGACCGACGAGGGCGGGGATCGACACGAAGCTGAGGACCCGCACGAGCTCGCGGCGCTCGAATGTGCGAACCAGGGTCAGGCGCCCGACCGGCACCATCATGGAGCCGCCACAGCCCTGCAGGATGCGAGCCGCGACCAGCATGTGAATGCTGCTCGCCACGCCGCACAGGAACGAGCCGAGGCTGAAGATGCCGATCGCCGTGGCGAAGACGCGGCGTGTCCCATAGCGGTCCGCCATCCACCCACTCACGGGAATGAAGACGGCCAGGCTCAACGTGTAGCTCGTCAGCGCCACCTTCATGCTGAGCGGCGCGACGTGCAGGGCGGCCGCGATTGACGGCACCGCGGTGTTCAAAATGGTCGTGTCGAGCGACTCCATGAAGAACGCCACGGCCACCAGCCAGGGCAAGAGGGTCTTCACGGAGGCGCCTCGGCCGGGTGGTCCTCGCCTTCCTCGATGCCCGTGGCGAAGTCGGCGGTCGTCGGCGGCCGGAAGACCAGATCCACGGCGAGCCACGGCGCCTTCGCGGACGGGTAGGGCGCGATCGGCGCGACGATCATCTGGATCGCGCTGATAGTCTCGAGAGCGCGCCTTGAACTAGCCACAGGAACCCGGAGCCCTGCTCCCTTTCGACTTGAGTCGTGATTGTAACGGTCATACTCAGATGCCAGTTGATTTTTCCGCCTGGACATGCGCATTCCTGCGAAGAACTTCGCCCGGGCGACAAACTGGGATTCATGGCCATGCCGCAGTTCCGCGTGTCGACTGCCGAGATCACGACGTCGATCGCCGTTGCGAGCGCCGGGGGCAAGGACCGAGCTGGCGTCCCGCGCTCTCTTCGATCTCTACGAATCAGATCCTGTCTCTCACGAGAGGCGAAAATACCGCACCCCCCTTCGTCGCGCTACGGTCAGCGGTGAAGTAGGATGTCCCAGTCCCCCCGGGCGCCGTCGTTGGGGGGTCGTGATGCCCAAGCAACCACTCCGCTAGGAGACCGCAATGTCCGAGTTTCCCGAGTGCCTGCTAATTGTAATTGCTGAGGTCGACGCCGCGATCGAGGGCGAATGGAATCGGTGGTATGACACGGTTCACCTGCCGGACGCGCTGAGATGCCCGGGAGTGCGGCGCGGACGGCGCTATGTCTCCTCGGGCGAGATGTCGGAGACTGCGGCCGGCAAAACGGAACGGACGGCGAGGCGGATCTACACGACGATCTACGAACTCGACAGCCCGGACGCCGTCGCTACCCCGGAGTTCCGCGCCATGCGCGGCTGGTACCAGTTCGCGCCCCATGTCCGCTCGCGCACGCAGGTGATCGTGCCGGTCCAGGGGCGATCGGTCAGCTAGCGGCGCCAGCTCACTCCCGCCGCCGGTGCCGGCCACTGGCAAGCGCTTTACGTCTGAATGAGCTGGTGCGTTCAGCTCGAAGGAGACAGCAAAATGAGCAACTCAACGGTGGGCGACGCGGCGATCGCCGTAGTTCGTCGGAACACCGAGGAAGTACAAGGCAAAGGCAACTGGGACCTGTACGAGGAACTTTTCGCCGATGATTTTGTCGACCACACGCCGCAGCCGGTCACGACGCCCGACAAGGACGGGGTGCGGGTGCTGTACAAGGGCCTGCGTGCCGCGTTCCCCGACTTCCGCCCCGAGATCCACTGGCAGGTGGCCGCCGGCGACATCGTGACCACCTACAAGACCTATCACAGCACCCACCAGGGCGAGTTCCTCGGTATACCGGCCACCGGGAAGAAGATGAGTTTCTACACCGTCGACGCCATGCGGGTCGTCGACGGCAAGATCACCGAGCACTGGGGCGTCGCGACGTTGCTCGACCTCATGCAGCAGCTCGGTGTCGTCCCTCCGCTGGGAAGTCAGTGATGACGGCACCGAGTTGACCATGACATGTCCACGCGGTATAGGTGGAGTGCCAAACGGCCTCGCCACTGCTATTCCGAGACGCGACGGTACCCAAGGGACCTGTCGATAGGTACAGGCGGCATGCTTGGTGATTTCTCGACGCACTCGAGTGCTGACCCGCCGCTGCGTGGGACTCCTGAGGGAGGCGCCGTCCAGCAGGCCGCCGACGAGCTTCAGCCGCGACCCCAGCGGACGCCGGACCTGAGGCCCGATCAGCTCGCGGCGCTCCTCGAAATTCACCGCGCCGTCGCTGGTCATCTCGACCGCAAGGCGCTGTTCACGGCGATCGCGGATGTGCTCCAGAAAGTGGTACGGGTGAGCCGCGTGATCCTCCTGCTGCCCGGTACCGACCCGTCGACACTGACGGTCTACGCCGCCTACGGCAAGTTGGGCCTCGAATTCTACCAGGGCCAGGCGATTGCTCGCGCTGGTTCGATCCCGGGCTGGGTGTTCGAGCACGGGCGCCCATTCGTCTTGGACCGCGCAGAGCATGTTCGAGACCGCTTCCCGGTCAGCTATCAGAGGTTGCGGCGGTGGGGCATGGAGTCGGTCGCCGTCGTCCCGCTCCTGACCGAGGGGCGCTGCGTCGGCGCGTTGAGCCTTATGGCTGAGCAGGCGGATGCCTGGTCCGGAGTCCCGCCGGTTCTGCTCGAGCAGATCGCAGCCTCCATCGCGGTGGCTGTTGAGCACTGCGCGGCCTACGAGGAACTCGGCAGGCTCCGAGATGAGCAGGCGGCGCTCCTCGAAATCAACCGGGCGGTAGCGCGGCACCTGCACCGAGACGAGCTCTTCACAACCTTGGCTCAGTGCCTGCGGGACGTCCTGCCGTCCGACCGCTTTGGGATCGAACTCCCGGTCGAGGGCGACAAGCTCAGGGCCCACGTGCTGTCCACAGGGAACGCCACGACGGGCCCGGCCCAGGTAGAGGAGCTGCCCGCGGCGGGGACCGCTTGCCGCTGGACGGAGGAAACGCGGCAGTGGCTCATCGCGTCTTCGCGGGAGGAGCTGCGTGAGCGGTTCCCGGTCACCTTCGATGTCATGAAGCGGGAAGGCATGCAGTCCGTGTGCGCAATCCCACTGCTGAGCAGCGAGTGCTGCCTTGGTGTCCTTTTCTTCATGGCTGCGAGAGAGGGGGCCTTCCAAGAGCTCCGACGCGACCTGCTCGATCAAGTGGGGAGCGCCGTGGCAGTCGCGCTCGACCACTGCCTGGCCTACGAAGAAGTGCGCGACCTGCGCGACCGACTCGTGCGTGAGAACGTCTATCTGCAGGAAGAGATTCGACGCGCGCATCCCTTCGAGGAGCTCGTGGGTTCGAGTTCGACGCTGCTCGCCGCGCTCCGCAAAGTCGACCGGGTGGCGGCGACCAATACCAGCGTGCTCATTCTCGGCGAGACCGGGACGGGCAAGGAGCTGATCGCCCGCGCGCTCCACAACCGCGGCGCCCGGCGCGACCGTCCGCTGGTGAAGGTGAACTGCAGCGCCATCTCCGCGGGCCTGGTCGAGAGCGAGCTGTTCGGGCATGTGAAGGGCGCCTTCACCGGTGCCGTGGAGCGCCGCGTCGGCCGCTTCGAGCTGGCTGACGGGGGCACGATCTTCCTCGACGAGGTCGGCGAGCTTCCTCTTGAGACGCAAGTGAAGCTTCTCCGTGTTCTCCAGGAGCAGGAGTTCGAGCCCGTGGGGTCGAACCGGACGGTTCGGGTGAACGTGCGGATGATCGCGGCGACGAATCGCGATCTCCAGGAAGCAGTGCGGACGGGGCGCTTTCGTCCCGACCTCTTCTACCGGCTCAACGTGTTTCCAATCGAGGTCCCGCCGCTGCGCGAGCGTCGCGCCGACATCCCGCACTTGGTCATGTTCTTCCTCTCGCGTTTCTCCCGGAACCTCGGCAAGAGGATCAACGCCGTGGCGCCTGAGACGCTGCAGCATCTTACTGCCTACGAGTGGCCGGGAAATGTCCGTGAGCTGCAGAACGTGATCGAGCGTGCCGTCGTGCTGTGCGAGGGACCGGTCCTGGAAATCGATCGAGATCTCGTCCCCTTGCCGGCTGCGACCGCTCACGCCAGTGAACCCGCGATGCCCTCCGGGAGCACAGAGGCTGCGCTGGCCAACGAGCTGGCCGGACAGGTCGCTCCCGCCGTGCCGCCGGTTGAGCTCGCCCCCTTGGAAGAAATCGAGCGCCGGCACATCGAGGCCGCGCTGGAGTCCACCGCGGGCGTGATCCACGGTCCTAAGGGCGCTGCCCGGATCCTCAAGCTCCATCCGAATACGCTTCGCAGCCGCATGGCGAAGCTGGGGATCGCATTCAAGCGGACCGTGCACGACACGTAGCCGCTCAAGCTTCACGAACGCTCGTAACCTCAGAACCAGTTCCACCCCGCGGGACGCCGGCGCTTACGAAATACCGTAGGCCCACTTCCGGGTGCCGGCTTCCCATCACTCACAAGCCCAACGCTTCCGCACATTTGGCGAAGCCGAGATGGTGGATCGTTTGGGCACGGAGCTTGCCACTGCTGGAGTAGGCGACGTACTGGACCAACAGCTCACGGACGATACGGAGGAGGCGCGTGATGGAAGTCGAGCGGCTTGAGTATCAAGGAACCCTGACCTCGACCCCGCACGCCCAGTTCGACGTCATGCCCAATCCGGAGGCCACCCCGGCGAGAGCTGACCGTGACTGGCGACTCGTCAGAGCATTGCGTCTGCGTGAACCGACCGCCGCCGATCGGCTCGTCGCGACGTACGGCGACCGCTCGTATCGCCTGGCGGTCCGAATCACGGGTAACGAGCAGGATGCCGAGGAGGCCGTCCAGGATGCGTTCTGGAGCGTGGTGCGGAAGATCGATACGTTCCGGGGTGACTCGGCCTTCGGATCCTGGGTCTACCGGATCGTCAGCAACGACGCCTACGAAAAGATTCGCCGACGTCCTCAGGCATTCATCGATATCTCGCTCGACGAAGTTCTGCCCCCGTTCAACGAGGATGGGCGCCATGCGGGCGTGCTCAGAGACTGGTCGTCGAGCCTCGACGACCCCGCGGTGCAAACCGAGCTTCGCGGCGTGCTGAGCTCGGCGGTCTCAGAGCTGCCGGCTCACTATCGGGCCGTGATGGTCCTGTATGACGTCGAGGGGTTGTCGATGGCCGAGGTCGCCGACGTCCTGGGGATCACGGTTCCGACAGCAAAAACGCGCGCCCACCGCGCCCGACTCTTGCTCCGCAAACGTCTATCGGCGTTCATGGCGAGTGCCGGCGCGTCCGTCGAGGACGTCGCTCGAAAGGAATACGCGCGAGGAGCGGCCTCTACAACGCGACGGCCGACGTCCACATCTCAAAGGTGACGACTGAACTCGGAGGCAGGCATGGCTTACCCGGAACGGTTCGAAGCGCTCATCCTCGGCAGTGGCGCGGGCGGCAAGCTGCTCGCCTGGCATCTGGCGCGATCGGGGCGACGTACTGCCGTCGTGGAGCGCCAGTGGGTCGGTGGCTCCTGTCCGAACGTCAACTGCATGCCCAGCAAGAACGAGATCTGGAGCGCGCACGTCGCGCATGTGGCGCAGCACGCCGCGGAGTTCGGCACGACGACCGGCCGCGTGGCGATCGACATGGTGAGGGTTCGCCAGCGCAAGCGCGACATGGTCGACGGCCAGATCGCCGGGCACCTGCGCCACTACAAGGACAGCGGCGCTGGGCTGCTCATGGGATCCGGGCGTTTCGTTGCTCCGAAAACGCTCGAGGTGCGTCTCAATGACGGCGGCACGCGCGTGCTGACAGCCGACCAGATCTTCCTCAACCTTGGAACTCACGCGACGATCCCGGATGTCCCAGGCCTCCAGGCCGCGAGCCCGCTTACCAATATCGAAGCGCTGGAGCTCGACCACGTACCGCCACATCTGATCGTGCTCGGCGGTGGTTATGTCGGTCTCGAATTCGCCCAGGCGTACCGTCGCTTCGGCAGCCGCGTGACGATCATCCAGCAGGGGTCACAGCTTCTCAGCCAGGAGGATCGGGACGTTTCGGACGAGATGCTGCGGCTTCTCAGCGGCGAAGGCATCGAATGTCTCGTGGCGGCCCAGACGCTCCGCGTGCACGGCCGATCCGGAAAGGACGTGACGCTCGCAGTGCGCACGCCTGCCGGGGAGCAACGGATCGAGGGCAGCGACATCCTCGTCGCGGTGGGGCGCACGCCGAACACCGCCGGAATCGGTCTCGAGGAGGCCGGCGTCGAGCTGGACGCTCGTGGCTACGTGCGCGTCAACGAGCGGCTGGAGACGACGGCATCCGACGTCTGGGCCATCGGAGAATGCGCTGGGAGTCCGCACTTCACGCACGCATCCGTCGACGACTTCCGGATCATCAAAGACAATCTCGCTGGCGGCAAGCGGAGCACGCGCGATCGGCTGATCCCGTACTGCGTCTTCACGGACCCCCCGCTCGCCCACGTCGGGCTGAGCGAAGGCGACGCCAGACGCCAGGGCGTGACGGCGCGCGTGGCGACGCTGCCGATGAGTGAGGTGCTGCGCGTGCAGGCGATGGGCGAACGACCTGGCTTCATGAAGGCGCTCGTCTCCGGAAGTGATGATCGCATCCTCGGTTTCACCATGATCGGTCCCGAGGCGGGTGAGGTCGTGGCTGCGGTGCAAGCCGCGATGCTGGCCGAGCTGCCATATCCGAAACTTCGCGACGCCGTTCTGGCGCATCTGACGATGGCGGAGGGACTTGGCCCGCTCTTGTCGAATGTGCCGCCGCTGGTAGTGACCGAGGCGCGCGGCGCGTCGTCGTAAGGCCACAAGGAGGGCATCGACCATGAACTGGCTCAGCGACGTGTTGATCAAGCTCGGCCTCCTCAAAGACGACCTCGACTATCACCTGATTCGCGCGTCGATGGTCGTTCTCTTCTTGTTCTTCGGGTACCAGAAGTGGTTCGAGTATGAGGCGCAGGTGCTGATTCCCTATATCAGCAACGGCCCGCTGATTTCCTGGATGTACCCCGTGTTCGGCGTCCGGGGAGCGAGCTGGCTGCTCGGCGTGTCGGAGTGGTCGTTCGCCCTGCTCTTGTTCCTGGGATTCTGGCACAAGCGACTGGGAGTTCTCGGCGCCCTCGGCTCTTGCGCGTCATTCATCGGAACCGTCACGATCATCCCGTTCATGCCGGACGGCTGGGCGGCGTCTGCCGGCGGGTTTCCCGCCATGGCGGGCAACGTGCCGTTCCTCATGAAGGACGTCGTCCTCTTCGCGGTATCGGTCTATCTGCTGAGGCAGGACGTCGCACGAGTGTCACGCTCGACGCCGCAGAGTGAGCTCGTCCTGGCGGGTCCACGCCTGCAGGCGACGCGATGAAACCGACGGCGACGGTCGCACGTGAGGCGCGTGAGAACCCGGTGACGCACGACGACGCGCGCGTGCCCGTCAGCATGACGGTCAACGACCGGGTTCGGACCGTGTCCGTCGAACCGCGCACGACATTACTCGATGTGTTGCGTGAAGAGCTCGGCTTGACCGGTACGAAGAAGGCGTGCGATCGCGGCGAATGCGGAGCATGCACCGTCCATCTCGACGGCCGCCGCGTTCTCTCCTGCATGACCCTGGCGGCGATGCAGGACGGCAAACGCATCACCACGATTGAAGGGCTGGAGCGGGACGGCAATCTCCACGCGATGCAGGCGGCGTTCATCGAGCACGATGGCTTCCAGTGCGGTTTCTGTACCTCCGGCCAGATCATGTCGGGCGTCGCCATGATCGAAGAGGTGAAAGCGGGTTGGCCGAGCGCCGCCACGACCGATGTCGGGCGCCCATTCGGCATCGCGGATCTGTCGGCTGCGGAGATTCGTGAGCGGATGAGCGGCAACCTGTGTCGCTGCGCCTGCTATCCCAATATCGTCGATGCCATCGCGGAAGCGGCGGCGACGAGCTGAACGATGCATCCCACCAGCCATGGCGGCCACCCCTTACGACAAGGACCAAGTCTATGAATCGCTTCGACGGCTATCGCGACAGTTTCCCCAACGCCCGCCTGACCCGTTCAAAAAGTGGCGTGCTGGAAGTGGCGCTTCACACCGATGGCAGTACGCTGGTCTTCAACGGGCATACCCACGAACAATTCGTCGATCTCTTTCACGCGATCGGCGCCGATCCCGATAATCGCGTCGTGATCCTCACCGGCCGCGGTGCCGCGTTCATGGAGTCGATCAGCCCCGACGGCTTCGACTTCTTCAGCCCGCAAGGCTACGACAAGATCTACCGGGAGGGCAAAAAAGTCCTTATGAACATCCTCGACATCGAGGTGCCGCTGATCGCCGCGGTGAACGGCCCGGTGCGGCTGCACTCCGAATATATCCTGCTCGCCGACATCGTACTGGCGACCCCCTCGACGGTTTTTCAGGACAAGCCGCACTTCGAATTCGGCATCGTGCCCGGCGATGGCGTCCATCTGCTGTGGCAAGAAGTGATCGGCACCGTGCGTGGCCGGTACTTCATCCTCACGCGCCAAGAGCTCGATGCCGAGACCGCCAGGGAATGGGGCGCTGTCAACGAAATCGTGCCGGCAACCAAGCTGCTCGCCCGCGCGCGTGAAATTGCCGAAGGGCTCGCCACGCTGCCGCGGCTGACCTCGCGCTACACCCGGATCGCGCTGACCCAGAAGCTGCGCCGCATTGTAGACGAGGGCGTCGGCTACGGGCTCGCATTGGAGGGCATCAGCGCCGCCGATGTCGCCCGCTCAACGGCGGCGAACCGCTGATCATTCCGGGGAGTTGAACCATGCATCCTTTCGCGCTTTCGAGAGCCGACGACGAAGCGAAAGCGATCGCGGCCCACGTGCAGGACCCCCACCTGGCTTTCATCGCGGGCGGCACCGACCTGATCGGCCTGATGAAGGACCGCGCGCAGCTTCCCGCGCGTCTGCTGGACATCAACGGGTTGCCGGACATGGCCAGGATCGAGGCGTTGTCGGACGGCGGACTGCGTATCGGCGCGCTGGCCCGGATGAGCGACGTGGCGGCGCATCCTGACGTGCGCCGGCGTTTTCCCGTTATCGCTGAGGGGCTGCTGTTCGCCGCATCCGGCCAGCTCCGCAACATGGCGTCGATGGGCGGCAACATCATGCAGCGCACCCGCTGCGCCTACTTCCGCGACGAGGATGATCTTCCCTGCAACAAGCGGCGACCGGGCTCCGGCTGCGCGGCTCTTCACGGGCTCAATCGCAACCACGCGATCTTCGGCTGGTCGGACGCCTGCGTCGCCACGAACCCGTCCGATGTGGCCGTGGCGCTTGCTGCCCTGGATGCGACGGTCGTCGTGCGCGGGCCTGCGGGCGAACGAGCCATCCCGTTCACCGATTTCCATCGCCTGCCTGGCGACACACCGGAACGTGACAACGGGCTCGGTCGAGGCGATCTTATCGTGTCGATCGAGGTGCCCGCCTGCGAGGAAGGTCGCGCCTCGCACTACCTGAAGATCCGCGACCGCCAGTCGTATGAGTTCGCGCTCGTCTCCGCGGCGGCCGCGGTCGCAGGCGATGGCCGGCGTATCCGCTCGGCGCGGCTCGCCCTGGGCGGTGTGGCGCACAAACCTTGGCGCCTCACCGCGACCGAAGCCGCGCTGCGTGGGGCATCGCTGGCCGACAGCGACGCGCTCAGGTCGGCAATCGCCACATCCTTCACCGACGCTCGCCCGCTCGCCGACAATGCCTTCAAAGTCGAGCTGGCCCAGCGCGTTGCACTGCGCGCGCTGCAGACCGCGGGAGCACGCGCATGAATGCCATCGGACGACCGATGTCACGCTTCGATGGGCGGCTCAAGGTGACCGGCGCGGCGCGCTACACGGCGGATATTCCGCTCGCGGACGCGTCGCACGCCGCGATCGTTTCCAGCACCATCGCGAACGGCCGTACGGTGTCGATCGACACTTCCGTCGCCGAGAAGGCGCCGGGCGTGCTCGCGGTGTTCACCCATCGAAACATGCCGCGCATGAAGCCGACGCCAAAGCCCTGGAGCCACCTTCATCCGCATGGGCAGTCGTATCTGCCGCTTCAGGATGAGAGGATCCACTATGCGGGCCAGCCGATTGCGCTGGTGGTCGCCGCGACGCTCGACCAGGCGAGCCATGCCGGCACGCTGATTCGGATCGAGTACGAAGCGCAGCGCCCGGTGGTGTTTGGTCCGCAGACGGCGAAGGACGCCGTCGACCCTCCGCAATTCCTGTGGCCGGTCGCGTCGTCGGTCGGGGATGCCGAGAAGGCAATCGCGGCGGCCGCGGTCAGCATCGAGCGAAGCTACACGACGTCCGATCGCCACCACAACCAGATGGAGCCGCACGCGACGACGGCGGTCTGGGACGCCGACGACACGCTCACCCTCTATGAAACCACCCAGCACATCTTCGGCGCCAAGGAGCTGGTGTCGATCGGGCTCGGCATACCGCCGGAGAAGATCAACGTCGTGTCCCATTTCCTGGGCGGCGGCTTCGGCGGGAAGGCCTACGTCTGGCCACATACCCTGCTGGCGGCGCTCGCGGCGAAGGTGCTGAAGCGACCGGTGCGACTGCAGCTCACCCGCGCGCAGATGTATTCGATGGTCGGCCACCAGCCGGCGACCATCCAGACGATTGCGCTGGGCGCAGGCAGGGATGGCAAGCTGACCGGCATTCGCCACGACAGTATTTCGCCGACGCCGGTCTTCGATGACTACATCGAGTATGCGGCGCTCTGCACGCGCTCGCTGTGGGGGGCGAGCGGGGGCATCTCGACGAACCACAAGGTCCTCCATGTGAACCGTAACACGCCGACCCCACTGCGCTCCCCCCACGAGGCGCTCGGCCATTTCGCGCTCGAGAGCGCGATGGACGAGCTGGCCTATGCGACCGGCGTCGATCCAGTCGCGCTACGCCTGCTCAACGACACCGCGATCGACCCGCACAGCGGCCGCCCCTTCTCCACGCGCGCAATGCGCAAGTGCCTGACGGAGGGAGCGGCGCGCTTCGGCTGGGACGGGCGGACGCCCGAGCCACGCTCGATGCGCGACGGCCGCTATTTGATCGGTCAGGGGATGGCGGGTGCAATCTTCACGCACTGGCGCTGGCCGGCGCAGGCGCGGGTCACCTTGAAGCGGGACGGGTCGGCGCTGGTCGAGGCCGGGACGCACGACCTCGGCACCGGCACTTACACCGTCATGCAGCAGGTCGCCGCCGACACGCTGGGGCTCGCGCCGGACAAGGTCACCGTGCGGCTGGGCGACACGAGATTGCCCGCGTCCCACGCCTCGATCGGCTCGGCCACGATGGCGAACGCGGGTGCCTCGGTCATGCTGGCCGCGCAAGCCGCGCGCGACCGGGCGATCGAGCTGTCGCTCACCGGAAGAAATGCGCCCTTCGCCGGTGCGGTTCGCCACGACGTGGTCGTTACCGACGGTAGGCTAGTGCTGGCGAAAAAGAATCTGAATATCACCTATGTCGAGCTGCTGGCGCGCAACGGGCTTGCCACGCTAGTCGGCGACGGGAACTACGATCCGGTCGAAGAGGCGAACGG
>WNGJ01006482.1_pt1 | contig 15724 bp, 14 predicted proteins | sample 5400611 | NCBI WGS metagenome assembly WNGJ01 (sample SAMN13153375, study PRJNA577476) | soil metagenome | isolation source: 40 cm soil or saprolite under Garry oak tree replicate 1 | place: USA:California | collected 2016-06-15
GTTGCGGCGCAGGGCGCGAAGGCCGTAGCGGATGTCTCCGCCTAACTCATCGAACAGGCGGAGGCCGATGGCGTCGCGGTAAGTTTCGTTTTGAGTTGCGGGCTGGCCGAGGTCGATGCGGGCTTTGCGGCGGGCTTCTTCTTCGGGGAGGCCCTGGCGGATTAAATCTTCCTGGTAGGCGTCGAGGGCAGAACGAAACTCTTCCTCAACGTCGCTGTGGGTGCGTGGCGCGATGTAGTGCCAGAGCTTGCGAATTGCGGCGAGCAGACTCATGTCACGCCCGCCTTCTTGCGGAGAATGCCGGCGACGACGGCGGCCATGTCGGTCCATTTGGCGGTCTCGGCCTTGAGCTGACGCGTACCGGCAGCGGTGAGCGAGTAAAAGCGGGCGCGGCGATTGTTCTCCGACTCACCCCACTCGCCTTTGATCCAGCCCCGGCGCTCAAGACGATAGATGGCGGTGTAGAAGGAACCCTGCAGGATTTCGAGGCGCTCGCCGGAGATCTGCTGGATGCGCAGCAGGATGCCGTAGCCATGCAGCGGACCGAGCGAGACCGCCTTGAGGATGAGCATCTCGAGTGTGCCCTGCGGGAGTTCAACCGGTTTCGTCAAAGGCTCTCCCCTATCTGGGAAAGGCGAGTACACGCTCTCTCCTTTCCCGTCAAGGAGACTGCCACCCGGGCCACCCGGGCGATTGCGTCTTCGGCGGGTTCAACTGATTCGCTCTCGGGGTCCGCGATTCCTTCATGTCAATTGTTGATAAATCGCCAAGTCACTCATTGACGTTGCGCTCGAAAACCGTATTCCTGGCGGATGAATCGGCTTTAGCGGAAGTTATCCCAGTAAACCGGACCGCACCAGTACTTCCGACCAATCACTCCGAACCGGGAAAACAATGAGCATTGACAATCTATCCATACACTATCTATGGTTATGGAATGGCTAAGAAGCGGCGCTCACTCCTGAACTCGAACGGTATACGCGCACTGTCCACAAGAAACTGAACCTGACCTTCGACATCCTGACTGATCTTCTTGCGCGATCTCTACAAATCGTTCGTAACTCAATCGTCACGCTCGTTGAACTCCCATGGCGGCCAACCGTGGGGAAAGATGCCATAAATATTGCTGTACGCAAGCACGATGGCGGGCACGGGCTCAAGCTTTAAATCGTCCATTGCTTCGCCGTGCGCCTGTTCGAGATCAGCTCTCATTTTTTCGAGCTCATAGCTTCTTCGACCGTCCGGTCTTTCGCAAGGAAATTCGATCAAGGACAGTTTCGGAAAACGATACCGCCAATCTAACAACCTATCCTTCAATCGCCGGAAGATCATCTCATACACGGGCGTCAAGTCGGCGCGCTCGGAGACCCAGAGACTCCCCATGTAGAAATCTATATAGTCGTACTGTCGCTCCCCGGTCTCGCGATTCAGTTGGTCGGCCAGGAATCCGGCGGCGCCACGCCAGGAGCCAATGTCCACCAGCCCGCCATCTCGGTCGACCACGTCGTTTTCGTTCGAGAACACGTCCCACAAGCACTTAGCGACCAGTTCTCGCACTTCGCGCGCAGTGTCAACAGGACTGTCCTGGTAGTCTGCGCGAATACTGTCTAGTGTGGGCTCCGGCTCGTCCAGCCGGTCTTTCCCAGACCACGGCCAGTTCCGAAGGTTGCGATGCAGCTGGACGCATTCCCAGTGGACCTGCTCAAGCGTCGGGTGGAATACGAACTGGAGTGTGGAATCTAGCCATCCTTCGGGCGCAATCTCCTTGAGAACATCTTTTCCCGCGAATCCCGCGGGAAACAGAGACGCAAACAGGGTTTGGCACTCCGCATCCATATAACGTTTTGTCGGCTCTTTTTCACACATGCCAATTCAGTTTGTACCTTTGGCGGAAGCCTTTGCAGATCGGAGTGCCGGCTATGGCCGCCCCGCCAGCTTGGCTACAGCTACGCGATAGGAGTGATGGAAACCGCGCAGTCTCCAAAGGTCACTGTTGGAGCAACCTAAGCGGAGCTTCAAAACGACCGGAGCAAGTAGACCGCTTCGCGCCGGGCGGTTTGAGGGATGTCGGTTCCGGTGGCAGAAACTTTCACGCCAATCTACGCCCCAGGTAGTGGTTGGACCTTCCAGTCCCAGTACAGCCCGAGGACGTTATAGAGACATTCGTTACCCGCCATCCGATACTCGTCTTTTGCCGCCGCTTCCGTCGCGTGAGTAGGTTGCTGACCTATCGCTCCTTCACAGCGGGCTGGCGTGCGGTTGCCAGATAATGCTGGTCAAGCGCCTGTCGGATCAGGGTTTTGATCACCGCCTGGCGGCTGATGTTCAGTTCTCTTGCAGCGTTGTCCAGTTCGTTGAGCATTGGCGGCGCGAAATCTACATTGACCCGTTGGATCGGGCCCATCATATGGCCTGAGTTCGTGAAAAAACGCGAGACATCCTTTCCCTTGTCGGCGAGACGCGCAATGGTTTCTGCCGCCACGGGCTGTTTACGAGTGCTCTTCATAAAGTTGTCGCTCCTGCTCGGTTGCTTTCCATAGAGTCACGAGGTGGTAATACTCTCCTTCCTTGTCTTCTCGCACCTCAAAGATAAGCGCATATAATCTTTGTCCCACCCAGCCGATAGCTCTGTACTGCTCCGGCATGTCGGAACGCTGGTCAAGATAGCAGGGATGCGAAAAGATTTCCTGCGCCTCATCAAACCCTATCCCCCGTTTGGGGTTCGCCTTTAACCGTTTGCTCTTCCGCTCGTCGAAGTGGAATCGCATCTTAGTATAACTGTTATACCACAACTTCAGCAAAGGCTGCGTTGACTCAACTGGAATCGGATTGGCTTTTGGGACCCAGCAGGCTCGCGGTATCTTACGTGGTTGGCGGAGCACTGTTCCAGCCAGCAGCGTTCCTAGTTGTGAGTTAGGCGGTGACGCTGTTATCGACCGCCATTTTTTGGAGCAACTTTGGAGCAACTTAGTGCGGGGCTTCAAAACGATAAGCGCAACCGAAGCAACGATTTAGACTGAATTTACGCCTGCTGTTCGAATCCCCTCCACGTCTGCCGGAACCCTATTCAACGGCCTTGAGCAATGCATGGGGACATCCAGGGGACAAGAAAAGCGTAGTTGGGGATGGTCCGGAAGCTGTTAACAGACGCCAGAGAAACGAGTTATGTGATTTAGAGATCTCTGTTAACAGCCGAATGCTCTACCATTGAGCTACCGGGGAACCGCGCAACCGATTTGTTTTCATTGTACTAGAGGCGTTCGGTCCACGCCAGTTGAACTTATGTTTCGGGTACGAGCAATCAATCCTATGGTCTACGCAACTACGCCAATGGACCACACTCCTCAATCTGTGTTCAGTAATCCAAAGGATCAGATGTTGTTCTGAATGCTGTTTCGGATGGTGGACGCGATAGTGTCTCAATTACGTTCCCACCGCTTCTCCCGCTGCTTGCAGATTAGCTAACCGCATCTCCGAATACTTGCGAGAGAGGATCACGCCGTCCGCGCCTCCTTTTCCCCTTGGCCAGTGGGAATATCGATGTCAATACCGGGCCAGATTTTTACGGCATCTCCCACACCCGCAACAGCCCGCCGCGTCTCCCGCTCTACGTAATTGGCTGAAAGCCCCTTGCGCGAAAGCTCCGCACCTGCCTCCCCGTTGTAGTTCTGCACTTTATACGTAAGCTCAAGCACTTCATCTGGTGACAAATCTCCAAACAGTGTGCGGCTCATGCTTTTGGTGTAAGAGGCCAGCCGTGGCCCGCCACAGTTGTTGTAGAGTACAACCTTCAAAAAATCGGAATACTTTTGGAACTCGGCGTAATCCTGTTCGGCGCGATAAAAAGGACTGAAGGAATTGTTGTGCCAAATATGCCAGCCCACCGCGCAATCACGTCGGATTGATTTTGCAACCTGATGGATGTTGGCGTACGTGCTTTTCTGCCCATCGTTCCACAACTTTTCCCAAGCAAGAATCTCAGGATACTGGACCAGCAACCGCCAGTAAGAAACGAAGTAGCCGTCGCTCGGGCGCGATCCTGTCCGAGATTGGCGCACCAATGACGCCAGCCGCGTATAACCCTCAACCGCTCGATTTGCATCTATGCCTCGGGAGCTTGCCTCGCGCTTGCAATAATCGCAGAAGCAAGTCACGTCTCCTGGATCGCCATTACCGCCGCCGTGTGATGAGCCAATCGCGTTATTGAACGGCCCCTGCCTCTCACTCCCCCACATCACCCCATCAATCGGATAGCTGCGTACATAATCCTCAGTGAGCGCACGCCAAAACGCCTGAACCTCGGCGTTGTGGAAACAAAGCGTTCCGGCCTTCTTCCCCGAAAGCGTCACTTCCTGCAATCGCTCAACACCTTCCAAACCCCGCCGAAACACATCCTCGTACCAACAGAAAGTTTTCATCTTGCGGGATCGCGCTTTTGGCAAAACGCTTTCGAGTACGTCAAACCCTGGATGGTCCGGGGCCTGAATTTTCTTGAGAGAGGTATCCCTGTAGAACTGTTCATGCGTGCTGGCGAAGTTGCCTCCATGAAAGTTCGTGTCGTATTTCTGTTTGCCGTGGTCCGGCAATGGCTGTCCTGGAATTTGTCTCCCGGCGATTCCACGCCCATAAGAAAACGCGGCAATGAACAAGGCGTTAATACGTGCGCCTTGAAACCGCTCCAACACAGGTTCAACATTTTCATCGACAAATGACACCGCGCCGACTTGAATCCCAATCGTGTGTTGTTCTTGCGGTTGAGGGAATCGTGGCATCACAGTGGCTGCTGCCATCATCTTTGCAAATTCTCTCCTGGACAATTCCATAGTCTCCTCTTTTAAGACAGCACTAAAACCTCGTGGTCCAAAATCTGTTTAACTTCCACATTTACCCAGTCCTGCTGGTTCATTAGAGGCGGCTGAGTTCGTGACACGAGCGATTCAACCTTGCGGATGTGGAAATCGCTTGGAGCTTTGATTCGTATCTGTAGTGGACCCACCGGAATCAATTCATCGATTGGACCACGCCACGCGCCTTCATTCGTGAGGTTCACGAGATGAACGATGAGGGAATTCGATTGCCGATATAAATGACAGTCAATCAATCCCGCGCCTTGAACTTGGAATCCAATGCGATCTCCCGCCGCCCACCTCACAAGGTTGGCGAGTAGAGTCCCGTGGTCCGGGAGGTTGTAACGCGCATAGCGGCTGTCAATATCGGCTGGCAAATATGCGACTTTGGAATTTATGACCAAAGCGGGAATGTTAGTTGTAGGTTGCCGCATCCACGCCATCTCAGGTGGGAAAGCTGGAAACGATGGTACAAACGTGAGCGGGATAATCATGCCGGATTCAGTTCGCAGTTCCTCTAACACGCCGCCGAACGTAAGAATATCTGTGTCATCAAATCCAGCGAGAACGGGATGACGCTCGCCTGATGATGGATCGTCCGGCACTTTCGGTCCCCACGATTTGCCGCGCCTCTCGGGTATCAATCGCAGATACGAGTTGTCCTGTGACGGCGGCTTAAGGAATAGTTCCGGGGAGGGCGCGTGTGCGCCGAACAGGTCTGCTAAGGCAAAGTCTCGCCTTGCATCTCCCCATTCGTCATAGAGGCTGGTAGCGCCCGTGGCAATCACCGCGCCGCCGCGCCGGGCAAACTCACGGATTGCTTGACACTCAACATCAGAGAGCACGCCCACGTTCGGCAAAATCAAAACGGCGAGATCGCTGTACTGTGCAGTGTCCGCCGAGCAAATCGGAACATAGGGAATTCGCGCTCGAATCAGTGCTTGGGTAAATCCACGGTATGGGGCGTCAACGCGATCCGCCGCGCTATCTCGGCCAAAATAGTCCGTATTCCGTTGAGACCAAATGACACCCACGGATGCGTAAGGGCGGCGGTTCCTCAAGTAGTGTTCATTCTGTTTATGCCACTGGAAGATTCGTTCGGGAGTGCGGTACAGGCGGCAGTCGTCGTGATATGCACCAACCATGTGCCACCACGGTCCCAACCCGCCGCTGATCCCCTCTATCATCCACATGCGGGCTTCCGGCTCGGGTTTCGCGGCCACACGAGCTTGATACAGGGCCATGCTCTCAATCGCCGTCTTATTCCATCCGAGTAATCCATTTACGAGCTTGGCTGTATCACCGTTCTCCTGGAAACCCTGAAAGCCCGAGGATGTGTTACGTTGTTGATGGTCCAGCAAAAGAAATAGCGAACGCTTTACGATCTCGCGGAAATCGCGGAACACGAGGCTTTGGTAAGTAACCGAACCGCTGTTCATCCCCAACCACAGGCAATGCGGTCCTCCAAATGTTTGACTGACGCGGGTATTGTTGTCCCACAATTCCATGCGCCGGGCGTAATTCCATTCGATCCATTTTCGGTACACCGAGTCATTCCAGTCCTTTTGTTTGGGCAACGATTGGCCCGTCCGTTCGCGGAACCTACGCGCACAGTTATCGCAATAGCAAATCTGATTGCGATTTAAGCCGCCGCTCCAACTGTTGTCCCCGAAACCTTCTGGATGCGAACGCTCTATGATTTCCTGAAAAATGTTCGGAAGATATTCATCGTAGTACGCGCTGTTGACGCAAGTAATGTAGCGATCCGCCACTTGATACGGTTCGCCGGATTGTTGCCGAGCCATCCAATCTGGATGTGCTCGGTAGAAGTCCTCGGCTACGCGGCTGGAATCCATTCGCGCAAGCACAACCAATCCGTCCTGATGCGCGGCGTTGGCCAGTTCACCGTAAAGATCGCGGTCCCCTAAAAACTCTGCGCGATGGTGCAATGGGAACTTGCTCGGATAATATGCAACGATGCCTCCCGCGTTTATGACCACGCCTTGCACCGCCGTACGTTTCCAGAATCCCCTCCACCATTCGATGTCGTATCGAGCGGGATCGCGTTCCGTGATATTGGTTTGGCCCCACCGGATGGTACGGCGATACCACGGCAATGCCGCAGTATCGCCCTGTGCAGTGACGCCCTGGGGAACAGTTGCGATAAGGGTTGCGCCGATAGCACTCTGTACAAACTCGCGTCTGTTCATAATTCAGAACGCGAGCCGCATCTCAAATTGCATATTCCGGCTACTGGCTAACTTCGATGTAACCATCATGAACGTTGAGCTAAGAGGGTTGGAATTCACCGTTCCCCAATTCGGATGATTTACGACATCGAATGACTCGGCACGAAATTGCAGGTGCAGAGATTCCTTTAAGGCGAATGATTTGTAGGCCGCAAGGTTCCATTGCCAGAACGCCGGATTCGTAAATCTATTCTTCGTATCGCCGGACGCAAACGTCCCTTGCGGTGGAGGTGTGAATGCGTCTTTGCAGTAGAGCGTCGCTCCGGTTCCTGGAACAAAGTCCGTGGAACAGCCGTTTGGATTACCGCTCACGATCCAGAATTGATTTCCGCTTCCCGGACCAATCCCCGCGTAATCGATATTCGTGCGCACGGAAAAAGGAAACCCGGATTCAAATTGATTGATACCGGAGACAGCCCAACCGCCAACCAGCATCTTCGTGAACGTTCCCCGGCCCCGGATCGGCAGGTTGCAGGTGTAGCTGATTGTCAAGGCGTGCGGCACATCAAAATCCGAAGGACCCCAATAATTGCTGTCATCATAGGCATTAGGTAGCACATCGGTGAGGGACGATGAATTGTCCCTGGAGCGCGAGTAAGTGTAGGAAGCGCCGAACGTCAAGGCTCCCGTGATTTTTCGCACCGTTGTCTGGAAAGAGTCATATCGGGAGTTGCCGGAATTTTCCGCGCTATTGATAATGCCGAGTCCAAGATATGGCCGGAGCGCGTTGGGGTTCACAGAAGGATTGGCGTACGTTGTGCCCGGCGTGAGTATTTGATTGATATTCCGCTTGCGCTGCAAGTGCAGACCTCGATTGCCCACGTAACTCGCCGAAACCGTCATCCCTCTACCGAATTCGCGCTCGACAGTTCCGTTGTATTGCCATGTAGTAGGCCACAAGTTTGTGGGGCTGCTTATCGTCATCGTGAACGGAAGTACCGCGGATGCCGCACCGGATAAGTTGGCAACATTCCCATTTATCAGCGTGGTTTGTGGCATGAAGGGCGGATTACCTCCTAATGCCGTGTCGCGGTTGATTGCGGCTCGGCCCGCAAAGTAGCCGCCGCCCGCACGAAGCACTGTGTTGTTGGCGATCTGATACGCGATGCCCACGCGCGGCTGGACTAAGTCCCATTGCGTTGGAGCGAAGCCGCCGGGCAAGTTGTGATACATCGATTGATATTGCGGCTGGTTTAAGAACGGGAATTGCCGTAACGCACTACTGGATGGGCCGCCACCGGGGAGCACAATGCCGTTATACGGTGAGCCACTGGTGATGAACCCCGTCTTTGGATCGAGTGTGGCGGCATTCGTTGCATCGTAAAAAGCGGCTTCAAACTGTGCAACCGTTCCATTCGTTGTGTGCCATGCGGGCCAGACCGAATAACGCACGCCATAATGGAGCGTCAGCTTGCGGCGAACTTGCCAAATATCTTGTGCAAAGAGTTCAAACGAATTGGCAATCCAAGGTGTTTGCGGCTTGGCTCCAAACTCCGAATAGTCATTGAAATTGGCGAGTAGGATGTTAGCCAAACCGAGTCCGGTTGTGTTCGCGCCGCCAGAATCGAGGAACCGGAATTGGCCGTTTTGATTCGTAGTTTGCGGCGCACTCGCTGTTGTTAGTTGGATGTGGTCATTCTGGCCAGCGCGTTCAAACGTGCCGCCGAACTTGATAGTGTGGTTGCCCAAACTCTTGGTGACGTTGTCGTTGAGCGCGTAGACGAACCCCGCCCATTCGCCCGGATAGGGACCATTATCGATAGTAGTTAAGCCCGTCACAGCGAGGCTTGGCAACTTCGCAGGAAATAGTTTCGTTCCAGGATAAAGATACGGATAGTTGATTCCGTGCGCGTCCCGGTCACAGTAGGTACCGCAGCGCGGGTCCGGGGCGATGGTGCCTTTTCCGTCAGAGTTCGCGGAAATAGAAAAATCGTTTATGAAGGTTGGAGAAAAAGCGGTTGTGAGATCGATGATTCCAGTTTGATTGGGCCGGGACCATAGCGATTCAAAGACGCCGAACGTACCTTCAAGTGGACCGTTGAATGTCCACGGAATGATGGTTCCGCGTACATACAGGTGATTCTTGCTATCAGGGTAGTAATCCACTTTGAATGTTGTTTTGAACAGGTTAGAAGAAACCCCAAACGTTTGAATCCAGTTGGCGCTTCCTCGCTGAAATCCGAGTGTGGGCAGGGGGTATTCGTTCATCAGGGCCACGCCGAGGCTGCTCAAGCGGTCCTGCGGAATTACGTTATTAGGAAACGGCTGACCCGTTTGCGGGTCCTTGGCGACGCGGGCCTTCCCAAAGAATGGGTTCGTAGGGGCGAGCAATTCGCTTAAATCTCCAGTTCGCATCGCGGCTGTTGGTACTGTCCCTGTTGCTTCCGTGTCGTACCGCCGTTTAATCCACTCCTCGGCAAAGAAAAGGAACAGCTTGCTTTTGTCCACATTAAGTTTGTGCGAAATGAAAATCGGTCCACCGAACGTGAATCCGTAATCGTTGTAATTCTGTTTGGGAGGTTTCGAGTTTTGAGACGCCAGCGGACTTGAATTGCGGGACCAAGTGTTGGCATCGAACACCGCATTGCGAATGACTTCGTAAAGTTCACCATGATAGGTGTTCGTGCCACTTTTAGTAACAAACCGTATTTGACCTGCCGCAGAGCGGCCGTACTCAGCATCGTAATATCCGGTCAGCACTTGAACTTCTTGAACCGAACTCATGTCTTGAGCACCGAGCATCGAGCCGGACGATCTTGTGCGTGTCGCTACCGCTCCATCAACGAAAACGGTGTACGAATCTGAACGTCCTCCGTTGATGTTGAATCCGCCGCTACTGACGCTATCGGGATCGAAGGTGCCAATGTTTGTGCCCGTAACTCCCGGTTGCAGCCCGGTCAGATAAACGGGATTGCGTCCGTTAACTTCAAGCTGTTGCATTTGAGAGGAAGTGACGGTGCCGCCTGTGGACGGCTCCAACGACAGTGCTTGGGGCGCGGCCCCGCTCACTACAACGGTCTGATTCATCTCGCCAAGCGATAAATGGATGGGAACACTCAGATGGTCCGCTGCATTCAGATGGATTCCAGTTTGAACAAATTTCTTGAACCCCTTCATTTCGGCTATGACGGTGTAATCTCCAACCATTAAGCTCGGAAAGATGTAGTAACCGGAACTGTTCGTTGTGGCTTCCTGAGTAGTCCGGTTGCCCTCATTCCGAACGATGATTCTCACGCCCGGAACAACGGCATCAGAAGTGTCTACAACGGTACCTGAGATACTCCCGATGTCCACCTGGGCAATCGCGGGAATCACAGCGAGCGCCAGAATAAACACACCCATCCACCATCTCTTTGAGTTCACTACATTTCTCATTGCAATTCTCCTTCGGGGACATCACTTGATAAAGTTTTTCGCGAATGAATCGGAATGCGCAGGTAACGCTGGAGGGATGTTCTGAGGGGAATACAGTCGCGCCGCAAGCGCGCCTCGAAAGCAGGGAACGCCGCCGGGGATTCTTGCGCGTTCGTATTCATCTCCGTTGCTCTACTTTGGGCGGCACGCTACACTCCGGCCAAAGAACTGCCAATCCGGTACATACCTGCATTGGCGTTCGGGCAATCTGGGGAGAGACTTCACTCTGCCGCAGCCAGGGCGGGATGAGGGCGGGCTTTGCCCAGTTCACCGCATTTTCCCAGGATGCAAAGGACAACAAAATATTTGAACAGACGAAGCTGCCGATTGATTCCGGCTCATTGTCCAGCTCGTAAAGAATGAAGTGCTCGTGCTCCTTCTCGGCCATGTCGGCACCCTCCGGTGGTTTGGGACCTGAGTCCTGCTAGAATAGGAATCACCCCCAACTGCGGCACTTTAAAAAATGCACGCGGCTGACAAAGGCGCCATCCGCACAAGTGTGCGATAGCGGGGACATCGTGGGGACAAGAAAAAGGTGTTTGGGGATGGTCCTGAGGCTGCTAACTGACGCCAGAGAAACGAGTTATTTGAATTGAAGTTCTCTGTTAACAGCCGAATACTCTACCGTTGAGCTACCGGGGATTCGCATAACGCCGTTATTTTCATTGTATTACAGGAAACAGATTCACGCCATGACCTTTCGGAACCACATGAAATGCTCAACCTTCGAAACTTGCAGGGATCATCCCCGTTTTACGATAGTTAGGTAGGGTCTCTCAGGCGAAGCCTTTGAGGACAATGGGGGACAAGAACGGTAACAAATGCAAGAAATGAACGCCTACAAGCGAACAAAATCCTTAACGAGCACGGGCGCGAACGCTCCAGGGACAATGTTTCTAAGTTTGAGTCTGGGCACCAGGTAACGCGGCCGCAGGGCGAGATTTTGAAATCCGCACAATCGTTGGGAAACTGGAAATTGGGGAAACTGACGAATTACTGTCCGAGAAGTCGTTCCTTCCCTTCGACAGGCCGGTACACATCCGCATGAAAGTGTCAGTGTGGATCTCAATCGCGGAAAAAACTTCTTGACTGCATATCCGCTATTGATATATCAATAGCGGATATAAATGATGCCTACTGCCAATCGCATTCCCGATGATCTGCAGCACCTGCTTCCCCTGACTCCTGCGGTCTTTTTTATTCTTTTCGCATTGGCTGATGGGGAGAAGCACGGCTACGCCATTATGCAGAGTGTCTCCCGAATTTCTGACAGCCAATTCCGTATGGGTCCTGGCACGCTCTATACGACAATCCAGAGGCTATTGGATCTGGACTTGATAGAGGAAACGGAGAGCGCCGGCGGTCAATCTGACCACGAAAAGCGCAGGCGGTATTACAAGCTGACCCGCACAGGAAAGACAATCCTCGCTGCCGACATCAGCCGGATGGAATCTGTAGTGCGCTTGGCACGTGAAAAGAAGCTGGTGCCAAAAACATCGGAGTGATGTTATGACTAGCGCTGTTCGAGTGAGTTGTGGCCTCTACAAAATGGTGTTGCTCACGTATCCGCGCGATTTTCGCCTGCGCTTCGGGAGCGAGATGGCAACCACGTTTTCCGACCAGATATGCGGCGAATGGGAACACAGCGGTCTGCCGGGAGTCGCACGAGTGTGGCGGTGCGCACTAAGGGAAGTGCTTTCTGTCGCGGTACCACTTCAACTGCAAAACTCAATTGTGATTGCGACGTCGCTGGCGCTGCTTTCGTCGCTTGCCTTGTTTATGGCGCTATTTCACGCAATAACGCATGTGTGCAACGGCGAATAGTTGACTGGTTCGGCGGGTGAAAGACGATTTCGAATTTCACTCGCTGCGATGGGTTGTGAGCTTGTGATGAGACGATCGGCACTGCTTACCGCAATCGCGTTGATCACGCAGACGAGTCCGCCGTCAGTTACTGCCGTGGAGTGCGGTGCGTCTCCATCTGCGCAGGACATTCAACAATCGTTGCTTTTTGTGCCAGATCGTATGGCTCACCAGCACGTGCCAGGTCTGAGCCTGGCCTGTATTCACAATGGCACCGTAGTGTGGACTCAGGCTTTAGGGGTTGCCAGAGTTGGCGGTGAGCCGGTAACGCCCGAGAGCCTGTTCCAGGCGAGTTCCGTCGGCATGCCGGTGACGGCACTGGCTGTGCTGCGACTTGTGGAGCAGGGAAAACTGAATCTCGACGTCGATGTGAGCCACTACCTTAGAAGCTGGAAGTTACCCAATAACAGGTTTACCGAAGAGAAGAAGGTGACGCTCCGAGAATTACTCAGCCACACAGCAGGCGCAACCGTGCACGGCTTTGAGGGCTACGCTGCTGGAGAAAAGGTGCCTACGCTTGTCCAGGTGCTGAATGGCGAGAGTCCCGCAAACTCTGCACCGGTGACTATTGACTTTGTCCCTGGGACAAAGTTTCGATACGCTGGCGGCAGTTACGCGATCATTCAACAGATACTGATAGATGTGATAGGTGAGCCGTTCCCCGAATTGATGCAGGAACTGATATTCCAGCCGCTGCATATGGTGCACAGCACGTTTCAACAACCCATTCCTGAGAAACTGCGCCGCCTGGTAGCAATCCCCTACGATAAAGATGGGAATGCGGTCGAGGGAGGCCCGCACACCTACCCCGAGATGGCCGTAGCAGGCCTGTGGACGACCGCTTCCGATCTAGCGCTGTTTGCTTTGGCCATCCAGGACGCCTTAGCCGGCAAGCCCGGGGCGATATTGTCGCCATCGACGGCTCATCAGATGTTACAGCCGGTTCTAGGATTCTATGCCCTTGGCTTCGCGATCGCGGGAAATGGTCCCAATCGGTATTTTTCGCACCCCGGAGTGAATGCCGGATTCGTAGCCTTTCTCTTCGCATATGAGAAGGGAGATGGCGTGGTCTTGATGACCAATGGGCAGAACACCAAAGCGTTGGGCCTCGAGATTATCCACACCCTCTCGGAACAATATGGATGGACCGAATTCCCGAGAGACTCGACATTCACCAATCCTCGGGTTATCGGCCTGAGCGCATGTGTCCTCCTCCTTATTACCTATTTGCTTTTCCGGGTAATCCGACACCGTAAGAGGCGGAACGAGCAACCCGTCACGTTGCGCGCCAAAATGCCAAACGGTCACTTGAGCTGATCCGCAGTGCGTTCTGCTTGACCTAGCCTTCGATTCTAACGATCTGGCCAGGCTGAATGGATTCAATGTGCGCGAGACAGACAGGCAGGTGTGGCAACAGGTCCTTCAGACGGTTCGACTTCGTTCGAAAAATGATAATTGCGATATTTCGGCCCGCTAAATTTTGCTGGTATTCGATTCCTTGGTCTACGGTAAGGAAAACATCAAACTTTTTTGTTTCCGCTGCCGTTAGAAGATCGCCGTTCTTAAGTCCAGCCAGTCCAGCGTAACGGGCCGTCTGACAATCGTGGCCAGACAAGGAGTTCCGGAATCGCTCATCGATACACTCGTCAATCAGAATGCGCATTTTTAAGGACGGGAGAGCAAAAGATCCTTTGCTTCCTCGAGCGCAGCTACGGCCGACTCACGCGAAACGGTAGGAAACCCCACCAGGAAATCTTCAAGCGTTTCTCCGCCTTCCAAGTAGTCGAACAGCGTTTGGATCGGCACTCGCGTTCCGCGAAAGACGGGAGTTCCTCCGAGAATATCCCGATTTTTGGTTATGACTTCCACGAAGGCATTGTATCACGTGGGATCATGTGCTGAGCGTAGCCGCGCGATTTCTCCCCCATGGGACCACGACAAATTGCGTCAGCCGGACGGGTAGAAGATCTCACGGCTGGGGGACATTTGGGGGACACGGAAACGGTGTTTGGGGATGATCTCAGAGCTGTTAACTGACGCCAGAGAAACGAGTTATATGATTTGAAGTTCTCTGTTAACAGCCGAATGCTCTACCGTTGAGCTACCGGGGAACGGCCTTATTTTCTGATAGTTGCGAGCGATTTTCAAGGGACGAATACGTGGGGACATCATTTGCCACGATTGCAGAGAAAGACAGAAGCACAATAATTCTCAATGAGTTATGCGCCGTAGAGTATTCGGTTGCGCCTCGATTGCTCTTGGATGAGGGATTGATTTTCCGGAGACGTTTCCTGTTGCGCGGCGCACCTTAGCACTCATGTAGCGCTAGTAAAGTACGGTCCTTAGCGCGCGTGCCTGCCAAGCAGGTGCGCTGACATGGCGTGGAATGTTCGGCAATTTCTCGGTCTGTGGGAAAGGCAACCTACTGCAACGGTCTAGGGAACCATGGTTTGAGTCGATGCCGGGTGCGGAGATCACTTCCTACAAGCCGACTTTACTAATCCGACGAACTGCCTTGAAGGCCGTTGCTGGATAACTTCATGTTTGTCGACGATGCACCCGGAAGGTTACCGGAGCCGATCCTAGCAAAAACGACACGTCGAGACTGAAGACTTGTAGGGCGAGGCGCATTCAGGCCAGTCGAAAGTGCTTCGAACAGACTCTGAATGTACCCCGCCTTAATCAAGTCGACACTCTGGTTTGCTGGAGTTCCAACTACTCCGAGCAGCCGTCCTGGTCTTGATCTTCACCCTGTCCCGAACCAGAGGCGGGCTGGAGTTTGTGCGAAAAGACGAACGAACCAATGCGCTGGCCTTGCCGGCCCCCGGCTTCCTGGTCGTACCGGAAGTGGATTCCTCCATAGACACGCGCATCGTCGATGTCATCTGTAATTTCGCCGAGCTTGGTGTAATGCAACACAATTGTGGGGATCCCAGGGCTGGACAACGTGATGGGATAGGGCTGGCACCCGAAAAGCCTCTCAATGACCTCACGTGCCCCGTAGCTTGCCGAAGCGTGCGCCGATGGGTAGCTGGGGAACGGTGGCGTGGTGATGAGAGGAGTGAAGGCCAGATTCGGCTCTGTATTCGGATTACCGTCGGTATCGCCGGCTCGAATGGCAGTGACCGGGCGCCAACGAACGTAGAAGTACTTGGACTCCATCACGGTAACCAGGCCGTCGCTGATGGCCATGTTGATAAGGGCGAAGGCTCGCGCCTCGTCAATCGGCGACGTGTGACGCGCCTGCGTGATCTGCTGAACCACGTTATTCCAGACCTCGGGAGCATTGACGGCCGCAAAGAAGTGCGCCACATCGGTACGATCCTGCGGACGCGCTGCGCTGTTGACGTC
>WNGJ01003746.1_pt1 | contig 15723 bp, 20 predicted proteins | sample 5400611 | NCBI WGS metagenome assembly WNGJ01 (sample SAMN13153375, study PRJNA577476) | soil metagenome | isolation source: 40 cm soil or saprolite under Garry oak tree replicate 1 | place: USA:California | collected 2016-06-15
GTGGGTATCTAATTCTCGACTTTGGTAGCTCCTATTCATATTGTATGAGAGCGAATTGTTAGCAATGATGATTGGAGAAGGGAGAAGAAGCTGATACAATCTCGACGCGCTGACCTGAAGCAGGGTAATGTGAAGCAAGTATTCACTATGAATGAAATGTTAGCAATGAGTCCTGCAAGAGACGCAATGCAACAGTTCAGTTGTTTGGTCAGCGTCGGTGTCTACGAAAACTACGGTGTCCGATATTGGAAACTGTTCTACAAAAACAAGAGGGCGTGGGCTGAAGAGCAAGTGATTGGCAGTCCGAAACAAGACCTCTTCTTCTGTGACGTTGACAAAAAGTGGGTTCAACCACTTGTCAAAGTAACGAGACTCATTGATGTCATTGTTAGTTCTGTCAACGGAAGTATTCGAAGACCGAACACTGTTCTGTACCGTAAGCGGTTTACTTGTTCGCTTTGCAAAAATTCTCTTGGGACTTTGGACTATGCGCTTGATTCATTTCCTCTGTCTTTGAAAGATGTTATTGAAGAAGAAGTAGATTCAGAATGACGCGGCTTTCCAAAGACGATTGAGTGGTCAAATACAACTTCCGACGACACAAATTCCGACGACGAGAGGGTTCTCTGCTGAAGAGCTTTCTAAGATGAAGAGTCAGCCCGAGCAAGACTCAACGTTTACACAATCTGCTTTTGTCAATCCAACCGTCTATCCCTTTCCGTTCGAAGAGCGCAATCTCTTCCAGATTGGAGTTGCTGGTGGGAGTGGTGGTGGTTCCGACGCGGGTAAGACGTTGATTTCTCTCTATTTCATCTACGTCTATGCGAAGCACTACGGACTTGGTGTAATGGCAAATATCGGAGTCACGATTCCTGACGTGGACTCTGTGAAAGTCAGAGCGGTGAAAAATATTGTGGAACTACCATTCTCTCGGAAAAAGCTTCGCTACGTCGTGCTGTTAGATGAACTCGACAAAGTTCTCTTCGGAAGAAACTATGGTAATGAATGGAACAAAATAATTTCGAAGATTCTCGGGGACATTCGACGCAAAGGTGTTCCTCTTCTTGTCGTCAACGGGCAAGCGAAACACGGGATAGATACGAATGTTCGGGAGAACTCGCACATTTGGGTCATTCCAACTCGCAAGTCTTGGGTTGATGGTGATGGAAAGAGGTATCCGACGTATTGGGTCTTCCCAAACTTTGACGCATTCGCTCGTATGCAGTATAACAAACATCTTGGTAGCGATTTCTCGGGTTACGCAACTCTGTATCGGACTGATGTCCCACTTGAGTTCTTGGAATCTCTCTACGACAAGAATGAACCCGTGCCTCTGTGTTGGGACGAAAGTTTCAGCAACTCTCAGATTGACGATATGGTAGCGAAGTTCTTGGACTTCTGCGAAACTGAGGAAATCATTCTTCCAAAAAGTCAGAACACTATTGCGTTGCACATTCGTCGTTGGCTACGAGAACGCGACAAAGCCCTTCTTGATGTTCTTGACGCTGAACATGAAGACGGTGAATATCCCGAAGTTTCGTCTCGTGTCAATATGCCTCTTCAATCACCCGACGTTGACCGTCTAATTTCACGAGTTGTCGCCTTCTGCTCTCGGGAAAAAGAGAAACCGGAACTTGTTATTCAATCGTGTAGCTGTGGTCGGACATTTGCGACTCTGAAGGATTTGCAGAAACACTACATGGCAGTTGATACCGTGTTCATGGGACAATGGTGTTCGTCGTATCGTAGTGAAAGTGACCGAGAACTTGTTCGCATGGGTCACAAAAATTGGGAACTCGGTTGGTGGAAACCGAAACCATGACTCGGACAAAAGATGCTCGACGCTGGCATACAGAAACGAGTCGGAAGTTAGCTCCGCGTGAACAGCACGAATTTCTTTCTCCGCTCGGAAATAATGCTGACTACGAAGACGAGGTGACTTCAGTTTTCGAGGAAGTGCACGCATACGGACTTGAACACGCAGGATGGACTTCTAAGACGGCTGTCAAACGATTTCAGCGAGACATGTCGAACAAACTTACCAAAGACCAATCTTGGGAAGTAATTCAAGATGTTAACAGTCAACTTGCTCTGATGTTGGATATGGAAAGGACACGTCTCAAAAGTGGTCAAGTCGTGTTCCGTTCTAAGAAAACTGGAAGATTTGGTTCTCTTCGCACTCCGCAACAAGAAGCAGTTTATCAAAGGTTCAGGAGACTTTCACACTTTTCTCCCGAGGAATATGAAGAAGCAGAGACTCTCAAAGCGAAGGCTCGTGGTCAGAAAACTTGGAAAATTCCAGAAGATGAATGGCGTAAGGCTCAACAAAAGGAATGAGGGGTCGAGAGGAGATTAATTATTGGAAACGTCTCTATCGACCATTTGGTTTTAGATTCCTCGGAAATCAGCCGTGGTCTAAGCAGTCTTACATTAGAATGAATCCGTGGACTGTCTTTGACTACGACGGCAATCTTTCGATTCAGTATGACGGACAGAAACATATCTTCGGTGACGTGGATTCGACCCGTCTAACTCCGTTGATGCGGAGAATCCTTCGGTCTACATTAAGCTGGAAATCGCCAAAGGGCTACGGATTCGTTCTGTTAGGACCAGTTGGCAAGAATTACTACGACGCTCTTCATGCTCTTCGCTGTATCGACTTGTTCCGTGATAAACGAGGGTCTTGGTTGTGGGAGCACGCGGGAGAAAAAGAACTTCGCTTCGGTCGATTGATTCGTCGGAGACTGAAAGCTAACGGAATGCGAGATAACATGCCTCTTCACGGAATTTTTCGAGACATGGACACGCTGACTTACGTTCTCGTGCCACCTTCCGTTACTTGTCGCTATCAGGGAAAGAACGGGGTTCCGGTTAACAAACATTCTTCGGTAATTCCTTTCTGCAATTCCGGTTCTCCCGACAAGAACCATCACTTCTTCACTCGAAAATTCTACAACTTTGTTCCATCAAACTCTGACCTTCTATCCTTTGATGAATTCATGTCTTTGATTCTCAAGTAATTGCCGTCTATTCAGAAGCGATATGAGAAAGCAACCTTCAGTGAAGAGCGTCTTCGCCACGTTATCGAGACGCTTCGTGGATTCGTAGACAAATTCGAGCGGGGCAATGAAGACACGTTCAAAAATCTTCGGTTAGGATTTGTTCAGGGAGCATTTGAACAAGTCGTCTCTCGGGCATCCATCTTCTTCTATCTCCAATTCGAAGGTTACGTCGGACAAATTTTCGGTTGGGAAGTTGCGACCTATTGGAGTTTGATGGTTGCACATAATCTCTACCTCGACATGCAGGATAGAAACGAATTGGGAAGAATGTCGATTATCGACTCGCAAGCAAAGGAACGGAAGATGCGACGGATTCTTGACGACCCTGAGATTGATGAAGCTTTGAAAATTGTCGCGATGCAGAAGATTCGCATGGAACCCAAGAAAAAAGGTTGGACTGTTCCTGAGAACTTTTACCATTTCTACAATGGAAGAGTAACCAATTTTGGTGGTAGAGGTAGAGAAAGGAGAGAAGTCACAAGTTACGACTGTGCGCTGTCACGTTGGCTCGTTGATACCGATTACTCTTTCAAGTTCAAATTCGGAATTCATCTCGCTCAGAACACCGAAGCGGCAATCATGGCAATTCTTGACGACCTCGAAACGGGTCGTGGGAAAATGTGGGCTGATTTTGACTTTGATGATGGCTATACAATGGAACCTGTCCGTTGGGGAGAAATTTATTCCAATCTAAAGCGGGAGATGGACAACGTTGACATGTGGCTGATTATGAACGGGGAGCGACCTCGGTTTTCACTCCCGAGATTCGGCATTTGATAGAGACAGAAGATAGCAACACCGAAGTGGAAGAGGAAGAAGTTGTCGAAGAAGAAATCATTGAGCTTCCTGCAAAATTGGAAGCGACTTCTGAAGAATTACCACTGTTATCTGAAGCAGATATGCCCACAATCGATACACAAACTCAGGTCATTCAAATCTCGGGTAGGCTTGGAGCAGGGAAAACGTGGAGTTGTGTCAGCGAAATATTTTCTGCGTGCAACAACTACGGAATCAAGAGAATTGTTGCAAACGTTCGGTTTGTTCGTGTTCCTGAGGGAGTTGAATTTGTCTACACGACGGACATTCGTGAAGTCTTTCGCATTCTTGACCCGAAAATTCCTACCGCGTTGTTGATGGACGAACTCGACAAGACTCTCAATTCGCGCGAGAGCAGGACTAACTGGAATCTTGTTATCACTCGACTCATGGGAGACGCTCGAAAATCAGGCATTAGATTCTTCATCTATTCCCATCAGGCACGGAAAAGTTCTGACAGTCTCGTTCGCACAAACAACAGCCTGATTCTGTATCCTCGACACTTCTGTAATGCTGACGGGTATCCGGTATATTGGGCATGGAACTCGAACGAGCAGTTTGAGTTAGACTTTCCACGCGGTGAACAGGACTACCACTTTGCTGTTAGGTTAGCTTCTGAATACAAGCTTCCTGAAATCGACAGTGCCTATGATACTTTCGAGCGGATTCCTATGAATATCAACCCAGGACTGTCCGAAGCAGAGATTCCACAAGCCGTTAACGACTTCGTTGCTTTCTGCTATGAAAAATCTCTGCCTCTTAGTGGACAAAAACCAAGTGTTGTCAGAATGTTTCTCAAGAGATGGAATGAGAACTCTCCGAAAAATTACGTTCCTTACACTCCGAAGGCTCTTGATACAATGCTGACCGAGGTTTTGGCTCGCGGACTTCTTGAAGTGAAGCATGAAGAAGAGAAATCTTCCGAGTCGGAAGAAAAAGTTGATGCTTCCGCTCCGATTCTATCTTGTCGCTGTCAGTTTGTTGCTGTGAATCGTAAAGCTCTTGACGAACATCTTGTTTCGGTGTGGAATTTTGAATTTACAACTGCTAACATTACACGGAAGAAAGCGATTCAAGACGCTCATCCACGTCGAGACGGAGACACTTTCGAAGCTTGGAAGGCTCGAATGGAGAAGGTCTAATGTTTGGAGTCGAAGACGAATGTGAATGCGAATGTTGTGGGCTTGGTGTTTGTCCAAACCTGCCCGCTTCTCTAAATCCCCTTTGCTCGACTTGTCTTCTTGAATGCCGTGAAGGAAAAGATTGTTTCCACTGTCAAGCTTGCAGAAGCCACACTTTGACAAGTGAGCTTAGTCCTGAAGAGTTCAGAGTCTACATGGCTAAACACTGCACTCCCGAAAACTTTGCTCGTTGGGAAGTTGAGAACAAGAGAATGGCGACTTGTCAGAATTCCGATTGTGGACTTGTATTCGATTCTACAGAGCAACTCTATGCTCACGTTCGTGAAAAACATGGAGCGAACAACTGACAACTTCTGAAGCTCTCCCTGATAAGAGTCGAGCGAAAGAGACTGATGCACCAAGTCGTCTCAGTAGTTCCTCTGTCTCGGATTCTTCGGGAAAGAGAGCTTCAGAGATTTCAGAACAGCCTTTGAAGTCGTGGTTTGAAGACTGTGTGGAGGTTGCTCGGGCAAGAGGCTACACGTCGTCTACGTCTCGGAACCTAATCGGCAAAGTCGTAAAGTGGAATTCTGGTAGCGCGAGTCCTCGTGCTCGTAAAATATTGATTGATGCCGTTCTGGAAACATTACAGGAATGAGTTGGAAGACTAACCGCAAAACTCGTGCACGTTTTGTTTCGGGTCGTGTGATTCCTTCAGAGCCTACAATCGTCGGGTTTGAAGAGTCGTTTCCGATTCCAGTGGAAGACGGCACAGGTCAGCGTTACATTGTAAAGTATTCTGATGGTCACACGGCTGAAGTCGAGTTCTCCGACGCTTTCGACGCTGAAAGTTCTGAGATTGGAGAAGAGGAAGTCGAGCAAGCTGAAGATGTTGAAGCTCGTGACCCTGAAATGGTCTACAACTTCCGTGTCGTGTGGGACGGAGCAGTTGATTTCTCAGAATCTTACGACTCTAACAACGAAGGCGACCGTCTCGCTCTTCAGAAAAAACTTGTGAAACGTTACGGAAAGATTGCAGAAGCATTTCTCGGAAATACTGCTCGGGACTTGGAAGATTCGATTGCTGAACGGAAGGAAGATTCAGAGGAAGAGAGTTTTCTGTAAATGCCAGCAGGTAAAGGAGGGACTGACGGGTTGCTTCTGCTTCTTGCTCAACTGAAGAATAATGACGAAGACGCTAAGAAGCGTCAGAAAGTTCGTCGGCTGACTCCGAAACAGGCTGTGGAGTTACGGAAACTTCTCAGAAAACAACGGGACGAATATCTTTTTCCTACTGACCGCTTTTACGTCAGGAAAGCTCGTGACGGACATTTCTATGTCTACCGTTCACGTCGCATTCATTCTGATAATCTTCTGAGGAAAAAGAAGAGCGATTTTGACGCAAGAGGGAGTATCATTTGAGTTATCGTCCACCAACTTTTAGAACTAACAAGAACAAGAAGAAGTATCCAATCTACGACGTGAACAATCCTTCCGACCGTATTCAGCAACACGAAGAGGAACTTGTTCCTGCTACAAGTGTTGATGCTCCCGACGACTTCTACACTTGTGCGATTTGTCTTGAGAAAAAACGAAAATCTGAAACACCTTACGTCATGAATCCTTCCGGTTCGCCTGCTTGTCAAGATTGTCTCCGAGACGCTAAGAGTGGAAGGATTGAAGCTGAAGCTTACGAACGTGCACGACAATATACTGCTCCCGTTGTAGATTCTTCGAGTGGTGACGGAAGACATACTCACAAAGGAACCTGTAGTGGTTGTGGTTCTACCCGTCGTTCTCTCTGTCCACAGCATTCTCTCTGTTTCAACTGTGACAAACCTGGTTGTCCACGGAGCCACTAAATTTGAAACCCAAGTCAGAAGACTTTGAATTTTTCGAATCAGAGATTGAAAACTTTGTTGACTCACTTGAAGGTGGAACTCTTGCCTTTCCAGATTGGGCACTGAACGAGTCGTCTATTCATTGGCGTAGAATGGAGCGTCGTCAGCGTGTATTCATGGCAACGGTTTCAGTGTATTTCCTGAGTTTGATTTTCCTCCTGCTCTTTCTTTTGCGAAGATGATTAGCGACAATCACCCCAAGCACGTTCCTTCGTGTAAGTCTTACGGTATTCCCGTGGACTTCTTCCTATGTTATTTTCGCGAGTTCTACAATGAAGTGTTGAGGACTGACTGAAACATGATTCCGTCTTCAAGTAATTACGCTGACCCGTTTCTCTGTCCTTTCTGTCCGAAACATTTCGAGGCTCAGATAGATTTGTTGACTCACGAACTCGAAGTGCATAGTGCTGAAGAGGTTGAATCTTGATGACTTGTCCTCGTTGTGGTCTTGAGTCAGAAGCAGTTCGACACTATCGTAATTGTAGAGGAAAGAGAACTTGTTGCGCTCACGGTGTTGAAGTCGGAAAATACTGTAGGAAATGCGGTTCAAAATGACGATTGTCACAGGACAATAAAGGGGTGGTGGGGCACTAACGAGGCATGTGAAGCTGTTGATACTTCATTGGTCACAACGGAAATCAAACTTGCAAACAATTTCGCAAGATGTAGGTGATTTTATTGGCAAAGCGTAAGTCTCGAAAATCAAGAAGGTCTGATAAGAGAGGGATTCTGGGCACCAAAGAGAAGTCTGCTTTAGACTTCTAAACTCTTTGACAAGATGGCGTGATTCCGTCGAAACCCTCTTTTTGGGTCAGAGTAAAGGCAGGTGAAAATATCTGGCAAAGAAAATAATTCGGACTGACAAGAAGTCTCGCAACCGATACCCGATTTCTGTCAATGGAGATATGGGCATTGAGGTAAGACGTGTTGGTGGTGGAAGAATCGCTCCATTCGGTTTCGGAGCGTCTCGACTTCATCCCTACAAGATTGTTTCGAAACTTCGTGACGGTCGTCGGTTCGAGTTGAGAGTTGAAGCTTTGAATCGTGAAGAGGCTGTGGACATTGCGAAAGCAAAATTCCCGCTCATCACTATTCAGAAAGTCTCCCGTGCTGACAAGATTAAGACAGCCGGAAGGTTCTTGGAGCGTCTCGAAACAGAACTCGAAAAGTAAGTTCACTCGGAAACGGGAGTCGCTTGAATGATAAACTCGCGAATTCGTTCAAGTTTGGTTCTCTGGTTAACCAGAACCCTCTTTCCTAAGAGTTGGAACTTTGAAGTTGCGAACGGATTCTCCGACTTGACAATTTAAGTCGTATCGGTAGACACTCTATCTGAAACATTCATGGTAGCTCAGGCGGCTGACCAAACACTTGATTCGGATTGAGTCCCGTCGGGGCGAATTAGTGTAACTGATGTCTCTTCTGTGAAGCCTCCGCACTCTTCGTTTTCACACTTGTAAGTTCTTAACGAATTGACGTAGCGCAATGCACAACTCTGACACTTGTATTCTGTGGAGGTCGAAGATGGTCCAACTTGTCTAACAACTCCTCCACATTCTTTGCAATTAACCTCGTCTTTTCCCCAGGCAGGAACCCAACGGAATCCTTTCGCGTTCACAAACTCAAGACCTGAATTTCCGCAATGCTTACAATTCATCTTCGTTCCCATTGTCCTACCGTGATAACAGTGGTGAAAGTTAGCCTCTTAAACCGAAGAGGTTGATGTCGAACCATGGCGAAGAAGCGAACAGTCACCTTCTATGTTCACGTTCCTGGACGGAGAAGAAAAAAGAAGGTCACTTTCAAAGCGAAAAAGTGGAAGAAATGAGAACTTGCGACGCTACCACAAACATGTTCAGCAAGCTATCAAATTGTTCGCAGAGCGAAGTGACAACAAGAAGTATTTTCTCAGTGTCACGATAGGGAGCACGATAATTCACGTCCATCATCCCACTAACAGAAGACTCGTTCTCGAATACAAACCCGACGCAACAATCATCTCAAACAATAGGAGTAAAATCGTCTTTCAGGTATTGGACGCACAAGCGCGGAAGAACCGAGAAATCGAAGCTGATATGATTAGGGCATTTCTCAGCCCCGAGGTATCGATAATGGTCTTCGTGACGGAATCTCCTGCCTATGCTGAAAAGGTAGATGGAATTTCGAGGATTATCTCAGAGAACCTACATAGTTATGGTGTCAAAGACCAAAGTTTGCCCATAACCCTCTCTCTTGTCATTCCTAAATCGATACGAAGTGCCAACGGAATGTTGCGGTACTTTTCTACGATTAGAGGTAAGTTGACCACTCCCCTCTGACCGCACGAATCACAAATATTCGATAAGTGAGTTTTCCTGATTCAACTTGTTGCCTCGATAGTCTTCCCCTCGGGAAGGTTGAGGATTCTCACTTTTCCTTCGTGTTCCAGTTCAACCACAATCTCGTTCAATCGTGACCAATTGCCCACTGGAAGATGAAGCACATAAGGAAGGTTTCTTAGAGTCACTTTGATTCCTTTAGTAGCGACCAGAACATCGTGCCGAATATCTTCGTCAGACAGAATTCTTGTCGTAATCTTGGGACGGAGTTTGTTTTCTTGCTTCATCCTCTCCCATTTTTCGTGCTCTTTCGCTTTCCCTATGGAATTACTCATCTGAGTTCTCCGTCCACTGTAACGAGAAGGAGTTTGACGCTCTAATTATTGGTGTTCCTCAGGACAAGCAGGTACTCTACCGTAATTCCATTCGGAGACGGGTTGAGTCTGCCTTTGAAGAGTCTCCTACTCTTGATTTCATCAGCAAGTAATCGCTCAAACTGGAAGCCCTGTTTGCCAAAATGTTCTCGAAAAATCTGATGAAATGAAAACTCGACTCCTGAGAAGGTAGCGTTTCCAATGAAAATAGCGGCTCGACCTCCAGTCCTTACTTGCGACATTGCTTTTCCCAATACGTGAAGAACGGACTTGAAGTAAATCTCACAATGTCGAGCGACATGTGGTTTCACTTTAGAAAAAGAGTCCCTGAAAGACTTCGACTCTATCTCAATGTCAGGTGGATTATTGTTGTAGGGAATTTCCCTATTATTGAGTCCGGTGATTTCTTTATCCGTAAATCCGAGCCAAGCAAGCTCCAATTTCGAACTTCTAATGTATTCATGAGCGATTCCGTAGGGTGGAGAGGTTAGGAGTAAGCGGAATTTCCTGTTGTTCTCGAAATCATGTTTCATGAGGTCCACTCCACCATGAAACGTCGGTATCCCTCCTCGATAGTAAGCTTCGAAATCTTTTGAAGCCCGATAAGTGTCTCTCAAAGCGTCAATGAAATACTTGTGAATTCGTGATTGAATGCTACCGTGGTCCATCGCATTCACTTCGGCTGTCTTGGTTTTCGACTTGAAGAGTTTGGGAACAGTGTCGTCTCCGTAAGAGAATCGTTTTGTGGTTCGGAGTAAGGCAATCAGTGTTAACGGATGTGGAGATTCGTAATAGCCTGCCCACATTCTACTAAGGACTGAAAAGAATCGTTCGGGATACCAGTATTCTATTCGTGACCATCTTGGCAAGTATTGCGTCTTGGAGGAAAGCACGGTTCTCATAGTTTTCTCAAGCTCCTCCCATACCGCACCCCTGTAGGTTTTGGCTGTTATGAGATGTTCAATCATAGGATTAAGGTCGAGGCTCAACGAGTTTCGATTTGAAATCAAACTCTCAACGCAGACTGTGCCGGAACCACCAAAGGGGTCGAGAATCCAATCGTGAGTGTCTGTGTAATTGTCGATTGCCCACCTTACAACCTGCGGGATGAATCTTGCCGGATAGTAGTACATGCCATGAGATGCGTAAGTAGTGGACGGGATTTCATCAACAAGCTCTCGGAAGGATACGTGCTCTATGTCCGTGGTCGGATTCGAGCGAATAGTCTCTAATTTCAATTGTGCGAAGTGGTATCCCTTCCTACAGCTTCAGTCCACGAGGGTCGATTGGTCCTCATGTTTCTTTAGGGATAGTCCTCCCTGAAGGTGTTTCTCATGAATCATCTTCAGTAAGATTAAGTCCCTTATGTAGGTAAGTTGGTCAGAAGGCGAAGTCACGGGAAGGCTTTCTTCCTTCCAATCGGCTAAGAGTTTGTGCGCAAGCCTCTCACTGGAATCCAGATAGTGGTCAAAGTCTTGCATGGCAAACTTGAAGCCCAAGTTGCGAATCTTGTCGTTAAGAATCTGAAAGTTCGACTGTTTCCCCATTGTGAGACGTTCCAACTCCAAAGAAGACACAGCGTAAGCTAACCAGAGGTCGTCCCAACTACTTGCAAAGTCGATAGTTTTCTTGAAAATATCCTTCAAGCTCGGATTATTCGTGAACTTGCCCAAGACCTCAGCGAACTGTTCTTTTCCGTAGGCTAATTGGAGTTTTATCTTCGGATTCACTTGCACCGTTTCGCCCTCGTCCAATTTTTCTTTGAGATGTTCTCCAGATATTTCGTCCGCAAGCAAAGCCAGAATCTTGCCAATCAAAGATTGTTTCTGATTGCCTTCCAGGGCTTCCCACACAAAAATCAGGTATAGTATCGGAGACTTTGCGTCGTGCTTCTCTCGTAGGATGTCCCTCAGGAGTTCTACGAGCGACCCCTTAGCGGTAGTCCCACCTGTATCATCACGTGACCTAATTTGGACAATCAAGTAGCTGGAGCTATTGGTTGCCAAAACGTCAATATCGTGACCCGCTTTTGTCGAAATCCCGAGCTTATCCTTCATTACAGACTTGTGCTGTTTCCTCTTGAATGCAGTAACCTTAGACTCTTCGAGCACACGACGAATAATTCCTTCAAGTACATTCCCCTGACGTGCTCTGTACGAACTGTGAAAGAACTGTTGAAAACTGAACAAATACACCGAGTAGTTGGCGATTGGATAGGACGACTTCTGCTCCGCACTTGCCAGTCCTGCGGTCATTTTCTTTATGGAATCAAGTTTCTGTTTCTTGCTCAGTAACCCACCTGACGCACTGAAATCGAAACTAAGCTCAACTAAGTCATCTGCGAGTCCTAACGGACTTGCCAGAAGTTCAATTAGCTGTTGGATTTCTGTCCTCTTGTCATCTTCAAGAAGTATGATGCTTCGAGGTTGAATTCCCAATTTGAGAACGCTCTCTCAGTTCTTGCCCTTTTAAGTTGGTTTCAAAGAAGTAGATGATGGGTGCGAACGAAGAGTCGTGGCAAAGTGCGAGTTCTGTGGTCAGCGTGCCGCGATAGAGATACGAACCAGAGGTCCGCACAAAGGAGAATACTGTTCAAATTGTGGGCACTGGTTGAGATGGATACCCAAGAAGGTAGCGAAGAAACGGATTGGTAAGTTGTAAATGACCGATTTCTCCGACCCGTCATTCTATCTTCCCCTCATTGTTGGAATTGTTGCGGTCGTGCTCGCTGGTTATGCGCTCTGGAGACAAAAACAGGATAGAAGCGTTTCCAAAGCAACATTCAACCTACTCAGAACAATGAGGAAGGAACTTCAAAGTATTCCTCCAACCCAACAGGCGATAACACCAACACCGAAACAGCCCGTCGTCTCTCAAGCAGAACTTCGCAAACGCGACGCTTTGGAGTGGAAGAAACTCAAAGACATTGCGAAGGCTCTCGGTTGGGTTTGGGACCGTATGAACGAAGATGACTAAGGCTTAATTTCAACCTGAGCAGTTTGGATAGTTCGGAAAGTTGACACGTCGAACACAACTCGGAAAGTTGTCACGTCAGGGAACACTTCACGGAATCGTTGTGAAGCCGAGACGTATTCCAAGTTGTCCTGAATGCGGAACATTGGTCACTCGTAAGCTCGGTATGTGGTCTTGTGCAGACTGCGGTTGGAAAGGACGTTCGCCTTCTTACTTCGGCAGAGTCATCTACTTGGACAAGACGAAAAACTATCAGTGTCCGAAATGTCATAACGTCGTTAAGCCGAAAGTCAGGGAGATGTATGACGGTTCAAAAGCCCAATGTTGTCCGAGATGCAAAAGCAGGCTTCCTCACGAACTAAGACCCTTTCCTAAGAAACTTGTCGGTCTGTGAACCTCAATTTTCTAAACCGAGGCTATCTCCATCTTCTAACTCTTCGAGAAGTTTCTCGATTGCCTCTTTCGAGAACTCAACTATTCCTCGCTTGTTAATTCTTTGCCTGAACCAAGCCTCGACATCTTCAGTGGTCATGTTCCGAATCTCTTCAACTTCTTCAGCCGTCAATCCTTTGCGACTTTCTCGCACTGCTTTCTCTGAAGACTTGAGAATCTTAGCGATTTGTTCAGGTGTGTATTCCCACTTGGTGAAGTAATCTTCGGCTGTGATTTTCGGAACAAGCGTGTTGTCTTTGACAAAGTAGACGTAACCGTCGGGAATCGGAACTTGGGGATTATTCACTTCTCTTTCTTGTTCAAGTCGTTTCTGTTCTTCCCGCTCGCGTTTGACAGCCATTCCAAGTCGGGACTCTTCGTTACGTCGAGCCTTTGTGTCTTGCCGATTTTCACCAAGTTCGTTTCGTGCAAGAATTCCGTAGAGAATCTTCCGGTCTTCCTTTGACAGATTTCTACGACCTGCTCTGAATTTTGCAACTGCTTTCTTTTCGTCTTCATACTTGCGCTTTGTTCCGTCGGAAAGAACTTGTGGCTGACTTCGGTCTTGCGTGTGTCCACGACCACTGCCTGTCATGAGAACATCAAGTCGTCTCTTCGTCGGAGTTTGTTCAGTGTTACCTAATTGCTCGGTTTGCTCGTTGACTTCAGCGAATGCAGTCTTGTCTTTCCGTGCTTCTTCTTCTTTCTCTACTTTCTCTTTCTCAAAGTTTCTCTGTAGAATTCCGTAGTCAACAAGAACGAATGTTGGAACAGGACTGTTGGTGCGTCGAAACATTTCGAGTTTCTTCTTGACGGCAGGGTCAGCGTCGGGTCTTGCTAAGTATTCATCAATGATTTCGTTATGGGACTTTCCGTAAGTAGATTTTCGGACATCTTCTCGTTGTTCAAGTGCTTCTTTGGCTTCACGGTTCTTTGTGCGACTATCTTCATTAACGAACGAAGGTTCAGAGTGTGGGTTGTGCTTCGTCTTGTAGTTTCCTCGTTTATCTCCCATTACTGACCACTCTCCGACTTGTCTTCGAGCAGTAGTTTGTCGATTTCCTGCTTTGTTAGTTCGGCAATCTTCCCCTTCGTCTTTGTGCGAGCCAAACTCTTCAGTAGTTCAGGTGTCAGTAGTCCGTTCGCTTCAAGAATCGCGAGCAGTAACTCATTCTGTTTTCTTGCGATAGGGTCTACAACTTCTTTGATTACTTCGAGTTTCGGTTCTCCACGTTTCGTAATCAGATTCAGTCTCGGTCGAAGTTTCCGAAACAGTTCTCGGATACCGTTCTCTCCGTCGGCAGTCCACGGAGACTTGTCGTATTTCAACGGGTCTACAGTGTGACCGAGACAGAACTCTCCATAGTTTCTTTCTCGCTCTTTCAGTTCGAGATTCCCGAGCAACGTTTGAAGCGTGTCTCTTCCCATTTCGTGAATCCGTAGTCTCTCAGGTTTCTCGATTCCTGACTCTTTCCGCAAGTCACGAACCTGTTCCTGTGCTCTATGGTCACTCATGGGCTTGCCTCGTGTAGTGACAAAGAGCGAATCGTCTTTCGTAAGCCGTCTTCCGAGTTGACTCTCTCGCTCTTCTAACAGGTCAGCGAGTGCGTCGATTTGGTCATCTACGAGCATAGTGTAGAATTTGACATTGCGCTTCTTCCGAATCAGGTAACTGTTCTTGTCTCCGTTAGGAATTCTGACAGGCTCGATTTCTTCCTTCCAACGAATCTCAGGTGTCCGAGACTTCAGAACTTCGTAGATACTGAACCACTTGCGATTGAGGTCGAGGAATTCACCTGCTCCAAGTCCTGACAAAATTGTTAAAACGAGTGCTTTGTCTCGTTTGCTCTTAGTAGAGTTCACGAGTTGCCGAATTTCGTCATAATCTACCGTTGTAGTGTCGGATTCGGCAGGCTCTCCGTTCTCTTTCTCTTCGACACTTTCGTAAGTGAATTTGTAGTTGCGAGCGTTCTGTCTTCCTATCTTGAGTTCGAGAAACGATTGAACAGCCGCAACGTAACCTCGACGTGTGCGAGAGTCCCATTCGGAATGACTTAGAACCCACTCTTCAACTTCCTTAGCCCAAGCGGTTTGAGTCTCAAAGTCTCGTTCGCTCTGAGCCTTCTTGACCGAATCAACCCAATCAGAGAATGCTCCGAACTGCTTGCTCAGAACATCAGCCCAATAGGTTCGAAGTGCTCCGAGATACTTCCGAGCGGTCCCTGGTTTCTTCTTGGTAACTAAGACTTGGAGAACGGGATTGTCCTTAGTCCATTGTTGCAAGTTAGCAGTGACGCTTCCGTGTCCCGACGGGAATCTGTGAGCGGTCATTGTGGAACACTCTCCAAGACCTGACCGACGAAGAACCCTGTAACCGCTCCGAGTCCGAGTGGCACAAAGGCTCGGAACACTATGTTTAGAATCCTCGTTGATTCCATAGGAAAAATGCTACAAGAACCCTTAATTCCGCTGGAACAAGGACCGCTTGAATCACTCAGAAGGTTCTCACGGCTTGTCGCAGCAAGGACTAGATCTTATCTTTGAACAGGTGCTCTCTGGCGGACAGATTTTCAAAGACAGGAATCTGCTAAGACACGACTACATGCCGACAAGCCTTCCCCATCGAGAGGAACAGATTCGGCGCCTCGGCTCCGTCTTGGCACCAGCACTCTCAAAGGAACGAGTCTCCAACATTTTTGCCTACGGAAAGACCGGGACAGGAAAGA
>WNGJ01008733.1_pt1 | contig 15723 bp, 14 predicted proteins | sample 5400611 | NCBI WGS metagenome assembly WNGJ01 (sample SAMN13153375, study PRJNA577476) | soil metagenome | isolation source: 40 cm soil or saprolite under Garry oak tree replicate 1 | place: USA:California | collected 2016-06-15
AATAGCGCTGAAGTCAAGGCCAAGGTCGAAATCCTGCACCGAGACGTTGCGATTGCGTTTGGCAATCGTTTTAGCTATACCGAGCGCCAGTTCTGAGAAAGGAGCAATGACAGGCTGGGCGGTATTCACCAGTTTCAGACCGGCTTTGAAGACATCAGATTCAAGGAAGTCGAGAAATGCTTCGTCCTGGTCGTTCCTGACATTGATGGTGTGGCAGCGGAATGAAAGCCCCTCGTCACCTACATTCAAGCCAAGAAAGATGGGATAGCCGTGAATACCCGCGTGTTCACCCTCGCGCACCCGGTATGTTGCATTAAAATGCAGGTCCTCTTTGTTGTGTGGTAGTTGATTCTGAGCGAAGAAATGCAACAAAACGCGGTGCATACCACCGCCGGGATAGGATGCCACACGCAAGCGACTGAGCGTAATTTTAATGCGAGCATGCTTCAGACTCGAATCGGCAGCAACGGTGCCAATCGATTGAATAGGCAGTGGAGCATTGCCAGGAGAAGCAGGAGCCAGGTAGCCAAATGTATGAGCCGTATGTTCCCAGGGTCTGTCTTGTAAATGCAGCCAACTTCTAAAGTCTGAGCTTCTGAATGCCTTCGTTTCCGCTTCCTGGGTCATCTCAAGCATATCGGCAACGTCGTCTTCACCCACCTCGCGCAGCTTTATGATGGCCTGCTCTGGAGGCAATTTGCCGATGACGGGTAGATCATCGAACCAGCCAGTTGTATTCATGTTTTATACTTCCTTGCTTGATCTCTTGTTTATCACGTGAAATCTATCATGATAACTACTCAGTGTCAACTCATTCGTTCAAGATCTACTCTATTGCTTGTAGAGCAATCACATCATTGAACAATAGAGGAGCATGCGCTTATCGATCAGATGGAGCTGCTACATCGTTTACAAACGCTACAACTGCGACAATAGGCATCGACCTAAGTTACCTAACCATGTCATGCTGAGCGCAGCGAAGCATCTGTCTCGCGGGGCCGAGATACTTCACGGAGTTTACACTGAGCGCAGCGAATGTGCTCAGCATGACAGTACTGTCCCTTCCTGCCTTGCTCTGGCAATTCGCGGCTTAGGTTGATGCCTATTACAAACGTTACATCGGCGAGATTGGCGACAACTGCGACATTTGCGACAAAAGAGAATGTATCTCTTTTCGACGTGGCTTGGGTTGGTTGGCAGGTCGGGCGGATATTGACTGGAATAATCGGATTGGCTGGTTCGAAGGCTTTCACCAGTTGCTGAGTGTCACTTCTATTAAGCGTCATTAGAGGTTTTGGCTGATTTGCTGGAATGGTAGTCGGTGTTCCGTACTTCATACCAATAGTTTAAGCTATCACGAACTGGATATGATCGAAGCAATCCGGCCGAGCGGGGGATTTCCCGAAGCCGATTACGCAGCATGTAATGCGAATAATGCAGGATCGACATCGTAAACGAGGGGGACAGGTACGAAGTACTCGCGACCCATCAGTTCCTGAAAGATCGAAAGCGGCAACATGTCGGGTTCTATCGGGAATTGCGTATAATGAGCTGCAATCGCCTCAATCTTGTGTTGGATAAAAGAATCAATATCGATGCACTGTGTGACCTTCAGGACAGGTTCCTCACCATGCTCCTGCTTCCCTACTTCTGTGAAACCAATCAGGTTTGCATCTTCTCCACGTTCCTGAAAAGTTGACGCCGAAAAGATTAACCTCTCCTGGACGAGGGAGCAAACCTCACCCAGGAGATCGGTTCATTGATGCATGAGTGATCTTATATCGCCACCCCTTGAAGCCAGAGTGGATACACTAGCCACAGAATCCCAAGTAGCAGGCTTAGACCTTTGCGGTGTGCCTGACCGCTGCCTCGATCAGCCCGGCGACCTCGTTGGGATGCGAAACCAGTGAGAAATGACTTGACGAAACCTTGAGGGTGGTGGCATGTGCGCGTTTCGCCATGATGACCTAGTCGACTGGCTGGATTATGCGATCATTCATGGAGATCAGACACCACGACGGCAGTGACGCCCACGCAGGCGGCCTTGATGCGTCGCTGAAAGTCGTCCCCTGGAGCGGCTTCTGTACGGTAGCCAGAACGCGGGCCTTCTCCGGGTAGATGTCTGCGCGAATGCCGAGTGGAACCCTATCTGATCGACAAAAATCCGACCATATTGGTCTGGAGGAAGAATGGATCCTGCGTCGGGTCCGAAATACGAACTCAAGCTTTGCAGACTCTCTCCTTGAGCGGGTATGAATGCAGAGACGTAGACGAGACCGACAATATTTGATGCGCCCAGACCGGCATTGTAATCACCATGCCCCCATAAGAGTGGCCAACCAGGATGGTTGGGCCGCTCAGCTGGCTGACATTCTGGAGCGTGCTTGTCACGTCATTGGGCAGCGAGGTCAGCGGGTTCTGTGAAGAGATGACGTAATGACCCTGCGCTTGTAGGAGTGGAATGACCTCGCTCCAACTGGAGCCGTCGGCAAAAGCCCCGTGTACCAGGACGACGTTTGTCCCGGATGGCTTGCCAGTCGGATGAAAATGGGTGAAGTAACCTCGTGTAGCTGCGGAGGCTAATGAGGGAGAGAACAATTGAGCACCCGAAACAAGGGCGGAAGTCGCAACGACTGCGCCGAGACTGGTCTGAATCAGAAATGCCCTACGAGTTGAGTGAGAAATGGTTGGTGATTCCAGGTCTGTTATTTTTGTAGAACGACGAATTAATCGCATGTTGTTACTCCTTGTTCTTAAAACACCTTTCGTCATGCCTGGATGTTCGCATGACCTATTGCAGGGAATTATCCCTCAATGTTATAGAATTCACGGTGACCCGATTCGACCAGCAGTTGCATACGCGCAAACCACTCTCCGAACTCAGGCATGGGGAAGATCTCAGCAAGACGCTGTTGCCAGGCGGCTACACTTTCCACAGTTGCCTCGGTAACGACCGTGTCGAAGGGGCCACTGGCATCCGTGAAGATGCGATCTATAGATTGCCCTGGCCACTGCTGGCGAAGCTCTTTGAAAAGTGCCACTAATGCTCCGGCTTTGCCATATTTGGCCTGGAAGGTATCGCGTACCACTATCATAATTTCACTTCCTTTCTGGATGTTGTCATTTTGTGGTGACTAGATTTCTGATTGACACGAAAGAAATTCGCTGAATCGTATTTGCTCTTGATGGCCGCCAGGCGCTCGTAGTAGTCCCGATAGGATGCTTTGATTCGATCTTCTCCTTCCCCAGTCTTTACATGACCCCAGGGAGCGCGGCAGGGACAAATATGACTATCACTCCATAGACAATCAGAGCCACGCCTGCGATCTGGCTGATCTGCCGACCGATCAAAAATGACTTTTCAGCGTAAATCAGCACCGTTAAGAGAGCCATCACCGCAATATTCATGACGCCGAGTGGAAAGAGGATCACAAATAGAAGCCAACAGCACCCGAGACAGTAGGCACCGTGCTCCAGCCCCATGCGGAGGGTGCCACCATACCCATCATGCCAGGAACCGAGGATGAATTGCAATGGTGTACGACATTTTGCCAGGCACCTGTGCTTGAGCGGCGACAGTTGATAGAGGCCAGCCACCATCAGGAGGGTGCCACCAATGCGGGGAGCATTATTCATGAGCCACATCGACTGTCCAGCCAATTGCTCGGCCCCAAGGGCGAGAGGATAAGCCACGAGGCCGAACAGCGTCCAGATGAGGAGATAGGCACTGACGAAGACCCAGGTCGGGACAAAGACCTGAGACTTTTGCTTCTTGCCAGCGTACACCGTCGTAAACATGAGGATCATCGGAGCTGCTGTGGGGAACATCATCGCGATCATCATTACCACCCAGATCGCAATGAAAAGTCCTGTGCTCATTCCCATCGTCAGGCCCATTCCCATGGCTTGACTGTTCATGGCGGCTGATTGCCAGATGAGCACTGCCCACGAAGCAGCAGCCAGGATGAGGAGCACACCCAGAATTAGCTTGCGTTCCCGCGGGAATGGATAAGAGTGAGCGGTAGTCATGTAGGGTTTCCTTCCTTTCCAGGTACTTCCTTTCGACCTTGCTGACCGACAGGTACTTCCTTGCAGCCCTGCTGACCGATAGGTAGAAGCGATAACTTCGTTGCAGGGCTGGCTTTCAAGCAGAAGCGATAGCTTCGTTGCAAGGTCACATTTATATGTAGAACGAGGTGATGTCGCCTTTAATACTTGCGCCGAAGGTGACATCACCTTTGTTGAGCGTGCAAACGCTACGCGTTAGACCAGTTGATTGGCGCGTAGTGACCATTCTTGCCAGAATTATCCCAGCGCATGCCGTAGTCCGTCCACGTGCTTTTTTCGTCACCAACTGCCATGGCGACGCTGGAGGCAAAGGGATGCGCATTTTTCGCCCAGATTTCTTCGTCAGGATTCATGCTTGGAACAGCGTGGACCGCCATCTGCATGAGGCTGGGAATCTCAACCGAGCGATGCTTGCCCTCTTTCTGGAAGGTGATGGGCACGGTTTTGGCACCAAGCACCGTAGAGATGAGAGGCGTCAGGGCTGCGACTGGACCGCCAACGGCCCCCGTGAAGATGGCTTGCAGGGCTTGACGCTGCTGCTCATTTGCTCGCTCATCGAGGTAGAGGGCCACGGACCAGTTGCCATCAGCCATCGCTCCCGGTGTGCGAGCGATCAAAGCAACATTCAGGCCATCAATGGTTATGCCGCCATAGTCCCCCCGATCAATGTGGAAACCAAAGGCAACCTCACACGCGCCCGCTGTCGGTTTCGAAGTTAAGGGCGCGTTTGGCGAAAAGAGACAAGGACACACTACGTCACAGTTACAGTTCTCGAAGTAATCTCCCGCGATCTGCCAGCGGGCTTGTGTTGAAGCCATGCGTCACCTCCATGTACGCTTTTACTTTACTACTACTTGTTCAGTATGGTCTATGAGGTCATTACATAAGAATGACCGTTATCATTTTACTCAATCGACTGAAAACGCTTGCGAGGAATGACCTCCTTTCTGCTCACGATCCTCATGCCAACTCTCGCCTCTCAACGCGGTTCTGTCCGTCGCTGGCGTTCAGACCTTCCAGATACCGCATCGACCGCTCCGCAGCGGCGATGAGTAGTTCACGCATGGGAACCTCACCTGCTTGACCTCCGCGATAATGTAGACCGAGGCGGCAAATCCCATCGGCAGGCTGGCAACTCCCACTGCGGTGCGGATATGTTTCCCAGCTTCTCCAAAGACCTCGACCAGAAAATCCGAAGCCCCGTTCATGACGAGAGCTTGCCCGTCAAAGTCCTGAGTGCTGTTGACCAGGCCATGGACGGCGACAATCTGCTTGAGATGATCGAGTGAGCCGATCTCACTCTTGAGAGCCGCCAAACAGTTGATGACACAGGCCACTGTGGCAGCGCGCCCTTCCTCAACGCTCAAGGCGGCACCGAGTTTGCCTTTGTATACTCGTCCCTCGACAGCAGAGACCTGGCCTGCGATGAACACGAGATTGCCGACGCGCTTTGCAGGGACATAATTGGCTAGTGGCGTAGGCAGATTGGGCAGCGTGACTCCCATCTCACCTAAGCGCTCTTCGATTCGGCTCATACGTTCTTCCTTTCCTGAAGTATCACCTGGTTGGCTTGATATTCTGATCACTGTTCGCTCGGCCTGACCAGGATGCGCCCGCGTGTCCGCCCACCCAACATGGCCTGTGTCAATCTCGGGATGTCCTCCAGCGTGACTTCGGAGACAATCGCATCCACCAGACTCAACAGTGTTGTTTCACCAATCATCTCTTCCCACAGCTCCCGGCGCATCTGGAGGGGTGTCGAGGGCATATCGACACCCAGCACCTTGATGCCGCGCAGGATGAGGGGATAGACAGTCGCACGAAACGCTGCTCCGCCGGAGACGCCGATAGCCGCAATCGCTCCTCCTTTTTTCGTCGTACGCATCAGGTAGGCCAGGGTCGCACCCCCCACCGTGTCGATGCTCCCCGCCCACCGCTCCGCTTCGAGTGAGCGGGCGTTTTCGGCTGAGGTCTCCTCGCGGCTCAGGATCTCGCTGGCCCCAAGCTGTCTCAGGTAGTCCTGGACGTCAGCTTTACCCGTGCTTGCAGCCACCGTGTAGCCGCGCCTCGACAGCAGGCTAACGGCCAGGCTTCCCACACCTCCCGTAGCGCCCGTGACGAGGACCGGACCCCTCTGAGGAGTCAGATCATGCTTCTCGAGCTCGCGCAACCCCATCGCTACTGTTATCCCTGCTGAAAGCACGAGGGCCTGCTTGCAGTCCACGCCCGCAGGCAGGCGAAAGAGAAAATCGCCTGGCACACGGGCGTACTCGCTGTAGCCTCCATGTCGAGAAACCCCCTGCGTGCTGCCAAAATCATAGGCCAGCACGCGATCGCCTGGCTGGAAACGTAGATCGGACGAATCGACCACCACTCCCGTCAGTTCGAGGCCAGGCACCAGGGGATATGTTCGTGCCACGCCGCCCTTGGGCATGCAGACGAGAGCATCTTTGTAGTTCAGTGCCGCGTACGCCACCTGGATCAGCACGTCACCGGGGGGCAAATCTTCCAGACGCAACCGCTGAATGCCCATCGTAAATCCCTCTTCAGTCTGATTCACTAGAAATGCTTGAAAGGTTGATCTCATACTCTTCTTCCTCTTTCTCTCGTTCTCAAGTTCGCCTGCCTCTTGAATGGCTGTTGCCAGTGAGGACTTCGGCAGCTTCGACCTCCTCTTCATGCGGTCGCACCTCCATTTAGGTCTGCCTCGTGCTCCCGCACAAGATCTGCTGCCATTTATTCCGGAGCGAGGCAGAAGCCGCCTGGCTATGCTCGACGCGCGATAAAGAGCGATTGCGCGGAACGAGCCACCGGGCCCTGTTGATCGAACAGGTGAGCCGTTGTCAGGCCAACCCCCTCCGTTTGCAGGTCCGTCACCGCATCCAGGCAAATCCATTCACCTCTTGGCGGGCGAAGGATGTGCAGGGTCAACTCGGGCGGAATAAACTGCCAGGAGCCAATATCGAGTCTCCAGCTCAGGCCATTGGCGTAATCGGCGATGGCGATCAGACGTTGGGTGGGCGAGATCGCCTCGCCAGCGATAAGTGGATAGCGGAGCCGTGCCCAAGCCGTTGCCCGACCGTGCTCATTATCCTCACGCACGGTACGCCATTCGGTTGCAGAGAAAAAGCCACTGGTTACCAGTGAGGCGATGATCGGATTAGTCCCGCCCTCCGGCAGTCGTGGCGGCAGATCCGGCTCGTCGGCGGGAGGACGCACATGTGGTAGCCGCACGCGCCAGCCAGTGGCGCGCATAACTAACCGCCCCTCGTGCTCCAGCGTAGCTTCGAGCAGTTCAACACTCCGGCCGGGTCGAAGCGCACGGGCACGAGCGATACAGGTCGCGATCGGCACCGGTGCCAAGATATCGATGCTCACGCGTGCCAGTACCATATCCTCCCGTGGCGACCAGGTCTCCAACTGCCGCACAAGCAGCGCCGCCGGAGGGCCACCATGCTGAAAGTGTGGGTTCCACGGCCCCTGCGTATGCATGGTAGCGCGGAACAGCTCGTCCCCTTCCTGTATCCAGAACGCCTCTGTCATCATGTTTCTCCCTTTTCTGTCGGTCTCTTAAGCCCACCAACAAAATGGACAACGTACGCCTCCAAGCGCCCCAGGAGGAGGGGTGCGCCCATGCCAGGCACAGAAAGAAACTCGCCGATCACGCCAGTCGCATCGGGAGACCACGCCCGAGTGGATGCAGGCCACCCTCGCTGCGCGCAACTGGAATCTGATCGCCGGCAGTGCAGATGGACGCTGTATGACTCGTCAGGGCTAAAAGCGAACGAGGTCGCACATCCGCATTGTCCGGCAATGCTCCAGTGGAAAGCACCATCGCCCACCTGAATCGCCTCAGCGATGATCTCCTGCCCTGGTCGGTCATGCCCCGGAATTCCACACGACACAGGGGTATCACTCAGGACCGGCCGGGTGGTCCTGGCCTTGACATAGCATTCGACTGCGATGTGTTCCTGATCGGGTGCATGGTCCAGCAAGATCTGCGTTGGACGGGCTGCGTACACCTCTTCAATCGCGCGGGCGAAATTGCGCAGCGTCGCCCCCCCTGCGCGACCGAGGAAAATGTTCGTCAATGCCTGTTGCTGCTCTGGCCTGCACCTTTCATCTACGTAGCGGACAACGCTCCACAGAGCGCCCGGTTCATCGTCGTTATAACTCCCAGTCAGCACGAATGAGAGATCCGCGAGAGCGCCGCACCTCCCGCAATGAGAAAGAGAGCAGCGGAGAAGAGCCCCATATGTGAGCGTGACAACCGGTGGTGAATGGATGCTCCGACCGGTTTGCTCTTCATGATTTTCCTCCTGATAAGACGTTCGCAGCTCCATCATTTCATTATCAAACAGTATTACTTGCCCGGCTTGATATTCTGATTCACATGGAACAGATTGCCCGGATCATACGTTGCCTTGATCTGGGCCAGTTTGGCATAGTTATCGCGGTAAGCCGCCTGCACAGTGTCTGTGCCCTCATCCATCATCATATTGACATAGCCTCCACCTGCCGAATAGGGATGCAGGGCCATCCAATAGTCTCTGGCCCACTCGATCATGCGTTCGTTGTTGGCCGGGTCAGGGTCGACCGCAACGATCACCTCGGCGAAGTTGGCGTCACGGAAGCTGAAGGCGGTGTCGCTCGTGCCGGGGCGATGAACCGCCCCATTGATCGGGTAGATGTGCATCGTCGAGTGCATCGTCGGCAAGTGCGCGCCATACTTCAGGTGTAGACCGATCGCTTTGTCACTCAGGTCGTTGAAGAAGTCGGTCTTCCAATACCACTGCAAGCCTTTCGGATACAGCGCATCGAAGAGACTTTGCAGCACCGGCCACGGAATCGGCCCGGCGAAATCTACCGCCGGAGGGACGGCCTCGCGAATGGGTTGGAACATTGCGTTAGCTTGCTCCAGCGAGCCGCTGTAGCACCAGACAATGGCACACATCTTCTGCAAGTGGAACTGCTCGGGGAACGGCGGGGCTGGTGGTACGGTGATAAACGCGAACCAGCCGTTGATCTCCTCAGGGGCTTGCATGATGAATCCGCGCCAGAACTTCAGGACGTCTGCTGCCTGTTCGATCGGCCAGAGCATCGGACCCCCATAGACCGTACTGATGGGGTGTAGTTGGAACAGGAACGAGGTGACGACGCCAAAGTTGCCACCACCACCACGTACGGCCCAGAACAGGTCGGCATGCTCCTCGGCGCTTGCCATCACAAAGCTGCCATCAGCGAGCACCATATCGACGCCCAACAGATTGTCGATCGTCAGGCCGAGCGTGCGTGAGAGGTAGCCGATGCCTCCGCCCAGCGTCAGCCCACCGACGCCCGTGGTTGAAATGAAGCCACTCGGCGTCGCCAGCCCGAAGGGATGCGTGGCATGGTCTACCTCGCCCCACGTACACCCACCTTCCACTCGAACGGTGCGCGCAACTGGATCGACGCGAATCCCTTTCATCTCAGTGAGGTCGATCACAAGACCATCGTCGCAGGTACCCAATCCAGGACCGTTATGCCCGCCACCCCGGATAGCCAACGTCAACTCATGCTCACGAGCAAAGTTTACTGCAGCGATCACGTCTGCGACATCTTTGCCTCGGACGATCAGCGCGGGATGCTTGTTGATCATGCCGTTGTAGACGGCTCTTGCCTCCTCGTAGCCAGCATCACCGGGCCGAAGCAGCGCACCTGCGTGGCGCGCTGCCAGCTCCTGGAACGCCGTCTCTTCCAAAGTGACTGTGGTGTGTTGTTGTTCCATCATATCTTTCTCCTTGTCTGTGTCGTTTCAAATGAAGTTGCAAAAAAAAGATTCACTCTTAGTCGACCGTCTCCTACATGAAGAGATTGAAGAGCGCCCCTCTCACGTGGGAAACTCGATCTCCCCGCGCGCCTTGCGCTCCTGTGGGAGCAGGCAGGCATAGAGAAACGTGTGAAGTGGTACGTCGACCCCCGCCAGATGCGCCAGCCGCACTACCACGCCCAGTTGCGACTCCAGTTCTGAAGGGCGACCCGCCATGATGTCCCGCTGCATGGAAGCGGTGGCCTGTTCGGGCGAGTGGTCTATCAGCGCCAGCGCTTTCTCGACTGCCTCGACTGCTACGCATACGCCACGGGCGCGGGCAAGCACGAACACCTCGCGCATCGTCCCTTCCAGCAAGCTGCGTATCTCTACCTGACTGCGCAACACTCCCACCGGCGCGCGGGTGACCGCTCCCACCCCGCCGAAGGGTCCAACGAACATCAATTTTTCCCAGAGGGCAGCATGGATATTCGCAGCAATGCTCGCCTGTATGCCGGCACGCTCAAAGGCCATCCTCAGGTGATCGCAGCGCTCGCTGGGCTCGTGGTCGAGTTCGCCAATGGTGACAAAAGGTCTAGGGAAGACGTTACGAATGTGTCCTGGACCGACGACGGAGCCAAAAAGGCCGCAGAGGCCTCCCAGAACGCAGCGCGTCCCAAAGGTCGCCGCGAGTTGCTCGGGAGCCTCAACCCCGTTGAGCAGGGGCACCACGAAGGTCTCCGACCCCACCAGCGGGCGCATGGTCTCGATGGCCTGCGGCACTTGCCAGCCTTTCACAGTCAATAACACCAGATCTACCGGGCCGATCCGTGCTGGATCATCCGTCGCTTGTGCTGGACAAACAGTAAAATCGCTATCTGCACTCTCTACATGAAGGCCGTGTTCCTGGATGGCACGCAAGTGGGTTCCGCGTGCCAGAAACACGACATCTTCTCCTGCCTGTGCTAGTCGGCCGCCGAAGTAACCCCCGACGCCACCTGTCCCGACAACAGCTATACGCATATGCTCCTCCTTAGAAATTGTGCTGCCGCCACCGAAGTAGGCCCCAGTCCTTTGTTCTCGCGCTCAAGCTGCTCCGCCAGGCTCTCTCGCGTTGAGGAGAAGACCAGCAACTGATCGTGCGGCAGTGTTCGAAAGAGCCCAGGAGTTGAAACAGGGTATTCAACGAATGGCGGACAGACGATTTCCACTGCCAGGGAGGTGCCTTATCCACCTGAGTTGCTACACAATAATACATCTTTAGCCTCCTTTTCTTCGGCACACAGGACGCATCCACCAGGCCAGGGTCGTCACTCTGTTCGCAACACGCGCCTGAGATGTCGCCTGCGCAAGGACCACGTACCCGACCGTATCCTCCCACGAAGATCTTGCGACAGGTCCTGCACCACAGTTGCAATCGCAAGTCACACTGTTAGCATAGCAGAGATAGCGTTAGCAAAGCGTCTGAAAAACAATGATGTAGAGGAAATTCAGGAGAGATTCCGGCATGCGAAGGATCGATTCGCGTTAGTAAGCGTTATTGTAGACCCACTGACCGTTTACGCGGGTGAGAGCTGCGCGAGGAGCAGCCGGGCAGCCTGCAAGTCCGGCGTCTCAAAACCTTCGGTGAACCAGGCGTACACGTCCTGGAGCCGACCTCTCGCGTCGGCCGGTCGATTTTGCGCCATCCACAACCGCGCCAGGCTTAGCGTGGCACGGAGTTCCAGCGACCTGGCTTGCTGTGAACGCGCGATCTGGACAGCTCGCAGGAACGCCGCTTCGACATCAGAGGCGTCAGCACCGCGCATGAGCAGTAACTCGCCTCGCAGCCGATGTAGTTCCGCGTCCCACCAGCGCTCGTTGTGCGTGCGCGCTTCAGAAAGCGCCTCATCGATTGATGTCAGGCCCTCCTGAGCGCACCCCGCTTTCCCATAGACCTGCGCCAGCAGCGAGAGGTAATATGGCAGGCGCAATTTGGCGCCCGACGCCTTGAATTCGGTGATCGAATCGCGTAGATGCCCGATTCGCTCCTCATCAGGTTGCGAGAGGGTCAGCGCATAGCTGACCAGGATGCTCGCCCATGCCCGATAGTAGGGCGCCTGGTACTTGCTTGCGAGCGCGAGTGCCTGCTCAGCGTGCTCTCGGGCAATTGCCTCATCGGCGCAGAGTTGCTGCAATAAAGCCAGGTAGGATGATACCAGCGCCTGGTTGAAAGGCTGATCCAGATCCTGCACCAGCTTGACCGCGTCAAGCCCCCTCACTAGCGCCTGCTGTGGATAGCCCAGGCACCAGAGCGCGTGTGCTTGCCACGCCAACGCGTGTGCTGCATAGTTCGATCCCTGCGATTCTTGCAGATGGAGCAGGTGATCTGGATCGTGCGCTGCAATGATCTCTGCAAATTGCGCGTTGGCCTCAGCGATCCTCCCCAGGTGCAGTCGCGCCCCGGACAACATCAAATCGGCAAAAGGAGGCACTGCGCCAAAAGAGAGCTGATACAGGGTAAACAGCTCATCGGAGACTATTTGCACCCGCTCGAGCCTGGCCTGTACGACATACATGGACTGTATTCCATAGAGCGTCTCTGCCCTCTGTATGTCGTCACCAACCGTGTCGCACAACGCAAGAGCACGATCCAGTTTGCGTTCCAGCTCAGGCGCTGCCCAGCCTTTGGTCATCCGGTAGAGCGGCGCCAGGGCCAGTTGCAGGCCAAGTTCCTGTTTGTCGCGTTTCGCATCGGCAGGCAGGAGATCAAGCAACTCCAGACTGCGCGAGAGCAGGCTGATGGCATCCTCGTTTGCGTACAGGCACTGCGCTACAGCAGCCGCACGCTGATACCAGGGTAGCGCCTGCTCGATCATGCCCGCACGCTCGTAGTGGGATGCGAGCTCGCCGCTGACCCCGTCGAGATCATCCGCATGGATGGTTTCCAACGCCTGCGCGACGCGACGGTGCAGCATGCGTCGCTGTGGTGCGCTGATCTCCCCATATGTCACCTCGCGCAGCTTATCGTGAGTGAAATCATAGCTGTTGGTGCCGTGTTCGCGCATAATCCGTTTGTGCCAGAGTTCGTCCAGCGCGCGAACGGCGCTCTCGGCATCGGTATTACTGACACCGATTAAAAGGTCGAGTGTGAATTCGCGGCCAATGGTCGCAGCCAGTTCAACAAACCCGCGAGCGGAGTCTGAGATCTGCAGGAGGCGACCGACGAGCACTGCATGCATCCGTGGCGGAAGCGCTCGCGCATCAACGGGCTGCAGTTGCCTGTGAGAGAGATCGATTTCTGACAGACTGGTCGGTACTCTTCCCAGGCCAGCCCGCACCATTTCGACCACGAACAGTGGATTTCCCCCGGTCTCATGAAACAGGCGCAGCCCCTCATCCAGATCCAATTCACGCTTTGCCACTCGCGATGCCAGTTTCGCGGTTTCGGCTGCATCCAACGGTTCAAGCGGAATTTCTGTCACACTCATGGTGGTGCGCAGGTGCAGCAGGAAGGTGCGCAAATGATGCTGCGACGGTAGCTCTTCCTCGCGAGCGCACCCGATGACGAGCAGCCGCGCCGTGGGATTGAAGCGCAACAAAAAATGCAACCATGACAGCGTTTCCTGATCGCACCATTGCAAATCATCGATCAACAAAAGCAATGGCTGTGGCGCGGCGAGGATGGCGCGCGACAGAGCCTCAAAGAAGCGCTGGCGCTGGCCGTACTCAGTCACTGACTCGTAGCGCAGTAAAGCTGGCTGCTCCGCTACCAGCTCCGGCAGGAGGCGTGCTACCTCGGTGAACCAGACGGCGTCGAGTTCCCTCAGAGGCGCGCGCAGACCTTCGCTCCTGAGCCACTCCGTCACCGGCGCGAGCGAGAGTTGGCCCTCGGCGGCATAGGAGCGGGTCCTGGCGGTGACGACACCCTGATGGCCAACCCACAGCAGAAATTCCTCGGTGAACCGTGACTTGCCCACGCCCGCTTCCCCGGTCACCAGCACGAAATGGGAACCTCCGTCGAGAGTGCGCTGCCAGGCATTGTGCAGTCGCTCCCACTCGCCCTCTCGTCCGATGAGCGCCGGGGTAGCAGCAGGCGGAGGTTGATGAACGAAAGGTTGGATGGCCGGTATCTCTTGCTGCATGACTTGCTCGTAAACCTCGCAGGTAGCCGGGCTGGGATCAACGCCCATTTCGCGCTGTAAGATAGTGACACAGCTGTGGTACACACGCAGCGCACTGGAGCGGTCGTTGTTCAGCGAAAACAGGCGCATCAGGCGGCGGTAGAGGTCTTCGGAGAGGGGATCGAGTCCAATCAAGCGCTGGGCATACCGGATGGCGGTGACGGTGTCGCCCTGCCCTTCAAAGATGCGAAGCAGTTGTTCGAGCGCCTGCCGGTGACGTTGGCGGAGCCGATCCCGCTCAGGCAAGATCCATTCGTCATAGCAGCCAGGCAATAAGTCACCGCGATACAGGCTATCTACCTGTTCGAGAGCAGCCTGTAGTGCCAACGGGTTATTGCGTCGCGTGGCCGCATCTGCAAGGGTAAGCGCCTGTTCGATCTCAGCGACATCGAGGTGAAAGGGCATGACGGTGTGCCAGTGCAGCAGGTGCGTTTCGGCAGAGAGGAACTGGTCCACAGCTGGAAATGCCTGGCGCAACTGGTAGAGCAGTTGCCGCAAGTTATTGCGAGCCTGGGCCTCGGTGGTGTCGGGCCAAAAGAGGAAGGCCAGGTACTCGCGCTTTTGGGGAACATCGCGATGCAACACGAGATAGGTGAGCAAGGAGCGCAGGCGCGTAGTAGTGAGCGTGGTCACCTGCTGGTCGTTGTAGAGCAGACTGAAATCACCAAGCAAGCGGAGGTGAAGTGCTGGCATTGTCATAAACGTCACCCTTTCTCCTCTTCAGGCTCAAGCGATGGCAGAGCGGTCAGCTCTGGGAACAGGCGTATGCACATCTTAAACATCATCGAAGTCGTCTCCTGGCGATACGTTCGATCACCATCGGCTTGCCATAATCATCCTTGATGCTCTTACTCTACCATATCATGCTCTTTTTTTGCACTCCTCAGTTTTTCACCTATCGGGGTCCTGCCGCTTTTTTTTATTTCGAAGCGGTGCGCGCGGCGATGCCATACCGAATTTTGTGTAGAGGAATGCAGTGAGCTAGAAGGTATGAAAGGCAACCGATGTCTAAAGAGAATCACCGCCATTTGTCTCATCTGCCCGAACTCGCGCTTCCACATCATGAGATGACTCCCAAGCGAATGCATGAACCATCGAGAGGATTTTCTGATTGTTGCCACTTGGAGCATCCACTCCTCATTTTCTTGCTGTCGTTGTCTCTCGTATCCACGACGAAGCGTGCTATATTCATTCAGGGGACGACGCATGGTTTACCTCATATGTTCTTCTGATTAGGTCATGTTACTATGAAAAAGTAGACAAAACGCTAGATTTTTACTTCTGTGATACCATCCTGATTGTTGGCTCTTCTCTATCTCTTACGAGAAGACGTTACATGCCTGCTTTTTTGAGGAGGAATTTTTGACGATCCCGGTGAAATTCTGATAAGACGAGGTTTGAGGTTATTGCATTGCACGGGGTGTGGTATGCTCTTTCTTGGCTCTCCGTCATCTCCTGTGCTAAGCTCATGCAGAACGAGCCAATACTCGATGCCGTAGCAGATCAAACCCGGCTCGTCCGTACGCTTGGCGTTTGATGAGTTTGAGGCGAGTAATCTGGCCTTCCGTCTGTCCTTGACTCCAGGCATAGGTGAGGGCGGCCAGGATGGCCGCCTGGTCACGCTTCATGCCTGTGGCAAAGGTCCGCAGTTCTGGGACAGCACTCTCGGTAGCTCCTTCCAGCCAGGGCTCCAGCGCGGTTGCA
>WNGJ01003749.1_pt1 | contig 15720 bp, 14 predicted proteins | sample 5400611 | NCBI WGS metagenome assembly WNGJ01 (sample SAMN13153375, study PRJNA577476) | soil metagenome | isolation source: 40 cm soil or saprolite under Garry oak tree replicate 1 | place: USA:California | collected 2016-06-15
GAAGCCATCGCGTCCGCCGCCCGCTCGTTCGGGGCTGAGATCAGGTGCGATGCCGGTGTTTCGAGGGTCCTCGTGCGTAACGGCCGGGCCACTGGCGTCGTGCTGGAAAACGGTGACGAGTTGTCTGCGGGAATCGTCGTGTCGAGTCTCGATCCGCGCCGGACGTTCCTCCAGTTACTCGAGTCCGATGAGCTGCCCGCGGAGTTCGTCCAGGACATCAAGCGCTTCAAGTTCCGCGGCTCGTCGGGGAAGGTGAACCTCGCGCTCGATTCGTTGCCGAGCTTCAGCTGCATGCCGGGCATCGGGCGGCAGCATCGCGGCGCATTCTCGATCAGCCCCAGCGTCGACTACGTCGAGCGCGCGTACGACGATGCCAAATACGGCGAGTTCTCGCGCCGGCCCTATATGGACATCGTGTTCCCCTCGATGATCGATCCCGGCATGGCGCCGCCTGGGAAGCACGTCATGTCGATCTTCGTGCAGTATGCGCCGTACAACCTGAATGGCGGCTGGACCGACGCAAAGCGCGAGGCGTTCGGCGACGCGGTCGTGAACACGGTCGAGAGCTTCGCACCGGGGTTCACGTCGAAGATCCTGCACCGCCAGGTCATTACGCCGCTCGACATCGAGAAGATCACCGGCCTGTCGGAAGGCAACATCTTCGCCGGCGAGCTGGCCTTGCATCAGCTGTTCTTCCTGCGTCCCGCGCCGGGGTGGGCGAAGTTCGCCACGCCGGTCCGTGGGTTCTACCAGGCAGGCTCGGGAACGCACCCAGGCGGCGGGATCATGGGGGCGTCGGGTCGGCTTGCGGCAATGCGCATCCTGAAGGATCGCGCGTGAAGTACGACGCGATCGTCATCGGCGCGGGAGCCAACGGCCTCGTGACTGCGCACTATCTCGCCCGCGCGGGCAAACGCGTCGTCGTGGTGGAACAACGCCAGGCAGTTGATCCCTCCGCCGATATCGGTTGGGTGCCGCCCCGGGTGATTCGCGATCTGGGTCTACGAAACCTTCGACTCGAGCAGCCCGATCCGTGGCTCACCGTGCCCCTCGATGGCGGTGGGACGCTCGAACTGTCGCGCGACGTCGGTCGGTCGGCCGACGCGATTCGCCGCCTCAGCCCCGCCGACGCCGCCAAGTGGCCCGAGTTCTGCGCGCGTATGCGGACGCTCGCCGGGGTTCTCGAGAAGCTCTACCTCGTGCCGGCGCCCGATATCGAGACTCGGGACCCTCGCGAGCTGGCGCGCATCGTAGGCCTGGGCCTGTATGTGCGCCGACTTGGCAAGCAGGCGGTCATCGACCTCGCCCGCATTCTGCCGATGTCCATCGCGGAGCTGCTCGACGACTGGTTCGAGAACGATGCCCTGAAGGGTGCGCTGGGTGCGCTCGGCATTTGGCACCTGAAGCAAGGGCCCCGCTCGGGCGGCACCGCGTTCAACTTCCTGCATCATCACGTGGGAAGTGCCGCGGGCGTGTTCCGGCCACCTCGCTCGAATGTCACGGCGGCGCTCGCCGCGAAGCCGGGCGTCGAGATTCGCCGGGGAGCGCGTGCCACGGTTCTCGCCAAGAATGGCCGCGCCAGCGGCGTGGTGCTCGAGAACAGCGGGGAGACGATCGAGGCACCGCTCGTCGTATCGAGCGCCCCGCCGCGCGCCACCCTGCAGCCGCTCGCGATCGAGCTTTACCCGGACTTCGCGCGCGCCGTGAGCAACATCAAGGCACGCGGTGTCGTGGCCCGCGGCACACTAACGCTCGCACAGCCGCCCGCGTACTCCACCCTCTGCATCGCCCCCTCGCTCGACTACCTGGAGCGGGCCTATGACGATGCCAAGTACGGCAAGGACTCGACCGCTCCGTACGTCGAGGTCCAGCGTACGGATGGGCGGGTAGAGGTCCATGTGCAGTTCGTGCCGCCCGGCACGCATGGCGGGCTCGCGGAGCGGGTTGCGCAGATCCTCGAGGTTCGCCCCAACCAGGTGACGCTGCAGCCGGCCGAGGAGAGCCTCTACCACGGAGAGCTTACGCTCGACCAAATTCTGTTCATGCGTCCCGTGCCTGGTTGGAGCCGATACCGCACCCCGATTGAGGGATTGTATTTGTGTGGCTCGGGGACCCATCCAGGCGGCGGAATCCCTGGGGCTGCTGGTCGCAACGCGGCGCGGGAGATCCTATGACCTTCCTCAAGACCGTCGAGAGCTACCGCCAGGGCGCCCGTACGCTTCCCGGCCGGTACTACACGGATCCGGAAGTGTTCGCGGGGGAGCAGGACCGGGTTTTCTCGCGCAACTGGATCTGCGTCGGCCGCGATGCGAGCCTGGCTGCGCCGGGTGATTACTTCGTGGCTCAGGTCGGTGGCGAAAGCATCATCGTGCTGCGCGATCAGTCAGGGGAGCGGCGCGCTTACTACAACGTCTGCCGCCATCGCGGCACTCGGTTGTGCGAAGCGCCGAAGGGCCGGCTCTCCGAAACGATTCAGTGCCCGTATCACGCCTGGACCTACGCGCTCGATGGCCGCCTGATCGGCGCGCCGCACATGCACGAGGTGGAAGGCTTCGACAAGAAGGCCTATCCGCTGCATACCGTGGCGCTCGCCGAGTGGGAAGGATTCCTGTTTGTGAATCACGATCCTCAGGGGACGCCCGCTGCGAAATGGTTCGCGCCGCTCGACGGACGATTCTCGCGCTACAACCTGCCGCTGCTCCGAACCGTCCGGCGGATCGAGTACGACGTGAAGGCGAACTGGAAGCTAATCCTGCAGAACTACAACGAGTGCCTGCACTGCCCCACGATTCACCCCGAGCTGTCCACCAAGCTGCCGTATACGAGCGGCGCGAACGACCTGATCGAGGGGCCGTTCCTCGGCGGCTACATGGAAATCAAGGCACCGAACGAAAGCGCGACGATGACGGGCCGGGCATGCGCCATACCGCTCGGCACGCTCGCGCCTGAGGATCAGCGTCGCGCGTTCTACTACGCACTGTTTCCCACGATGATGCTGAGCCTGCATCCGGATTACGCGGTGTTCTATACCGTCTGGCCGGTGGCGACGAAGGAGTCGCGCGTGGTCTGCGAATGGATGGTGCATCCGGATGCGCCCGCCGCGACGGGCTACAACATCCAGGACGCCGAGGAATTCTGGGATCGCACCAACCGGCAGGATTGGCACATCTGTGAGCAGAGCCAGCTCGGCATCAGCTCCCGGGTGTACGCGCCGGGCCCCTACTCGCCGCGCGAGAGCATCCCAGCCGCATGGGATCGCACCTACCTGAGGGCATTTGAAGGATCTTGAAGATGTGCTGAAGGAAGTCGCGGAACGCCTCAAGGACAACTACCCATACGGCGATCCGCTCTACGCGGGCCAGATGCTCAAGCCACCGCACGACGTGGCGCGCCGCGCGTACGAGATGGCCCTCAAGATCAATCCCAACAACCATGCGCTTGACGGCGGCCGCGCGAGCTCGGCCATGGAGAAAGAAGCGGTCGCGGCGCTGGCGCGCATGATCGGGTGGGACACGCACCTCGGCCACCTCTGTAGCGGCGGTACCATGGCCAACCTCGAGGCGCTGTGGGTCGCGGGGCAGCTCGATCCCGGCAAGACGGTCCTCGCATCGACGCAAGCGCATTACACCCACCAGCGAATCGCCGGCGTGTTGGGTCTGCCGTTCGAGACGATTCCCTGCGATCGCGCCGGCAGGATGGACGTGCAGGCGCTCGCGCGCCGGCTCGCGGCTGGCGGGGTCGGAACCGTGGTCGCCACGATGGGCACCACCGCAACCGGCGCGGTCGATCCGCTCGCGGCCATCGTTGATCTGCGGCGCCGCGTTGATTTCCGGATTCACGCTGACGCCGCCTACGGCGGCTACTTCATTCTCGCGGACAATCTGTTCGAGGAGACCAAGCTCGCGTTCGCATGCATGCGCGAAGCCGCGTCAATCGTCATCGATCCCCACAAGCACGGGCTGCAACCGTACGGCTGCGGCTGCGTGATCTTCCACGATCCCTCGGTCGGCCGCCTGTATCGCCACGATTCGCCGTACACCTACTTCACCTCTACTGACCTGCATCTCGGCGAGATCAGCCTCGAGTGTTCGCGGCCCGGCGCCGCGGCCGTCGCACTCTGGGCGACGCAGCGGCTGTTTCCGCTCGAGCCGGGCGGTGAGTTCGCACAAGGATTGGAGAGCGGCCGCGCGGCCGCGTTGGAGCTCTACAATCGACTGCGCAGTGACGGGCGGTTCGTCAGCGGGACACCGCCGGCGCTCGACATTCTCGTGTGGGCGCCGCGTGCGAAGCGCGTGAGCGACGCCTCCACGCTTTCGCAGCGGGTGTTCGACGAGGCGGCGCAGCGCCACCTCCACCTCGCCCTCGCGACGCTACCGGTCCCCCTGATCGACGTGCAGGACATGCAGCGTGACCGGGATACGATCGTCTGCTTGCGCTCGGTCCTGATGAAGCCCGAGCACCGTACGTGGGCGGATCGGATCTGGGCGATTCTCGACGCCGCGACCAGCGCCGCCGTCGGGCGGCGCTAGTCGACGAATCCGCTCGACAGCCGGACGATCAAGTTCCGTCCGGGATCGAGCGCGAACTCCTTGTAGCGGCTCAGGAAGCTCTTGTAGCGCTGATTGAGCGCATTGCGCAGCGAGACATCGAGCCGCATCGCCCGGCCAAACAACCGGACATCCGCCCCGCCGCCGAGATGCAGCAGCGCGTAGCCGGCGGTCGGAATGTCGAGCGGGTTAAGCCGTTTGGGTCGCGCATATGCATCGACGTCCACGCTCAACCGATCCCGCCACCCGAAACCCACCGCCGCGCGCACCGGCGGCAGCAGCGGCAGCGGCTCGTGGGAGGTGAGATTGGTGCCCCGCACTACCTCCACGCGACTGCGAGCCACGAGTCCCTGACCGATCTCCGCTTCGAGCAGCGCCTCGCCGCCAAGCATCTCCGCCTCCGCCTGGCCGTACTGGTAGACGCGCAGCGAATCGATGAACACGGCCGTGGGCGTGATGTAGATGTAGTCGGACATGCGGTTGTGGTACGCGGCGAGTTCCACTCGTGCACGCCGCCCACTCACGCGGATGCCGAGGTCGACGCCGCGGCTCGCCTCCGGCTTCATCGTCGAATCGCCCAGCTCGTAGCGCGCTTCGCCGATATGAGGACCGTTCGCGAACAGCTCGAACAATGTGGGGGCACGCCATGCACGGCCCACGTTCAGGCTGAGCGCAAGTCCCGTAGCCGGCGTGAACACGACACCGGCGTTCCCGGACCACGCCTGCGAGTTCCGGTCCTGTGCAACGACGCCGAGGGAGTCGTCACGATCGGCGTGGAGCCGGCGAGCGTCGGCGCGCAATCCCGCGAGCAACGTCCAGCGCCCCGATCCGGGGGTCCATCGCTCGAATGCGAACGCGGCGCCCGAGAGGACACTCGCGTTGGGAACGATTGGCTCGCGTCCGCTCGCGTCGCTGCTCTGGCCGACGCTCGTGATCCCGAACGTCGTGCCGCCGTGATGGAGGAGAAGATCGAGCGAGGCGGTCTGGAGCAGCAGATTGAACTGCTCCGATTCCGTTCCAGTCGTATCATCCGCTATTTCGATCAGCGAGTGCCGTTGCAGCTGTGCCTTGGTTTCGAGGCGCCAATCTCCAAATGGCCGCTGGCCGGTGATCTGGAGGCGCTCGTCACCCGCTTTGCGCTCGGGACCACCGGTCTCCCCCGGCGGCGCATTCGCTTCGAGTAGTTTGAACTCGCCGCCGTAGTGGACCACCCGAACAGCGAGCGCGCTGCCCGACGGCCAGCGCCATCCCGCCGCTGCTTCTCCATTGAACGCGCCGAAGCCGGTATTGTCCAACTCACCAACGGGCGTGCGCAGGTTGTTGGCATGATGCCCGATCGCGGCGACGCGCCATCCCATGGTGCCCCGCGCGCCTTCGACCTGCGCGCCCAGACCGGCCTCGATGTTGTTGGTCGCCGCCGAGAGCGTGAATCCTGTGCGCATGATGCTTGGCCCGCCAGCGGCATCGGGCAGCTGCTCGGGAATGACGTTGATGACACCTCCCAACGCATCCGATCCGTACAGCACACTCGCCGGTCCGCGAATCAGCTCGACGCGCCGCACGAACGCCGTCTCGACTGAGGGGCCGTCCTCGTCGCTCCACGAGTAGTCCTCGAGCCGGCTGCCGTTCTCGAGCACCAGCACGCGCGGACCAGAGAAGCCGCGAATCACCGGTTTCCCGATCTGCGAGCCCGTGGTGATCGCGCGGGCGCCCGGAAGCGCCGCGACGACGTGCGCGAGCGAGACGCTTTGCGCACCCCGCAGCTCATCGCCGGCGAGCGCGGCTGTGGGGAGCGGTGAGCTCTCCGAGGCGAGAGGCTGCCGCGTTGCCGTGACGGTCACGGCCTCGAGCCGGAACGCGCTCGGCGTGAGCGCTATCTCAATGGCCCGGCTCGGGCCGGTGCCGACAGTGATTTCACGGACCGCGGGGGCGAATCCATTTCGCCGCACGGCCAGCGTATAGCGGCCCGCCGGCACCACGATTCGGAAGGCACCGTCGGCCCCGGTCGTGACGCTCCGTCCGAGGTCGGTGACTTCGACGTTCGCTTGGGCAACTGGTTGACCCGACGCGTCGACGACCCGGCCGGTCACGGTATCTGTCGGCAGCACAAAGAGGACTGATAGTAGAAGGGGCAGCATGGCCTAAAAGTATCGTGACGGTGAGATTAAGCGCCATGACCAGTTGGCTGGGCGATTGGGCGAATCTCCTGCTGCGCTGGGCGCACTTCATCGCCGGCATCGCCTGGATCGGCAGCTCCTTCTACTTCATCTGGCTGGACCGCGCGTTAACCACACCCGAACACCTGAAGCCCGGCGTCGAAGGGGACCTGTGGATGGTCCATAGCGGAGGCTTCTATCAAGTCGAGAAGCGCCGTCCGGGGCCCGGGGAAGTGCCGGCAGTGCTGCACTGGTTCAAGTGGGAAGCGATGCTGACCTGGATCACGGGCATCGCGCTGCTCGTGCTCATCTTTTATCTCGGCGGCGCGTATCTGCGCGATCCAAGCGTGTCGGGCATCGGCCGGCTCCCCGCCATCGCACTCGGCGTCGGCGTGCTGGTGGTCAGCTGGCCGACATACGATGGTTTGTGGCGTTCACCACTGGCCAAGCGCCCCGCGGTCGCGTCGCTCGTCTCGCTCGCGCTGCTCACAGCGGTCACCGTATTGCTGTGCCGCCTGCTCTCCGGGCGCGCCGCGTTCATGCACGTCGGGTCACTGCTCGGCACGCTCATGGTGGCGAACGTCTGGGAACGGATTCTCCCCGCCCAGCGTCAGATGCTCGCTGCCACGCGAGCGGGGCAGCCGGCCGATTTCACGCTGGGGGAGCGTGCCAAACAACGCTCCGTGCACAACAGCTACATGACGTTCCCACTGCTCTTCATCATGCTGTCCAATCACTTCCCGGCGACGTACGCGAGCCCGGTCAACTGGCTCGTGCTCTTACTCCTGTTCGTCGCTGGGGCGTCGGTCCGGCATGCGATGATCGGACGAGGATCGTCGAGCCGATGGGCGCTGCTCCCCGCCGGATTGGCGTTGGCGGCCGCGATGTTTTTGTCGACACCCAAGGGGGCTGCCGCGCCCGCAACCGCCGCAGCGGCCGATTCGGTGCCGCCGTTCCATGCGGTGCGCGCGGTCATCGCACAACGCTGTCAGCCCTGTCATTCGCAGTATCAGAGCGACCGCACGCTCGGCCCCGCGCCCGGCGGCGTCACATTCGACACGCCGGAAAGCATCGCGCGGCTCGCCGAGCGCATTCGCGTCCGGGCCGTCGAAACCAAGACCATGCCGCTCGCCAACAAGACCGGCATGACCGAGGAGGAGCGAGCGCTCCTCGCGCGCTGGATCTCAGGCGGGGCGCCACTGCGGTAAGAACCGCGGCGCCTTCCTGGGCTTCGCCGTCTGCTCGTACGCGTACGCCAGCTTCAGCAGCGTCGCCTCGCTATTCGCCTTCCCGATGAACGACATCCCAACCGGCAATCCGAACGCGTAGCCGACCGGGACGTTGATGTTCGGATATCCCGCCACCGCGGGCGGGGTCGAGCTCGCGCCAAGAAAGTGATCGCCATTGACGAGATCGGTGGGCCACGGGGGGCTGCCGGTGGGCGCCACGATCGCGTCGAGACTATCTCGCGCGAACGCCACGTCCAGTCCCTCGGTGCGCGACAGTCGCTGGTCCTTGGCGAGCGCGTCGCGATAGGCCTGATCGGTGAGCGGCCCCTTCTCCTGGGCCTGCAGGAACAGCTCCTGTCCGAAGTACGGCATCTCGGTCGCCTTGTTGGCCTCGTTGAATGCGATCACGTCGGCGAGCGTTTTGACTTTCGCGCCCGGTGCCCACGTCGCGAGATACGCGGCGAGGTCGGCCTTGAGCTCGTAGAGCAATACCGTCAGCTCCGAATCATCATACTCCCCGCCGTGCGGGATGTCGGCGGGATCGACGATCACGGCGCCCTGGCGCCGCAGCACGTCGATCGCCGCCTCGACCAGCCCATCCGCTTCCGGGCTGTACCCGAAAAACTTCTTGCGCGCGACGCCAATGCGTGCGCCGCGCAACCCGGCGGGATCGAGGCTCGCGCTGTAGTCGCGACCGGTAAGCGCACCCAGCAGTGCCGCGGCATCGGCGACGGTGCGCGCCATCGGTCCTGCGGTATCCTGACTGTGCGCAATCGGAATGATGCCGGCGCCGTCAATGAGACCGAGCGTCGGTTTCACGCCGACGAGCGAGCAGGCGCTCGACGGGCAGACGATGGAGCCGTCGGTCTCGGTGCCGATGCCGACCGTCGCGAAGCTCGCGGCGATCGCCGCACCGGTCCCGGAGCTCGAGCCGCACGGATTGCGATCCAGCGCGTACGGATTCGCACATTGCCCGCCCCGCGCGCTCCAGCCGCTGGAGGACTGCGTTGAGCGGATGTTCGCCCACTCCGAGAGGTTCGTCTTGCCGAGGATCACGGCGCCGGCGGCACGGAGCCGCGCGACGAGCGGTGCATCGCGCGGCGGGGTGACGCCGGCGAGCGCGAACGAGCCGGCCGTCGTCATCATGCGATCGGTCGTCGCGATGTTGTCCTTCACCAGCACCGGGATGCCGTGCAGCGGTCCGCGCGCGCGGTTTGCCTTGCGCTCGGCATCGAGCCGATCCGCAACGGCCAGCGCATCGGGATTCGTTTCGAGCACCGCGTGCAGCTGGGGATCGAGCTCGGCGATGCGCGCGAGATACGCGGCGCAGATCGAGCGCGAGGTCCGCGCGCCGGTGCGCATGGCGTCCTGCAGCTGCGCGATGGTCGCTTCCTCCAGCTCGAAATCGGCATGTACAGGCAGGGGGGCAGCATGCCGCGCCCCTCCAGGTCTCACCATGACCGATCCGGTTACTGCCGCGGCACCATATTGAAGGAAGGAACGGCGGCTGAGGCGATCCGTCATGCGAGGCTCCGGTTAGATGTGATTCCGCCCACAGTTACAGCGGGCATCTTGCGGTAAGCTGCGCCGCATGAATCTTGTGGCAGCCCTGGAAGGGACGCGAGCCCTGAGCTTCCTACGCCTTTTTCGGTTCGCCAGCATCCGCACGAAGATGCTGATGTTCGCGGTCGTCGCGACCCTGTTGCCGTCGCTGACGACCGTGTGGATTTCCTATATCGAAAACAAGCGCGCGCTCCAGGCCAAGGCGTCGGAAGAGCTGCTCGGCGTCAGCGCGCAAGCGCTGCGTGAAGTCGATCTCTGGACCAAGGAGCTGCGCTACGACTTGCGCGTGTTCTCGAGCTCCTATGAGGTGACCGAGAACCTCGAGCGCATCCCCCTCGTGAGGGGCGAGCCGCTTCGTTCCGGGATCTACTTCAAGCGGCTCACGGATTATCTCAATTCGGTACGCGAGCGCTTCCCCGATTACGCCGAGCTTCTCGTCCTCGATCATCACGGGCACGTGGTGGCGACCACTGCCGCGTCGCCGCGACCGGTGCCGCTTCCCCCGGACTGGGCAACCGATCTCACCAAGAACGATTGGGCGCTCGGGCCGCCGTACTGGGATTCGGCGGGCACGCACGCGGAGCTGCTCGTGTCCGTGCCGATCGAGTCGGCGCGGCGCGCCGGCCGCGGCGCGGGCGGTATGCAGCTGCTGGGGGCACTGGCTTCACGCGTCAACCTGCACGCCGTTACGGATACGCTGAGGCGGTTTGCGCCGGGTGAATCGGGGCAGATCTACCTGATGACCCGCACGGGCCGGGTCATCGTGAGCTCACGCGGCAGTTCCCGGGAACTCATGCGGCAAGGCTACTCGCGCGAGGCGGCGAATTGGCTCCTGGCGCGCGAAGGACGCGCGATCCAGTTCGGCAGCTTCACCGGCGACCGCGTCGTGGGCAGTGTGCGGCTCGTGCCGGCGCTCGACTGGGTGGTGGTGTCGGAGATTCCATCGACCGAGGCGTTCAGCCAGGGCGCGCGGCTGCGCAACGTCACGCTCGGCGTCGTCACGCTGCTGCTCGCGGTCGTCGGTGCCCTGGCGTACCTGCTGAGCCTCTTGATCGTGCGACCGCTCGACCGCCTGTCGCAAGCCGCCGGCAAGGTGGCCAAAGGCGATCTCGACGTCGGTCTGCCGGTCACGACCGGCGGCGAAGTCGGCTACCTCACCGAGGTCTTCAACAACATGGTGGCACGGCTGCGCGAAAGCCACGCCGACCTCGAGCGTCTCTCCGTCACCGACGCCCTGACCGGCTTGTACAATCGGTTGCGGATGATGGAGGTGCTCGAGAATGAAGTGCGCCGCTCGCGGCGGCTGCACCACCAGTTCTCCGTCGTCATGGCGGACGTCGATCTGTTCAAGCGCTACAACGACGAGCACGGGCATCCCGCCGGCGACGTCGTGCTGAAGCGTGTCGCGACCATCATGCGCGAGGCAAGTCGCGATGTGGACTTCGTGGCGCGCTATGGCGGTGAAGAGTTTCTGATCATGATGCCGGAGACGGAGCTGGAAGGCGCCACGGAGTATGCCGAACGGATTCGGAAAAAACTGGTGAAGGAGCAGTTGCCCGCCGGACACATTACGCTGAGTCTGGGCGTCTCCGCGTTCCCGATACACGGCGACTCACCTGACCAGCTCATCGCCGAAGCGGATGCCGCGCTGTACCTGGCAAAACGCGCCGGCGGCGATCGTGTCATCGCGGCAGCGCGTCCCAAGGTCCCGGCGAGGTAGTCGCGAGTCTTACTGTCGCCGGTCGACCAGCGTTTGATGGATCCAGCCGGGCCGATCGCTGTCGTCCCTGATGCGCACCCACTGATCGACATACGCGTAGGCCACGATCGCCACGCCGGCCTCCAGCGTGAACAGCACTTTGAACCCTGCGCCCGGCCCTTCGCGCACGTTGGCGCGGCCCGTCGTCTGGAGTCGCAGCGGCAACGCGAACGGCACCTCGCCCCGGCGCGTCGTCGAGCGATCGTCGCTGGCCACGCGTCCCCGCCCTGCCGCCGCGGCGTTCTTCGCTTCGGTCGCGAGATACAACGCGCCGGCGTAGTTCTGCTGGTCGAATTCTGTCGCGGCCAGTTGCAAGAGCTGACTGCCCTGTCCGTACTCGGGCGATGGGGGTGCGCTGTTTCCATTGGCGGCACGCAGCGCCTGCAGCGCGATCTCGGCCTCCGCCATGCCCGACGCCGCCTCGGCGCGTGTCGCAAGGGATTGCAGTTTCGCCATCGCTCGCACGACCTCGTGCCGCGCATCATCGAGCCGGCTCTGCAACTCGTCCACCTGCGCTTCCTGCTCGAGCACTTTCAGTTCGAGGCGCGCGGCGCGCTGCTCCAGCGCCGTGTCGCGCACCACCGGCTGCCGTTGCGTCACGCGCGCGGTGTCGCGCGGCGGCCGCACCGGCGGCGTGTTTGCGGTGTGATGCGGGTGACAGGCCGCGCCGAACAGCGCAGCCATCAGCAGGAGGGGGCGCATGGGCGACTTAAGTTGCATCCGGATGCGCGTTCGTTCAACCGCGCGACCATTGACTTGAGTTTGCGCTCTGGTGATCCTTCGGGCGAGCGAAGGGGCTGAAGACCAGTGGACCGATCGAGGACCTGGGCTGTCGCCCGCGGTCCTCGTGTCGTTTCTGGTTCGAGCTTCTCACCCTGGATGGGTTATGGAAGTCACGCTGAACGAGACCGATCGGTTGGAAGTGGTGCTGAAGAAATTCAACCGTCAGATCACCAAGGCGGGCCTGTTTCAGGACATGAAGAAGAAGCGTTTCTACGAGAGTCCTGCCGTTCAACGGCGGCGTAAGAGCAAGGCAGCTCGCCGCCGGAACCGTACACGCTAGGGAGCGACGCACCGATGGCACGGATTACCGGTACCGTGAAGTGGTTCAACGACGCCAAGGGCTTCGGTTTCATCACGCCTGAAAGCGGCGGCAAGGACTGCTTCGTGCATCACACCGCGATTCAGGGTGAAGGGTTCAAGTCGCTGACCGAGGGCCAGCGCGTGGAGTTCGAGATCGTGCAGGGTCAGAAGGGCCCCGCGGCGCAGAACGTCGTGAAGCTGTAACCACCACGGCACCTGAAGCGGCACGGCGCCACCCGAGGGCGCCGTGTTCTTTTTTCAGGCCGCTTCTCCGTCCGGTGTCTGGTCCTCCTCCGGCCCGCCGAGAACGGGCGGGTGCTCGTAGACCACCGGCGGCGAGCAGTTACAGGGCGTAGGTTGGGGCATCGCGAACTGGGCACTGGCTCGCGGCGGGCGATACTCGATGGTCGCGACATCCTGGATGATGCCGCCACAGAAGTGGCAGTGAATCTGGGACACAGAGCCACCCTCCCTTCGGGCGCGGGGGCGCCCCCTACGATTCACTGCGACCCCCGATTTCGCAAACTTTCCGGCCCGCGCCCGCACCCCGCCCTCGCAACTTCGGGGAAGGGTTAGACGCCGATTTTGGCGACTCATCCCAAAGGATGAGGCAGGAACCTTCTCCTCCGACTTGACTAATACCTTGGCAATCGGCCAACCTACGCCTCTCAACCTCGTACATCTCGTCCCCCGGAACGAGGGCCGTCAGCGCCAATGACAAAGCGAATTCAAATCCTCGTCATCGAAGACAATCGCCTGCTGCGTGATGGTCTCGCGACATTGTTGGATTCGGAAACCGAATTCAAGGTCGTGGCATCCGCCGAGGGCGGATCGGCCGCGTTGCAGCGGCTCCAGGAGACGAAGCCGACTGTCGTGCTCGTAGATGCGGCGCTCGGGCGCAATCGCAGTCAGCGACTCGTCGAAAGCATCAAGGACGCAGCGCCGCATGCGCGCATCATCATGATGGACATGCTGCCCGAGGAAGAAGACGTCATCGACTTCATCAAGCGCGGCGCCAACGGTTTCATCGCGAAGGATGCCGCGTTCGAAGATCTCGTCAACACCATCCGGCAGGTCGCCAACGGCGGCGACGTCGTCCCTCCGGCGCTGACGGGTACCCTGCTCTCCCACATCGCCAAACAGGCATCCGTGCTGCGCAATACGCCGATGATGGCGTCGGTACGGATGACCAAGCGGGAGCAGCAGATCACCGATCTCATCGCCGAAGGGCTCAGCAACAAGGAAATCGCGCAACGGCTCAACATCGCGACGTACACGGTGAAGAGTCACGTGCACAACATCCTGGAGAAACTGGCGTTGCACAGCCGGCTCCAGATCGCCGCGCACGCGCACAAGAAGACGCCGCCCAAGGGCGACCGCCGGAAGTTCGTCCGCTAGCGCAGGCGCTCGTTCAATGCGAGAAATCGACCTTGGGAGTCTCCGCCGCTCCCGGTGTCTGTAGCTCGAAATACTGCCGTGCTTTTTTCCCCAGCACTTTCGCCGTGAGCACCTGCGGGAAGCGGCGAATGTACGCGTTATACGTATTCACACTTTCGTTGTAGTCCTGACGGGAGACGGCGATGCGGTTTTCGGTGCCCTCGAGCTGATCCTGCAGGGCACGGAAGTTCTCGTTTGACTTGAGTTGCGGATAATTCTCGGCGATGGCAATCAGACGACCGAGCGGCGCCGTGAGGGCCGCATTGGCGGCCGCCATCTGTTGCAGGTCACCGCTCTGCACCGCCCCCGCCAGTTTGGAGCGCGCCTCCGCAACCTGGATGAAGATTGTCTGCTCCTGCTTGGCATATCCCTTCACGGTCTCCACCAAATTGGGAATCAGGTCCGCGCGCCGCTGCAGCTGTACTTTGATCTGGGATTCGGCGGCATTCACCTTCTCGTCCATCGTTTGAATGGTGTTGTAGCCGCAGCCGGCGACGATGGCCAAAGCGAGTGGCAGGGCCAGAGCAATGCGGCGTCGATGCGCGTTCACGAAGGGTTCCTTTCCATACGGTTCACGTACTCTGCCGTGCGCGTCACCGCCGCGAGATACGCGGCGGGCTCGGTGAAGCCATCCGAGGCGAATCCTATCAGGGCAGCCGCGTCGCGCACCAGAGCCGCCGAGTCGGCGGGAGGCGTGCGGCCGGCGAGACGCAGGACGGCACGCAGCATGGTCAAGAAACCGGCCCGCGTGCCGCGGACGACCTCGGCCAGGCGTTTGGGGCGACCCCAGTCGGCGACATACGCCTGGCGCAGGTGGACCAGCTTGCCCATCAACTCGTGCTCGAGCTGGCGCCGCACATGCTCACGCCGGACGCTGATCCCGGTCCATGGGTTTCGACCGGCCAGGATGCGGTGCGCCTGGCGGATGTCCTCGTACTCGATTGCGAACGCGTCCGCCGAATCGCGCCACTCCTGTTCCGCGAACACGAGCGGCGGCGGGTGTCTTGCGGCGACCCAATCGCGCACCGGTGCTGCGATGCGGGCGAACAAGTCGGTATCGACACCGTCCGCGATCATCAGCGTATTCATTGCAGCCGGCTCCCCGCTCCCCGCTCCCTGCTCCCTGGCGGCCGAGCCGTAGAGCACCAAACTCACGAGCCGCGGGCCAAGCGCCTCGGCGACCCGAGTGGCGAACGCTTCGAGTGTCATTCGCGCCATGTCAGAATCTTCCTCCTGCTCCGCCACCCGAGAAGCCACCCCCACCCCCGAATCCGCCGAATCCTCCACCGCCGCGCCCCCCCCCGCCGCCCCACCCTCCGCCCCCGCTCCAGCCGCCGCCACCACGTCCCTGGCTCATGATCCAGAACGGGAGCCAGAGAAGGCGGCCCCGCGTGAAAATGAGGAGCAGGATGACGATCGCGATGAGCCAGACGGAGGGGATCGCGACCCCCCGGCGATCGTCCGCGACCGGCTGCGGCATCGCGTACTGGGGATTGGTCAGCGTGATGCCGAACTCGGCGGCGAACGCCTGGGCGATGAGGTCGACGCCGAGCGCCAGCCCCGTGCCGTAGTCTTCGGCGCCGAGCGCGGGCAACATGGCATCGCGGATCCGGCCGGCGCGCGCGTCGGTGAGGAAACCCTCGGCGCCGCGGCCCACGGAGATGAAGACATCGCCGGTACCCGGCCGGTGATTCTTCCGGGGAACGAGGAGCACGACCACGCCGGCGTTCTTGACGCGATCGCCGGCATCCCCTTTCGCGCCGACGCCCCATTGCCGCCCGATCTGCAGCGCGACGTCACTCGCGCCGCGGTCGCCGATATCGGCAAGCGTCACCACGGCAATCTCGCCGCGTGTCTTTTCTCGCACCTCGCCGATGACGGCTTCCATGTGCTGAACGGACGCCGTGTCGAGGACGCCCGCGAAGTCGTTGACGAACCCGCGTGGC